>Ga0326727_10003914_pt1 | contig 46243 bp, 32 predicted proteins | sample MB2enrmetagenome_FD_207643 | JGI IMG/M metagenome (GOLD analysis project Ga0326727, IMG submission 207643) | Lab enriched peat soil microbial communities from McLean, Ithaca, NY, United States - MB29MY | ecosystem: Environmental > Terrestrial > Soil > Wetlands > Peat | place: USA: New York... | reverse complement strand
GAATCTGTGGCGATGAACAGCCACCGGAAGGTGGCTCAAAACCCGCGGAGCCGCCTCGGCGACTCCGCCTAGCCGCTTTGAGCGGCTCACAAACTAAAGCCCCCGGCTTTGCCGGGGGATACTTACTGGTCGGTGTCTGTGGTGGCTGCCCACCAACCGCTAGCCATTGAAGTTTCGGCGGTCACGCGTACGTCGACAGGCTGCCGGTCGTAGAGTTGGTCGACGTGTTCGTGCTTGTGTTGCTCTGCAAAAGCTGCTGCAACGAAGTAAAGCTTGACTGAGCACTCGACAAGTTGCCGGATTGTAAGTCTTGACCCAATTGCGTCATCAATTGGGAAACCTCACTTTGCTGACTTCCCTGACTACCTCCAGAGTGATGATGATGGTGCGAGCCTTGGCTTTTCATGTCCTGCTGGATGGTCGAGTAGTCTTTCTGGGCAGCCGAAAGATTTCCAGCCTGAAGATCTTGTCCAAGTTGGGTAAAGGCCTGGGTAAGCGGGTTGCTGCTCTGTGACGCAGACGCGGAACCGGTCTGCTGCAATTCGTTCTCGAGCGTCACAAAATCGGACTGCGCTGAGGACAGATTGCCGGATTGCAGATCCTGGCCGAGCTGTTTGAAGCTCTGCTCGAACTGTTGGAGCTGATTAGACATACTGCTGGTAATCCCGGAAGTGGACATGTATGGTCTCCTAAAAATCAAGTCACTTTCTCTTAAATTCCATCGACAATTTCCACTGCAACTTAAATCGCCCTCGAATCAGAGCTAAACTCTGCTTACCAACGTAGCAAGCCCCGTGCCAGCTCCAGCCTGGATCGAGTTCTCATCAATCTTGCACATTCGCTGGGACTTCGCCGCCGAGCCTCAAAGTGGGGCGCCATGGTTGTCCCCTGGTTTGGGCAACATATGCTGGACACGAGCCCGCCAGACCTTGCCGGGATATGCGATTAGGATTAGAACGATCTGAGGATTTGCCGACGTGGGCGTTGAGCTCGCGGTGGGGAAGGCTTCGGCGGGGAGTTTCGTCCCCCCCGAATCTCACGATGGCCTGTACTCAAGCGCCGTCTCGTACATCGCCACGATGTTTTCCGGGGGCACCTCGGGCTGGAGGTTATGAACAGCGCAGAGGACGTACCCGCCATTCCCGTGCAAGTCGTCGACGCGCCGCTTCACCTCTTCCGTCACGTCCGCCGGCGTGCCCCGAGGCAGCACTCGATGTGTGTCGATTGCTCCCCAAAACGCCAACTCGCTTCCATACTCGCGCTTGAGGCGGCTGGTGGCCATGTCGGCGGCCGAAACCTGGACCGGGTTCAAAACATCGACGCCGACTTCGATCAGGTCGCGGACCAGGGTGTAAACCGATCCGCAGGAATGAAAGAGAAGCAGCTTTCCGTGGCGATGGATGGTGTCCGCCAGTGCTTTGTGCCGGGGCTTGATCATCTTCCGATACAAGTCCGGTCGGAAAAGGGTGGCATTTTGGGTGGCGATGTCGTCGCCAAACGTGACCAGGTCGACGTACGGGCCAGCTTCTTCCAAGGCGCGGTTGGCGATTTGAATCAAAACATCGACAACCCTGTCCATGAGCGCTTCGGCGAAGACTGGGCGAAGCAGAAGGTCCTCGAGCCACGTGCCGTAGCCGCGAAGATATTGGCACTGGTGCACGGGGCCGTTGGTGAGGTTTAAGACGACAGCGTAGTCGGTCTCCTCGTGGAGATTTCGGGCGCGCTCGCGAAGCCCCTGGAAGCGCCCGGGGTCCAAAGGGTCGGGCCAATTATGCTTCTCGAGGTCTTCCGGTGCGGGGTTCGTCAGACTGCAGAAAGGACCGTCAGAGTTGATGAAATGGCTGGCCCCATGCCTCGTCCAGAGGACTCCCCACTCGTCCAGAAACATGTCCTCGGAAAGCTTACGGTCTGGGCGGCTGAGGGGACTCCCCAAGAGAACCGGACGCGCGTCAACGTCAAAGTGACGCAGGATGGCCTCGTCAGGGATCACGGTTGTAGAGCGGAAGGACCACAGGAGCGGTGGAGATTCGAGAGCCAGGCCAAGATACGCCCGCAATCGCTCGTAGGCTTTGACGGTTATCGTGGTGGCTCCGGTCGAGCCCAAATCGAGCGGAACTCGATCGGGTTCGGCGTGTTTCAAGGCGGATAAGATCCTATCCCGGTGGGTCATCGTTGAATTCCTCTGATCGGCGATCATCTAGACCAGTTGCGCCTCTTTCATCCAGCCCTTCAAGGTTACGAGGTCCTTCCGGATGGCCGCCAAGACCGTGGACTTTGGCAAGGTCAGCGATTTGTCGCCGTTTTCGGCGCCACCCAGTGGATACTCGGAGTGCAACTGCACGGGACCGGAAAAGTCGGCTTCCTTTAACATCGCCAAAAACGCTGGGAAGTTTACCATGCCTTCCCCAAGCGGACACCAAAGTGGTTCCCATTCGCCTTTGGCATTCTTGCCCCACTTGAAATCCTTGATGGCTGTCCCCCGGATGAATGGGGTCATCAAACGTGTGCTATTGACCCAGCCGCCCAGCCCTCCTTCGACCGTGGCATGGCCAATGTCGAAGTTCGAGCTGACCCAGCGCGGGTCAAAGTCCTTCAACAGTATCCACAGGTCCCACACCGAGGCGCCGACCAAGGGGCCGGAATGATTGTGGTACATAGCGCAGACATTGAACTTCTGGTTTAATCCCGCCAAGTCTGCAACGCGATGTTTCAATTCGGCAAGCCGCCCGGGGACATCGATGAGCAATCGGGAGGGCTTTCTGAGACTCGCATGGAAATTCGCCAAATCGGGAAGCCGCACCGTATCCGACCACGAAAACCAGCCCCACCGATAGCGCGGAATCCCTACCTCACTGGCCGCGCGGAGAATGTCTTCCGCATGGGGAGAATGAATGTCCTCGATTCCCGCCGTAATCATCGGAATATCCAAGCCTGCCTTCCTGACGATGGCGGCGACTTTGGGCAGATCTTCTTTGACGCGCTCAGGCAGGACATGTCCACCTTCTCGCACCGTCAAGTCGATCCCATCAAATCCCAATTCTGCCGCGGTCTCCGCCATTTGTTCCCACCCGAGCCATTGCAGGTGTTTTGAGAAATAACAGGTCTCGACTCGCGGTTTTTCTGCCGGAGAGGCGGCCGGCTCGAGTTTGGGAAAGCTCACGATCGCGCCAGCGCCGGCCAAATTCCTGAGAAAAGTTCTACGCGAAGAACCGGTGTTGTCATGATTAGACATAGGACCTCGATGATTCGGCGACATCATGAAGATGCTCGATGCGCCATGGAGAGCGGCAGCGTAAGCTGCCGCTCTCCATGGCACCTTCGGCTCAATCATGGCTACACATTCTCGGGCACTTCCCACGGGGCACGATAAGACCGCTTCAAAAGGTGATTCGCTTCCGGGTCATTCACGAAAGTCTCAGTGGAGGCGTCGAATTCCAGCTTCCGGTTACCCAACCGATAGGAAATGTTTGCCATGTGACAGATGGCGGCGGAGATGTGGCCGTGCTCGATGTCGGCGTTAGGACGCTGACGGCTGCGGATGCAACTGATGAAGTTCTCCACATGAGCTGCCTGCATCTCGGAGTGGCGCTGTTTGTCTGTCGCAACTTGGCGACGGCTCTCGTCAAAGAGTTGCCATCCTCCTCCCTGTCGTCCCAGAATCATCATGCCGTTGTCTCCGTAGATTTCGATTCTGGTAGCGTTGAAGGGGTACCAATCGGGGAACTGGCTCATACTTTCCCTGATGCTGTCGGGAGTTTTCTGCATATAAGCTGTCCACACCGTCTGTTCGAAGACCAGCGTCAGGCCGTCATACTCATACGTTGCAATCGTCGTATCGGGGGTTTCCGCCAAGTCGGTAAAATGAAGCTTCCCGCCCGTATGATGAGCAGACTTCGGATAAGAGACTCCCAGGACCCTGCGGGCCAAGTCGAGCTGGTGAACGCCGTCGTCCGTCATCATTCCGCCATTGAAGTCCCAGAAAACCCTTTGAAAGTATTTAGGGTTGTAGGGGCGCATCGGCCCGGGACCCAGCCACATATTCCAATCTAATTCCGGCGGCGGGGTGCTGTCAGGGCCGTCCACTGGTGTCCGGTTCAGCATGTTGTAGACCCGAGCCAGATGAACGCGACCCATTTTGCCGGCTTGGATCAAGTCGCGCGCGCTCCCGCCGTAAGTGCTGCTGCGATTCTGCATGCCCACCTGCACCACGCGGTTGTACTTACGCGCCGCCTCCACCATCTTTCGGCCTTCCCAGATGTTATGAGAGGCGGGCTTTTCCACGTAGATATCCTTGCCCGCTTGACATGCCATAACCGTGGCCAGCCCATGCCAATGGTCGGGCGTCGCGCAGACCATAGCATCCACATTCTTGTCGTCGAGGATGCGCCGGAAGTCGCCGATGGTCTGCGGCGCCTTTCCTTTCTTGTCCTCGACCACCTTCACTGCCTCGCGAAATTTCCGGCTGTCCACATCGCAGATGTAGGCGATTTCAACATCCGGCCTCGAGGCGAATTCTGTCGTTAGGAATGTCCCGCGGCCGCCCACTCCCATCACCCCTACGACCACCTTCTCGCTCGCGGCAGCGGCTTTCGGTGCTGCGCCCAGCCCGTACATGCCTGCGGCGACACCAAATCCACCCTGGACGCTGCGTTCCAAGAACCGCCTTCTGCTGACTCCCATGGTCTGCCCCCCCTCCCTTTTGGGATTCCCTGACCAAAGCAATATACACCTAACGGGCAGGGAAGAGGGAATAGGGAAGAGGGAAGAGGGAACAGGGAAGAGGGAAGAGGGAAGAGGGAACAGACAAGAGGGAACAGGGAATAGATGCCAGACGCCGGGGCGGGGAATACTGGACGCTCTTAACCTCCATCCGTAAGGCATCTGCTAGGCTGAGTAAAGTTCTTTCAAGTCGAGGGAGAAATCCGGAAGTGTATCGATCACCAGCGGCTGGTCCTCCTCGAAAAACTGGAGAGGCCGATCTGGGTAAACCAATTCCACAAGGCGCTTCTCGAGGTCGAACCAGACTTGAACCACACCGCTCTGCTGGTAGTCCTTGCGCTTGCGTTGGATTTGGCTGGGAGAATCGGAGGGCGAGTGAATCTCGAAGGCCACGTCCGGTGCGAAATCGGCTTTGGTGGGCATTGCTCCACCTGGGAAGCGCGCTCTTCGAACCAGAGACGCATCTGGCATACGCCAGTTTCCGGAAGACATTGTGAACACGCCGTTGGACGGGAAGCAAATCCACTCCTTATGCTGTCGGCAGTACAAGCCCAACTGAGTAATCAACAATGCCAGGAATTGCTCATGCCGGAAGTTCACCGGTGACATAAATTCGACCTCGCCGTCAACCCACTCCCACCTCTGCCATTCTTCGCCGGCGGCGAGGAACTCTTCCCAAGTTATGGTGGTCCTGGTGGCCATTATCTTCCCCTCAGGCCATTCTACCACAGGCCTACGCCTTTACAGTTTCAACGATACACGCATTCCTTGGCCGCGTCGGCCATGGCCTGAAGGTGTTCGACGGGTGTATCGAAGAAGTGGTCGCTGACCGAGCAGATATAGCCTCCGTCCGGGCCGACCTTTTCGAAGAGGGTGTGCACGGTCTGGCGGATCTTTTCGGGTGGGCCGGCGGTGAGGACGTTGAACTGGTCAAGTCCGCCAATCAGGGCGACGCGATCGCCGACTTTCCGCTTGAGTTCCCAGGGTTCCTGGTTCCCACCAATGCTCGGGGGCGCCAGCGTCTCCGACGCATCTGCCCCGTTGGCGACAATCAACTCCTCGATTCCCTTCGTCCCGCCGCAGGTGTGATAAACCACCTTGAATCCCAGGTCGTGCAGCGCGTCGTGCATCTTGCGGTCGTAGGGAGTGCAGAACTCCTTGTGCAATGCAGGAGAGATGACCGTGGACGAGCCCGCTCCGCCGCCTGTTTCGACAAGATCGAACTTGGCTCCCTTCATCGATTCGACGAAGCGCAGTTTTTTCTTAAGGAGAATCGTCAGGAAACGATGAACCCAGTCCGGCTTGTCAACGCAGCGCAGGATGAGTTCGGTCACGTCCATCAGGCAGCAGGCGTGTTGCCAGCAGCCGCCTTGGTCTCCCCAGACAAATCCACGCAGGATGCCGTCGTCGCCGATTTTGTCGTAAAGGGCGCGCACCGGCGACAGATCGAGCTTGCCCACCGGCAGATACTTGTCGATGAGCTCAATGTCCTCGTCGCGTTTGACCATGTATTCCGTAATCCACGTGGTCTTTCGATCTCCACGGGTCTTGTAGGTCAGTAGCCCCATGGGTGTTTGAATGGCATGATAGGCCACTCGATGGTCAGGATCGCTGTCGATGACGGTGACCTCGTCCTGCCATTCCACAGTCGAGAACTTGTTGAAATCGTAATCCACCAACGCCGTTTGACCTACGTCGCCGAAGTACTGAATCTGAGCGTCCATGCCGAACTTCTGAAAAGCTTCCAGCGCCGAACTGCCATTCAAGTAGTACTTGAGGTGATATTCCTGCCATTGGTGGACCGAAATCGGCAGCCGGTCCGGTTTGCCCTTCTGAAGCGCCGTCATCAGCCGTTCCTTTGGAACCATAAGAGCCTCCAGAGTGCCTCCCTCCCATATCGAGCCCGAATAGTATATCCTGGTTCGCCGCGGACATCGCCCCTGTCTGCGGTCAGGTTCCAGGAAGGAGCGGGCGACAAGATGCCGAAGCCGGAGGGTTGTATGTTTCGTTCTTTCATCGCAATCATGGCTCTGAGTTGTTGCATTTCCGCAGCAATGGCGCAGGGAAAGGGTTCCGCGGAGTTGAGTGCCTGGTATGTCGACTCATTGGTCAAGGTCTTCCCGGACGATGCGCGGGGGGCGCACAGCCTGCGCTCGCCGGAATTCACCGGGGCGCGGAACCAGCACCTGAGCGTGCAACTTGCCATTCGTTCCAGCCGCCCGCTCCCGGCGCTTACGGCGGAAGTGAAGCCGCTCGAGGGCGGCGCCGGGCGCAGCATCTCGAGCGTCGAAGTCCATCACGTCGCTTACGTGGTGGTGGGCTCGCACCCGCCGGACTCCCCGCCGGATGAGCTGGTGGGAACGGCGCCGGGATGGTATCCCGATCCGCTGGAGGATTTTCCCTTTGATCTCGAGGCTCGCCGTACCACGCCGATCTGGGTGACCATTGCCATTCCGCCGGACGCTGCGCCGGGAGTCTACGAAGGCGCGATCGCGCTGCGTTCGGGTGAGCGATCGCTGACGCGCAGGCCTTTTCGCCTTCGAGTCATGAGCGCCTCGGTGCCCGCGGAGATGTCTCTCAAGGTTACCAACTGGTTCACCTTGGACGACAAGACCACGCAACAGTTCTTCGGCGTGGCCGCCTATTCGCCGCAGTGGTGGACGCTGGTTTCCAATGTGGCCCACGTGCTGGCCGCGCATCGTCAGAACGTGATCATCACGCCGCTTCTCACGCTCATCCAGCCTCGCCTCGAAGGCGGCAATCTCCAATACGACTTCACAAACTTCGACCGATGGGTAGAGACGTTCCAGCAGGCGGGAGCAATCGGGTACATCGAGGGCAGCCATTTGCTCGACCGCGCCGGCAGCTATGACGCGTCGCTGGTCGTGTCGAGCTTTCAAGTAATCGATGGCAAGCCCCAGAGAGTTTCTCTTCCGCCTGATGACCCGCGCGTCGAGCCTGCCGTTTCGGCCTTCCTCGCCGCCCTCGGAACGCATCTCAAGGAAAAAGGCTGGGACAACCGTTACTTTCAGCACGTCCTCGACGAGGCGCACGGGAATGAGCCGCCTTACTACGGCCGGTTCGCCGCCCTCGTTCACCAGCAAATGCCGGGAATTCCGACACTGGATGCCATCGACGCGGAAAATCTGGCGGAGGTGCTTCAGAAGAATTGCGACGTCTGGGTTCCGCAACTGGGGCGGTTCGACGACCAGATGCCGCTGCTCAAGCAGCGCATGGGCGACGGCCACGCCGTCTGGTTCTACACCTGTCTCTATCCTCAGAAGCGGTACCTCAACCGCCTGATGGATTTGCCCTTGATCAAAGTAAGGCTTCTCCAGTGGCTCGATTTCCGCTACGGCTTTACGGGGTTTCTGCATTGGGGCGGGAATTACTGGACTCCGAAGCCCCTGCTCGACACCCAACCGGTGATCGACGACAATGCGGAACTGCTGCCTTCGGGCGATGCCTTCGTCGTCTATCCCGACCGCGAGCACCTCACCGTTCGAAGTTCGATTCGATTCGAAGCGATGCGCGAGAGCAGCGAAGATTACGAAATGCTGCGCGCGCTCGCGGCGCGTGATCGTGACGCTGCCGACCGGATTTGCGCGAGCGCGGTTTCGTCTTTCACTGACTACGTTCGCGACCCTGCCGCCTTTCGGCGAATCGAGCAGCGACTGATGGAAGCGTTAAGCAGGGAATAGCGAAGAATGTCGGCACCAGCGTTTGTCCAGATGGGTCAGACCCATCGATAGGAACTGGGCGTTTTTGGATGCCCGGCCCGTTGGTCCTGCATCGGGTGGAAGGCTAGAGCTGAGTGGGGAAGGCGAGAATTGCGGCGGGTAGTGACATTTTATCCGTATCGAGCCCTGCCGGACGAATTGTCCCCGACCAACCACCCTCGGACTCCCGAATCAACCGTTCCTACTAACTGTCTCCCTTTGTTTTCATAGACATTCTCGCTTTGTTCCCGAAATTATCGTAGCGCCGTCCTTCAGGTCGGCAAATTGAGCGCAACCGCTTGGGGTGCTGACCTGAAGGTCAGCGCTACGGCCCGTGGGCAGGTGCCTCGCAGCACGATCCTTTGTTTTCATAGACATTCTCGCTTTGTTCCGGCGATTCCGAAAGCTGAGGGGGCGGAGAGGTGCGTTTTGTCGCCGACGCTTCCTCGGAATATCCGATGAGGGCGGGGCGCGGCGTATTGTTGTCCGAATCACCACTCTGGATGACCGCCGGGCAATTCTCCACTTCTCTTTCACTCCCCTCAAATTACGCAGCAAAGCCACAAGATCGCGATCCCACAGAAACATCATAGCCTACTGGGTTGTGTTTGTCAAGAGACAGAAAGTCCGTGTCAGGGTAGCGTCACAGTCGCAGGGGAGTACGATCTAAGCGGACGACCTAGCGCAGCTTTGGAGTGCGGCGGCTTGCCGCCGCTTTTTTCCGCGAGCTTGCTCGCGGAGGTGGGCGCAGACACGTCGGCCAGCAAGCTGGCCTGCGGGAAAGCGGCGGCAAGCCGCCGCACTCCAAAGCTGCGCAGTCGACTTTGACGCGACCCTGAAGTCCGTGTTTGGTTCGAGCCCGTGGTGGCGAGCGCCTTAGTTGGAAGAGCAAGTCCAGGGATGGCGCGAACAAAAACGGAGACGAATAGAAGCCGGGCATCGGTCGACTGTCGGGTGATCCAATCAAAAGCGGGGGCTGGCCATTGCCTTACTCGCGGCGCAACGCGACCATGGGATTGACTTCTGTGGCGCGGCGGGCAGGGATGTACGCGGCGAGCAGGGCGATGCCGGCGAGGACGAGGGCAACGATGGCGAACGTCAGCGGATCGTTGGGTTTGACGCCGAACAGCAGGCTGGATAGGAATCGCGTCAAAGCCAGTGCGGCAATCATGCCGATCCCGACACCCGCCATCGCCGCGGCTAGTCCCTGACCCACCACGAGCGCGAGCACGCTGCTCCTCTGGGCGCCGAGGGCCACCCGGATGCCAATTTCGTGTGTCCTTTGCTGGACGGAGAATGAGGTGACGCCAAAAATCCCGACTGCTGCCAGCAGCAGAGCGCTGGCGGCGAAAATGCCGAGCAGGAGAAGGTCGAAGTTCTTCTGTGCTGTGGAATCGAGCATTACCTGGTCCATAGTCTCGACTTTGGTGGCGGGCAATTGCGTGTCGCGGGCCAGCAAGGCTTGCTCGACCGCTTGGCTGACACTCATGGGCGTTACGCCAAGTTTCGTACGCACCGCGACGCTGGCGGGGTACATCTGGCTCAGCATCTTGATCCCGCCGCCGGGAACGTTCGACCAGACCTGGTACATGGTCGCGGGAGGATCAGCATCGAGTAACTCGTGCACGTCACCGACCACGCCGACGATCTCCGTGCTGCCTTGCTCGAGCGGTGGGCCCAGGCTGGCGCCGATCAGAATCGACTGGCCCACCGGGTCTTGCTGGGGCCAGAATTTGCGCCGCATGGCCTCATTGATGATCACCGTGTGGGGCGGCTCCGGCTCGCGGAACCGTCGCCCGGAGAGTAGCGGGATGCGCAGCGTGTCGAAGTAATTGGGGGAAACGAAACACCAAAGTACGTCGCCTGTAAACTTGAAGCGTTCGAGCGGCGGCCGGCCGGGGATGTCGAAGATCATGTCGGCGATAGCTTGCGTGGGCAGGGAACTGGCCACCGTCGCCCGCTCGACTCCGGGAATGCGCTCGAGGCGCTGGGCGGTTTGGTAGGCCAGTTGACCCACCGCGCCGGCGTTTGCGTCTTCCGGGCCGGCCAGCGCCACTTTCAGGGTGAGAAGGTTTCGGGGATCGAAGCCGGGCGCGACGCTGTGCATGGCGAGGAAGCTCCGCATGAGCAACATTGCCCCGCACAGCAGGACCACGGCGATAGCCATTTCTGCGGCTACCAGCACATTACGCGTCTGGCCTTGCTTTAGTCCCGTTCCGGTGCGCCCGCCCGCTTCCTTGAACGACGAAACAAGATCGAGGCGCGAAAGCTGGAACGCCGGGAGGAGGCCGAAGAGAACCGCGGTAAGCAGCGAAAGCGTCACGCTGAAGACAACCACGCGTGCGTCGAGGGCCGGAACGCGCGCCATCTCCTGGATGCGCGGCAAACCGCCGGGCGCGAAAGCGACAAGCGCCCGCACGCCCCAAGGGCCGAGCAGGAGGCCCACCGACCCACCCGTAAGCGCCAGCAGCAGGCTTTCGGTGAGTAGTTGGCGTACAATGCGCCCCCGCCCGGCGCCGAGGGCGGCGCGCACGACGATTTCCTTTTGGCGGCTGAGAGCGCGGGCGAGCAACAAGTTGGCGACGTTGGCGCAGGCGATCAGCAGCACGAGCCCGACGGCGCCCAGCAGAATGATTAACGCTGGCCGTACGTTCCCCGTCAAACGCTGCCGCATGGGAATGGCGCCGACCCGTTCGTCGCTGCCGAACTGCTCGGGATGCGCTTGGATGTAACGCTCGCCAAGGACTTTCATCCAGGAATTGGCTTGCGCGAGGGTTGTGCCGGGCGGGAGCCGGCCGGCAGCCGTCAGCACGTGCGCCTGGTCGGTGCTACTCGGGTCAGCCTGCAAAGGAATCCAGACGTCGGCCTGTGGGTAGGGCCTGAAGCGGGGCGAGGTGATGCCGATCACGGTGTACGATGCGCCGCCCAGGGCGATTGCTTTGCCCACGATCGAAGCATCGCCGCCGAAGCGGCGTTGCCAGAGGCCGAAACTCATCACCAAGACCCCTGCCCCGCCCGGTTGATCTTCGGCGGCGATGAACGTGCGGCCCAGGATGGGCGACGCCCCCAGCAAGCGGAAGTAGTTCCGCGAGACTCTTAACGCCTCGACGAGTTCAGGCCGGTCACCGCCGCTCAGGCTGACGGTGGTGGCGGCTTCACTGTAGGCGCTGAGGTCCTCAAAACCCGGGTTGTCGTGCAGCCAGAAAGTGACCATTGGGAGGTTGTCCGAATAACGACCGTTCACGCCAGTGCGCCCGATGTTGACGATGCGGTCGGCATCCGGGTAAGGCAGCGGGTGCAGGAGCACCGTATTGATCACGGTGAAGATAGCTGTGGTGGCCCCGATGCCGAGCGCCAGGGTCAGCACAGCCACCGCCGTGAAGCCGGGAGAGCGGCGCAGTTGGCGGAGACCGTAACGGATGTCCTGAATGAATGCGCCCATCTCCCACTCGCGGGTCAATAGTGAATTGTGAATAGTGAATAGTGAATTACAAAACGCCAGGGATGGCTGCCCGTCGGTGGAGTTCCCATTTCAGCATCAGTATTCATCATTCACCACATTATAATTCACTATTTACAATTCACTATTCATCATTCATACCGCAGCGCCTCGATTGGATCGACTTTGGTCGCCCGGCGAGCGGGGAAGTACGAGGCGAGGACGGCCACGGCTGTCAACAACAATGACAAGGCCACAAAGGTGAGGGGGTCCCTGGGCCGGACGCCATAAAGCAGGCTCGCGAGCAGCCGCGTGAGCGCGAGCGCGGCAGTAATCCCTGCGCCCACACCGATCAAGGTGAGAAGCAGACCTTCTCCGACCACCATCTTCAATATATCTGTGCGACTGGCGCCCAAGGCCGTACGAATACCGATTTCGTGTGTCCGCTGCGTGACCGTGTAGGAAAAGACTCCGTAGATGCCTACTGCCGCAAGCAGTAGGGAAATGGCCGCGAAGATTCCGAGCGTTAACCCGGAGACGCGCTCCCACCAGAGTGATTCCGAAATCACGTTCTCCATCGTTCGTACCTGGGTCAAGGGCTGGTCATGGTCCACATCCCACACCGCGCGGCGCACGGCGGCGGCAACATCGGTGGGATTCGAAGAGGTGCGGATTACGAAAGTGACCAGGAAGGATGCAAACGGAAGCTTGACGTAAGGAAAGTACAGCTCGGGCTCCACCTTCGATCCCACGGAGCCCATCTTCGAGTCCGCAACCCAGCCCACAATCAAGGCGGGAGCATGATTCCGGCAAGCGTCGTTAACTTGTCGCCCCACCGGGTCCTGGCCTGGCCAGAAAAGGCGCGCCATAGTCTCGTTAACGATGCGCACGCAGGGCGCGTCCTTCTGGTTGTCGGCTTCAGTGAAGTCACGTCCCCCTTTGAACTGAATTCCCATGGCCTGAAAATACCCGGGGCTCACACTGCGAGCGCGCAGAAAGAAGGTGTGCTCCCCCGACCAGTTCGGTGGAGGAGGGAAATCGACCGAAGTGTTAAATCCAATGAAAGGCAGGTTATTCGCCATCCCGGCCGCCCTCACGCCAGGGATAGCGAGGATGCGTTCGAGCACGGTGCGGTAAAAAGCCGCCGACTGCTCGCGTGTCGAATACTTGTAATTCACCAGGGGCACTCGCACCGTCAAAAGATGGTCAGGCTTGAAGCCGGTGGGTGCGGTTTCCAGGCGCTCGAAAGTCTGAATCATCAGCCCTGCTCCTACCAGCAGGACCAGCGCGAGCGCCACCTCGGATACAATCAGCACGCGCTGAAGCCGCGATCCTCTTGCGCCCGTCCCCGGGGTTCGACCCTGCTGCTTGAGAGATTCATTCAAATTGCAGCTCGAGAGGCGCAAGGCGGGAAGTAAACTCACCACGACTCCCGTCACGAGCGCCAGCGCTACGGCGAAGGCGACCGCCGGCAGATTAAGCGAGGTCCGGTAGACGCCCGGCTCGATCAGGGTATACTTGGGTAGTAGCTTCAGGACGGTGGCGAGGCCCCACCACGCCAAGATGAGGCCCGCACCAATGCCCCCTACCGCCAGCAAAGTGCCTTCCACCACGAGTTGCCGGATCAACCTCCACCGACCGGCGCCCAAGGCCGCGCGGATGACGATCTCCCCTTGCCGCGTTGTGCCGCGGGCGAGGAGCATGCTGGTCATGTTTGCGCAAACAATCAGAAGCACAAAGATCACTGCTGCCAGCAAGGCCAAGATCGCCAGGCGGTAGTTGCTGCCGATTTCCCGGGCTTCAAAGGGCTTGACGATGGAACTCCAACCCGCGTTCGTCTTGGGGTACTCGAGGGCGAGCCGGCGTGTAACCACGTCCAACGCGGCTTGGGCCTGTTTCAAGGTGCTGCCTGCGCTCAACCTTGCGATGACCCTGAAGGTGTGATGCTCGCGATCGTCCTTTTCGGCGGCGGTGAACGTCAAGGGAACCCAGATCTGGGTGTGGGGATCGGGAAACTCGAAATCGGCCGGAGCGACGCCGATCACCGTGTACGGTTTGGAGTCGAGTGTCAAGGTTTTGCCGATAATCTTGGGGTCCGCGGCGAAGTGGCTGCGCCAATAGGCAGGGCTCAAAACTACGGCTTGGATCTCATTCTCCGCAAAAGTGCGTCCCAGGACCGCGTTGACCCCCAATAGGTGAAAAGCATTGCCGGATATCGGCGCGGTCCACACCTCGTCGGGCTCTCCAGACCCGGTGAGAACCCGGAATTCCCATTGCTTATATGCAGCCAAGCCCTCAAACGCCTGCGGTAATGACTGCCAATCATTGAAGTCTCCTCCGGAAACCCAGGTCTCTTCTCCTTGCGGGTTTTTGGTGCTGATCCCGACGAGTTGAGAGGGATTCCGGTAGGGCGTGCCGTGCAAGAGTACGGCGTCCACCACGCTGAACACGACGGTTGTGGCTCCAATTCCCAAGCCCAAGGTGGCCACAGCCACGGCCACAAATCCGGGACTGCGGCGAAGTTGCCGCAGGCCGTAGCGAAGATCTTGAATTAGAGTGCCCATTGTTCTCCTGAGTGCCTCGTTGTGGCGGCTGACCCTGCTGTCATCCTGAGCGAAGCGAAGGATCGCCGCAGTTTCTTATGCTTCAGCGGTCTACGAACAACTGCAGGGATCCATCGCTTCGCTCAGGATGACATGAGGGGTGAGTTTTCACACAGACTCCCACGCCGCAGGTTAAACTCTGCCGCCCCTGACGGGGCGGAGCGCCGCGCAGTGGATTTACTCACACCGCAACGCTTCTATCGGATCGACTTTGGCCGCCCGGCGCGCGGGAATGTAACAAGCAAGCAGCGCCACTGCGCCCAAAAGCAGCGACACGACCGCCAGCGACAGGGGATCGGTGGCCTGGACGCCGTAGAGCAAACTGGAGAAAAAGCGGGAGAGGCCGAGGGCGGCCGCCACGCCGATCGCCACGCCAGTCAGCGCAATCTTGAATCCTTGTCCCACCACCAACCACAGCACGTCACTTTTCTCAGCGCCCAGCGCGACTCGAACCCCAATTTCCTGCGTGCGTTGCGCCACCCAATAGGCGAGCACTCCGTAAATGCCAACCGCGGCAAGGACCGCGGCGACGAAAGCAAAGCTTCCGAGCAGCCAGGCGGTGAACTGCCGGTGCGCCTCGCGTTCGAACAGTACGGAGCGCGCCGAATTCATGTGGGCTATGAACAGGTTTTTGTCAAGCAAGCGGACTTCTCTCCGCACTGCCGGGCCCAAGAGAAGGGCGTCTCCTGTAGTTCGAATAATAATGTCGTCGTTCATGTCGTCGTTGGACGGAACGTACGCCATGGGGCCGGACTGATTCTCTAATCCTTCGCCTCGGACATCACCGACAATACCCACGATGGTGAACCAGGGGCTCTTGAAATTCGGGTCCGCAAACTTGAACCGTTTGCCGACGGCTTCTTCATCTCCCCAGATGCGGCGAGCCATCGTTTGGTTGACCACGGCAACGGTCAGCGCGCCTTTCGACGAGTCCGCGGCGGAGAAGAGGCGCCCGCGCAGGAGCGGGATTCCCATGGCCCGATAAAAATCCGGACTTACCTCGCTGTTCGAAATAAGCGGTTTTTGACCGGACAGATCCGCGGAGAGGCCTTCGACCTCGAAAGGCACTTTGTACATCTCATCCGGAAACAGCACAAACGACGCGGTCGCGACTGATGTGACTCCCGGAAGCGACCTCAAGCGGCGCATGAGATCGACGCTCAAAGCGCTTCGCGCTGAGGACTCTTCCGGTGTGCTCGCCTCGCCCGGCCAATAAACGTGGAACGCCAGAACGTGCCCGGCGTCGAACCCCGGGTCAGTGCGCAGGATTCCCCAGAGGCTGCGAATCAATACCGCGGACCCCACGAGCAGCACGAACGCCATCGCGACCTCGGTTACGATCAGCACTCTGCGGGTCGAGTGTGTGGCGGGGGAGGCGGAAACGGCGTTCTCGTTGAGCGTGCGATTCACATCGATTGCCGGGACGGTTGCGGCAGGTAGCACGCCGCATAGCAGTGCCGTAAGAGCAGTGACTGCCGCCGTGTAGGCCAACACGCGGATGTCCACAACTGTGCCGTTGAGGCTGGCGATGTCCGGATTCAACTTGGAGACCAGGTTCACGACCGCCACGGCCAAGCCGACGCCGAGCAAGGCGCCCGCTAACGCGAGTGAAAGGCTCTCAGTAAGAAGTTGGAGCGCCAGGCGTCGCCAACTCGCTCCCAGCGAGAGTCGCAGAGCGATCTCCTTCTGCCGCCCGGCGGCGCGGCCGATCAGGAGGCTTGCTGTGTTCAGGCAGGCAATCAGGAGGACGCCCAAGATCGCTCCCCACAGGATCACGATGCCTTGACCGACCCTTTCCGATAACTGTTGGCGAAGCGGAACGACGCGGACGCTCACTCCACCGTCGACGCCGGGGTAGGCACCGGCCAGGCGCGCTGCGATGGTGCTCATCTCCGCCTGGGCTTGTTGCCAAGTCACTCCCGGCTTACGCCTGCCGATCACGGCCAGATTTGGATATTGGCGCGCCTTGGTTTGAAGGAAGGCGTTCACAGCGCGTGGTTTCCAAATCTGAGTTTTGTTCGGAAACGTGAATCCGCTGGGCAACACGCCAATAATGACGTTGTCGTTGCCTCCCCAGATTTTTACGCGTCTGCCGACAATCTGAGGGTCGCCCCCGAATCGTTCCTGCCACAAACCGTAGCTGATGGCCAAGACGTTGGTGTGTCCCTCCGCGGAGTCTTCGGGAAGAAAGCCCCGGCCCAGGAGAGGCTTCACGTCAAGCAGCGCGAAAAAGTTTGTAGAAACCAGTGCGGCGGGGACCTGCTCTGGTCCGCTCGGTCCGTTGAGCGTCGTAGTGCCGCCACTTCCGGTCAGGAAATTCTTGCCGAAGGAGATGAAGGCCATGTCCTCAAATGCCCGGCTCTGGGCGCGCCAATCCGCGTAATTCGGGTATGAGACGGCGCCTTCGGCTTCTCCTGTCCGTGAATTGTCCTGCCAAAGGAAGGCGAGACGATCGGCGTTGGGGAAGGGAAGACGGCGAAAGAACGCCGAATTGGCCAGAGTGAAAATCGCCGTATTGGCGCCAATGCCGAGAGCGAGCGTGACCACCGCCACCACCGCCAGTCCCGGGCTACGACGGAGTTGGCGCAGGCTGTAGCGTATGTCCTGAATCAGCGTGGTCATTCCGTTTGTCCTGGCAAACAGGCGACCGGCAATGCGGCCCTACAATCGTGCATTTCACTGCCACTGTAACACAGGGGGGCAGGGCCACAATTCAAAATTCCAGATTCCGGATTCAAGAGAATGGGGCGCGGACGCAAAGCCTCTGCGGCGCGCCAGGAAGTGTTGACCGAGTAATCTGCGGAACGTGTCGTCTGTTGAATTAGAAGGGAAAGGGAACAAGCGCAGCGCGGCCGGCCTCGGCCTGGACCGGATGCGGCGCCGGCCTACGCCTACTTGCCCTTGATTCGCTCCCAGGTGTCATGAAAGCGGGCGCTCCAGGTGGTGTCGGGTTCCTGGATTTCTACCCAGAAGGAGTGCTGGTGCCAAGCCGCGCGAACGCTATCCCAATAGTGAAGCCTGAGATCGGCAAGGGCCTTCGGGCCGCCCGGCGGGTCATAGGCACTATCCACTTGAAAGTCGGCGGGTGGCTCGGCCGGCAGATCGCTGCCAAACGGATACTTGGCCTGCAAGGTCACCGCTGCCACCCGCCAATACGCCTGCGCGACCTCGTGCTCCCGATCGCGCCGCTTGGCATTCCAGGTCGGATTATCGTCGGCGAATTCTGTGGGCGCGTCATTTCGCAGTTGCATGACGGTATGCGTGGAAAGAGAGACAGCTAGGAGAGACGCCACCATGATGAGGAAAAGTCCTGCTCCGACGGCCAGTTTTACGATGAGGCCCTTTCGGTCCGAAGGGCCTGCACTGTGAATTGCCCCGACGGAGATCCTCGCCATGCGACGCGCGACAAGATCCTCTAGGTCTTTTCGCGCCGTCTCAAACTGCATTTTCAACTTTCTCTGCTGCGCCTCGAAACCCGCCGCAGCGTTTGTCGCAACCTGGTTAAGGGTGGCCCGCTTCGTTTCCGCCAGACCAGAGAGTTGACGCGCCAATTCCTCCACGGCGCGACCGGCGTTCCTTACTTCTGCACGCACTTTCTCCACCGCCAGCTCGGTTTGCTTTTCGAACTGCTGGGTCATCCGGTTACCTAGTTCTTGGGCGACATTGTCCAAATCGGCGGCTTGCAACCCTCCGCCCGCGTGGACGCTCTCTGTCAACGACTCCACCGCCAGGGAGACGGCTTTCAGACGTTCCTCGGCGACGCCGGTCCGTGCCAGGAAATCTTCCTCACGCTGCCGCCCCGCCACCTGCGCCTCGGCGATCGCATCTTGCGCGGCCTGCTTGATGGCATTGACTTGCGCGTCCGCTGCCGCTTGTATCTGCTGCACCTGTTCCTGCAACGTTTGGGCGAGCAGCGGGGCGGACTCCGACGGGCCTACTTGGCCTGCGGCTGCCAGACCGGACTGCGCCAGAGTGGCCAGTTGTTTCCTGGTCTCCTCCACGATCTGGCCTGAACTCTCTGCTTCCTCCCTCAGCCGCTGCAGGGCTGCCTTTGCCTGTTCCTGAATCCGCTGGGAGCACGTCGCTTCCAGATTCTCTGACACCCTCTCCAGATCCGCGGCCTTCCTTGTCTGCGTCGCTTGGAACTCTTCCGCCAGCGCCGTCATGCGGGTGCGCAGCGCTTCGACGGCCGCGGCGGCCTGCTCCTGAAACTGTTGAGACCAGCCCGCTCCCAACTGCTGCGCAATTCCCTCCAAGTCTTCCTTCTTCGCTGCGTGTTGCCCCTCCAGTTCCTCCGTCAGTTGCCCCACGCGCCCCTTCAGCGCCTCTATTGCCGACGTGACTCCTGTCAGGCGCTCTTCCGCGACTTCGGCCCGGAATAGGAGATTCGACTCCTTCGCCCGCTCGACCGAATTCAGTTGAGCAATCGCCTCTGCGGTGGCCTGCTTGATCGACTTCACCTCACCATCAGCCGCCGCGTGCATCTCCTGGGTCTGGTTGCGCAAGGCTTGTTCCAGCCGCTGGGCATACTCGTTGCGAGTGGTCTGGCTGAGGGAAGCGAGTTTGGCTTCCGCCACGCTGGCCAGTTGTTGTTTGCTCTGTTCGACGGCCTGGGTTGAGCTTTTCAGCTCCTCACGTAATGTTGCGATGGCCTCTGCGGCGGCCTGCCGGATGGAGTTGACCTCGCCGTCTGCTGCCGCGTGCATCTCCTGGGTCTGGTCGCGCAAAGCTTGCGCTAAGCGCTGCGCGTATTCGTCTTGGGTGGCCTGGCTGAGGGAAGCGAGTCTGGCTTCCGCCAGGCTGGCCAGTTGCTGCTTGCTTTGCTCGACGGCTTGGCTCGAGGACTGCAGTTCCTCGCGCAGTGTCGTGACAACTGCCTGGGCTTGCTGCTCGAGCTTGCCTTGCAGTTCCGCGATGACCTGTGCGGCGGTATGCCGGATCGACGCGACTTCGCCGTCTGCTGCCGCGTGCATCTCCTGCGTCTGGTCGCGCAAGGCTTGCGCTAAGCGCTGTGCGTATTCGTCTTGGGTGGCCTGGCTCAGGGAAGCGAGTCTGGCTTCGCCCAGGCTGGCCAGTTGTTGCTTGCTTTGCTCGACGGCCTGGCTTGAGCTTTTCAATTCCTCGCGCAGTGTTGCGATGGCCTCTGCGGCTGCCTGCCGGATGGAGTTGACCTCGCCGTCCGCGGCCGCGTGCATCTCCTGCGTCTGCTCGCGCAAGGCTTGTTCCAGTCGCTGGGCATACTCGTCGCGAGTGGTTTGGCTGAGGGAAGCGAGCTTGGCATCCGCCAGGCTGGCCAGTTGTTGCTTGCTCTGTTCGACGGCCCGGCTTGAGGCCTGCAACTCCTCGCGTAGTGTGGTGACAACTTCCTGGGCTTGTTGCTCGAGCTTGCCTTGCAGTTGCGCGATGGTCTCTGCGGCGGCTTGCCGGATCGACGCGACTTCGCCGTCCGCTGCCGCGTGCATCTCCTGCGTCTGCTCGCGCAGGGCTTGCGCCAAGCGCTGGGCGTATTCGTCTTGGGTAGCCTGGCTGAGGGAAGCGAGTTTGGCCTCCGCCAAGCTGGCCAGTTGTTGCTTGCTTTGCTCGACGGCTTGGCTCGAGGACTGCAGTTCCTCGCGCAGTGTTGCGATGGCCTCCGCGGCGGCTTGCCGGATCGACGTGACCTCGCCGTCTGCTGCCGTGCGAATCTCCTGCGTTTGCTCACGCAAAGCTTGCGCTAAGCGCTGCGCGTATTCGTTTTGGGTAGCCTGGCTGAGAGAAGCGAGCTTGGCCTCCGCCAAGCTGGCCAGTTGCTGCTTGCTTTGCTCGACCGCCTGGGTTGAGGACTGCAGTTCCTCGCGCAGTGTCGTGACAACTGCCTGGGCTTCTTGCTCGAGCTTGTCTTGCAGTTCCCCGATGATCTCTGCGGCGGTATGCCGGATCACCGCGACCCCGCCGTCCGCTGCCGCGTGCATCTCCTGCGTCTGCTCGCGCAAAGCTTGCGTTAAGCGCTGGGCGTATTCGTCTTGGGTAGCTTGGCTGAGGGAAGCGATTTTGGCTTCCGCCAAGCTGGCCAGTTGTTGCTTGCTTTGCTCGACGGCTTGGCTCGAGCTTTTCAGTTCCTCACGCAGTGTTGCGATGGCTTCCGCGGCGGCCTGCCGGATGGAGCTGACCTCGCCGTCCGCTGTCGCATGCATTTCCTGCGTCTGCTCGCGCAAGGCTTGCGCCAAGCGCTGGGCGTATTCGTCTTGGGTAGCCTGGCTGAGGTAAGCGAGCTTGGCATCCGCCAGGCTGGCCAGTTGTTGCTTGCTTTGCTCGACGGCCTGGCTTGAGGTCTGCAATTCCTCGCGCAGTGTCGCTACCGCCGCTTCGACTTGGCCCTCAAGCTTGTCGCTGAGCTGCCCGATGGCTTCTGCGGCGGCGTGTTTGATTGAGGTCACTTCACCGTCCGCTACGGTGCGCATCTCGCGAGTCTGCTCGTGCAAAGCTTGCGCTAAGCGCTGGGCGTATTCTTCTTGGGCGGCTTGGCTGAGGGAAGCGATTTTGGCTTCCGCCAGGCTGGCCAGTTGTTGCTTGCTTTGCTCGACGGCTTGGCTTGACGACTGCAGTTCGTCGCGCAGCTTCGCCAGCGCCGCCTCGGCTTGCTCCTGAAACTGGGAGGCCCACTGTCCTCCTAGTTCCCGGGCGACTCTCTCCAATTCCTCTGCGTGCTTCGCTCCTCTTCCCTGGACGGCCTGAAGGCTGCTCTCAATTCCTCCCTGGAAATTCTCTACCAGAGCTCCGACGCGTCGCTCCAAGGATTCCATGGCCACCGTGAGTTTTGCCAGACGCACTTCGAAATCCGAAGCAGCGGCCTCGCGTATCTGGCCGGCCGGCGAGAGGGTCCGTTCCTCACTGCGTCCAGAAGTCGGGACCGCAGCCGAGGCCGCCCTGGCTGGGTCGCCCATAACAAATTCGAGAATTTTTCCCGGCTGCATTTTAAACTCGGAGCCAGGAGCTTCAGTCTGGGCGAACGGCGTGGGAGACTCGCGGGAAGGTTCGAGCTCACTAGCAACTTCGGACGGCAGGGTCGGGGCTTTAGAGAGCGACTCGAATTTTGTTACCCAATCACGCGCATAGATGCGCTCGAGGCGCCTCGCGGCTGAGGGCTGCTCGGGACCTTTTTTCCAGTCACCCGGCGCGGACTCGAGATTCCAAATGCTCTCCGCTTCATCGATCTCCGGCAAGGTGACACAAATCTCAAAAAGACCATCTTGTTGCGCGCCGTGGCGGACGACTCTCGCGACGGTCGGCTTCTGCATGTTGGGGCTTTCGATCCAGAGGTACGTGCCGACAGCCAGAAGAGTGGATGAGGCGATTTTCGCTCCGCGCTTACTAACATCGAGGGTGCGCGTCTCTTCGCTGAAGATATGGCCGTCCTCGGCGATTCCGCTGACGGTAACTGGGATTTCTGAGTCAACGCGAGTGCTCTCGCGGCTGAAGATCCACTTCTTTGTGTGGAGCTGATTCGGGATGCGGCGGGCCCTGGCAAAGAGTCCGCCTGATTGCCCTTTGTTTTTGGCGCTCTTTGGAGCCTGCTTGTCGGCTCCATCGCTCTCTTGCGATGAGTCCTTGGGCCAGGCCCTATCGGATAAGCTCAACGTGTCCATTCTTTCAAACCAGGCGTAAGACTTCCTTCAGTCGAAATTCCCTCATGGGTCTGCGAGGGGCCGAATCTAGTGACAAACGACCGAGAATGAGCAGGGATCGGGCAGTCTGGGATTTGTCACATTGGTATCGATTAACAAGAAAACAACAACTGGCGACCCCACAGGTTCATACGTATCCTCCTTTATTTGTTCAGGTTATCTCCCGGGACAGATCAGGGAAGAGTGAGGCGATGAACATTAAGGCCTCCTTTGCGGCCACCCGATGCAATTCCGAAGACCGATTCCAACTCTTTCTTATTGCGCAAGATAGCGTTTTTACCAATAGTACCGTGGTACTGCTATACGTCTCGTATCCCTCGGGTGACGTTCTGTGATGTCCAGTTGAATCACGACGAACCCTCCGGCGAGCATGGCCTCGCGCTGGAGGAAATACGGAGTTGCCTTTGGCCGCATGGTTTAGTAAAGTTTGGCGCCGCGTGTCGGCACGATTTCTTCTCCGTGTTCGGCAGGGGCGGCCAGCGTTCCTCCGAACGTATAGTCGGTCACGTTTGGCGAAACTTAAGCCCGTTTGAAAGCCGCACGGCATGGGGAGCGCCTGCGGCTGCTCGGGAGCGGCCGCGACGGCAGCCCCCACAAACGGAGCAGGAGGCAACAATGAAGGGACAAGAGGTACAAACCTCAGGAGCGACGCGGCGGGAATTCGTGAGCCTTGTGGCTGCGGCGGCACTCGCTGGGCTGCCCCGACCGGCCATCGGCGGAGGGGGTGCTCGCGGGCGCGTGGGTCCGAGCGGAAAGATCGCGCTAGGGTGCATTGGGGTTGGCGCACAAGGCACGCGCGTGATGATGGACTTTTTGAAAATGAAGGACGTTGAGGTCGTAGCGGTGTGTGACGTCAACCGGGAGAGCAGCGATTATTCCGAGTGGGGTCACGGAGAACTGGTAGGGAAGGAGCGCAGGCTGTTGAATGACTCAGGATGGGGTGTGGATTGGAAAGGCCCCACCTGCGGTCGCGAGCCCGCCCGGCGCCTGGTGGATGCCTACTACCGCAAAGAGCGGAGTTCCTCCGGCTACGCGGGATGCGGGGCGTACAACGACTTCCGGGAAATGCTCGACAAGGAGAAGAGGTTGGACGCTGTGGTGGTCTGCACACCCGATCACTGGCATGCCCAGGTTTCCGTTACCGCCATGCGGCTCGGCAAGCACGTATTCTGCCAGAAGCCGATGACCCACAGCATTCGCGAGGCCCGCGTTATGGCGCAGGTGGCGCGGGAAACGAAAGTGGCCACGCAGGTGGCGATAATGAACGAGGCCTCCAAGGCGACGAGACTGCTTACGGAATGGATTGCGGCGGGAGTGATCGGGCAGGTGCGCGAGGTGCACAACTGGTCGCAGCGCCCGTACTGGCCCCAAGGCATCGAGCGGCCCAAAGATCCCGAGCCCGTGCCGGACGGCCTGGATTGGGATCTGTGGTTGGGTCCTGCACCCGCGCGCCCTTACAACCATGTCTATCTGCCGTTCGTGTGGCGCGGCTGGTTTGACTTTGGCGTGGGCGCCATCGGGGATATGGGCAACTATAGCTTCGATACCATGTTCCGCGCTCTGAAGCTGGCCTCGCCGGTCAGGGTGGACGCCAGTTCTACGCCACGCTTTCCGGAAACCTATCCTGTGGGCTCGCTCATACATTGGGAGTTCCCGGCGCGCGAGGACCGGGCGCCGTTGGCCCTCCACTGGTATGACGGTGATCTGCGCCCGCCCCGCCCGGCGGAGTTGGAACCGGATGAGCATATGAGCGAGGTCGAGGACGGCGAAGGCATGCTGCTGGTAGGGGAACGGGGCAAGATCCTGTGCGGTTTTGAGGGCCAGAATGCGCGGTTGATCTCCGCCAGCCGGATGAAAGCCTTCGAGCCGCCCCCGGACGATCTGCCGAAATCACCCGGGGCCTACGAGGAGTGGATCGGGGCCATCCGAGGCGGCGAGCCACCTCGCGCAAACTTCGAGTTTGAGCAGAAGGTCGTGGAAGCCGTGTTGTTGGGCAGCATCGCAGTGCGTATGGGAACTACGCTGGAATGGGATGCCGAGCATGAACGCATCACGCGAGTGGCAGAGGGCCGTGCCGGCGACCTGGAGATTGCCAACGCGCAAATCAATCCGCCGCGCCGCTCGCCTTGGGAGTTGTCGTGACAAAGAAGGGGGCAAAAAGATGAGCACCGATGTATCCAGCAAAATAGCTGACCTTGCAGGACCTGGAATTGGCAATTACGACGAATTGGAGAGAATCCTACCCTCAGACTATCGCTCCTTGCTGAACGAAAAAGAAACCCAGCAAGCGATCTTTCATGTAAAAAGGTACATCGAAGATAACCTCTGTAAAGAACTCAACCTGATGAGGGTCGAGGTGCCGCTGATCGTGGACGTAGAAAGCGGCGTGAATGACATGCTGGACCGGGATGGATCGCGCACTCCCGTGTCGTTCCATATCTCGAACGATTACGACAAGCATCCCATTGATGCCCAGGTGGTGCAGGCGGCCACGAAGTGGAAGCGAGTTGCACTGAAACAGTTCCACTGTCGCGTGGGCGAGGGTATCTGCACCGATATGCGAGCGGTTCGAAAGGACTACTTCCTCGATCATGACCACAGCGCCTACGTGGACCAGTGGGATTGGGAGCGGGTGATCACCGCCGAGCAGCGTAACCTGGCCTTTTTGAAAGAAGTCGTAGGCAGCATCTGGAAAGTGCTGGTGGGCGCAGAACGCTTCGCACAGGAGATGTTCCCGCGGCTAAAAGATGGGCGATACCCAAGTCTGCCTGAGAAACTGACGTTCTTGCACGCCGAAGAAATCCTCGATATGTACCCCGATCTGCCGCGCAAACAGCGGGAGACGAATGTGCTGCAAACGTACCCGGCCATCTTCATTATTGGGATCGGCTGGCCACTCAAGGACGGCTATCCGCACGAAAATCGCGCGGCCGATTACGACGATTGGGTGACGGATACGAGTCCGGAAACCGGCAAGCCCACGCACGGAATCAACGGGGATATCCTGGTGTGGAATCACGTGACCAAGCGGCGGCACGAGTTGACTTCGATGGGAGTTCGGGTGACGGCGGAAACCCTGAAACTACAACTGGAAATGTCCCGCCAGCTCTCGTTGATGAATATGCCTTACCATCAGGGGATCTTGACCGGCGGTATTCCGTTATCTATTGGCGGCGGCATCGGACAGTCGCGAACGCTGATGCTATTGCTCCGCAAGGCTCACCTGGGCGAAGTGAGCGTAACGGTATGGCCCAAAATCCTGAAAGAGATTTGCGCGAAGAAGAACATCTTCGTGCTTGAGTAGGATTGTCATAGGGAGACATCGAGCACTGTCATCCTGAGGGAGCGTGATTTTTTTGAACGTTGCCGAAAAGTGCCATTGATAACAAATGAGTTAAGTGTTCGAAAATGGCCAAAAATCCAAAAAAATCACAGACTCTGAGCGAAGCGAAGGATCCCGGCAGTTGGCCCTGGTTCAAGGATTATGAACAACTGCAGCGATCCTTCCCTGCTATTACATTGGCGCTCCCCTTCTCCGAAGGAGGAGGGGGTAGGGGGATGGTGGCTAGAGGCTCAACCACCCCTGGCCCCTCCTTACCTAAGGAGGGAGATTAAGGATCACGCCTTCTGGCGCTCGGGGGACGCAGCGTAGGACTGGATCCAGTCGAGGAAGGCCATCACGATTTTGGGGTCGAACTGCATGCCGGAGCAGCGGCGCAATTCGGCCAGGGCATCTTCGAAGGAGCTAGCGTTTTTGTAAGGCAGGTCGGATAGCATGCTGTGGAAGGACTCCGCGACGGCGACGATGCGTGAGCCCAAGGGGATCTTGTCCGCCGCCAGTCTGTCGGGGTAACCCTTGCCGTCAAATCGCTCGTGGTGGTGTCGCACGATGCTCTCGATAGTTTTCACATTCAGCGGTTCCAGCATCTTCGCGCCCCAAGCCGAATGTCTGCTCATCACTTCGAACTCCTGCGTGGTGAGCTGATCGGGCTTGTTGCAAACGGATTCCGACACGTGGATCTTACCGATATCGTGAACAAGGCCTGCCAGGCGGGTTTCTTCGACTTCTGCGAGGGATAATCCCGCCTGAATGGCGATGCGGGCTGCCAGCCTGGAAACCACTTGAGAATGGCCCGTGGTGTAAGGGCCCTTGGCGTCAACGGCGAACGCCAGGGCCGTGATGGTGTCCAAGAGCGAACTTTTCTGCGGCGCCGTCGTGGAAGCATTTCTTGACTCGAGAGGCTCAGGACCATGCGCCGAAGGAGGCGTCGCCTTCGCCTCCAAGTCGAAATACTTTTCCAAGAGTCGCTGGTTACGTTCGGCATTTCCTGGTTTGGAGACGGGCGGAAGCACCTTCACACAGTTCCCCTTATATTTCTTCGCGATCTGCACTGCGGAATCCGCAACCTTGAGAATTTCTTCAGAAATATCTCCGTGGTCCGGGTAGGTTGCGATGCCTATGCTGGCGGTGACCGCGCGCGCCCGCAGGACAGCGTCAGTTTCCACGGAAGTTCGTAATCTCTCCGCCAGTGTTTCTGCCTGGTGCGTGTTCGTCCCGGGCAAGAGGACGGCGAACTTGCCTCTCCCGTAACTCGCTACCGTATTAGGCTGCCTTGAGCGCGCTTCGAGCAACCTGGAGACGACGGTCAGGATCTGCTTGCTTTCTGATTGGCTGTCTCGGTCACTGGTGGGCTTAAAGCCGTCGAGGTCCACCAGGATCACGGAAAAGGTGCGACCCAGACGCGCTGAAACCCGGCATTCCTCGCGCACTGCCTCGATGAAGGGGCCACATGCCTGGAGAGCCGCCAGACGGCCGGTGGTGTTGTCTTCGTCAGAATCGCCCACAGCGTACGACTCGTGCCGCTCGGCAATTGCCGCGACTCCATGGCCGGTGCCGTCCGCATTGCTGCTTGGCGCTTGAAGCCCCAGACTGAAGGAGTGCGGCCGGCGGCGCCGCTTAGCGCTAAGAATGGTTCCGCCCGCCAACAGAATTGACCCAACGACTACCCAGTAAATCCAAGTCCTGTTGTTCTCCGGCGCTTCTCCGGGCGCAGGCTGGCCAGAGAGGGCTGCCAGCAATTGGTCCGGCAGGGCGGGGGACTCGCATTCCACACTGATATCGAATTGTTGGCCTTGCCCCGTGGCATCCCACACCATGAGCGAGACGCTGCCCCGCTGTTTGCCAACCACCAATATCTCGTTGTTGCTTAACACCACGAGGTCAACGATGTTGGGATCGGCAACCGAGAACCGTGTGATGGTCGCCGGGGAAGTGATCACCAGCGGCCGTCCTAATAACAAGTGGAGACTCTCCGTCTCGGCTGGCGCCGATGCCTTCGCACGCGGCTCGAGATCGTCAAGTTCGTCCAACGGCGACTTCTGTTTCTGCGCTCGAGGCGGGGTTCCAGGCTGCTGCTCGGAGTCAGCTTGCGCTGCCGCCGGCGGCGCTTGAGACGCTGTTGCAGGCGATTGCTCAGCTTGTGGCTGGACGGGCGGCGGCGTCTCTTGCTGAACTTGCCGAGCCCATAACGCCGCACTGCCAAGCGTCAGCGTCATCGCGACGCCGCAAACCGACGCGTGCCAGGCGTTGATTTTCTTGACCAGCGACTTAGAGCGCATAGGGTCGGACCTGTCAACTACGGAATCTCTGGCGTTGGGGTGTGTCCCTGCGGCCAGAGCGGGCGAAACCCGTGCCGTTCTCCTCACGATCGCCGGGGCAAGCGCTCGCCCATCGTCCACCGGCAGCTAACCCGATTTTAATGTTGAGGATCGCAGCAATCAACGGTACACAAGTACTGCCTTGCAAAAGCCCCGCCCGGGCATCGCCTCAGCGGCCTTGAGCGGCTTGACCCGAACCCGCCAGCCGCCACCTGCCCTGCTCGCGGCCGCTACGCCACGAGCCTAGAATGTCCTTTCGGAGCGTCCATTCCAGCATCTGTTTGAACGTCTTGCTGCTTGACCCTGTGATCTCAGCAGTCCAAGTGCCGGAGAATGACTGGCCTGTCAGGGTTCGAGCCGCCCAGGCGCCTTGCCAGCCGAGGCGTGTCTTATTGGCCGCCCACGTGCCCTCGAGAATGGTCTGGCCGCCCTCGTTAAGCAGCGCCCAAGAGCCCTCGGCGGAGTTTGGCTTGTCCGGCAGAAGCTGCGCCGTCCACGTGCCCAGGAAAGTCCGATTGACGCCCGCGGTCGCCGTCCAGCCTCCATGGAGTTCAAGGGGCGCTTCCTGGGCTGAGGCCGGCACGGTCAGGCCTAATGCCACAAGCAATGCAATTGAGCCGAGAGCCCTTCCTAAAGCCGGCATCGAATCTCTCCTGAACCAGAGGGACGGCTGAGCGTCAACCGACGGGCGATCTCCAGCGGGTCTGCACGAAACAGGCCGATCGCGTGTGTAGCCGACGTATTGTCGCTGCTCCGATCCGACTGGTTCGCGCAGAGTCGGCTGTTTTTGGTCCGTTTAGGCCCTGATTGGCGCCAAATTGCATGCAAATGGTGCGTAATGTGCAGCATTCAAAAAAGCGATGTCCTTTGTTTTCAAGTACTCCTTAGCTTCGTTCCCACTGTTTTGCGTTTTTCGTGATCCCTGCTTTCCTCGTGCGGCGGGACCATTCCACGCTCTTCTGGGCACCGTCGCCCCGAAGGGCTCGCCGGCGACAGAATGTCTCCAAAATGACCACCTTCATAGGCTATCACGGACTCGTGGGGTTGTCAAGCGAAAAATGCGGGGGAACTACCGGGCTGGCGCATTGCGATCGGCGGAATCGCAATGCCTGGGGAGCGCAGAGCTCCAGTCTCCGTCAGGCAGGGATTTCAACAAACCTCGAGAACCAGTCAGTGTATAATGTGCGCATGGGAAACCGTGTGATACATATCTCGGCTGCGGAGGCGGTGAGCGATTTTGGGGCGTTGTTGGATCACGTGCGCGCCGGCGACGAAGTTATCATCGAGCACGATTCCCACCCGGTAGCGGTGCTGCGCCCTGCTGCGCCCCGGTCCTCCCTAGGCGAAGCGTTCGCGGCCATCGCCCAGGAGGTGCCGGACGAAGATTGGAAGCGCGTCCCATCCGACCTGGCGAAGAACCTCGACCATTACCTCTACGGAACCTCCAAAGTGTCTTCATGAAGAGCCTGTTCGCGGACACTGGCTACTGGATCGCCCTTCTCAACCCGCACGACGAACTCCACCCCCGGGCTCTCGCTCTTGCCCAGAGCTGTTCTGACGATCAGATTGTCACCAACGAGATGGTCCTTACGGAATTGCTGAATGGGTTTAGCGACCGTGGCCCTCGTCTCCGCGCCGCGGCGTCGAAGGCAGTCAAAGCTCTACGAAGCAGCCCCAAAGTGACGGTGGTACCGCAGACCAGCGAGCAGTTCCAGAGAGCGCTGACCCGGTACGAGGAAAGGCCAGATAAACACTGGAGTCTCACCGATTGCGCCAGCTTCGTAACCATGGAAGCCGAGGGAATTGGTGCCGCTCTCACCCACGATCAGCATTTCGCTCAGGCTGGTTTTCAGGCCCTGCTCCGCTGATCAACGCGCTGTTGGCGGGAAGTGCTCTGGGCTTCGCTCCAAGAGACCGAAGACAGCAAATTGCAAGTGCCTCCCCAGCCCTGCCGCGTTTACTTTCCGAGGCTGGCGCGTTGTTTCACCACGTATTCGCCGATGTTCTTGACGGTGTCGACCCAGACGCCGTTGGCGGGGTCCTGCATATACCTGCAGAGTGCGGCGAGGGCAATGGTATCGGTGACCTGAAAGGCCTTTTGGCCGATATCGTGGCCGACGAAGATGACCCAACCGCCCTGCTCGGCGGCCTTGTTGATGTGTTTGACCATGTCGATGTAGTCCGTGTCGTCGAAAGCTGTGCCGCCGGCCTGGGCCAAGTCGCAAAACACCGGGTCATTGTAGTATTCGTCCATATAGCCGCGCCCCACCAGGAACTTCTGGCCGATCAGCGGCACGTAGCTTTTCAGCTCGGGACCTCTGCCCACAAACTTCTGGCCGCAGGGATAGGCGAAGGTCGTGGCGCGCACGCCCAGAAGCTGCTGAATCTGCGCGTTGGAATCGTCCAGCTGCTGGGACATCTTGTCCAACGTGTAATTCTCCAAGGCGTTGTCAAATGACCACGGGAAATTACCCGTGCAAGGATGATTCACGGTATGGTTTCCAATCTCATGGCCGCTCGAGAGCGCGCGCTTCCAGCCCTCGAGCTTGGAGTTGAGCGCGTCACTGTTGGTCGTGACGAAGAAGGTTACCTTGACGCCGGTGGGATTGATTACGTCCAGCCCGACATCGACCTGGCTGGCGCGAGCGTCGTCGAAAGAAAGGCTGACGGCCACGCGCTTGCCGTCCGGCCAGTGAAAGCCCTGGATGCTTTCTTGCGGGGCGGCGTAGGAAATCGATGGGTTGCGAACAGCCGTTGCCAGGAACAGCGACAGAGCGATTGCAAAAACCACGTAAGTAGCGATGCGCGACATAGTCTGTGCCTCCGCGGTTATGGCGCGAGGGAGCCGCGGATGCGATCCTGGCGGCCCCTCGTGGGGGAGCGTTAGTATATACTTTCGCCAGCGCTTTCGGCGATTTCCGATATCGGGAGGATCGGAAGGAGTAATACCCGTGGGCATTTTACTTAGTTTTCTGGGCGGTCTTTCCTTTGGCCTGTTGGGCACGGCGTTGAAGGCTGCGGAGAGAAGGAAAGCCGACGCCGCGGGACTGGTCGTCTCGGCGTATGCCTGGCCTGCCCTGCTCATGCTGGTCAGGACTCTGCTTCTCAAGCCGGGCGGCCACATCCCAACCAAGGTGTTTGCGATTGCGGTGATTTTTGGAGTCTGCGCGGCAGTGGCGTCGTTGGCTTTTCAGGTTTCGATCGGCTTTGGCAAAGTCACGGTAGGCTGGCTGATGATGAATCTCTCAGCGGGCGTTCCGGCGGCCGTCTCCGTTTGGGTGTACCGCGAGGAATTGACCGTTATGAAGGTCGTGGCGCTGGGGTTGGTGCTGGTCTCCATCGTTTTCCTGTCGTGGGGGCAGGTGATCGAAAGGCGCGCCGCCGGGCGCAATCCTGAAGGAGGAGCGTGAGTTCGCCATGTGGTTCTTGCTGATGCTCGTCATACTTCTTACCAACGGGATGAGCTCTTTTGGCCTCAAGATGATCGCGGCTTGGGGCCTTCCCGAGACCGTCAAATACCCCTACCTCACGGTTTGGTACGCCAGCGGCTTAGCGGCCATAGCCCTGCCGATGTTATGGAAAGGGATGCGCCTGGGGAAGATCGAAGTGGTTTGGGGCGCGCTGGCGGGAGCCCTGAGCATCGGCGGGCAAGTGGCCATGGCGGTGGCACTGAATCGGGGCGTTCCTGGACATGTGGTGTTTCCCATCGCTATCGGTGGCTCGATTTTCGTCGTCGCCCTGGCCGGCCGACTGATGTTCGGCGAGCGGCTGAGTGCGCCGACCGCCATCGGCTTGGCCTTGGGATTCATCGCGGTCATACTGGTGGGCGTGAGCTGAAGGACGGGCCTTTAACGCGAATCGCGTAGGGGTAGGGCTTGCCCTACCCGCGTCGGGATCAGCGGAAGGGCGGGGACGGCAAGCCGTCCCCCTACAGCGGGCGGTCATCGAGTGGTTGAGGCGAACCATTCCGCCTTGACTTCCTCAATCACCTCCCGGGCGGCCTGCTCAACCTGCTGTTCTCCCCAGCCGGGATCAAAATGGGTGCGCGGGTCCTGCTCCTCGCGCAGAGTGTGATCGGGCGTGGGCGCGCAGTCAAAGGTTTCTCCATCGACGATGGCGTAATCCACGTTGTGCAGCTTGCCCGCGGCGGGAAGCCGGGAGAGATCGACCGAGCCCGGCCACGTGGCCTCGAGCATGGAAGTCTCCTCCGCCGCCGCGTGGCCGATTGCGCCGGCGATGAGTGAGCGCGGAAAGCCCGGATAAACCCACCGTACTCGCCGTGGAACGCGGCCGGCGTTGAATTCGAGGCAAAGCCGGTCAAGCACCGCGCGCTGGTTGTCCGCGCCATGCCCGTTCACAATCAACACGCGGCTGAAACGCATGCGTCCGAAAAGGATTTGGAGAGCGTCGCGCACTACCGCCGCGAACACTTCCTCGCGGAAGTAAGCGCTGGCCACCGAATTCTTCGGGAAATCCATTCCCTCAATGAACGCGTCGCGGGCGAACCCCAGCGACTCGAGCATGTTCGGATGGCGCTCCCGCTCCGTGCCGACGAACAGCGGCGGGAAATACGGACATTGGAATTCGCGAGCCAGGCGGCGGGCAAAAGCGTGCGCCAGCAGGTTGTCGCAGCCCATCGCCAGGTGCGGTCCGTGCCACTCTAAAGGAGCCAGCGGAAGCAACACCAGACCATTGCGTTCCCGGGCCGCGGCCACTTCCCCGGGAAATAAAAAGGCCATGTTCCAGTCGCCCCGTTCGATGGGACGTTGACGGACTGAATCTCCAGCGTTAGGCATTTATCTCCTCCCGTATCATCCTGAGCGCAGCGAAGGATCTCCGCAGTTTCCTATAGTCCAACGATTTGCGAGCAACTGCAGAGATCCTTCGCTGCGCTCAGGATGACGAGTTTCTCCACGCCTTCGAGGACGTGGGCTACTTTGTTCCGCCCGCTGCGCGGGCTGAACACACAGTCTGTCATTCTGAGCGGGAAGTTTCAAGCTCCTTGAGCGACAGACGCGTGTGGATTCGGCAAGCAAATTGACCCTGGCAACAGGCGCAAGGTATATTCAGGTTTAGAGGCTTTCGGCAATTGGACAAAGACTAATGAGAGGCAGATCGAATCTGAGGCGGTGTTGTCTTCGGCCAAGCCTGTATGTGCTGGCTGTCCTGCTGGTGCAATTGCCCGGTTGGGCGCAGGTGGCCGGCACAGTTTCCGGCCTTGTGGAGGACGCGTCGGGCGCCGCCGTCTCCGGCGCAACGGTCACGGTGAAAAGTCTCGAGACCGGAGTTGTCCGGGTTGTGACCACAAACGCGTCGGGCGGCTACACGGTTCTCTCGCTATCGGTCGGGCCCTGCGAGGTGAAGGCCGGGAAGGAAGGCTTCAAGACGACGGTTCGCACCGGAATCAACCTCCAGGTGGGGCAGCGGGCCGTGGTGAACTTGCGGCTGGAGGTTGGCGAGGTCAAACAAGAAGTGACCGTTTCCGGTGGCAATCTCCTCGTCAACACCAGCGTGACCTCGGTTTCCGGTCTGGTGGGAGAGAGCGAGATCAAAGAACTGCCGCTGAACGGCCGCAGTTTTGATAATCTGCTCACACTGAATCCGGGCACCCTCAACTTCAGCGCCTTGAAAAGCGCTGGAACCGTCACCAGCAACGGCAACACATTCTCCGTGGAAGGACGCAGGACGTACGAGAATTTATTCCTTCTGAACGGAATCGAGTACGCGGGCACGAGCCAACTCGCTATTACCCCCGGCGGCGTCAGCGGGCAACTGCTCGGCATCGACGCCGTCAGGGAGTTCAACGTTCTCACCGGCGCCTACCCGGCGGAGTATGGGAAGCGCGCCGGAGCGCAGGTGGCCATCGTGACGCAGTCCGGCAGCAATACCTTGCATGGGTCCCTTTTTGAGTTCCTCCGAAACAGCGCGTTGGATGCCCGCAACTTCTTCGACCAGGGATTTGTTCCGCCCTTTCGGAGAAATCAATTCGGTGGATCGCTGGGAGGGCCGCTCGCGCCCGGGAAGTTGTTCCTGTTTGGAAACTATGAAGGCTTCCGGCAGAGCCTGGCGGTCAGCGATGTGAGTGTTGTCCCTGACCAACTGGCGCGGCAAGGCTCGCTGCCGAACGCCTCCGGCATCTACGCGCCGGTCCCCGGCCTGGACGCGGCGATGCTGCCCTACATGTCTTTCTGGCCTCAGCCGAATGGCGCGGAGTTGCTCGTCAACGGCCAGCCGAGCGGAACGGCGCTCGCCTACTACAATCCGCGCCAGTCTGTTCGAGAGGATTTCGGCACGCTGCGGGCTGACGCCCCAATCCGCAGCGGGGATTCTCTTTCGGCAGCCTACACGATAGACGATGGAAACAGCTTGACGCCCCTGGCCGATCCTTTGTTCGGATCGGCCTTGGCGCTGCGGAGCCAGGTGGCGAGTTTCCAGGAGACGCATGTCTTCTCACCGCAACTGCTTAACGTATTCCTGGCCGGCTTCTCCCGCGCCGGCTTCAACTTCGAGCCGTACTCTTTTGCCGTTTTTCCGTCGAACCTTGCGTTCGTTACGGGGCGTGGGCCGGGGGGGATTGTCATCGGTGGCGGCCTGACCACAACCGGGGCATCCGCCATCACTTCCGCCGGACCGAATAACGCCGCGAGAGCCTGGAATGGCCGAAACCTGTTTACCTCTTCCGATGACCTGCACATCCTCAAGGGCGTGCATCAGCTCAGCCTGGGCGTCTGGTTCCAGCGGCTTCAGGACAACGAAGACACCGCTTCGCGCCAAGTGGGACAAGCCAGCTTTACGAGCCTGGAGACGTTCCTCCAGGGAAGTGTGAGCAGTTTTCAAGCGGTGCCTACCCCCACCGAGTTGGGTTGGAGAAGCCTGTTCGGCGCCTGGTACTTTGAGGATACCATCAGGTTACGGCCTAGTCTCAGCGTTGAGGTGGGACTGCGGGACGAATTCACGAGTGGTTGGAACGAAGTGAGTGGAAGGGCAGCTAACTATCTTGTGGACGCGAACGGAAAACTGGAGACCAATCCCCGCGTGGCCGGTTCGGCATTCACCGAGAACAACGCGAAGTCACTGCTCGGCCCTCGCCTCGGCGTGGCCTGGGACCCCTGGGGACGGACGGCCCTACGCGGCGGGTTCGGCATCCACTACTCCTTACTGGACGATCTCAGCTACCTGCTCAACGCGCTCCCGCCTTATAACGGCTCCGTCTCGTTTTCGCATGTTCCGCTCTACTCGATCGTGCCGATCCTGCCCAACCTGCCGCCACGACCGTCTTGCGGGCCGGGCGTTGCTGCGCCTTGCACTATTTATGCGCCTCAGGGAGTGCAAGCCAATGCGAGGACTCCCACCGTCGAGGAGTGGAGCTTTTCCGTCGAACGGCAGGCCAGCTCGAACACGCTGGTTCGCGCGGTCTACGACGGATCGTTTGGTTATCACGGGCTCTTAAGCGTCGATCCCAATACCATCCCGGCCGAGATCTGCTCTGATGCAAACGGCTGCCAGGCCGGCGGAGTGGGCACGGCCCGAAGTGTTGCGGCGAACGGCGTCCAGTACGTTCCGGTTGGGTCGCGGCCCAATCCGTACCTGTCCGCCGGATTCTTCTGGTATACGGAGGGAAACAGCAGTTACAACGCGCTGCAGCTTGAGATTGTCCGGCGCCTTGCTCAAGGCTTGCAATTCCGGGCCGGTTATACGTGGGCGAAAAACCTCGACATGAACTCCGCTTTAACGGGCGCCCAAGCGAACAACCAGGCGCAGATGGTGTTGGACCGGAATGATCCGCGCAGAGACTGGGGACGTTCGGCGTTGAACGTAACTAACCAGGGGAGCATTTCCGCGCACTACGAGTTTCCAGTCGGCCGCAATAAGCAGGGGCCGAGAAGCGCGAGAGGTCTGGTCAACCTGCTGATCGGTGGTTGGCAAGCCAATGGAATCGCCACGTTGCTGAGCGGCTTCCCATTCACTCCTCAGGACGGTTCGAATATCTCCGGAGACGGGGACACAAGAAACTCGGATCGGCCGGAGGTGAATCCGTCGTTTAGCGGCCCAATTGTGCTTCGGAAGCCTGCTCAATGGTTTAGTCCCAACGCCTTCAGTCTGCCCGCCGCAGGCACTTACGGAAGCTTGGGGAGGGGAACGCTTAACGGGCCGGGACTGGCTGACGTGGATGTATCGCTCGCCAAAGACTCTGCCGTATCGGAGAAGATCAAAGTGCAATTCAGGGCAGAATTCTTCAACGTGCTTAATCGCGCGAACTTTGATACTCCCAATCCGATCGTGTTCTCAGGTGGCGCTATCAGCTCCACGGCGGGACTCATCACCGCCACCGCCACGACGTCCAGGCAAATCCAGTTCGGGTTGAAGCTGCTGTTTTGATGCGACAGGCGAGGCCCGTGGTTCTTCACTTCAACAATAGAAGAATGACAAGGAGCAGGACGTGAAATACCTGAGATGGGTCATCGGTTTTATGTTGGCCGCCGGCGGGGTGCTTGGCATTCTGGGCTCGGCGCCTATGGTTTTGCGGTTCGTGCAGCAGCGCGAAGGCCTGAGAACTTTCGAGGCCATCGTGGGCGTTGGGCTCTTTGTGTGGAGCATCGCGGCCGGTATCGCCCTCTGGCGGGCGGCGCCGCGGGGCTACAGGTGGGCCAAGGTCCTCTTCGCCCTGCAGATTCTCACCTTTAGCGTGACCCGTTTCGCCTACGAGTTTTCCACGTTCTTCAGCTTTCGCTTGATGATGGGTGCGACAACCCACCACATCGGCGGGAACATCGGCTCTTCGAGTAATATTTACTGGTCGCCGCAACCTGTGGGCTGGATGTTTGGCATTAACATTGTCGCGGTCGTAGCGCTTCTGTCATTGCTCAAGGCACCCCTTTCTTCGACAATGATGCGTCAACCCCGGGGTTCCAAAGTAGGCCTCTGAAGCTATCATCCCTTGCGTTCTTCAATTGGCCGGCGAGCAGCCCGAAGCGCCATCGCGTGCCATCGGCGGCGATCAAAACGAGTTGATCCAACAGCAGTCCTTCGCTCGTCTCGACGGCATGCAGCGGACCGATCTGGCGCGTCACTGGCCGCCCCCACCTGCGGGCGAAAAACACGGCCTCGCGCTCTCTGAGGCAAAGCGTGCCGCGCGCGTTGCGCAGACCCTTCGTGTCCGCCGTGCCGATCACGTGCAGGAGCCGGGAAGGCGCGGGTCCGGGGAAACGTTCGATGAGCCACTGTTGCTGAACCGGTGTGAGTTGCGGTACGCGACCCTTCCCGGACCAATTGCGCAGCAGGGCGGCGATCGCCGCCCACTCTGCTCTTAAAGCGCGGTAGATTCTCGGGCCGAGCCAGGCGGACAGCGCAAGGAAGGCCAACGCGATACCGGCCAGTACCCACGGGTGCTTCACAAGCAGGTAGAGACCGCCGGCCACCGATGCGTCCTCAGCCAGGCTTAAGCCGATATTGCTGAACGGCTCCGGGCTGTGATTCACGGCCAGCCGCAACGTGGCTTTGGCCGAGTGCCCGGTCAAGGCGACTCCGCCCGCCAGGAGGAACAGCAGGACTTGATAGGCGGGATCCAAGTTTGAGAACAGCGAGGACGCGAGCAGCACGGCTCCGATGGGGCGAATAACGGTCTGAATGGAATCCCAGGCGCTGTCCACCCAAGGAATCTTGTCCGCAATGAATTCGATGGCACAGGCGATACCTGCAACCACCAGGACGCGCGTGTCAGCCAGCACGGACGCGTGGTGCCAGGCGGGGGGCAAAGGGAAGCGGCCGAAGCGGAGAAGCAGGCCAACCACCAGCACGGTGGCATAAAGCCGGATGCCGGCCAGCATGCCCAGCCCCAGCGCCGATGCGACCGGACTCAAGGTGTCCATGAACCGATTATAACCTTTGGAAGCCCGAGATTCTCATCCGCCGGCAGGTGAGAACCGGGATCGCAGGCAGTCCGCAATTCCTATCCTCTGGGAAGATGTGACGGAAGTCGGAGTGACAGGCGCTTGATTTCTCCAAACCTTCGCGGCAGATAGGATGCGCAATCGCACGTAAACCTTAAGGCCCACGCCTCCTGTAAACCTGCCGGCCACCGAGATAGGTCTCATCTACCTGGATGTCTTTCACCTCGTCGAGAGGGCAGGTCAGGATATCCCTGTCGAGAACAATGAAATCAGCCAGTTTACCTTCCTCAAGAGATCCTTTTGATTTTTCCTCGAAGGTCAGGTACGCATTGTTGATAGTATACAGCCGTATCGCCTGCTCGCGGGTAAGCCGCTGCTTAAGATGCAAAGGCCGGTCCGTCCAGCGCGGCTGGCGGGTCAGAGTGATCCACATTCCCAGAAATGGATTGTACTGGTTGATGGAGCGGAAGCTTCCGATCTTCTGCATGTGGTCCGACCCGCCTCCCACTACCACGCCCTGCTCGAAGAGAGTCTTGTAAGGCTGGAAGTATTCCAGGCGCGCGTCGCCGAACTGCTTCTGAAGCGTGGCGCCGTCCAAATAGAGCCAATCCGGCTGGAGGTTCGCTACGATGCCGAGTTCCCGCATCTTATGGATGATATCTGCGGTCATGAAATTCGCATGGGTGATGGACGGTCGCAGGTCATGAACGGGAAAGTCCCTGTTGACCCGCTCGTAGGCTTCCACAATGGCCTGCACCGCGGCATCGCCCACAGCGTGCACAGTGAATTGAAAGCCGTTTTCGAGTGCGAGCCGCGCGAGCCTGTACAAGCGTTCCGGCTCGATATACCTCATGCCCCTGTAGGTGGGATCGGTGATGGAGTACACCCTGCTGACGCCCCAGGGTTGCAGCATGTACGCGCTGCCGGTCAGCATACCGCCATCGAGAAAAGACTTGATTCCCCTCAGCCACAGCATGTCGTTGGGTTGGTGCAGCGGATTCTGGGCGGCCTGGTGAATGCGGGCCTCAATCTTGTCGAAGGGTTCTTTGGCCTCCACGTGCAGGACCATGAACGTCCGGCAAGTCAATTGGCGGCTTTCCTTAAGCCGCTTGAAAATCTCCACGTCCTCATCGCTGGTGTCGCCGTCGCTGATGCTTGTGATCCCTACTGAGTTGTAGTCGGCCAATAACATCCTCACGCGTCGGAGGTAATCTTCGCGAGTGGGCTGCTTCTCCGGCGATTTGTATTTGACGTCGCAGTTTCGCAGGATGCCTGTGGGTTCCGCGGTTACACCGTCCCGCTCGACGCGGCACGGCACGCCGGCCGGGACCACGTATTTCTTATCGATGCCGTTCAGCTTGAGGGCCTGAGAGTTTAAGACGGCATCCGGCCCCGTGCGAAAGAGCACAGGATTGTTCGGCGCCGCCTTGTCGAGTTCCCGGCGAGTGGGGTAGCGCTGATCACGCAAGCGCGTGATAAAGACCTGCGACACCACCACCCACTCCCCGTTGCGAAGCGCCTTGGCGCGCGCCTGAACGTGATTGAGCACATCGCCGAGGGTTTCCATGTCAGGAACCGAGTGATCAAACTCGAACATCGCGGAACTGACGGCGTGGAGGTGAGAATCAATCAGGCCTGGAAGAACGGTCTTGCCTTGCAGATCTACTTGTTGTGTCTTGGGACCAGCTAGGGCAAGAATCCTGTCGTTTGAACCCGTGGCGACGATGCGATCCCCGTGGACCGCCATGGCGTCGACGACTGCGAACTTGGAATCAACCGTGATGATTTTGCCGTGATGGATAATTAGGTCTGGCTCCGGGACGTCACGGCAGGCAGGGAATACCCCGCAGCAAAGCAGCAGCGTGAGCAAAAACCAGCGTTTGACCATAACAAGACTTCCCACCACTTTCTACGCTCCGCCCTTCAGACGCAGACGCTCAGTGCCACCTGCGCGGGTTCCGAGTCTCTAATACATCGGTTGCCGGCCACTGTCAACGGAAAAACCGGAAGAAAGAGCCTTTCGCATTTCCGCCTTTGGTGGGTCTATGCTTGGGTGGAGTCAGCGCAAATCTTGACGAACACGTTGTTGCGGCGGTGGCGTCTATGATACTCTGTTGGCAGCAAAACGACGGAGAGGTGGCCGAGTGGCTTAAGGTGGCGGTGTGCTAAATCAAGCCCTCAGCTTCCCAAGTTACATAACTCACTGAAACTAAAGGGTACTGGGACTTCCGCTCCTACCCCATTTTACCCTGTTTTTCGAGGTTTTGTTGGCGTATGTTGGCGTAAGTAGCCTAACATCTATAGCCTCTTTCGCCAAGCAGAAGATGCTTCGGCAATTTGTCTCGTATGACCTCAACGAACTAGACTGGGCGAAACCACCGACCCTCTCGCGCGAGGCCCATCGCGGAGCCAAAACCTGTCGAATTCGTGTCCGCTGCCGGTAAACCTGATTCTCCTTGGCAGAAGGGAGTGTTTCGGGCGCGAGGCCCGAAATCGCCCAAGTGGTTATGCACCTGGTCACGATACGGATGGGGGCCCCATCCAAATCGTTTCGAGCCCACGGGGGTCTCCGCGAACATCGCAGTCGAGAGGCCCTCGGGCTTGTCCAGGAGGACACATGAATTCGAATACAATATTCACGAGCTTGTTCGGCGGATTGCTCAAAGCAGCCGATAAGGCTGCTGCGGCCACAATCAATTACACCCAATCAACCGTCATACCTGGCGTCTGCAATCTGTCACGGAAAGCTACGCTGACAACAGGGCATACCCTGGTTTACGTCGGTTCTAAACTGACCGACTACTGCACCGACAAATGAGCGTCTTTGGGGAGAAGGGACACATGTCCTTCCCTCGGTCCAGACCTGCCACGTCCACGTGGCGCACTGGATCACGCTAACGTCAGCGCATTCCCGTCTTCGCGTCAGCCGAGGACGACATTCACCGCAACTGCTTTTCTCACCCGCATTAGTCCTAACCGCGGCAGAAGATTCCTTCCCATTCATTCAATTTCCCCGATCACTAAGGAGGTGTGCCTTGAGGTGCTTTCAACCGGAACGCGCTTTGATCGCTCGTGAAATCAGAGCGGAGAGGCGAAGAGATCTGGACACGGTGCTCAGCCAGATCGCCTATGGGCGAATGACTCAGCTGCCTGCTCCTTCGTTCTCTCTCGAAGCGCAGTTCCAAATCAGTGTCGGCAAGATGCGTGAGGACGTCCAGCGTGCTAAGGACGTTCAGACCACCCACATCGTGCGCTGGCTGCGCAGCTAACCCAAGTCCGGCAAGCCCCGGCTTCGGCCGGGGAGCAAGGGGATCCTACCTTTCCCCCGCATTCCGGCAATCCCACCTCTTCCCCATTCCGTCCGGAATGGATCCCAATCTTCAGTCCCACTCTTCAGTCCCAATCCTGCCCGTCGGCGGCATGCCCGACAGAAGGAGGGGCGAACTATGCCCAATCACGAAGAGCTGTGTTTCGCTCCGGACATCAACAAGCCGCACCAGAAGTGGTCGGTGCTTGGGGATCCGGAGCGTCCTGGCCGCAGGCCGATCTTCCGGCATTATCGCCAACCTGGCGAAAAGCCGGATGTCAGGACGAGCTTCGGGTTCAGCGAACTTAGCCCAGTCCTGGAGCACCATGCGGCGAAGGCCGGCGTTGAGTATTCCAGAATATCCCTCGGGCGTCAGACCGGCAGCTTTGATCTGGCCCTTGAAATCGTCCAATCCGGTCTTGGACTGGAAATCACGGGAGACGGCACGTGGTATCCCGCCATCCCCTGGGTAAGAGATGACGGCTTCTGCGCCGTGCTGATGCGGAAGCTCATCCGCTATGAGGAAGCTTGCCATTTGTTCGGATTCGATATTCCGGCCGCTAAGCCGAGTGTCCCGAAGAGGATCAAGAGGCACTTGGCAAGAGGAAGGACAGCGCTGTTTGGGAAAGAGGCCGAAGTCCGCCAGCTGAATCAATACGACTCTGTTCATCGGGTCATCCTCGCGGATGGGGTTACATCCTTCGAGACTGCGGTCTACGATCCTGGCCCACGCTGGCCCGAGGCTTGGACTTCGGGAGCGGCTCTGGCCTCTCGCCGGGGCGGCGCCCTGCTGACCGGGCATCCGGTACAGATCGGCGATCTGATTCAGACCACCGGCGCTCTGCCCAGCGGCCAAATCAAGGCGCATTGCCTGATCTGGGATGTTGATTACGATCTGGTCGTCTTCGACATCAAGAAAGAGCTTCGTTCCTGGAATGGCGAAGCCTATTTCAGTGTCCTCAACGAACTCCATGGCAGTCCGGCCAATCTGGACGTGCAGACTGCCTCCAATCTTGACCTGGCCAAGGTTCGGGATGGAAAGCTGATCCAATACCTCAGCCAGGAGTTTGCCCGCGACGTGTTCGAGCTAATGAGGGACGACGAACGCGTCAAGGAGGAGATCGGGTTCTATAACCCGGACAGCTGGGTCGATGAAGACGGCAATCTCGTGACGGACGAGAATCGCTGGAAGCTCAGGAAAATGTATGCCGCAGGCCTGCCCGCGATGCAATTCCGCCATTGCCGGCATGCTTTCTATCGCACCCAGATGGAGTCACCGCGGAACAGCGATCCCGATCGCTTCCGCATCCGCTTCCGGGAGCCCAAGGACCTCATGACTGTTAAGCCCCAGGAGCTGGCGGGAACGGCTGTACGGAAATATATCTTCCCGGAGCCGTTCGTCTTCGATCGGCAGGGTTACCCCCACTGGGAGCGCTCGACCCTGCCCGACGTCAACTCTGTTTATCTCGGCGGATTCGAGGGCGAGTTTATTTCACTCAGGAATCCCAATGCCTCTCATAAAGAATCCGGCAAGCTGCGCGGCCGCAGGCTTCAGCATTTCGCGGAGACCGACCGTGGCGCCGTGATGTTCGTCCATCTGGGCTTGGCAGCCAGTCCGGAGGGCACGCCGGGACTGGGCAAGAGCTTCAATGGCGCGGATTTCGACGATTCCGTGCTGGCGTTGCTCGACCCGGAGACCGTGGCGCACTGGAAGACCCTTCAGGATTATCCGCAGGCTGTGGCCACTCCCACGCCGCCCATGGTGATTGATGACGGAGATGCTCTGTTCGACCGCCATCCCGAAGTCGAACGGTATGACCAATTATACGTCATCAGGATGATCGTCGATGCCAGGCACGGCCAGATGGGCATCGGTTGTGTGGTCAATGCCATCGTCTGGTTCAATCTGCTCTGGCTCAATCGGGAGAGTATCGTGGCCCAGCTCAGGGCAATGGAGCCAAGCAGCAAAGTCGTGGAGGCCATCCGCTGGATGGAGCTTGACTTGCCCAAGAGCCAGATGCCCATGATTGCCTCGCGTCTGGAGGAGATCATTGACTCGATCAAGATGAACGGGAAGTCGGTCCAGTGGGCGAACGCAGCGATTACGGAATTCCGAAACACCTGCCCGGTGGCGCCGAAGTTCTTGTGGCAAGGCGGCTTTCAGGGCCAGGGGCGAATTCCTCGCAATCGGCTCGCCATCTACAACGAGCCCATTCCAGTCACCACAGCCATGGACGTAGCGCACGCGGAATGGGTCGAGCTATTCAAAAAGGCACGCAAGTTCGCCGACAAGGAGAGCTGGAAACGTTGCTGGCGAGTGCCTCTGGAGATCCGGACTTTCCCCACGCGTCCCGAGGCAGCTACGGCCGCCAGGGACTTCTGGCACTTGTACAACCGCACTCGGGAGGCCAAGAAAGCGGAGTTCCTCAAGGCCGGCGAGGATCATCGCGGCAAGAAAGTCACCACTGAGCAACATGCCGGCTTAGCTGCTTACTTGTTCGCGGAAGAGGATGTCCACAACCGCATCAAGGCCAGTGGCATGTATCTGGAGATTTACGCCGAACTGGTCAAGCTGGTCTTCGATCGGGAATTGACTCTTGAACCATCACGTAATCCAGACGGATCAGTCGAGCCTGTAGCGGACGGCATCTTGGGAGGTCCGCACACCCTGGATGGCTTCCTGGACATGGCCAAGGCCGCAGGCGCGACCTGCAAATATGTGCCAATTACATGGGAATCGGAGCGAGTGCGCGCCGACTATGGCTATCTGAATCTCGACGTCATCGTGGAGGACACGCTGGTCCGGATGGCAGGCACCACTGCGAATTCGGCGAACTGGCTCGGCATCGTGGATGTTCCGGATGGCCAGTACCGGCTGGAGCATGGCCTGCTGGCTACTGAAGACACCACTGGGACAACACCCCAGCCTGCCACAGTGACCCTGCCTGCAGTCAACGGCTTTGAGCAAAGGCTGAAAGACGCAACTCTGAAGCAGCAAGATCGCCGGAGGATCGAGGCCGAGCTGAAGCTGTTTCAGGATCAAGTTGGCCAACGGGTTACCGTCAAGCCGGCAATCTACCACAACCCCAAGACTCGCAAAGACGAGCCTGCCGCGGAGGTATTGCTGGAAGGGACATCTGACCCGCTCTGTTGGATATCCCGCGAACACGTCTCCGCAGTCACGCAGGAACTCAAAGGCATCCTCGTCTCCAACGGCAACTACTCGCTCACAGCGATCTGCAAGCTGCCTCAATGACGAATCGAACGCCTTGTTTCCTAGAGACCGCCTCAAGGCGGCTTCAGGATTTCAGTAGAGAATCGAAGGCAGATATGCCCCTTCAGGCTCGTTGTACAGTCCAATGGTCATTAGCGTGAGAGGTTCGACGACGCGCAGGCCGTTCTCCAGGCACCAGCGAAAGAGTTGCGCGTTGCGGGTTGGCACGATGATCCCGGGCCCGGCAAACGAACTGGCTGAAGCAATCAGGGCCTGAAGATCGAGATTCGTTTCGGCGACGGCGTGGCCAAAGAAGCCGAGCAATGACGCGTATCCAGTGATGCCGCCGTGGTGCTCGACGACAACCGCTGATCCCTGAGCGATGCTATCGTTCAGGTCTCCGCTCCGATTGTGACCGTGAACCGCCTCACAGACTCGGTTGCAAGCCTCGAGATCCGAAGCCTTGGCAGGCCGCACCGAGTAACCGGCAGCCTCCGTGCGGGCCGGCGGCCCCTGCATTACCACGGCTAGCTCACGTGGGTGAAACCCGAGCTTAGTGTAAAGCGAGAGGGAACGATTATGAAAGGTCGCTTGCAGAAGTCTGATGCCCGGGAATCCTCGCTCGCGGGCGCGGTCCATTACGGCCACCATCAGCTTGCGGCCGAGGCCATGGTTCTGAACACCGGGATCAACGGTGATGGGTCCTACGCCGGCGATAGTCGACCGCTCATCCAAGCAGTTGCTGCCCATGATGCGTCCCTCGACCTCGGCGACGACGCAGTAAAACCCCGAATGCTCCGAAAACAACCTCGAGAACACTCCCGTGGCTACTTCCGGCGAGGGGAAATCAGGCGGGAAGCCATGATCCATGTTGATCTTGGTAAAGGTTTCAAAGCAGATTCTCCCGCAGTCTTGAGCGTCATCAGGTCTCGCCTTGCGGACCACGACTGCAGCATCAGCCTTATGTGACGTAGCCGGCATGAAAGACTCCTCTCTCCGCTTTTCATGAACTCAGATTTGCGTTAAGGCCCCGTGTACATTTATTCTACACCCCAACAAATCCGCACGCCAAGAGTCAGATTCGTCTCCAGTTCTCCGCCGCACAGTTGCGACAAGAGCAAGTCAATTCAATCCAAGGAGGGCCTACCCATGGCCAAGACCGTTGCTGTCATTCATCTCCCCGAGGCGCTCAGGAATGGAAATAGCGCCCTGGTGAAACTCGCGGGAAAGATTGATTCCTTTTCGTTGGTGCTCTGGCAGACGCCGGAAAGCCAGCTCAAGCGCCAGATCGAAGAAGACTACCACGCCATGGTGTTCACCACCCGCAAGGAAGTCCGCAAGTATTGCCCCAAGTATCGTTATTTCCCTGGTGAAGGGATTCTGGATTTCAGCACTGATTGCGCCTCCGGGCAACTCGAACCAGGCGATCTCGGCATGCCACCACAACCAAAACGTGGCAAGCTATGTCACCAGTGCTGCTTCTTCCTGGGTGAGCCCGAGGAGCAATCTCCAGGCATCACGCTCAGCGAGATACTGGAAGCTCTTGTGCCTGCAACCTAAGCGTTGCCCTACTTCTTCCCGCAACCATCGTCCCTGACAAGACCCACCGCCGATATCCCGGTGTGCCCGCTTGCTCACCCCTGTGACTGGTTGAAGCCGTCGCATACCACAAATAGACGAAAGGAGAGAATCAGCTTATGGAGGAACTCATCACCGAGAAAGGATTAATGGCTGAAGGTGAAAGGGTCACCGACTACCTACTCCCCGTAACCAGCCTATATAAGTCACTCAAACTCGGCTGGCAATGGCGTCGGCTGAAGTGGGCCGTTGCTGCTACCTCTGAAGCAGCGCAAGGACATGAAGCCAATGGCGTGCGGCCTGGCGCACAGGAATTCAAGACGCTGTATAACCTAAATCCGGCGCATTCGGGGCCTCTCGAATGCCAGAGAAGCCTCTATTGACGCGCATTTGACCTATTTTCTTTGTCCTTGAGGAATTCCTAACGTTTCGGTAGGATTTCCTCAGCATGC
>Ga0326727_10003913_pt1 | contig 46266 bp, 27 predicted proteins | sample MB2enrmetagenome_FD_207643 | JGI IMG/M metagenome (GOLD analysis project Ga0326727, IMG submission 207643) | Lab enriched peat soil microbial communities from McLean, Ithaca, NY, United States - MB29MY | ecosystem: Environmental > Terrestrial > Soil > Wetlands > Peat | place: USA: New York... | reverse complement strand
CGCTGGCCAAGGTGGCGGGATACGTCGGGCCGCTCATGCTGCTGATGACTTGGGTGACCTGCTGCGCCGTATTGAGGTTTTGGGTGATGGTGAATCCCGCCGGATGCGTCCAGGTTGATACGTCCCCCGCCAGATCGTAGGTGTAGGAGGTTCCCCATAAGCTCGAACTCCCGCAATTTACCGGCGTACACTGCCAGTAACTCGCGGTCCGGCCCATGGGGTCGTAGCTCTCAACCGTGGCGGTGAGGGTCGTTCCCCCGGAGGTCGTCGTGGTGTGGGTCTGGCGGCCAATGGGGTAGCCCAGAGTGGGGCTGGTCCAACTCCCCAACGTCACCGAGGATTCGTCGTAAAAGAAACTGGCCGTGGGCGTGCCGTCGGAATAGGTCTTGGATGTCAGCCGGTTCAGTGCGTCATTGTACGTGTAGGTAGTTGTAATGCCGCGGTTATCGGTGCGCGTACAAGCATCGGAAGCGTCGCCGGAACAGATCGCTCCCGGTACAGGGTAAGTGTAGGTGGTGGTGCCGGACTCGGGATTTGTCGCGCTGTACATGCGGCTCAGCCAATCGTAAAGGAAGCTCCGCGTCTGGCCGCCCGAGTTCTGGCTTACAAGGGTGAGGTTGTCGTTCGGGTCGTGCTCGTAGGTGGTGACATAGCCGAAGCCGCCGGGGTCCTCGGTGACCTGCCAGATCCGCCCCAGGCCGTCGGTGCAGCTAGTACGCGAATGCGTCTCCTCGTCCTTCACGGTCGCACAGGCGCCCGCATAGCTGGTGGTAACCACGCTTTGGTCGGGCTCGGTCACCGAGGTCACCCGCCCCAAGGCATCATAGAGTGTGGTCGTGCAGGCATTGGGAGTGGTACTACAATTAGTTGTGCTGAAGGAGGGATTGGAAACCTGGTAGACATGCCGGGAGCCGTCGTAGGTGGTGTCGGTCTCCGCCCCGTTCTCGGCGATGGCCTTGGTCGTGAGGCCCAGGCCGTTCAGGTACGCCGTGGAGGTGCTGGCCGGAGTCCCGTTGCACAGAAGCTTGGTGGTGGCCACGCTGACCGACCCGGGGGTGTCGGTGTAGGAATAACTGGTTTGGCCTGCCGAGGAGCAAGTCGAGCCGTTGTAATAGGCCAATGGAGTTGTCGGATGCGTGACCAGCGTCAGGCGGTTGAGCGGATCATTGTAAGTGTAGTTGGTGGTCTGGCTATTCATGTCCTCGGATGAAGCCAGCTCCCCGGTGCTCGGATACCAGGTGAAATTCTCCTGCGGCCCCGTGTTGAGCGGCGGAAAGATGACCTGGGTGAGATATGCGCCCTCGTACGCCGCGGAGAAGTTGTAAGTGGTGGTATTGCCCTTGGGGTCCTGCATGGTGTTCATTTGACCCGTGTCATACCAGGAGTAGTTGGTGGGCAGCGGGGGATCGGTGTTGTTGACCCACCGCTGGACTTGGCCGACGTTGCCGCGCTGCCCGGGCTTGCCGCTGACGAGACTGGGGGGACTGCCCAAGATGGTGTAGGTGGTGCCAGAGACTGTTACCGTGGGTGTTATGTTGGAGGGGTTGACGGCGTTCGTGGGCGTCAATTCCGTCTGCTTCCAAGGGGTGCCCGAGCCGTCGGAGACCACGATGCTGGAGGGGAAGTTGACGATGTGCGTCGAGGGGCTGGCGTCCATGAAGTCGTAATAGGTGGTGGCCGTCTGCCGCTCCAGCGGGCCGATGTCGGATAAGCCCGTCGTGCCGTTGTAGCAGGAGGGCGCGCTGCCGGCGCTCCCTTCGCTGGGCAGGCCGTATTCGTTGACTTGCGTGGGCTGCTCGTCGGAGTTGAAGCATTTGAGCGTTGTGCGCGTCTGGCCGTTGTCCAAGACCGTCTGGCTGCCGCTGGCGGTCATGTAGTTCAGCCACTCCTGGTTCACCTGCTCTTTCATCGTCCCGCTCCCATCTTCATACTCGACAGAGGTTTCGACGGGCGCCACTCCCACCCGGGAATTTGTGCTGTAGGGGGTCGTGTCAACAGGTTGGGGATAGTACGTGTATTTGGTTATGGTAACCAGGTGGGGTTGGGTCACGAGGTCGGTGGTGGTCACCGTGGTGGTTTTGCTCGTCCATCCGGTCGCGCCCCAACTGGTGGCATAAGAGAATATCTGATCCAGAACGTCCTGAGTCCCATCGTTCACAATGCGTTCCGTAACGGCCGGAGCGTCGTAGGCCACCGCGCACTCCTCTTGCGTGGTTGGCTCAGTGTTGAAGGTCACCAGTTGGAAAATGCCCTGGGACAGGGGGTCGAGGCCCCAGTTGTAGCGAACGGACCCGCCGTCGGGAAACCCGATGGACGCGATCGTTCCGTAAGTCGAGTTGTAGCTGAAGGTGTACTTGGTGTTGTTGGGCAGGTCAATTTCGCTCACCACGGGCTGCAAGCCACTGGGCCCCCAACTGGGAACCGTGCAGGTCGGCCAGCCTCCGGAAAGCACCTTGCTGCCCATTTGATAACCGTTGACGTTCACGGTGGTCCACTTGACGGTGACTGCACCCAGCCCCGAAATCGAGATTGTGTCGCCGTTGGGATTGCCGAGACCCGTCCAGGACACCACGGGGCGGCCCAAGGTGTCGATGTAGCCGTTCGAGTCGAGCGTGATAGTGTTCCCGTTCCGATCCGTAATGCTTGTAGCCAGTGACCCGGCGGCGCAGCATGAGCCGTTGACGTTGGTGCTGCCGCCGCTGGGTAGAAACTGGTAAGTGGTCCCGCCCTGGTCCACCACGGTTACCGCCGTGGTTGTAGCCGACCCGCCGGGCCAACCGGTTGTTGCACCCAGTGGGGTGGAGTCACCCGAAGTGGCGAAACTGGCGTAGATGCCATGAAGATTACTGGGCGAGGAATTGTATCCCCCGTTATTGGTGGTGCACTGAGACAATTGGTTGCTGCACGCGCTGTCCGGCCATGGGCCGCCCCCGAGCATCAAGGTGTATGGCTGCCCGTCGAGGCCACGGAAGACGAAGTCGGTCGCAGCGTCCATCTGTAGATGAGCCCAATTCGTGCACCCGCTTTTGCCCGAGGCTGTGCAAACATCGCCCACCCCCGCCACCACGGACCGCCAAGTGAGGTTGGGAACATCCCAGCTCCATCCTCCCCAGCCCCACCAGGCGAGAGGGGCCTGCTGCCACGAGAATTCTCCATTCTGCCCCCCGCCCATGGCCCACGTCTCAGCAAAGCTATAACGAATTCGGAAGGGTAGATTGAGCTGTCTTCCCGGAGGCGTCTTGATCGGCAGATTGAAGGTCACCGACCCATCCGCCGGGTTGACGGTCTCCGCGCCCGTTCCGATGTAACTGTGGTCGGAACCGGGCTGGGGCGCTTGCGCGGCTGCAACCGGGTCGGGAACTTGCGCGGCTGCCGGGGCGGCAGCCAGCACGAGAGCCAGCACGGCGAGGAAGAATTCGAATCCGAACGCGATCGCGTAGTTGCGGCAGAAGTTGTAGGTTCTCAACATGGTGGCCATCCTTATAATCGGCTCAGCGAATCATGGGTCATCGGGTCATTGCCTGAATCACCGGTTCGGTCGTTCCTTGATTACGTCGTTCCGTAGAGCAATCTCCTTATCTCTGTGCCATCGTCGTGAACATCGGATCGCGCGGACCTAAGCAAAAGCCGCGGACCTACCGAACACGTCCGCGCTACCCTACTGCCCCTCATTGCGGCGAGCAATTCGGCGGCAGAGGAGCCGTCGGGGGGTTGACCACTTGCGTCAACACCCCGGAAGTGCTGGCCGGGTAATTGGAATCGCCGCTGTAACTGATGGTGATGGAGTACGAGCCCACCGGGAGCAGGACAGGGGGCAGCGCGGCGCTTCCGCTGGCGAGCGTCACCGTCCCCATCGCTGTGCTCCCATTATAAAACGTCACATCTCCGGTCGGCGTTGGCCCGTTACCACTGCCCCCCACCGTGGCCGTGAACGTCACCAGCCGCCGGTAGGTCGCGGGATTCAGACTTGAGCCCACTGTAGTCGAGGAAGAGACCGGGGCACCCGAGCCGTTGACCTTGAAATTCACGCTGCCGCATACGGAACCCGCGCAGGCGCTTAGGGTGGCTGAACCCACGGCGACTCCATAGGCGTTGCCCAAATTGCCGGCATCGTTGCTGATGGTGGCGACGGAAGTGTTAGATGAACTCCAAGTCACCGAATCCAGCGTCTGCGTGCTGTTGTTACTGAAGGTGCCGGTGGCAACCATCTGTAGCGCCCCACCGATTGCCACCGAGGGATTCTGCGGGCTTACGGCAATTGACACCAGGGTCAGAGTGCTCGATTGGTACAGTTCGGCACTGTTGAGGGGGTTGCCGCTGCTACTACAACAGCCCCCCGCGACGAGCACCGTGCCGTTGTTCAGCAGCGTCGCCGTGGGCTCAAGACGAGCCGCGCTCATGCTGCCGGTCAGCGTAAAGGTCCCCGCCACCGGGTCATAGATCTCCGCAGTGGCCAGGATGGGACTACCGTCACCGGCCTCCCCTCCGGCAATGAGTACGGTCCCATTGTTCAGGAGTGTCGCGGTGAATGTGTCACGCGCGGTGTTCAGGGGGCCGGTAGAGGTGAAGGTTCCTGCCGCCGGGTTATAAAGTACGGCAGTGGCCACGTCGGCAGAGTTGCCCCAGCCTCCCGCAACGAGGACGTTGCCACCGTTCAGCAAGGTTGCGGTTTGTGCGTTGACCGCGACACCCATGCTGGCGGTCAGCGCGAAGGTCCCCGTCGCCGGGTTATACAACTCCGCGCTGGCGAGCAGGCCGCTTGTGGAATTCCAGCCCCCGGTGATGAGCACTTGGCCGTCATTCAGCAGCGTTGCGGTGTGCCAAACGCGGGAGGTATTCATGCTGCCGGTCAGCGTGAAGGTCCCCGTCACTGGGTTATACAACTCCGCGCTGGCGAGCGAGTTGTCGTAGGTATCAACGCCCCCCGTGATGAGCACTTGGCCGTTATCCAGCAGCGTCGCGGTGGGCATGCCGCGCGCAACGTTCAGGCTGCCGGTAGCGGTGAAAGTCCCTGCCGCCGGGCTATACAACTCGGCGCTGGCGAGCGCGCCGTTTGCACTGCAGCCCGCCGCGATGAGCACCTGGCCGTTTTCGAGCAGCGTCGCCGTGTGGCATCCGCGTGCCGTGTTCAAGCTGCCGGTAGGGGTGAAGGTTCCTGCCGCCGGGGCATACAACTCGGCGCTGGCGAGCGCGCTGCCATTGTTATTGATGTTAGCCAGGCCCCCCGCGATGAGCACCTGGCCGTTATCGAGGAGCGTCGCCGTATGGATGACGCGTGCGGTGTTCAGGCTGCCAGTGAGGGAAAAGGTGTTCGGCACCGCTGTGACGCTCACGCTCCCGTTATGGTAGGTAATGGTGTAATTGCTGTCGACTGCCCCGGAGCAGCTACTGGAGTAGCTACCCACGGGGCTGGAACTGGTCGCGGTCGTGCTGCACGCCGGTTGGGTGCTCAGGCTGGACGCCGTCTGGCCATTCACAAATCCGGTGTAGCTGGGGGTGATGGTGGGCACGGTCCCGCCATAAGTCATCGACCCGCTGCTGGCCGTGATGCTCAGCGGGGCCGCCGTGACGCTCACGCTGCCGTTTTGGTAAGTGATGGTGTAATTGCTGTCGACTGCCCCCGAGCAACTGCTGGAATACGTGCCCACGTTGCTGGTACTGGTCGCTGTCGTGCTGCACGCCGGTTGGGTAGTCAGGTTGGACGCCGTCTGGCCATTCACAAATCCGGTGTAGCTGGGGGTGATGGTGGGCACGGTGCCGCCGTAGGTCATCGTGCCGCTGCTGGCCGTAATGCTCAGTGGAACCGCGCTGATGGTGAAGGTGCCGCTGGCGCTGCCGCTGTAGTTTGCGTTGTTCACTGTCGCCGTCACAGAATAGTTGCCAGCGTTGGTGTCGGGAGCGTTGGTCCAAGCGATGCTCAGGCCCGAGGGAGAGGTGGTAGCGGTCGGGGTGAGCGCGCTGCCGTTATAGGTTTGCGATAGGCTGCCGAGAAGCACCGTGGCCCGCGCCGGGTTGATGGTGAAGGTGCCGCTGGCGCTGCCGGTGTAGTTCGCATTGTTCACGGTCGCCGTCACGGAATAGTTGCCGGCGTTGGTGTCGGGAGCGTTGGTCCAAGCGATGCTCAGGCCCGAGGGAGAGGTGGTAGCGGTCGGGGTGAGCGCGCTGCCAGTGTAGGTTTGCGACATGTTGCTGAGGGTCACCGTGGCCGTCGCTTTGTTGACGGTCTCATTCAGGGCCGATGAGGTGGCGGGTTGGCACTGGACAAACTGACTGCCGCCCCCACTGTATTGAGCGGTGATGGTATGGGGTCCGGCAGCCAGATTGTTCTTTGGCAATTGGACCGATCCGCCGCTGAGCGGCCCACCGCCGATGGACGAGGACCCGTCATAAAACGTGACGCCTCCGGCTCCGCTGCCGGTGCATTGGGTGGTTACATTGGCGGTAAAGGTTACTGTCTGGCCGTAAGTCACCGGGTTGGGGCTGGCAGACAAAGAAACACTGGAAGGGTAAGTGGTGGTCGCTGGGGTGACCTTTGTCACCGTCTTTGAGTCAGGTGCGGGAGCGGCGGCGGTCTGTCCTAAAACTTGACCGGGAAGGAAAAGAAGCAGAGCGGAGCAGAGCGCGGGCATCAGATGGCTAAGGAATCTGAGCGGCTTCGGCATGGCAGGCCTCCTGATCGGGAACGGCAGCAACATTCCGGGCAGTAATACTGATAGTATTTAAAGCGTGATCTAATACTACTACTGAAGCCACGTGTCAATAATATTTTGATGAAAATAATATGATTTTACATAATTTCGGACATATTATCATGTGCGAGGGGCAGAGGCTTGGCACCGAACAAGAGCAGGGATAATGTGGCAGAGTTGGATTGGATGGCACCGAACAAGGCAAGAAAATGCGGCGTTGATTTTCAGACAATAAGGCTGTCAGCAAGCAAGGGGAATCGGACAATAAGTCGTGCAACCGAGGACGAGTGGGGGCCTGCCAGGGTCTCTGGAACGCTTATCCTTTGCGGAATGACTTGGCACATTGGGGCGATTGCCCTTAGAATTTAACCCATGTCAAGGGTCAATAGCCTTTTGTCAAGCATCATACTCCTGGCCTGCTCCGTGGGACTGTGGGCGCAGGAGAATCCTGTAGCCAAGGCCAGGCCCGCCACGTCCAAGCCCTCCGCCCAACGACCAACCGCGAGGCCGCGGCACAAGTTTTGGGACACTGAGAATATCGAACTTTTCAACGGCGTCGGCGCGGTCCGCATGTTGGACTACGCTTCCACCCGGCACTTCCGCGATCAGGGGGATAACGAATGGCTGCTCACCAACTCGACTGTCGATAACCGGCCCCTCTTCATGGGAATTGAACTTGCGGGGACGGGAGCTTCCATCGGCGTTTCCTATCTCCTCCATCGCACCGGCCACCACAGCTTGGAGCGCTGGGTTTCCATAGTACACATCGGCGTGGGCGTGGGCGGATCCATTCACAACTACGCTTTGAAACCCATGAAGGCGAACGTCAGGCAACCTGATCTCGTGCCGTGGCTGAAGACTCAGCCTCTGCCTTAGATTGGATTGCACACGGCGGAGCGGGACTCGGCGGTAACACGATGACGTGCTCGCCTCAGCCGAAGAACCTCGCCCCTGTCCAGGCCAGGCTCACGAAATCCGCCACGCTGCGGTCGATCAGCGGCGCGCGTTCAGACTTGCCAGCTCCCGACTCGATTCCGCCGGGGGAGATTCTTCTGCGCTGGGACCCGTTCCCAGGTTATGGACAAAACTGATGTCTTGGACACGGATCAGGATTCCGGTCATCTCATTTTTTGCATTGTAATTCCCCCCGCAAACGCCTTGAAACCGGACTTTGGCGTGAAGCAGGTCCGTGGGCGCGCGCTGGGGATACTTTAGCACCACGACCTTGACGCGCTCTTCCCCCTCGGTGACGTCAAGGATAAGTCGCTTCGAAGGCTCTTCAACTTGAGTGGAGGTTACGAAACCTGTGATTTCAACCCACTCACAGTCTAGCCGTCCTAGGACTAACTGGTCAGGGCGGGGGTGCCGGGGGTCCGGCAGCGGGGCACGGCCTAGAGTGTGAACTTCCGGCTTTCTAATCTCGTTCCTAAGAAACCCATGCGCGGTGACTCCCTTAACTTCTACAAGGTCACCGGGCGTGAGGTTAAGGTCTTCTTGGGCCGACCCCTCCCTAACAAAAATTCCGCCTGAGGAATCATGGATGAAAAGGATCATTAATCCGCGATAAGCACGCCCCTCGTAGAAGGTAACCACCGCTTGAACCCGGACGGGTTGCCCCTCGTCTGCCTCTTTATTCGGAAGCTGTAGAATCTCCCTGATCTGCGTTAAGACGCGAGAGGAAGGAACCTCCGCTGGGGTGTGACTTTGCTGTCCCCACAGTTTCCCCGCTTCCACGAACGCGAGTAGGCAGAAGAAAACAATGATGACAAGATTTGAATTTTTCAGGATTTTAATCAACGCGTTTTATCTCCATTGGGCGAAATCCAAGTCCCCAGCCCTTTCCCCCGACCTATTCTCCGCTGCCGGGTTCTGTAGCTGACGGTATAACGGATATCCTGGCAGGATACACACTTATCTTTGCCAGCTCGCGACTCGAGTCCGCAGGGGGAGATTCTTCGGTGGTGGGACCCGTTCCCAGGTTATGGACAAAACTGATGTCGGGGACAAGGATGACAATTCCGGTGAACTTAAGTTTCGCATCGAATACGCCCCCACAAACGCCTTGAACTCGAACATTGGCATGAAGCAGATTAGTGCGCGCGCCTTCGGGATATCTCACTACAACCCTAATGTTATCTGACTCTACGCCCAGGAAAAGAGTAAGCCCCTTGGTTGGCTTATCAAATTGGGCAGAACGTACGACGCCAGTGACTTCAACCCACTGGCTGTCTAGCCGCCCTAATTCCAATTGGTCCAGGCGGGTGCGGCGGGCCTCGGGGAGCGGCGCGTGGCCGAGAACCCGAATCTCGGACTTGGCAATAACGTTCTTGTACGTCCCGGGATCGGTGACTCCCTTGACTTCCACAAGGTTACCGGCTGTGAGGCCAAGTTCCCTTGACGGCTTGGCAATATCAATGCCACCCGTGGAATCTTGCACAAAGAGCACTCCCGTCTGTTCATGACTGTCATAATAGGTCACGACGGCACGAATTCGGACCGGAAGGGCACGCATCGCTTCTTCCTTGGGAAGCTCTAGAATGTCGATAACCCGCGTGATGACGGAGGAGGAAGTTGGCTCCGCAGGGGTGTGACTTTGCTGCCCCCACACCTTACCCTGCCCCACGAACACGAGTAGGCAGGAGAGAATAATTATGCCCAAGTTCCATCTGATTTGGATTCTACTCATGGCGTTTCTTCTCCTTTCGGCGAGATTCAAGTTGACAATCAAATCGCAGGACGCGATCACGTTTCTCATCGGCCGATAGCCTTGACGTGCTGCTACTACCGTAATGGGAGGCATCATACCACAACGCGACCCCAACGGCACGGCGCAAAGGAGCCGTAAATAAAAGTCAAAAAGTTAAGTGCAAACCTCAACGTCGGCGGTGAGGGGCGGCGGACTCGTTGCAAAAGCTTAAAAAGCACAGGACAAAGGGGAAAAAGTAGAAGTGAAGGGCTGCACGTTCAGGAATCCTTGCCCAAAAGCAAGGTATTGCAAACTCAGCTTACGGGATCGTCCGCGGAAATGGGTAGACGGAGAGTTCCAGGGCCGCGTCAAGGCGAAATCAGCTTGCATGAAGCAAGAGGCACCGGACAATAAACTCAAGTCACGGTGAATCTGGGGAAGTGGGATGCCCCGGCGGACAGAATCTCGTCACCTTTCCATCAAGTTATCGCGCAATCTGCCGAAAAAGTAGAGGAAGGCTTCATGGGCCTGTTAAGGGGCAATCTCGGATTCTCCCTGGCAGGTTGATGAAAAAGGCGCGGCAAGGCCCAGCGTCGCGTTGGCGCCTTCGCTCTCTGGATTTCCATGGACTCCATCGGAGTCCTGAGGTCGGCCTTGGAGGATTCTATTGAATTCAGAGGAGTTGATGGATTGAAGCCGGCACCGCGGTGGAGCTTCCGGGACTTTTTCCCAGCCTTCCAGGGCTACCGCCAGGCTTCCGCCACCCGCGATAGGGCCGGCTGTCTGCCCGGAGGCGCCTCGGTACCCACAGGTGGGTGCGCGGTGGTTTTACGGCAAATACTCCGGCAAAGCTGAAAGGAAGAGGCAAGGAAGCTCAGTCCGGATTTCTCATGACGGTTTTGGAAGGGCAGATTCAGCCCCGCCGCTCCGTCCGCTTACAAAGAATGTTCCATGGAAGTGAAGAACTCCGGTTAGTTGCTGTGATGAATACTCGATCGGCGCCCAGACTCCTTATCATTCTCTCCTGCCTACTACTGACGGCGGGGATGGGAGAGGTGCGGGCGAAGCAAGATCCGGCAGAACCTACCCCCTCCCGCGTCATCACGCGGGTCAGCGACATTCACGAGCTTTCGGAAATGGACGCCGGTCGCGGGCATCCGGTCCGAATTCGAGGGGTGGTTACTTTTTATGGCGGGTCTTCATCCCGACCCGGCAAAATGCTGCTTTTTGTCCAAGATTCCACGGATGGCATTTATGTTGCGGAGCCGTCAGAGGGTCTTGGCCTTACCACCGGTGACCTTGTGGAAGTTGAGGGAGTTACCGGCCATGGGTGGTTTACCAACCAGATTGAGAAGTCCGAGGTTCACGTCCTCGGCCGGTCGCCGTTACCCGTGCCGCGACGCCCCCGCTATGAGGACTTGGCCTTAGGGCAGCAAGATAGCCATTGGGTTGAAATCGAGGGTATTGTACATTCCACTCAAATCCAAGAGCCATCGAAGCGGCTTATCCTTTCCCTCGCCATGGGGTTAGGCCGCGTCCAGGTCGCCGTGCAGAAATACCCCGAAAGCGCGCCGACCCAACTGCTTGATTCCAGAATCCAGGTTCAAGGCGCTTGCGGGGGCGTATTCAATCCCAAACATCAGTTGGTGGGAATTGTCATCAACGTCCAAGACATGCGTTCTATCCGAGTCTTGGAGGCGAGCTCTCTGACGGCAGAAACTCCCCCCGTGGAATCGATTCGCGACCTCGCCAGGCTGAGTGTGCGAACCACCTCTGGCCACCGGGTGAAGGTCCGCGGAATTGTGACTTTGCAGAGGCCTTTCCGGTCGCTGTACATCAAGGATGCGACCGAAAGTTTGAAGGTCGACACGCTCCAGGCGACGACCGTCCAACCCGGCGACCTGGTCGAGGCGTGGGGCTTCCCATCCATGGGCGAGGGTTCCAAAGAGCTTGAGGACGCAGAGTTCCGCAAGCTTGCCAGCGGGCCGCCGCCCCCGGCGATCGATATCTCCGTGGAGGAAGCCCTCGAGGGGAACTTCGACCATTCGCTGGTACGGGCACAAGGACGGATGTTCAGGCTGAATGCAGAAGGTGATCCTCCCGCCCTGGTGGTGGTGTCGGGCCCGGTGGTTTTCCGCGCTCTGGTGCTCGGGGAAGGGGCAAAATCGGCGCTCACCCGGTTGCAGGTGGGAAGCCGCGTGCGGATCACCGGAATTTGTGAGGTGTTGGCGGAAGAAAACGGCGTCCCCCCGGCGTTCCGCCTTTTGGTTCGCTCGCCCGGCGACATCGTGGAGCTGGAGAGGGCTCCGTGGTGGAACCTCCAGCGGACGCGCGGAGTATTGGGACTGGTTGGCGTCTTGATGTTGGTATCGGCCGCGTGGGTGATTATCCTGCGCAGACAAGTGCGCGCGAAAACCCGGGAGATTCGGGAATGGCTGCGGCGCGAGGCAGCCCTCACAGATCGTTACCGCGACCTGCTGGAAAACGCCATCGACATGGTCTACACGCGTGACCTTCAGGGAAACTTCACCTCCGTGAACAACACGACCGTCAGGGCCTTGGGCTACACGCAGCAAGAAATGCTGCGCATGAATATTGCCGAGGTCGTCGCTCCCGAGTGCCAGGGCGTGATGGGCCGCGAAGCGGCCAAGACGGTGAAAGGGGAGGCGCCTGAGGGTATCGAACTGGAAGTGATCACGAAGCACGGGGCCCGGCTGGCCGTGGAGATTCGTGGGCGTCTGCTCTTCGAGGATGGAAAAGCGGTGGGTGTGCAAGGCGTCGCCCGCAATGTGACGGAGCGCAGGCGGGTGGAACAGCAGGTCCTTTTGCAGGCTGCCGCGCTGAAGGCTGCGGCCGTCGGAATCGTCATTACCGGCCGCAACGGTGACATCCTCTGGGTCAATCCTGCCTTCACGGCTTTGTCGGGTTATGCCTTGGAGGAGGTCGTCGGCAAGAATCCCCGCCTGCTCAAGTCCGGCAAACATGACGCGGAGTTCTACCGCGACATGTGGAATACCATCGTGGCGGGGCGGGTGTGGCGAGGCGAGATTGTCAATCGGCGGAAGGACGGAACCTTCTACGACGAGGAATTGACCCTGACGCCGGTTTGCTCCTCCTCCGGTGGAATTACTCATTTCCTGGCCATTGGGCAGGACATCTCTGCCCGCAAGCAAGCCGAGGAAACTCGCGCGCAATTGGCCGCTATCGTGGAATCCTCCCACGACGCCATTACGGGCATTACGCCCCAGGGCACCTTTGCCAGTTGGAATCGGGGAGCGGAAGTCCTCTACGGATATCGCGCCGAAGAGATCCTCGGGAAGCCTGTGTCCATTCTTGCTCCACTCGACCTTTTGGATGAAATGCGCCACCTGATCGAGCGGGTCGGGCAAGGGGAAAGAATCACCAATTTCGAAACGGTCCGGGTGGGTAAGGACGGGACGCGGATTGCCGTCTCGCTGAGCATGGCGCCCCTTAAGAACGCTCGCGGGGAGGTGGTGGGGAGTTCCGCTATCGCCCGCGACATCACCCAGCGCCTGCAAGCCGAGGAAGCTCTCCGGCAAAGCGAGGAGAAATACCGCTCCATCGTCTTGAATATTCCCGATGTGGTCTGGACGGCCGATTCCCGTGGCCGTGTCGTCTTCGTCAGCCCCAATATTGAAAGGGTGGCAGGGTATACCCCGGAGGAACTCTATCAAGGCGGCCTGGGTCTCTTCTTCCAAACGGTTCATGCCGATGATATTCGAGCTTTGAGTGAAACCTTGCAGACGGCCTTCCGGGACAAGCAACCGCATGATGCCGAGTACCGGGGACGATGCAAGGACGGGAAATGGATTTGGTTGCGGGTACGGACCATTGGCGCTTTTGAGAAGGATGGGGTCCTTTGCCTGCAAGGCCTCCTTTCAGACATCACCAAGCGCAAGCATGCGGAAGAAGCAATGCGCCGCTCGGAGACGAAGTTCCGCACCCTCTATGAGTCAACCACCGATGCGGTGATACTGTCTGACCAGACCGGCTTTTTTGACTGCAACCAGGCAGCCTTGGCGATCTTCGGGTGCACTACCCGGGAGGACATCTACTCCTTACACCCCGCCGACCTATCGCCGCCCGTGCAGCCTTGCGGCACAGATTCCAAGACCCTGGCCAACCAGCGCGACGCCACGGCAATGGAGAAGGGCGTCAACCACTTCGAGTGGGTCCACAAGCGAGTCGACACGGGCGAGATCTTCCCCGCCGATGTGCTGCTCAGTGCCATGGAACTGGATGGCAAAACGGTTATCCAGGCGGTTGTCCGTAACATCACCGAGCGCAAGCGGGCGGAAGAGCAGCTTCGGCTGACGCAATTCTCCGTGGACCATGCCTCGGATAATGTGTTTTGGACAAACCCGCAAGGCCGCGTCGTCTACGTCAACGAGGCGGCCTGCCGCTCTTTAGGACGCTCCCGCGAGGAACTCCTTTCCCTGTCGATCCCGGACTTGGATCCGCTTTTCCCCATCGAGGCCTGGGGGCCGTTTTGGGAGGATCTCAAAACGCGGGGCGCGAAGACTTTTGAGACCCAGAACATGTCCAAACTGGGAAGGATTTTCCCGGTAGAGATAACGGCGAACTACCTCGAGTTCGATGGGAAGGAATACTGCTTCGCCTTCAACCGCGACCTCACTGAGCGCAAGCAGGCGGAGGAAACGCTGCGGCAGAGTGAAGTCAAGCTGAAAGAAGCCCTGCTGGCCGCCCAGATGGGCGTCTGGGAGTGGACGGCGGAGACTGACACGGTCACTTGGGATGAAAACCTCTATCGCATCACGGGTCGAGATCCGAAAATGCCTGCCCCCACCTTTGAGGAGCAGCGACAGATCTATGTTCCCGAGAGCTGGGAGCGGCTGAAGGCGGCGGTGGAAAAAGCCCTCGCCACCGGAACTCCTTACGAGCTCGACCTGGAGATGGTGCGGGCCGATGGCTCCAAGCGCTGGGTGATTGCCCGTGGGGAGCTGCGGCGCGATGCGAGTGGCCCCATCACGCAGCTTCACGGCACCGTGCAGGACATCACCGAGCGCAAGCAGCTTGAGGAGGCGCGGCAAGCAAGTGAAGCGCGGTTCCGGACCCTCATGGAGGGGGCGCCGGTCGCTATCAGCCTCAGCCGAAACGGGTTGACCTTGTATGTCAATCATAAGTTCCTGGAGCTGTATGGGTTTGAAAGCGTCGATGAAGTGGTGGGACGGCCCATTGGCGAACAGTGGTCGCCGGCCTGCTCGGCGATGGTGCAAGAACGTGCCCGGCAACGCTGGTCCGGCCTCCCGGTTTCCGCGCACTATGAAGGGGTCGGGCAACGCCAAGATGGCTCACAGTTCCCCGTGGAAGTTGCCATAGCCACGGTGGACCTTCCCGATGGCGAGGCCAGCGTTGGCTTCCTGACAGACATCACCGAGCGCCAGCAGGCGGAGGTGCGATTAAAGGAAAGTGAGGAAAAGTTCAGGAAAGCCTTTATGACCGGGGCGGATGCCTTCTATCTTGCCACGCTCAGTGAGGGCTTGATCATTGAAATCAACGATCGCTTCGAGGAGCTGTTCGGGTACACACGCGAAGAAGCAATCGGTAAGACCTCGATCCAGCTTGGCCTCTATTTCGATCCCGCTGACAGGGCAAGGATGGTGTCTGAGGTCATATCCCAGGGCTCTGTCAGAAACATGGAATTGCAGGGCAGGAGAAAAGGAGGAGAGGTTTTCCCGTTATTGATATCCGTAAACTCCCTCCAGGAGGGTGGCAAGCAGCTCGTGTTGGGGGTACTCACGGATATCACCGAGCGCAAGCGGGCGGAGGAGGCGTTGCAACTGAGCGGGCGCCAACTGGCCCAGGCGATGGACCTGGCTTTGTTGGCGCACTGGGAATTGGATCTGGCGACCGGGATCTTCACCTTCAATGACCGGTTTTACGCCCTTTATGGCGCGACGGCGGAGCGCGAAGGCGGCTACGAGATGTCGGCTGAGGCCTACGCCCGCGAGTTCCTTTATCCCGAGGACATCCACATTATTGCCGACGCGATCGCCAAAGCGCTCGGGTCCACAGATACGGGTGCAACCTCGGCGCTGGAGCACCGCATCCGCCGGCGGGACGGCGAGACGCGGCACATCGCCGTGCGCATCTCGATGATCAAGAACTCCGAAGGCGTGACCATTAAGACTCGCGGCGTTAATCAGGACATCACCGAGCGCAAGCTGGCAGAAAAGGCCTTGCGCGAGAGCGAGCAATTCAATCGCGAGGTCATCGCCAATGCCCAGGAAGGTATAGTCGTCCTTGACCGCGAATTCCGCTACCAGGTTTGGAACCATTTCATGGAAGAACTTACCGGCGTGCCGGCCTCTGAGGCTTTGGGCAAACGTGGGGTGGACCTCTTCCCGCACTTGCGAGAGCAAAACGTGGTGCTGATGAGGGATCGGGCCCTGGCGGGAGAGGTTGTACACGGCCCGGACACGCCCTTCTGGGTGCCGACGACCGGCAAGTCCGGCTGGGTCTCCAACGTTTACAGCCCGCACCTTGGCGCCGGCGGGGAGATCCTCGGGGTCATCGGCATCTTTGGCGATATCACCGAGCGCAAACGCGTTGAGGCCGCCCTGCGCGATAGCGATCAGCGCTACCGCGAGTTTATCGCCCGCTCCATCGAAGCCGTTTGGCGAATCGAACTCGACCATCCCATCCCCGTGAATCTGCCGGAAAAAGACCTGGTGGCCCAGATTCTCGAGCTGGGTTACGTGGCGGAATGTAACGACGCCTTGGCGCGCCACCTGGGGTTCGGCCGGGCGGCGGAAGTCATCGGGAGACGCCTCAGTGAGTGGGTTCAGGATGCGGGCGGAGCGCGCCTCGCCACGTTCCTTTCGGCGGCCCAAGACGGTTTTCAACCCCGCACCGTCACCCTTAAAAGTAATGATACCTCGGGCAATCCTCATTATCTGCTGCGTACGGAAATGCCGGTGGTCCAGAACGGCATGCTCGTCCGCGCCTGGGGAATCACTCGCGATATCACCGAGCTGCGCCTGGCGGAAGAGGCGCTCCAGGAAAGTGAGTTGCGTTATCGGAGCCTTTTTGAAAATGCCACCATCGGCATTTACCGCACTACCCCCGCGGGGGAGATTTTGGCGGCAAACCCCGCACTGGTGAAGATGCTGGGGTACAAGAATCTGGAAGAGTTGGTCAAGCGCAACCTGGAAGAGCACGGGTTCGAGCCCGCTTATCCCCGACAACATTTCCGTGAACGGATGGAGCGGGAAGGGGAAGTCAGGGGTTTGGAGGTGGCTTGGGAAAGGCGGGATGGATCGGCGATATTCGTGCGGGAAAGCGCGCGAGCCATTCGCGGTGAAGATAATCAGATCCTATATTACGACGGGATCGTGGAAGACATCACCGAGCGCAAACGGGCCGAGGAGGCGCTGATTGAGGAACGGCATCTGCTCCACACCCTCATGGACAACCTCCCCCACCTGATCTACTTCAAGGATCGCGAGAGCCGCTTCACCCGGCTCAACAAGGCGGGGGTGAGTGCGTTTGGGCTGTGCAACCCCGCCCAAGCGATCGGCAAGACCGACTTCGACTTCTTTACCGATGAACATGCTCAGCCGGCCTACGCCGACGAGCAGGAAATCATCCGAACGGGCCAACCGATGGTGGCCAAAGAGGAGAAGGAAACCTGGCCGGATGGCCGGGTGACTTGGGCCTCGACCACTAAGATGCCCCTGCGTGACGCCCACGGGAACATCACCGGAACTTTCGGCGTCTCCAGTAACATCACCGAGCGCAAACAGGCCGAAGAAGCGCTGATCCTGGAGCGCGACAAACTCGAATTGGTCACACAGAACATTGGGGCGGGGCTGACGATCATCTCCAGGGATTACCATGCCGTTTGGGCTAACAAAGTGACGCAAGATCTCTATGGCGACATCGTGGGGAAAAAGTGCTTTGAAGCCCACAACGGCCGTTCGGAGGTTTGTCCGCATTGTGGCGTGCGGGAGGTATTCGAATCGGGCAAGGAGCGGGTGGTCCACGAACAATGGGGGACGGATGCGCAGGGGAATGTCATCTGCGCCGAGGTGGTGGCGACTCCCCTTCGCGACAAAGACGGAAAAGTGGTGGCCGCCCTGGAGTTGGTGACCCCGATTACCGAACGAAAACGCGCGGCGGAAGCTTTGCAGGAAAGCGAAGAACGCTTCCGGCAATTGGCGGAGAACGTGGAAGAGGTACTCCTGTTGTTCGATCCGCAGGTGAACAAGGTTTATTACGTCAGCCCCGCCTATGAGAAAGTCTGGGGCCGGAGCTGCGAGAGCTTGTGCGCGAGCCCCCGTTCGTTCCTGGCCGGCATCCATCCCGATGACCGCCCGGTTATCGCGGCCAGCCTGGAGCTTTCCCATCGCAGCCGGGGAGAGTGGGAATACCGCATCGTTCGTCCCGACGGAACGGTGCGTTGGGTGTGGGACCGCGCCTTTCCCATCCGTGACTCAGCGGGGAATGTGGTCCGCATCGCCGAACTCGTGCAGGACATTACCGAACGCAAACAAGTGGAGGCCGCCACCCGTCAGGCCATGGAGGCAGCCGAGGAAGCCAATCGCGCCAAGAGTGAATTCCTCGCCAATATGAGCCATGAGCTCCGAACCCCCATGAATGCGGTCATCGGCATGACCGAGCTTGTTCTGGCCACTGACTTGGACACCGAGCAACGCCACTGCCTGGAGCTTGTCGAGGCGGCAGGGGACTCTTTGCTGAAGCTGATCAACAACACTTTGGACTTCGCTAAAATCGAGGCCGGACAGTTTGATTTGGCGGCCATCCCCTTCATCCTGGCGGATTTAATGGAAGAAGCCCTTCGTCCGTTGGCCATCCAGGCGTATGACAAAGGCTTGGAGATGGTCTGGGCGTTGGAACCTACTATTCCTTCCCCGCTGGTGGGTGATCCGGCGCGCTTGCAGCAGCTTTTCGTGAACCTGGTCGAAAACGCCATCAAGTTCACCGACCGGGGTGAAGTGGTCGTGCGCGTCTGGGTGGAATCGCGGAAGGAAATGGACCTGACGCTGCGCCTCGACGTGACCGACACAGGGGTGGGAATCCCTGCCGACAAAGTGGCCATGGTCTTCGAAGCCTTTACGCAAGTTGACGGATCTTTGACGCGCCGCTTCGAGGGCGCCGGGCTGGGACTGGCCATTTGTTCGAAACTGGCACGGATGATGGGAGGCGTCATTTGGGTGGATAGTGAGCCGGGTGGCGGAAGCACCTTCCACGTTACCGTGCGCCTGGGTTTGGCCGCCAGCGCGGCTTCGCCTCCGCCCGACGGGGCAGGCAGCCTCCTGCGCGGGGTGCCGGTTTTGGTGGTGGATGAACATGCGGCCAGCCGTGAACTCCTGGCGGATATGTTGCGCCATCGCGGCATGGTTCCCACGCTCGCCGAGGGCGCGGAGGCAGCTCTGGCGGCGATCCGCGAGACTCAGAATTCCGCCTTGCCTTTCCGTCTGGCGCTCTTTGCTGCGCCCATGCCGGGTGGCGACGGATACGCTCTGGCGGAACAGGCGCGCCGCATCCCAGGATTCTGGGCCCCCATCCTAACCATGCTTCCCCCCACGCACGAGGAGCTTGACGCCACCCGTTGCCACGAGTTGGGTATGGTGGGCCATTGCTCCAAGCCGATTCGGGAATCCGACCTGATTAAAGCTATGGTTAAGGCGCTGGAAACACCGGTGGCAGGACTTATCCCACGGAGAATCGGTGGATCCTCAGAGGAACTCGGACACGCTCTGCGCATCCTGCTGGCGGAGAGCAATGAGGTCAGCCGGGCTCTGGTTACCTACTTGCTCGAAAAACGTGGCCACCAGATTTACGTTGCGGCTGACGGCTTGGAGGTCATCGGCGCTATCCAGGACGCGCATTCGCCGGCCTTTGACCTTGTTCTGATGGATACGGAGATCCCGCGCATGAATGGGATGGAGACCACCCGGGCCATCCGGGAGATCGAGCGCCTAACCGGGAGACACTTGCCGATCATTGCCCTGACGCCTCACTCTACGGCGAGCGAGGAGGCAGCATGTGCAGCCGCCGGCATGGATGGTTATCTTGCCAAACCCCTTCGGCCCAGTGCCTTGTTTGAAATCATCCAGCGAGTGGCCACCCCACCCGAACGAGCCACGCCGACCGGGGGTCCCGCCCCATTAGTATTTGATAAACCCAGTTTCCTTTCCCGGATAGAAGGTGATGAAATATTGGGCAAGGAGATTATCGAAATGTTTCTCCAGGAGTGCCCCAAACTTCTGCAGGGTGTTCATCAAGCCGCGGAACAGCGCAACGCCTCCTTGTTGGAACGGGCCGCGCACGCGCTGAAGGGTTCCGTGGGAGATATGGCCGCGCCCCAGGCGTTCGATGCGGCGCGTACTTTGGAGCAGATGGGCAGAGATGGAAAGTTTGAGGACACCGGCGCCGCCCTGGTGAGCCTGGACACCTCTCTCGACCGGCTTGTGCTCGAACTGCGCAAAGTCGAGAGATAGAATGCCCAGGGCGCGCATAGATCCAGCATCCGTAGGCGAGTTGTGAGGACTCCACAGAGAGCCTTTGGGGAGACCCCCTAGCATGAAGATTCTATTGGCAGAAGACAGTACGGTGACGGCCATGCTCATGACGGGGATTCTCACCCGCCATGGCTACACGGTGGTGCTGGCGCGGAACGGCTCCGAAGCCTTGAGCTTGTTAGCTTCCGACCCCGACATTCAGGGCGTGATTACCGACATCATGATGCCGGAGTCGAGCGGGCTGGATCTGCTGCGGGCTATGAAAGCGCACCCGAGCTGGAAGAACCTTCCCACCATCGTCACTACCGCTCGAGATGACCGGGCAACCGTCGCCGAGGCCGTGGCGCTTGGTTGCCACGAGTATGTTTTGAAACCCGTGCGGCCCGCCAGCTTGATCGAAAGGGTGACGAAGGTCTTCCCGCCGGAAAAGGTCATATTGATGGGTTCAGCCGAGGTGATCAGCCGCTACTCCTTGACCGCGGAGAAATACGGGAGTATCGCCAAGAGCTTCGCTATCGAAGTCGATCACACTATCTCGGCGCTGCAACGCCGATCGATGAGCGACCCCAACGCCCGACGGGTGGACCTTATTCCCATCATGGAAGGCGCCACCCTGCTCGGGGCGGAACGTTTGGCGGCGGCACTGGAAGAAACCACACCCTCAACCGAAGCTTCGTCTTTAAACCCCCTGCAAGTCGCCAATCTCGAAAAGGAACTGCAACTGGTGCGGACAGCGCTGCGTAGCCAGATGGGCTGATCGGGGGAAAACCAGGTGTGGCGCGGACCGGTTTTGCAGGGTCGCGGCTTTCAGATTCAATTCCCCGAACTCTCACCGCCTGGCAAACGCCCGCGATCATTGGCCAGCCCGATCCGGCGACGGCTGACGGGCGCGAAAAGCCGCGGACCTGCAAAACAGGTCGTCGCTATCCTTGCTCTTCCGCCCCGCTGCGGGGCACGTCACCGACAATGAAAATGCGCGCAGCGTCTTGGAGTGCGTGCGGCTCGACGCCGCCTTGGAATCCGCGTACAAGGATGCAGAGCGGGCAAGAAATGCGAGCGACTAAGTGCGTGATGGTCTCGGAAGCCGAGTGAGAAGAGAGAGGGCAAAGGCGGCGTCGAGCCGCACGCACTCCAAGGCGCTTCGCGCCGCACTGAATCAGGCAGCCAGCGCGAGGGAAAAGGCGGCGTCCTCCGGCCCCTGCCAGACGCCGTTTGCCCATGCATCAATAAACCCCTTGACACCTCCCGTCCCCCAGCCTTAATCTTGTCTGGAGGCTATGGCCCTTGTTCGACGAGGCGTGGATCGAGGCTACTCCTCCCGATCGCAAGCGCCTTATTCCCACCCGCAGGGAGGGTCGCATGTCGCGGACGAGAAAAATCAAGATGACCCGGAAGAGAATTGCCGCCCATAAGGCCAAAGGCAAGCCGTCGCACGGCCCTGCTACCCCCGAGGGGATGGTGAAGGACATGGCCGAAATCGCTCTCGCCCTCTTCTGCCAGCTTCACCCCCCGGGCAATCAGGACGGGTCCGTAAGCAGCCTGGATGAATTCGAGAAGGCTCGCCTCATGGTCGCCCAGGCCAAGGAGACCTTCGGCATCGGTATGGGTGAGTATGTCCCCCCATCAACGCCGCGCCGGGTTTCAGCCGGTCGGAGGAAGGCCGGCAAGATGCCAGCGCTACACCCCAAGGCCCGCAAGATGCCAGCGCTACACCCCAAGGCCGCCAAGACGCCGGCGCTGCCGGGGTGGACGTAACGCCGGCCTCCAGCCGGCAAGAGGCTAGCGCCAGCGAAGGCAGGAAGTTTGAGCCTTATGCCAGCATCACCGCGGCGGAATGGGAATCGCGGGAGCGGCCTCGCCACCTTCTCGAAAACATCCTCAACCGGCAGGTGGAGATTTGCGAAGCGCTGCGCCTGGCCATCCTGAAAGAGTCGCTGGCGGGGCCGTCGCCCTATGAACGCGCCGCGGAAATCACCCTCGTCCACCCCCAGGCGGCACTCATGCAAAGGGTGGAGGAATCCAGCTTTCGCCAAATCTGGCGGATTACCACCCTGCTGCTGAAAATCGAATGCACCGTCCGGGATGAGCCACCCCTGGAAACGCCGCCGGTACCCCGTGATGTTTATGAAAAGATAGCCAGTTAGCGAAGAATTGAGGGAATTTTCATGGCCAAAGCGAAAAATCAACACATTGAAAGCAAGGTAGTTAGCGAAACGAGTTGTAGGCTATGTAAGGGAAAGAAAAAGCCATGCTAAAATGAAGGAATATCCCGTGATGTTGATGATAACAAACAGGCGGAAAAACTGACTTGGGTCAAGTCTCCCCTCTCTGCTTGTATCTTCAAGATAAAACAGCCACTTATCCTCGCCATAGCAGGAAGTCATTGAAACCAATGGAGATCGGCGTCGGACGCGAATCGGGGGAAATGCTGAATTCCGAATGGCTGCGGACTAGGAATCGGCCCATTGGCTCATCGACTCACTGGCTCATCGTTCCATCGGAAAACTGTCAGTTGTCCGTGGTCAGTTGTCCGTTGCCAGCGATCCCCGAATTCGAAGGTCCGAAGCCACTGACGACGGACAACGGACCAATGACAGCCCTAAGATGACCCGATGAGCCGATTATTCAATGGCCCGGTGAGAAACCCGGGCTAGAAACCGACAGGGTTCGGAGCAACTAGCTTGGACGCTCGATTTAAGTAAATATACTTTTTTGCAATAATTTAACATGCGCGTGGAAACCTTTTGCCAGCAGAAGGGCGTCCAAGCTAGTGTTAATGAGAAGAAACCAAGAAAGGCAGGATAGCAAACGATGAAAAGAACCTTGACTGTTCTGCTCATGCTGATAATGGGGAGTATTCCAGCATGGGCTGCGCTTGGTAGCGATGTATCGTCGGTGAATTCCGATGTCCAAGCTCTTCGCGGCCAGCATAGCATGGTGGCTAAAACGGGCTACAATCTTCACCAGATCACCACCCCGGACGGCGGCGTAGTGAACGAATTCGTATCGCCGGCGGGAATAGTTTTCGGGATTTCCTGGAACAGTCATTTCGCGCCCAACCTCCAGCAATTGTTGGGATCTCACATGACCGACTTTCAACAGGGTCAGCGGACGCATTATGTGCCGCGCCGCGCGCTGACAATCCAGGGCGACAACTTTGTTTTCGTCAGTATGGGGCACATGCGGAACTTCCGCGGGCGCGCCTATGTGCCGGGTTTGATTCCCGCAAACCTCACGGCGGAGGTGGTGCAATGAGCTCCAAGACTTTTTCCCTGGCTACCCTGAGTGGTCTCTTTGCTGCCATGGTGGGATTGATCGTTTTGGTGGGTTGTGGCGGCGGCTCTAGCGGCGGCAGCACGACCACCGGCAGCCCGGCGGTGACGCTCTCGGCCGCCAGCCTCACTTTCTCGAGCGCCGTCGGCGTTGCAAGCGCTCCTCAGTCGGTGACAGTTACCAACTCCGGAACCGCCACACTGGACTTTTCCAGCATCCAGGTGACTGCTGGGGCTAGTAATTTCTCCGCATCATCCCCTACCTGTGGCACGGGCATAGCCGCGGGTACCGCTTGCTCGATAAGTGTGACATTTACGCCCACGGCCGCCGGCACGGTCAGCGGCACCCTGAGCATCACCGACAACGCCAGCGGCAGCCCGCAGACGGTGAGCTTAAGCGGAGCGGGCACCAGTGTTTCAGTTTCCCCTAACAGCCTTACGTTTTCGGACGTGGCGGCTGGAACTACCAGTGCGGCTCTGTCCGTCACGCTCAATAACGTTGGCGCCACCGCACTTACCATTACCAGCATCACGATCACGGCGGGTAGTCCTATCTTCTTCCTCGCCACTCTTCCCACGCCGACCCCCTCCAATTATTGCGGCACAAGCGTCGCGGCGAACAGTTCTTGCGTAATTTACGGCGTGACCTTCGCGCCTACGACGGGCGGCACATTCGATGGCACCCTAACCATCGTCGATGGCGCCGGGACCCAGACCGTGGCCCTGACGGGATCAACCACCGCTTTGAACACGGTGCCAATCAGTATCAACTTTGGACCCTATGGAAATGAGGGGCTTCCCACCGCGACCACCAGTTCGTACTATGACGCGATCTTTACCACGGTCACTGTTTGTGAGCCTGGCAGCACCACCAATTGCGCCGCCATTCCCGACGTTCTGGTGGATACGGGTTCCGAAGGGTTGCGTGTCTACGCCAGCCAGTTAGGCAGTGTTACGCTCCCCTCGATCAGTTTGAGTGGCGGCACGCTCTATGAGTGCGCAGAGTTTGCCGAGTCCTATACATGGGGTCCAGTACAGATGGCAACCGTGCAGATTGGCGGGGAAACGGCTTCACAGCTCCCGTCGGCCTATGGCGGAACCGCGAATTCGGGGATTCCCATTCAGGTCATCACGGATAATGGCGCCGCACCCTCAGGAGCCCCATGCGTAACCGCCGGCTTGTTCAATACCAACACCCCAAGTGCTCTTGGGGCCAACGGCCTACTGGGCATCGGCGTCTCCCCCCAGGATTGTTGGATTGGCGGCACCAACCCCTGCGAGTCTTCCGGCTCTGACGACTTGTATCTTACATACAGCGGCGGCGCCTACTCCTATGCTTCCGTCCCTTTGGCGCAACAGGCATGGAATCCCGTCGCGGCATTTTCGTCTTCTGACACGAACGGCGTGGTGGTCACGCTACCGCCACTTTACACTCCCCCTAGTCCCGATGTGGGAGCAGCCACGGCCACAGGCACCCTTACTTTCGGGATCAACACCGCGAATAATAATCAGATTCCCGGCACCGCGAACGTATATCAGCTCGACGAATACGGTTACTTCGAATCATCCACCTTCGGTGGGGTCACCTATAACTCTAACAACAGTTACGGGAGCTTTCTCGACACCGGCTCGAGCGCCTATTTCGTTTCCGATGACGTCACGCTCAGCTCCGTGCTCGACACAAGCGTAAGCGACTGTTTAGTGGGCAGTACGGACATTGGGTACTTCTGCTCGACCCTGACTATCCCTCTCGGCCTCCAGGGTACCAATATGTCTCAGCCCATAACGGTCGATCTCCCCATCGCCAACGCCTTCACTTTGTTTGACGCCAACCCTACGTTTGCGGCGTTCGACAACTTGGGGGGCCCTAGCTGCATTCCCGCTACGAACGCTCCTTGCAACGCGGCGACGGATAGCTGGGACCTCGGGTTGCCATTCCTCTTTGGCAAAACGATTTACTTTGGCATGGCGGGCACGACCGTAGGGGGCGTGACGTCAACCGACGGCTACTATGCGTTTTAGTCTGGGTTCTAAGTAGGGGTGCAGGCCGATCAGCACCAGCGATCGGCCCTGCGCCCCTACTGATCTTCCTGTTCTTCTCAATTTACTCGCTACAACCACGGTTGTTGGCCAGGCATCCAACTGCAATGTTTCTTTCTTTACCGCCGAGGCGCTGAGACGCAGAGAAGATGCCTGGTGCTTTCATATCTCTGGGCCTCCGTGTCTCTGCCGTGAGGAATTAGCATGGCCCGCTCTTCTCCGCACTGGATGGCTGGCGACAGTCTGTGGTATTTTGTTGGGGCACGTTCCATGCCGGGAATCCTTCCGGCAAAGGGTGGTTTGAGACCCAGGCGACGCGGCTATAGGAAAGAAAGGCACGGGTGGAGGTCCATGAGAACTTTTTGGGGAGTCTTGCTCGTCCTGATCCTGGGGGTTGTCCCCGGGTGGGCGGCGCTGGGTGAGATGGAATCTTCCGTGAGCGCGGACCAGCAGTTCCTGCGGGGTCAAGTTCGCGAGGAAGTCCACGAAGGCTATAAACTCCATCTCATCACCGACGCCAGCGGCGGCGTGGTGCGCGAGTATGTCTCGCCTGCGGGCAAGGTTTTTGGGATTTCCTGGCAAGGGCCTTTTGTGCCCAACATGCAGCAGTTGCTGGGAACTTACTTCACATATCTCCAGCAGTACGCGCAGGCCCAGACGGGGCGGCACGGCGGCCCCCTGGTTATTCAGAGAGACGATTTCGTTTTTACCAGCGGCGGGCACATGCGGTCGAGCTACGGCCGCGCTTACGTGCCCAGCCTCTTGCCCACGAACCTCTCCCCGGAGGTGGTGCAATGAGGCGCAAGAATGTTTCCGCAGCCACGCTGGCAAGCCTTCTGGTGGTGATGGCCAGTGGGGTATTATTGACCAGTTGTGCCACAGGCGGCGGCGCCGGCCACGACCTCCCCTTGCCCGTCATCACTCTGGCGCCCGCTTCGGCTTCGGTACCGACCGGAGGGCCGTTGCAATTTGCTGTCACCGTTGTCAGCCCCACCAGCACGACCATTACCTGGTCAGTAGATAACATCCTTGGGGGCAATTCCACGTTAGGTACAATTAGCACTACCGGATTATATATAGCGCCGGCTACCGTCCCCAATCCGTCCACGGTGACAATCAAAGCCACCAGCTCGGCGGAAACCAATCCCTACGGTTCGGCGATTGTTACGATTACGCCCCCCGTGGTGAGCACGGTGGCTGTCGCGCCTGCGGACTCTTCCACGCTGGTGGGAACATCCGTGCAGTTCACGGCCACCGTCACCGGAACCACCAATACCGCAGTCGCCTGGTATGTGAATGGCGTGGCAGGCGGCAGTTCGACGGTGGGCACCATTTCCAGTTCCGGACTTTACGTGGCGCCATCGAGCGTACCGAGCATTCCCACGGTGGTCGTGACCGCCACCAGCCAGGCCGACAACAGCCAATCCGCTTCCACCACCTTGACGCTAACGGTCAGCAACAGCGCGCCCCTCTTTGTCAACTTTGGACCCAATGGCGACACCGGGAGTCCCAACACCACCCATTACAACGGGCTTTTCACCTCCGTCACCGTCTGCTTGCCGGCCACGATCGATTGCCAGACCATCCCTGACGTGTTGGTGGATACGAGTTCGGTGGGTTTGCGGGTGCTTAATTCCGCCCTCACCACGGTTCCATCCACCGAGCTGGGAACGGTAATGGACTCCACCGGGAATCAGGTGGAGGAGTGCGTCCAATTTGCCGATACCTCTTACGTCTGGGGACCGGTGCTGATTGCCGATGTGGCCATCGCCGGGGAAAAGGCCTCTTCGATTCCCATTCAGGTGATCGGCGATACCACGTTTCCCGTTCCCAGTAACGGCTGCCTGAGCCTGGGCTCCGGTCCCAGCCTTGACACTGTGGAGGCGCTGGGGGCCAACGGCATCCTGGGCGTGGGCTCTTCCGTTCAGGATTGCGGCCCCAATTGCGCGGCGGGCCAAATCTTTTCCGGATATCCTTATTACGTCTGCCCGAGCCCGAGCTACGTGTGCCAGACGGCCTACCTTCCCGTGGTGCGGCAAGTGTCAAATCCCATCGCCTTTTTTGCCAAAGACAACAACGGCGTGGAGATTAGCCTGCCGACTATATCTTCGGCAGGCGCGCCCTCGCTTCCTTACACCAATGCGGCGGGAACAAGCTTGGTGCCGGCCGGACTGCTGATCTTTGGGGTCGGCACTGAATCCAACAACGCGATTCCCACCGGCACGAACGCCCCCACGGTATATGCGCTCGACGAGAACGGCCAGTTCGAGGCGTCCTACGTCCACGACAACACCACGTATCAGTGGCCGGCTTTCCTTGATAGCAGGTCAACCGCTCTCTATGTCTTGGACCCCACCACGTTATCTATTCTCACCGGCGTGTCCACGGCCAATTGCCCGGACAATGGCTACTACTGTCCAAACTCAACCCTCACCCTTTCCAGTATCGGCCTGACGGGTTACGGGAATGTGGGCTCAGGAACAATAACGCTGAGCATCGCCAACGCCGATACGCGTTTCGCCAATAGCCCCGGGTATGCGGCCTTCAACGACCTGGGGGGTGAGAGTGGCAATGGCTTGGCGACGGATTACTTTGACCTGGGATTGCCCTTCTTCTTCGGCAACAACGTGTTCGTGGGAATCGCGGGTACCACAGTCCCCAACAAGGTGAGCGCCCCCAACGGATACGTCGCCTTCTAGTGAGTCCTTCAGAATAAAGTGACGGATGAACTCCCTCACCCGTCCGTCGGTCGCAAGACCCGTCCACCGATGGGCTGGCGGACACCCTTTGTCGCCGGGGGGACTCAGGGCGTAAACTCAATTTACCTATGCCGGCTTGTCAAACTCGCCAAGGCGCTCCGGTCCCCCCACCATTCACCTACTATCTGCCCTATCACTTACTGCTTCCCTGCACTCTGTGGTATTTTAGAGCGAGTCAATGGCTACGAAAGGCCATTCAGTGGAGAACGACTGCTCGGGCCGAAGGGCCGGGGCAACACTGAAGAAAGGTAGGGTACCACTTGATAAAAACCACTTTAAGCATCCTGCTCGTCCTGATGATGGGGGTTCTGCCTGCGTGGGCAGCGCTGGGCGAGTATGAGGGGTCGGTGGGGTTGGACCAGCAGGTTCTTCGCGGTGAGATGAGCGAGGAGGTCCATACAGGCTTCAAATTTCATCAGATTATTACTTCTGACGGGGCTGTTATCCGGGAATATGTTTCGCCGGAAGGCAAAGTCTTTGGCATTTCCTGGCATGCGCGTTTTATCCCTAATTTGCCGCAGTTATTGGGGTCCTATTTCCCGCGGGTACAGCAGGCGGCGCAATCCCGGGTGCAGCGCCGCGAGCCCCTGGCGATTAACACCACGGACTTCGTTTACTTCAGCACTGGGCGAATGATGAATTATCACGGCAGCGCCTACGTGCCCGGCCTTTTGCCTAAAAACGTTTCGGCGGGGGTGGTGCGATGAACCTCAGAAATAATCCGAAAGAAGCCAGGGGCCAGGAGTCAGGAGTCGGAATGAGGCGGGCACCATGGGCTTCGCTGGCCCTCACCCTTGCCGCCATGATGGGGTTGATCATCTTGGTGGGCTGCGGGGGAGGCAGCAGCACCACTCCGATCACTCCTACCACGCCGCCGCCCGTGGCCAACACAGTTAATGTGGTGGTCAATTCCGGACCGGCCAACAATGCCGTGAACTTTGCCTACGTCTCGGTGCAAGTCTGTAACCCCGGTAGCACCACGAGTTGCGTCACCATCCCTGACGTGCAAGTGGATACGGGTTCTTCCGGGTTGCGCATCCTCGCTTCCGCGCCGGGAGTCAGCGGCCTTGATCTCGCTCCGGTCACGGGTAGCGGCACCCCAGTTTACGAGTGCCTCCCCTTTGGCGCAGACTACCTATGGGGACAGGTCGAGCAGGCGGATGTTTACATGGCAGGGGAGAAGGCTGCCAATCTTCCCATTCAGGTCATCTCCAGCAGCGCCACACCAAGCAACGTACCCAGCACCTGTACTTACGGCGGCGGCCAGAACCTCGGCAGTTCCACCGCGCTCCAGGCGAACGGCATTCTGGGCGTGGGCACCACCTTGCAGGATTGTGGGAGTGCCTGCTCTACAAATCCGGTCAGCCTCTTCTATTACTGGCTCTGTTCCTCCAGTGGTTGCAGCCTGGCGGACGTTCTCACGGCGACGCAGGTTTCGAATCCCGTCGGGTTCTTCGAGAGTGACAACAACGGCGTGATCCTCGCGTTGGGCTCTGTGAATGCGGGGGGAGCGGCTTCGGCCACGGGCGTGCTGACCTTCGGAATTGGGACGCAGAGCGACAATGCCTTCAGCAGCAGCGCAAATGCCTACGCGCTTTCCCTGAACTCACAGGACTCCTACTCGATCTACGCGGCTTACAATGTCCTTGCCTATCCGGCCTTCATTGACAGCTCTTACATCTACAACTTATTCCTGGATTCCGCCGCGGTCTCGGCCGCCCCAGCCGGCGCGGGAATCTCCAACTGCGCGCTGAATAGTCTGTTCTACTGCACCAGTTCGGCTGTCAACCTGCCGTTCACCGTCGCCGATGGCAACGGCAACACGGGCTCGGCCAGTATCAACATTGGGAACGGCACAACCCTGTGGAACAGTTCGGTCGAGAATGGCGGGAGCAACACGGCCTTCGATAACCTGGCCGAAGGGACGCCATTGGGAGGAACTGTTTCCGTGGTTTTGGGATTGCCTTTCTTCTATGGCAACACCGTGTACGTAGGGATCGCGGGGAAACCCACTCCCACCGGCGTTCCGGCTGCTGACGCCGGGCTCGGGTACTGGGCGTTCTAGAGGTGAGGGTGTATCGTAGCGCTGAGCTTTAGCTCAGCCCCTGAGGTGAGGGTGCATTGTAGCGCTGAGCTCTAGCTCTGCACGTGCCGACCTCCCGAGCATGTCGAGACCGTTTCCGGTCGGCGCTGGCTGCTGCTACCGCAGTCCAAGGCGCTTCGCGCATTCTAATTCACAGGAGCGAGCCGCAGGGCCATGGGGATTTGCGGTGAGAAAAGCCGCACTGCCTGCCACCTACTGCGGACGGAACGGAGAATTGATGCGACACAAGACCATTCTTGTTCTGAACGGGCTCGCGGTTCTGGGGCTGCTCTGCGGGCTTAGCCGGATTTCCTCTGCGCAATCAACGTCCACCGATCGCATTGCCGGGCCCATTGCCGGATCCCCGGCCGTGGGGCTTAAGGGCAACCTTCGCCCCCTGTTCCAGCCCCAAAATGATCAGGGGCTGGTGGAGGATTCCCTCAAGCTGGAAAACATCAATATGGTCTTCAAACCCACCGAGGACCAGCAGGCCAATCTGGCGGCATTGCTCGAGCAGCAACAAGATCGCTCCTCACCCCTCTATCATCACTGGCTCGCGCCGGAGCAATTCGCGGATAAATTCGGGTTGAGTGCGAACGATGTGGCCAAGGTTGTCGCCTGGTTGCAGTCGCAGGGATTCACCGTGACCCAGACGGCTCGCAGCCGCCGCTGGGTCAGCTTTACCGGCACCGCCGCGCAAGTGCGAGTCGCCTTTCACACGGAGATTCATTATTATTCCCTGGGCGGGAAAACGTACTATGCCAATGCCTCGGAGCCTGCCGTCCCCGCCGTCCTCGCCGACGTGGTGCTGGGCTTTAACGCGCTGGATAACTACGGTCTCAAACCGCGTAGCGTTATCCGCCACGTGCCGGCGGACGCCCAACCTGACTTCACTTCCTACATCACTGGCAACACTTATGTGGCGCCCGGAGACTTCGCCACCATTTATGACCTGAATGCCCTTTACAGCAATGGGATTGATGGCACCGGGCAGTCCATCGCGGTGATGGGCCAGACGGACCTTTACACCGACGGGAGCGGGCCCGCGAGCGATGTCACCAAGTTCCGCAGCGTCTCAAATCTGCCGGTGAACCCACCCCAGGTTATCCTGGTCCCGGGCGTAGCCGATCCGGGAGTCGTCTCCGGGGATATCCGGGAGGCCAGCCTGGACGTGGAATGGGCGGGCGCGGTGGCCAAGAATGCCACGATAATCTTTGTCAACGGAGGGTCGAAAGGCGTCTTCCCCCATGCGCTCCCGTACGCCATCGACCAGAATTTGGCGCCGGTCATCACCATCAGCTACGGCCTCTGCGAACAGCAGTGGACTCCTTCGGACCGGCAGAGTTTTGAGGCGTTTGGCCAGGTGGCTAACTCGCAAGGGCAGACCATTGTGGCCGCTGCGGGCGACGCTGGCGCGGCGGATTGTGATAGCTCTACCTCGACAACCGTTGCCTCTGCCACACAGGGCTTGGCGGTTGATTTCCCTGCCAGTTCTCCTTACGTGACCGCGATGGGCGGAACGGAATTCGACGAGGGCGCAGGGAGTTACTGGGCCTCTGCCCCCAATGGAGTCGACGTTATCTCTTCCGCCCTTTCTTACATTCCCGAGACGGCATGGAACGACACGTCAACGGCTAACGGTCTGCTAGCTGGGGGCGGAGGTGCGAGCATAAATTATTCCAAGCCCTCCTGGCAGACCGGGACCGGCGTGCCCAATGACAATGCCCGCGACGTCCCAGACCTTTCTTTGAACTCGTCCTCCATACACGACGCCTTCTTGATCTGCTTGCAGGGGAGCTGCATGAATGGATACCGCCTTGTCAGCAGCGACTCCACCACGAACAACACCCTCGCCGTGGTCGGTGGAACCTCCGCGGCCGCGCCCACATTTGCCGGGATTGTTGCCCTCATCAACCAGCAACACCCGAACACTCCACCGGGTCAAGGCAATATTAACCAAATCCTTTATACCATGTATGGGACTTCGCCGGCGGCTTTTCATGACATCACCACCGGCAACAACATCGTGCCCTGCGCATCAGGGACCAAGGATTGTCCCGCCAGCGCCCCGTTTCAGATTGGTTTTAACGCCGGTCCCGGCTACGATCAGGCGAGCGGTCTCGGGTCGGTCGATGCCTATAACCTGGTCACGGCGTGGGATTCAGCGGGCACGGGGAACTTGCCGGCGCCCACACTGACTGCGCCGTCCACGGGAGCAACGGCGGTTTCAAGCACACCCACCTTCAGTTGGACGGCGGTCACGGGCGCCGCCGGCTACCAGATACTGATCACCACCAGCCCCTCCATGCTGACCACCAATCCCACGGCGACTTGCAGCGCTTGCGTAACCACCGCCAGCACTTCCTACACGCCGGCAACGGCGCTGGCCGCGAACACCCTTCACTACTGGCAGGTACAGGCCTTGGAGCCTAACCCCGGCAGTGGCGTGGCGGCATGGTCAGCCCCCTTCGTCTTCAATACCGGCACTCCGGATTTCAGCCTCAGTGTTTCGCCTACCAGCCTGACGCTCTCCCCCGGATCGAGCGGAACGGCCACTCTCACCTTAACCCCCATAGACAATTTCGTGCCCGCGAACGCTACCCTTAGTTGTTCCTTGACCAGCACGCTGGCGGGGGTCGCTTGTTCGGTCGGCTCCATGGGCGGCAACGGCACCGCCACCGTCACTCTAACCGCTTCCTCCACCGCGACGTCCTATCCTGCGCTTCCCCGCAACCCGCGTTTCGGCGGATGGTGGGTGGCCGCCGTCGCCCTACTTTGCCTGCTGCTGGTTGCTTTATCCAAACTGCGCCCCGGCAGTGTGCCGGTCCATGGGTGGAACCTGCGGCATGTGGCGCTGGGAGCGGTCCTTGCGGCCCTTCTGCTGGCCATCCTCGGTTGCGGCGGCGGGGGCGGCGGGGGCGGCACATCGGGTCCCCCGGCAGAATCCGGAACGGTTACTATAACCGGCACGACCACCACCCTTACTCACACCGTGCAGATTTCCGTGTCGGTGAGCTAGTCCTGAAATGTGGCCCAGGCACTCTTGCCTGTGCACTAGGCACGGGACTCATCGGTATTCAGCGCAGGCAAGAGTGCCTGTGCCACACTCTCCGTTTAGGGCGCGGTCTCGACCGCCGCTTGCATCTGCTGCGCCCGGGCAATTTGCTTCTTCAGCTTCCCTTCGATTTCGGCATCGCCAACGTGCTCGTCCTGAAGCACTCCATCCGCGTCAATTGTGAAGGTGTGGGGAATCGCATGCACATCAAAGATCTTCGCCAGCGGCCCATCAAAACCGCCGTCGCGGCAATTCAACCAAGTCATCCCGTTCTTGGCCACGAATTCCTTCCACTTGTTCTCATCGGAGTCCAGGCTCACGCTGAGAATGACGAGCGGCTGCCCCTGAAACTTTCTGGCAATCTCCCGCATATGCGGCAGGGCCTCGCGGCATGGACCGCACCAGGTGGCCCAGAAGTCAATCAGCACCACTTTGCCTTTCAAATCGTCTAGCGAGATGCGTTGTCCCGCGAGCGTGGTCACTGTGAACGGCGGCGCCATCCTGGCTCGCGCCATCTCCGGCTGACTGACAAAGAGCAGCGCCCGCTGCCGGTTGGGATCGCCCGCCGACGCCATTTGGACGAACCGCTCGAACTGGGCTTTGGCCGCTGCGTCCTGATTCAGGTGGGCAAGCGCCAATCCGTCTTTGTAAATCGCCATGGGGAAATTCTCGGCTGCCGCCAGTGCCTTGGTCATCTCGTCGTGGGCGCGCTGGAAGGGCTCATCCTTGTGCCGCGTCAGCCCTTCATCCATCAGGACGATTCCGAACTGGTAGTGAGCTAGCGCGAGGCTCGTTGCCCCCTGAGCTCCTTCCACCATCTCTTCCGCCGCGGTTTCAGCGGCCTTCCAGTCCCCAAGTTCAATCCCGTACTTGATGACTCGCTTTTGGCAGGCCTGGCAGTGTCCACCGTCCTGCTTGTCGGCCTTTTTGAAGCTTTCGAGGGCCGCCGGGATCATGTGTTGATTGAGATAATTCACGCCTTGCTTGTAGGATTTCTGTCCCTTTTCATCGGTGGGACCCGCCATCTCTTCTTGCGCCAGCAGCGGGGTCACGCCCAATGTGAGTATTAACAACATTCCGAGCGGCCGCATGTAGACCCTCCAGACTGCTCCCTAAATGCGCGCCATTATAACACTGCGGGTCCCGCCACGCCGGCCGTTTTGACGAGGAATGTCTAAGCCCCGAAATGCGCGGCGCTTGCCATTGGGGATGGCCGTTGGCATGGTCCTCTACGCGCATCTCTCGCTTTGTAGGTAGCATTATCTAGGCTCACTTTTGACTTGACAAAGCCTATGACTGTCTACATACTTATCTAGTGGCTAGGAGCTAGTCAGAGGGTTTTATGCTCTTCGATAGCGAAGCGGAAATGACCCAAGAGACGGGGAAAGAGCATGAATGGCACGCCCCCACCGCGCCGGGGGCAATGACGGAGAAGTTTGCGAAGGGCCGCAAGGGCGAATCTTCCCAGGAGTTGCAGGAATTCATCGCGCTTCTGAAGTCGCTCCAGGCAGGACCCCAACCTGCGCAGGATGTGGCGTATTATCAACGTCTTAGCGACGTTCCGGTAGGGGAAACTCCAAGAAAAAGATGTTAAAAAAATACGTACGAAGCCGGTATGTGTATGAAAACAAACAAATATCTGGCACAATGCCCGAGACAAATTCGGGCATTTATGTCTAAGATTCGGACATTTACGTCTAATCGACACGAAATTTGCAGAAAAAAGCGGCTTGGTGATGGCAATTTGCCAGTTCAGTTGGGTTTTTCCGGAAGCGTCTGGGGGACCCTACGGCCTGAGCACTGTCTCCGCCACGCCTTCCCGATCACCCGGGAGTTTGCCTTGGCCCGTAGCGTGCAAGCAATCGGAAAGGTGAGCTAATGTCCACTGCGGGAAATATTGGCGCGAGAGGCGATGCCCCATCGGCGGTTCTTCCTATTGCCGCCTCGAAACCGTCCGGGCCGCTCAATCCCTGCGAACTTGAAATCGACCTCTTTTGCAAAGGAATGCGCATTGACCCTTCCTGCGCGCTCGAGAAGGATGCGCGGTTCATTTCCCGTACGCGCGCCGGACTGGGCAGCGGCTTGGAGTTGGTCATTCCCGGTTCCATCAAAGATATCTGGGTGAACGTGCCGGTGGAAGAGGACTTCGCGCAGCAATCGTGCTACGAACTGGTGCGCGAGAACGGTGAGTACAATGTCAGGGACACGCGCCGGGGCTTCCACTATCCGGTGCGCATCCCGCCGGAACCCGCCTGGTACACGCGCCAGACGCGGCGTGGCACTCCCATGCACAAGGTCGGGGTGCTGCAAGGGACTTACCTGGGAATCTACATCTCCAATTCGTGCGGGTTCTGGCACCACGCGCCGGCGGTGAACTGCAAATTCTGCGCCACCGGCCTGAATGTGGGCGTGAACGAGGTGGCGCGGAAGGACATTGACGATGTCGTGGAGGTGGCGCGCGCGGCCAAAGAGGAGTCCGGCGCCACGTTTGTGCATTTCAATTCCGGCTATCAGACCGGCGGCGATTTGGAGGAGGCGGCCCCTTACGTGAAGGCGGTCAAGTCGCGCGTGGGCACGCTGGTGGGCCTGCAACAGATTCCCACCCTGGATTTCTGGAAGTATGACCGCTTGATCGATCTCGGCGCCGACCACTTCAGCTTCTGTTATGAGTTTCACAACCCGGAGTATTTCGCGCGCTTCCTGCCGGGCAAGCAGGACCTGGTGGGGCAAAAAACTTTCTTCCGTGCCCTCGAATACACCGCAAGAAAGCTGGGCAAGGGATCGTGCTCGGGCGAAATCATTGCCGGCGTCGAGCCTCTGGAAGACACCCTGCGCGCCATCGACTACATCACCGGCATCGGCGCCTTTCCCACGGTTTGCATTTTCCGCCCCACCATCGGCTCCGATATGGAACAGTGGCCGTCGCCGCGTTACGAGGACATGCTGACGGTTTTTCGCCACTTGTATGAAGGCTGCCGCCGCAACAATATTCCCATCGATGTGACGCCCAACATTGAGGTGAGCCTGATCGTGCAGCCGGGCGACACGCGGTATCTGGCGCCGCGCAGCCTGGCGTCATCCCTTTACCACGCGGAAATGGCGCTGGCCCGCTGGCTGGCGCGCCCCTACTTTGCCTGGAAAATGCGGCCGAAGAAGATCACCGCTTCGGAAGTCCTCACGCCGCCTAAGGCTCGGGGTTAGGGGTTGGGGATTTGGGATTCGGGGGACGAATTCCGAGCCGAGGCTCTCGACGATGATTGCGAATCAAACCCAACCCGCGGCTGCGGATAAGCTTAGGGCAGAAGCCGAGGCTAACCCCATCGCCGGCGGGGTGGCCACGGCCGCGGGAGCTTCCGCCCATCCGTTCGAAATCGAGGTGAGTGGGGCGGGCTTGGAGGTTGTGGCGCTGGCCCCGCTGCCCAATGGTATTCCCAATCGCGCCCGGATGAAAATCTTCTCGCCCAAGCCCGGCCACACGCTGGTGTTTTTCTTCAAGAAGAGCCTGGTTCCTTATAGCCGGGACCGCTACAGCTACGGCGGCCTTGATTTGCGCGCTCTCTCCGCTGAGCCGGGGGAAATCGCCGCCTGGCTCGACTTCCTCACTTCTGGCTTTCATCCTGACAAGCGCCCGGAAAAGCTTCGCCGCGCGTTTCCCTACGAGATTCCGGCGTAGGACTCGGTCGCCGGCGATGCACTCTTCTTGCCTGCGAGGTGGTCCAATTTACTTGTAAACATCCCGGCGATGGCCGATGGAGTTCAAATGAGCGAGTTCTTTCTGGGCGCGAGGCAGGATGAAAAGTGAGTACTTCATGTTTGGCGACCTTCAATCTCGGACACGGCTTGCTCAAAGGGAACGGGTGTCTCCCCCGAGGCCTTGGCTTGGTCGAACGCACGCATGGACTCCAGGTCCTCCAGGTCATCGAGCAGCTTTTTGAAATCTTCCATGTACGCATCTATCGGTCGCGTTTTTTGGCCAGTGAGAGCAGCAATTGTGCCAAGCGGCGGGAGTTGTGGCGGGCGACTTGGTCTTCAATCAGCAAGTTGGCGCAAATGGGTTTGACGCCCAGCTTACGCACGGCGTCGAGGTCCAGCTCGACGGGCGCGGCGTGCTCGACCGCGTAGCGTCTCAAGAGGGAGCCGGAGAGTCTCCCGGTGTTGAGCACGACGTGGTCAAACAGCTTGCGCCCCGCGTGTTGATGGAGTGCCCGGACGTGATCGGCGGCGGAGTAGTCGCGTGTTTCACCGGGCTGGGTCATAAGGTTGCAAACCAGCACTTTCACCGCGCGCGACCGCGCGATTTCAGCCGCGATACCCTGCACCAGCAGGTTGGGCGCCAGCGAAGTGTAGAGCGAGCCCGGCCCCACCGTGATGAGGTCGGCCTGGTAAATCGCCGCCAGGGTTTCCGGCAGCGGCCGGCACCGGCTGGGGACAACGTGCAGGCGCTGGATGGGCACGCGGGTTTTGGCGATGCTGCGTTCCCCGCGAATGACCGCGCCATCCGTCCGCGTAGCCTCCAGGTGGACATCGGAGAGCGTGGAGGGGAAGATTTCGCCGCGAATGGCCAGCACTTCGCTCGTCAGGCGGACGGCTTGGGCGAAGTCGTGGGTCAGATGCGTGAGCGCGGTGAGAATGAGATTGCCGAGATTGTGGCCGCGCAGGCCGCGGCCGCTGGAAAAGCGGTAGTCGAAAAGTTGGGTGAGGAGTTGTTCGTCCTCGGCGAGCGCCACCAGGCAGTTGCGGATGTCGCCGGGAGGGAGAATGCGGAAATCGCGCCGCAAGCGGCCGCTGCTGCCGCCCTCGTCGGTGACCGTGACCAGAGCGGTGAGCCGCGTGATTTCAGGCCGAAATTGGGCGGGGCGGGCGGGCTCGGTGACGTGATGTTTGAGGCCACGGAGAACCGTCGCCAAACCCGTTCCCCCCCCGATGGCGACAACTTTCATGAACGGCTACGATTCCTGGCGACGAGCTGGGCAGGGCAACAAACTGCCGACTGACGATGGTCGAATATCGATTGACGATTGCATAAGGGGAAAATCCTCAATCGGAAATCATCAATCGACCATCGTCAATCGTCAATCGGCAATCGACAATCGCCAATCGGCAATCGCCAATTCCCCTAGCTTTCTGCCGAATAAATCAAACGCCGGAAGCGGGGGTCGGCGGCGAGCCCCTGGAAGTCTTCGTCGCGGCGTGCGTGGATGCGGTTTTCGGGACGCAAGGCGAAAGCCGCTTCCAGATGAGCGATAGCTGCGTCCGTATTCCCTCCGAATCCGTGCGACACCGCCAGAGCGTAATGGATATGGTCCTGATGGGGTTTCATCTTGTCGGCCTTGCTCAGGTGCTCGACCGCCAGTCCGAACTCGCGTGCATTCAAACAGGCAACCCCCAGCGCATAGTAGTCGTCGGCTGACTTGGGAGGCGGCGCGGAACGGCCCGTCCTTTGCCGGCATAGGCGCAAGTGCATCTGGGCGCGATCCGCCACGTCGCGAGCCGTGCTATCGATCAGCTTGGCAAAAATCTCGGCCGCTTTATCGTAGTTCTGTTTTTGAAAAGCTCGCACACCGATTTCGAAGTTCTTTATGGCAATTTGGTACAGGGGATCGACTTGGGGCTTTTCAGGAATTCGGGAAAGCGTGCCCTTATGTCCCACTTTGGCCGCTGCGCTGGAAACGAGTCGGCCCGCCCCGTTGTGACCTGATCGGACGTTCGATCGAGAAATAATTTGCTTTCGATCACCCGCGCGACTTACCCGCGACGCAGACTTCCGCGACCGGGCTATGGCGTATCGTTTCTGCGATTTAAGTGTTTTCATTTCAATATCTTAGGCAATCATCCGGGGTGCCCAGGGAACCTGCCGCAATAATTGCTATTTCTATCTATAACAAATTTCGGTAGTTGGAGTCAAATCCTCTGTTGCGCGGACCTCATGGAGGAAATGTCTCAATTCGTCCCTCACAATTCTCACATGGCGTTAGATCAACGATGCGCTCCATGCGATCAATGACTTGCGAACCTCCCGGCACTGCTGCGGTTTTGAGTCCTTGCGGCTTTCGCTAGACCTCCTCAGAGATACTTTGCTGAGAAGCAATCAGGAAAACTATCGGATTTCGTTACGATTGCAAACGAAGCTCGCACGAGAGTTGATGTAATGGTTTTATGTAAAACGGAAGGAAGTCAATATGGTATTTCGGAATCAGCTACAGTCCGTCATAGACGTCCGCTTCGGCTTTTCCGCAAAGGTGATCGCACGACGAATTGACCGGCAAGGTTTATGGCGCCTCCCGGCATGACGGAGACGGCGCCGCGCGGCGGGCGCATTCCCGCCGCCAATGTCCCTTGGTCGAAGGCCGCAAACGGTGATGGGACGTTCACGCCCCACGACAATCTCGTGACACAATACGAAGCCAAGAGCGCCCGCCGATTTTATTGCAGTCCCGCTTGGGTCCGCTTTATCAGGCAGGTGGTGGAATCAGCGCTTGGTTCGCCTGTGCACCCGCCTGTTCCCGGACTGGCCAAGGTGGTGAAATACGTACTCGAGGTCTGGCCCGATGTGCTCACGTTATCGACTATGATACCGCTGGTGCCGCCCGTCTCAGCTCCCGTCGCGTACGCGCCGGCCGGGAATCCGCCGGTTATTTCGAACGAAATGATGCACCCTGTGGTGGAGCCGCCAAAGGCGCAGTCGGCCGGAACGCCTACAAACAACCAGTCTGTCCCGCTGCCTTCATTTGGGTTATAGATTTCGGTGAGAGGTGAACACTGCTGGGCCGCGGCAGTGGTGGCAAGGTCCAGAGGCCCGCCGTCGGCCGATGAGCTCATGACGCCGCCGCTGATGCCGATGCTGTAGAGCGCCGGGCCGGCGGTCGTACTCCCGCACACGTACAGATTGCCGGTGCTGTCAGGACTGTTGAAATAATTGTTGTCAAACATTCCGTCATGGATCTGTGATCCCGCCGCACCCGTGCCAAGGTTGACCTGCGCGTTCTGCGCGAATGGGGAAGTTGTGGCCTGCGTCACCAACGAGCTCGCCCCGCTCCCCCCGGAGAATACGTAGATATGTCCGGTGGATGGGTCCAACATGGGCGGGTCGGTGATGGCGCCCAAGCCCGAAATGTTCGTCGCACTGAGTGCACCTGTCGAGTTTGGCACATAGCTGAGCCGCCCCGTGCTGTCCCCAACCCAGACGTTCCCCGTGCTGGAGTCGAAGAGCGGGCCGGTCAGGGTCGCCCCGTTGTCTACCTCCACCCCGGTACTCCAAGGCGCGGCTGCCAATGCCGGCGTCCCATTAAAAACGCCCGTAACCTTCCACAGGTACCCGTCATTATCGCCAACCCACAACGAATCGGAGGCGTAATCGTAAAAGGGTGGAGAGTTGGTATTGTCGTGGGTGCCCAGGGTCAGGTTGAACATGCAGGAATCTGTCCCCGCGAGGCACCTGGTATAATCACTCCCCGTGATGGTCGAGGTCGTTGGCGTCACGGGGGAGGCGCTTAGATTGGTTCCCCCATCGCCAGACTTCCAGCGCAACACGTGCAGAATCGCTCCCGTGGTGGCGCTCTCAATAAAGGCCACCTTGGTTCCATCATACGACAGAATGGGGGAACCCAACATCGGCGCAGCCGTCGCCGCAGTGCTAGCTTTATACGCCCACATTACGATAGGCCCGCTGGTGCAAGGGCCGGTATCCATGCCGCCCCCCAGCTCCGTGCCACCCCAGGTGAAGCCCGCCAGATTCCCCCCCAAGGTAATGTTGTTTCCCGCTGTCCCGCCGGTTCGGGCGGTGACGGTGATCATATTGCCGCTGGATGTGGCGCTGACGCCCGTAGTCGCTTGCAGGGTGGTGTTGTCGTTGATGGCCGTCGCGATATTGGCGGCCAATTGCGTGGTGCTAACAGCCGCGCTGCCTGACCAATAAGCGAAGGTCGTGCCCGAGGTCACGCCGTCAGATCCCGCCGTCGTCGCATATGCGATGTGAGTGGCGCCGGTCGTGGATTCAGTGAACCCCGTTGCCCCTGGGGTTACCGCCGTCAGGGCGATCTTTGTGGTGCCCGTGAGGCTGGCAACGACCGCACTATTTGCCGTGGACCCAGTGGCGCACCTATAGGTGGTTGCACTTTGGGTTCCGGTGAGGGTTATGGCGTCATACAGGTTCGTCACATTTGTCCCGTTAATATAAATGGAACAGCCCGATCTCACGGTGCGGATTCTCGTCGCAAAGGTGTAGGTTGTGCTCCCGATGGTGACCGTCGAGGCATTGCTTGGGGCTGCGGTGAAGGTGAGGGTTGACTTTTCTGCCGAGGGGGCGCTGGCCGTTAAGGTCACGGTAGCGTCGGTCATAGGAGCGGGGGTCACGGCAGCGACGGCCCCGGTACCGATGGTCACGGTTGCGCCGCTGTCCGCGCTGTTGCTGGTGAGGGTGCCGATCTGGCTCGCCCCGACCGTTCCGCCATAGTACAGGTTGTTGAAAGCTATGATGGAAGCCTGCCCATCGGCGCCGCCCGTGAGGGTGGAACTTGCCTGGGAGACCCCGTTCAGGTACAGGGCGGCATCATCACTGGTTGCCAGAGCCACGTTTCCTGCCGATCCGCTGGCAATCGCGGTTAAGGTAACCGTACTGCCGGACGCAGTGGCCTTCACCCCCGGATTCGCAGCGCAAGTTGAGCCATCGCAACTGCCGTTTATGGCGCCTTCCAGGTTTGTGGCGTCAGTGGCCAAAGTGCGTGAACGGGTTGCGCAGTACGTAGTAGTCCGGCACGTAGTCTCAAAGGTGTATACCACGCCGCCGATCGTGACCGTACCCGCCGAGGCTGGCTCTGCATGGATGACGATCGTCCCGGCGGCGGTGGCCTGGTTGGCAGGGGGCTGATTGACCGGCACAACCAAAAAATCGTTGGTGCAGTCTGGGGCGGCATTGGCATCCCACGTATATTTGGCCGGGAACATCGCCGCGCCAATCCCCGCATTTGTGGCGCCACCCAGATAATTGCTCCAATCACCCTCGGACTTCGACGCGGCATTGGGGCTTAGCGAATTCAAGCTGAGGGTATCCGCAAAACCGGTTGTGGAAGCAAGGTCCACTGCTCCGGCGCGGTGCATCCGGGCAGCGTTTCGCCGGATCTGGGCAAATTGGTAGCGCGGGTCGGTCTGGACTTTGTACCATTCCAGGAACGTGCGAGTCTTGGTTGCCTGCTCGAAAGCCCGGGGGTGGGAGAAAACCGAGTGGTGAGTCGACCAATCTTCGATCATTGGGACCCGCTGCGGCGAGTTTCCCTGTCCGAACATCAGTGCGGGAAAACCTGCAAGTATCGCGATGACGGCTACAGCACTCCACAACTTCAGCGTCCAACGGTTGCGGCTCATGGCCATCTCCTTATGATTGCGGTAATTGCTTAATGATCACGCTCCAAATCTCAAAGTTGGGGCAGGTATCCTGCGCGCTGGGAGTGCCCCCTTCTCCCTGATTTGGTCAGCTCGAAAAGACAGCATTGGCTGCATAGCCGCTGAGCACCACCCGATATCTTTTTCCGGTGACTCAAGTGGCCGCGCTGGGGACGCTTTCCTGAGGGGCTCACTGCAGATTTCGTTGCCAAGAAACTTGAGCTCGTGGCCTGCCGCCCTCCGGACCTTCCGGCGTGGGCACAGAGCGCCTTTATGGGTTTCTTATCTGACTGGCAGGCCACAGGCCAAAGCACGGAGGCCCAGCAGCGACAGGACACCTATACCCCCTGTCCGATGCGGGACCAGACAGCACAATGAAACACTTGTTAATTGGTGAAATGTAGGGAAGCTTACCCGGGCTTCCTTAGAAGATTATAATGATAAGTGCGACTTGGCATTTGTCAACAAGAAAGTAGCGCCTTCATGAAATCTTCACCTTCGCATGTAATCCCCCATGAGAGGGTTGAACAAACCCTTTGACGGCCTGCCGAACACCTTGTATTCTTGCCTCAAGTTCTGGATCAAGGTTCGTCGTGAGAGTTGATTTGCTGGAGCAAACCATGCTGAGAAGCGCGAGCGTTGCACTTTGCGTTGTGGCTTTCCTTTCAAACCTACCGGGATCGAACGCGGCGGAAGCTCTTTACGGCCCGAAAGGGGTCGCTCCGGAGGCGGTGCGCCAGGGGACTCTGGGGAGTTGCTATTTTCACGCGGTCATCGCCGCCCTGGCAGAGCGCCGCGCAGATACCATTCGCAATATGATTCAATCCAACTCTGACGGCAGTTACACGGTGACGTTCGGGGACGGCAAGAAGGAGACCGCCTACCCGGTGGACCTTCGTTACACGCGCGAAAGCGGGTACGACCTATCCGACGGGCTATGGGTGGCGGTGCTGTTCCGCGCCTATGCGCAGCGGGTCTTGCGCCAGTCGTTGCTGCAAGCGATTGATGGCAGTGACATCTTTCCGCTGCTGAAGCAGCCCGCCGAACAACTGGTGGGTTCCAGCGATCAGTTGGTCCTGGCTTACGACCGCGCCATCCGCGCGCAAGTGGACCAACAAGGAAACATCAATCGCGCCGAGCTGGAGGCGGGCCTCAAGAAAGAAATGTCGCCCGTCACGGTCCCGGACTCGGTGAAGGACGCGCTGATGGGTCTGCTCGAAACCGGTGGGTTCTTTGACAAGGTAGTGGCGATGATCCAGCAGAATGGCGAACTGTTCGGCGCTTATCGAGCCGTGGGCCAGGGTGGCATCGCCGACCGCGCCATGGAAACGTTGGCGGGGAGTACACGTTTCCAGGAGAATAAATCCGTCTCCCAAGCGGGGGCGGCCCTGTCCGAAGCCGTCAGCAAGGGCCTGCCGATCGTAGCGTGCACCGGCGGCAGCCGCATTTACCAGGATTTGGCCAAGGGGCAGACGCTACCGTCAGATACCGCCAACTGGTATGTCAACGCGCATTGCTACACCGTGCTCAGTTACGATTCCGCCGCCGGCGCCGTGAACATTCGCAACCCATGGGCGCATCATCCCGATCCGGACGGGATTTTTAACTTGCCCCTCAGTGACTTTCTCCCTGCCTACGCCGGGATTGTGACCCCGCAGTAGGCCGGCAACGCCACGCCAGCCTTCCTCATTTTCAGCGCGGGAGGGATTTGTGCCGCCGCTGCGGGCACTGCCCGGCCCTTTCGCTGCGGCAATTCAATCGAGCATCTGGAAGGGTCAGTCATAAGTTATGAATTTAGTATGGCCTTTCACATTATTACGGATATTTCACTTCTGCGGCTCGGGCGGAGCAGTTCGGCCGGGCGCCTGCTCATAAGTCGCCACAAACGCCGACCACATTTCAAGAACCTGGCTGCGATCGAAATGCACCTCTCCTTCCGTTCCGGGTGTCTGGGCATTCATGGAGCCGTCGCCGTCCTTCAGGGTGTAGCGGGTCCCCTGGGCAACTAACTCCGTGACGGTAACCGACGTGTGGCCATGGCTCACGGTTACTGTGCCGTTGACCTCCGTGCCGCGGTCGAGAGTAACTAAACCGGGTTGAGCGAGCGGCAGCAGCAAAATTGCCTGATAGGCATAACTCCCGTCCGGCTGGCGGTGGATGGACTTTAGTACAATCAAAAGGCGAGCGCCCGGTTCGAGCCGAAGGGAAGATAGTCGATCGGCAGGGGCGGCAGGAGCGGGGCTGGGCGACGCGGGAGTTGACGAAGGATGTGCCTCACTCTCGAGTGCCTCTGATTGGGCTGGGGGCGCCACCGTTGCCCCGCGACGGGTTGGGGTGGGGGCGGCCAGAGAATTGGGGAGGGATGGGGCGATGCCGTGGGCAGTTTGGACGGGCTGATGGTGCTCCGCGGGAGCAGCGGGTGAGGCTGGTCCACCCTTCTTCCCCGGCTCTTCTGCCGGCGCGGCATACGGTGGCTGCTCCGGCGAGACGGATGGGCGGGTTGCAACCTCCATCGGAGCATGATGCGCATGCCTGAGTTTCAGCAGACTGATCGTGCCCACGATGAGTATCAGGGCGACTGCCACACCCAGCGCCCATTCGCTCTTCCAGGGACTGAAGCGCGTGGAAATGCCCTGCCAACTCAGGACGCCGCCGGAGGGTTTGGCCGTTTTCGCCGTGCGCAGTGATGCGGCTTGCGAACGCAGCAAGCTTTCCAGCCAGTGATCGAGCCGATTGCGCGTCTCTTTCCATGCGGCCTCGGGCTCGGGTGGCCCTTCCTGATCGAAGCTCGCGAGACGACGCTGAAGATCGGCGCAGGATGGGCACTGTGCTATGTGCTTGGCCACGGTGGTCCGCAGGGGTTCTTGCGCCTCTCCCGCCGTCACGGCACAGAGGGTCTCGGCGTCCGGACAGGGACCTCGCTCCGCCGCGCCCTCTCGGCGTAATTGCGGCGCCAGCTTCTCCAGGAAGTCGTCCTCGTTCCAGTCCATCATCGCCGTTCGGACCCTGTTCCTTTCATTTTCAGCCAAAGCATTCGGCGGCCGTTTTGCAGATGCGATTTCACCGCTTCCACCGAAAGACCTGTGCTCGCCGCGGTTTCCTCGTAAGAGTAGCCCTCGATTTTCATTTCCACACAGCGCCGTTGGTCGGGGGGAAGAATGGCAATTTCCTTCCGCAATCTCTCGACCGCCAGGCGCAAGTCCGCTGCGGCATCAAGCGCTCCCGCCGCGGGAATCCCGGTCACGTGGGCATCCGCAATCGCTTCTTGCCCCCGGCGTTTCCGCCATTCATCGATGCAGACGTTCTTCGCGATCCGCATCAGCCATCCGGCAAAGTTGCCACCCTGAAAGCTCTGGCTTCTTTGATAAGCCCGCAGGAACGTCTCCTGCGTGGCGTTTTCCGCTGCCGCGTCATCGGCGAAGAATCCCCGGCATGCGGAAAAGACCCTGCGGCGGTGCCGGGCGAAGAGCTCGGCAAAGCAATCGCTGCTTCCCGTTTCCTGAAAACGCCGCACCATCTCCTCATCGGAGATTTCGGGCGGCACTTGTTCTCTACTGGTCATAACGGATGAGATGCGCAAATTCCATAAGCCGCGTACGATTTTTCAGTGTAAACCCGGCTTCTCGCCGTCGTGGGACTTGTCGGTGGGGTCGCGGTAGGGACAGCGGTTACCCGCTGCACCCCGCGCGGACCCGTGCTGGCACTGCTAGCGCACACGGTTCTTACCTCGGATCGAGTAAATGCTTGGCGTCAAGGCGCACGCTCAGGCGGGGTT
>Ga0326727_10003912_pt1 | contig 46271 bp, 21 predicted proteins | sample MB2enrmetagenome_FD_207643 | JGI IMG/M metagenome (GOLD analysis project Ga0326727, IMG submission 207643) | Lab enriched peat soil microbial communities from McLean, Ithaca, NY, United States - MB29MY | ecosystem: Environmental > Terrestrial > Soil > Wetlands > Peat | place: USA: New York... | reverse complement strand
ATCAGCTTTGACGCGGCCCTCGGCGTAGGCGGAATTCCCCGCGGCCGAGTCTGCGAAGTCTTCGGTCCTGAATCGTCGGGCAAGACAACGATCTGCTTGCAGGTGATCGCCGAAGCCCAGCGGGCGGGCGGCCTGGCGGCCTTTGTCGACGCCGAACACGCCCTCGACCCCGGCTATGCAAAAAAGCTCGGCGTTGATGTTGACAACCTGCTCGTCTCGCAGCCCGACTCGGGCGAACAGGCTCTGGAGATCACCGAGGCCCTGGTCCGTTCCGGCGCCATCGACGTGCTGGTGGTCGACTCCGTTGCCGCGCTGGTGCCCAAGGCCGAGCTGGACGGCGAGATGGGCGAGTCCCACATGGGCCTGCAGGCCCGCCTTATGTCCCAGGCCCTGCGCAAGCTCACCGGCACGGTGTCGAAGTCCCGCACCGCACTTATTTTCATCAATCAGATTCGCGAGAAGATCGGGGTCATGTTCGGCAATCCCGAAACCACCACCGGCGGGCGCGCTCTCAAGTTTTACTCCTCGGTCCGGGTTGACATCCGGCGCATCTCCGCCATCAAGGAAGGCGACGCCGTCACCGGCAACCGCACCAAGGTGAAGATCGTCAAGAACAAGGTAGCCGCGCCCTTCCGCGAAGCCGAGTTCGACATCCTCTACGGCGAAGGCATCAGCCGCGAGGGCGACGTGCTCGACCTCGCCGTCGCCAACAACATTGTCGAGAAATCCGGCGCCTGGTACAGCTACTCCGGCGAGCGCATAGGGCAAGGCCGCGAAAACACCCGAAGCTTCCTTAAAGAGAACAAGGACATCTTCGCCAAGATGGACGCCGAGATCCGCAAGAAGCTCAGCATCGGCGCCGTCAAGGCCGATGTCCCTGAAGTCCCAGCTCAGGGCCCCGCTGAAGCCAAGGAAGCCGTCCGCGGCCGCAAAGGCTAAACCTCTTCAGCGATAGTGAAAGGTCCGGGGTCCCCGGCGAGCGCCGGGGGCCCTCTGGGCGGCTCGCTGGCGTGAAGATTTTGCCTTTGAGACCTGGGGTAGCAAGCCCATCCTCGCGCAGCAAACTCTCCTCTTGGGAGAATTTGAGGGCAGCCCAGAGCAGGACGAATATCCCGAATTCAATTTATGATTAGTCGATTTCGCGCCCACTGCGCCGCCACCGGCACAAGCCTGTTTCACACCAGGAGCAGACGATGATCGCGATCAACTGGGGATCCTCGAACTTTCGCGCCTACAAGCTCGATGTCGCGGCGAACGTCGAAGCCGAGCGGTCGTCTGGCCGCGGTGCGGTACAAGTGCCTCCGGGAAGCTTCTTCGATGCGCTCATGGCCGAAGTGGGAGACTGGATTCGGAACGGAGAGACAAAGGTCCTGATGTCCGGTATGGTGGGCGCGCGCCACGGATGGAAAGAGGCCCCTTATGTTTCCCTGCCCGCAGCATTCGACCAGGTCGTCGATGGAGTGATCCGGCTCGAGTTGGATTTATTCGACGCGCGCATTGTGCCCGGCCTTATCGGAGCCGATGAGTGCGGAGTCCCCGAAGTGTTGCGGGGAGAAGAGACAGAGATCTTTGGCTGCGAGAGCGAGTTGGCGAGTTATACCCATCTGTGTCTTCCCGGAACCCACACCAAATGGATACGGATGGAGAGTGCGAGGATTACGGCATTCTCGACTTCGATGACCGGAGACCTCTACAAGGCAATACGCGAAGGCACGATTCTCAGCGCCTGCACGCAACCGGAGCCAACCGACAGCGATGCGTTCCTGCTCGGCGTGGCGCGTTCAAAACAGGCGGGCGCGCTTGCTCATCACCTCTTTGGTGTCAGGACGCTGGTTCTCACCGGCGGCATACAGGAGTCCTCGGCATCGTCGTATCTCTCGGGACTCTTGATTGGGCACGAGGTGGATTCGATGGCGCGTCCGGGCGAGCGGATTCATCTCATCGGCGATCCCGCTCTGTGTTCGCTTTATGCAAAAGCGCTGCGCGAGTTCGGCGTGAACTCATCGCTGGAACCCGCCGGCGCGGCGTTGCGTGGACTGGTGCGAATCGCGGAGAGGCTGGCATGGTAATTCGCGAGTGGTTGAGCAGATGTCCGTTGATCGCCATCCTCAGAGGGATTGAGACTTCGGAGGTCCAGGCCATTTTCTCCGAGCTGCTTTCCGCGGGGATCGTGATCGCCGAGATTCCACTCAATTCTCCCCATCCCCTGGCCAGCATCGGGCGCGCGGCCGAATTGTTCGGCGACAGGATGCTGGTGGGCGCGGGGACTGTCACGCAGGCTTCGCAGGTGGAGAAGGTTCGGGCCGCGGGCGCCGGGCTCATTGTGTCGCCTCACGCCGATCCGGAGATCGTGCGGGAAGCGAAGCGGCTCAACCTGATAATGGTGCCCGGCATCGGAACCGCCACCGAAGCCTTTGCGATGGTGGGTGCGGGAGCCGATGCACTCAAGCTGTTTCCGGCCGATGTCCTGGGCATTCGAATGCTAACGGGGCTGAAGGCGGTTTTGCCGAAGGGAACCATCATGGTGCCTGTTGGCGGAGTCAATGAAGAGACTATTCCGACGTGGCGCGATGCCGGCGCCGAGGGCTATGGAGTGGGCTCCGCCTTATATAAACCCGGCACCTCGAGCAGCCAGGCCGGAACCAACGCACGACGCCTGCTTCACAGCCTGCACAAGCTGTGAGTTGAAGCCGGGGCGAATTTGCATTGAATCGCGGACGGCGGCGACTGTCCTGAAGGCCCGGCGTCTTTCCGACACGCGGTTAGTGGTGGTGAGCCGCCTCAGTGCGGCGGCTTCGGTTTTTCACAGGCATCGGTGTTGCCGCCGTCGCATGCTTTCCGATAGAAGTAAGCTCCCTGGCTGGCATCCATTTTTACGCCCGAGCCGCTGAAGTACATCATGCCGGCGTATTGGCAGCCCACCATATCCCCGCCATCGCACGCTTTACGGTAGAAGAACACGGCCTGGGAAGCATCCTTATCCACGCCCGCGCCGGTCTCGTACATCACGCCGAGGTTGTTGCACCCGCGCATATAGCCGCCGTCGCACGCGGTGCGAAACAAGCTGACAGCCTGGGCCCCATCCCGCGCCACACCCTGGCCGCTCACAAACTTGACGCCCAGGCTGTAGCAGCCCGCCATCTCTCCGCCGTCGCAGGACCTGCGATACATTGCCACCGCCTGGGCAACATCTTTCCCGACCCCCGCGCCGCTCTCGTACATCAGGCCGAGTTTGTTGCAGCCGCGCATCTCGCCGCCGTCGCAGGCCTTGCGATACAAGCTCACCGCCTGGGCAGCATCCTTCCCAACGCTCTCGCCGTCCTCATACATCACGCCGAGGTTGTAACATCCCACAGTCTCCCCGCCATCGCAGGCTTTGCGATAGAAGCTGAACGCTTCGTCGAAGTTTTTGGCCCCACCCACGCCATTGGCATCCAGCAGGCCCAGGTTGCTGCAACCCACCATCTCCCCGCCATCGCAGGCTTTTTGGAACAGGCTTCGCGCCTGGCCATAATCCTGGGCTACTCCCTGGCCAACCTGGTAAAGGTTGCCCAGATCGGCGCAGCCGCGAAGATTTCCCTGGGCGCAGGCATCGCGATAAAGGCGGGCCGCGGTCTGCTTGTCCGGTTCAATCGTCTGCCCTTTTTCGTAAAGGATTCCGAGAATCACGCACGACGCGGTTACGTTTGCCTGGCAGCCTTTCCTGGCCAGCTCCACGGCCTGCGTGTAATCCACGCCGCCGCCAAGTCCTTTGCGAAAGCTGTCGGCAGCCTGCGCGCATCCCCAGCCGTCTCCGCCGGCGCACAGCTTGACACTCGCGCTTCTGGCGGCGGGGAAATTCTTGAGCGGGTCGTCATCCTGCCAATAGCGGCGATCATCCTTGCGGATCTTCGCAACCTCGGTACTCTCGAGCGGCGTCAGCGCGGCGCCCTGCTTGCCGGCAGAGCCCTTCGCCGCCGTCCCCGCACCCAGCGGGATGATCAACTCCCCTCCGCCGTCCAGATCGAAGCCCCCAAACAGCGGGGTCTGCTTCGATCCCTCCTGCACTCCTACCTCATGCTGCGTGTAAGCTCCCAGTTGCGTTGAAGTGATGAACCCCTGGCTAAAGCTGTCGGCCTTTCCCGTCATCAGCCCCTGCATCATCAGGCCGGTAAACAGCGAGTGGCCACTCAGCGGCCCGGTGTCGGCGGCAAGCTGGTCACCCTGGGCGCTGGTGATCACCTTGCGGCTCACCTTGCGCAACATATCCTGCTGGAAGCGGGTGTCGGCGCGGCTGGTGGTGAACTTGCTCCCCAGCGCCATGCCGCTGTGGCAACTATCGAGAATCACCAGAATATGTTCCGAGGGCAGAGAGCTTACCTTGCGCAGAAACTCCTCGATGTTGAGGTAATCGCTCCAGCGCTCATTTACGCCCGGGGCGTGGGCCTCAAAGGGGACGAGAAATCCGACGGACTGAGTCTCGTCGCCCACCTTGTCGTTGCGCGTGGTGCCGTGGCCCGCGAAAAAGATGACCAGGTCGTCTTCGGGTTTGAGCCTGGCGCGCAGGTTATCGTCAATCAGCGAGTTGATGTTGTCGCGTGTAGCGCTCTGTTCGGTGAGCGGCTCCACGGCGTATTCGAATCCGAACTGGCTGGTGAGCAGCTTGGCAAAGCCGCTCGCATCGCTCACCGCCGTTCCCAGAACCGGCCAGTTCTGGTAGTGGTCAATGCCGATCGCCACAATGTAGTGATGGCCGTGGCGGCTCTGCTCGCTTTCGGGCAGGGTCTGAAAGCCGCGCTGTACGGGCGCCGCGGCTTGCTGCGCCACGGCAGCGGCTGCCATCAAAAGCGGGAGAATTGCGCATGTCTTCAGCAAACGAGTCATCTGCTCAGCTCCTGTGAATGGCTTGGCGCCGCGAATGGGTTGACGCTATCACACCGCTATGAATGTTGGCGATTACCGGCCTGGTCAGCGTCCGGAACTTATGGACCTGCCAGCCTTCTGACGGGCGAAAGCCCCTTGGCAACAAGGGGCTTTCCTTTTCACAGGGAAAGGGGCGGCGTTGGTTTAAATTACACAGACCCGACGGAGAAAGGTGAGCAATTCTGATCACTTTCGCGTTAATTTTTCTAAATGAAAATCGGAACACTTTTCATGCGCACTTTTCCTTGACGCTCCTCGGTTGCAAGCGTAGTATCCGTGCAGGATTAATCCCCGCTTCCCCGGTCAACTTCCATTGCGGCGATTCACCCGACTTAGCCTTTCCCTCCGTGCGCTGTTCGAGGGCTTTCCCATCCTTACCTTCATGAATGCGCCGCCCCTTTGCGGCGTAGGGATTTCAAGCTTTGTCAACAAACTGCGTCCTTGCGGAATCTCCAGTCGACGGCTGCGCCGCGCCCGGGCTCCGCATTTCAATCCACCGGTTTTCCCCAACGCTTCCTCAAGGAGAGTCGATGATGAATCTGAACACATGCGCGCGCCCGCTGGCGTTTGGTTTCCTTGTTTTCACGCTGCTCACACCGCTTGGTTGCAAGAGCGCCGGGGTCGAAGGCGCTGCACAGAGCGGGGCGGCCATTTCCGGACCGCTGACGATGCTGCCCGAGTACGATGCGCGGGCGCCCAGGACCTGCGCGAAGGTGATGAGTCCGCCGTCGGCCGCGCAGGCAGCGGTGATGGTCCAGTGCACCATGGACGGGCTTTCGGCCACCGGTCTCGGACTGGTTCAGGACGTCAAGCTGGAGATGGGCTCGCCGAGGGCGTTCGTGTACTACACCGACGCCGGCCTGGCGGGAATCGATCTGAATGCCCAGGTTTATCCGCTACGCGGCAGCTACACGGGCTACTTCTGCGCTAAAGTCGGCGGCAGCCTGGAACCGGTCGGGCATAATTGCGTGGTGAGCGCGGTGCCGGTGGCCCAGGGGTGGTGCTGGAAGACATCCTTCGGCGACTGGAACTGCAAGATGCAGGGCGGCGCTCCGAAGATGGAGAACGGTGGGGGTCCCAAAACCTTCTAAAGCACTGGGCGGCGGAGTGAAGAATGCCAGATGTCCCGGAGCCCGCATTTGGGCTCTGGGATAGCACGGCTGCCATTGCGCCGGAGATTCCTCCGTGGGGTCGATGCGAATATCCTGAATTCACTTCATGACAACTGGCCCGCATGACGGCGGGATTCGCCAGTGCATGAAGCAGAACAAGGAGATTCGAAGTGAACGATCTGCATGGAAAAGTCGCGGTGGTCACGGGGGCCAGCCGCGGTGTGGGCCGGCGTATTGCAGTGCGGCTGGCGCTTGGGGGAGCGGCGGTAGCGTTGCTGGCGCGCAGCGAGGCAGGGCTTGGAGAAACCCGCCGGCAACTGACAGCCATGGGAGCGCGCACACTGGTTGTGCCCGTGGATCTGGGCAAGCCGGAGGCCGTCAATCAAGTCAAGGGCGTGATCGAACGCGATCTCGGAATGCCCTTAATTCTGGTAAATGCGGCGGGCATCTTCGGCCCCATCGATCTTGTCAAAGACAGCGATCCAGGCGCATGGATCGAGACCCTCATGATCAACACGGTCGCTCCGTACCTGACCTGCAGGGCGTTTGTTGCCGGCATGATCGGTGCGGGATGGGGCCGCATCGTGAACGTGACGTCGGCCGCGGCGTTGCACGAACCGGGTCCCATCAACAGCGCGTATGGCGTCAGCAAGGCGGCGCTCAATCAGTTCACGCGCCACCTGGCGTCGGAGTTGAAAGGAACGGGAGTGACGGCGAACGTCATCCATCCGGGCGATGTGAAGACCGACATGTGGGCTTACATCAAGGCGGAGTCGGAACGACTGGGCAGCGTGGCCGATGCGTACATCAAATGGGTGAACTGGGTGGAGGAGACAGGGGGCGACGATCCCGAAAAGGCAGCCGACCTGGTGGCGAGTTTGATGAGCAATGACTCGGCGGAGATCAACGGTCGGTTCCTGTGGATCAAGGATGGGCTGCAGGCTCCGATCCCAAGCTGGGGCGAGGCTCAAGAGCAGCAGCCATGGCGCAAATGAATGCGATGCGTAGCCCGGAAATGCCGTAGAATCGCTTTTGGAGCCGTCCCGATGACTGTAAAGGCCCTTTATCCCGGTACCTTTGATCCGCCCACCAACGGGCACGTCGATCTCATCACCCGCGGATCAAAGCTGTTTGGGCACCTCACGGTCGCCGTGCTGATCAATCCAGGCAAAAACCCGCTGTTTACCGTGGAAGAGCGCGTGGAGATGCTCAAAGAGGTGACCGGCTCCATCGAAAACGTCTCCATCGCCACGTTCGACGGGCTAATGGTGGAGTTTGCGCGGCAGCAGGGGGCATCGGCGGTGCTGCGCGGGATTCGCGCCATCTCAGACTACGAATACGAGTTTCAGATGGCGCTGATGAATCGGCGGCTGGCTCCGGAAGTGGAGACCGTGTTTCTGCAGCCGGCGGGGCGCTACTCGTTCCTCAGCTCGCGGATGCTGAAAGAAGTGTTCACGCTGGGCGGCGACGTGACCGGGCTGGTGCCGCCCAATGTGCTGAAGCGGCTGCGGGCGCGGATCAACGGCGGCTGACCGGGCCGCGGACGGCCAAGGCCGGCGCATCTTCATGGTTCGAAGGATACGGGCTTTACAGGCTGCGCAAGAACTCGCCTTTCCGGGTGAGCTTTTGGGCAAGACGGCAACTTCTGGGCAGGACTTTTTGAGCAGGTTGAGAGCCTGTTAACCGGGTGGTAACTTCCGGATGGGCGACAATACGTCCGGAACCTGCCCATGAACGCATTGGACTGTACGCTCCCACTTAGCCAAGCCGCCGGTTGATATCAATACGCGCGCCCTTAACGCTTGACCTCTTGTGTCTTCGTTGATGGGGACGGCTTGCTCTCCTCTTGCTTGCTCACTTCGAGCACGGTAATCGACATCTCCCGGTTGCCCGGGACAAGCTCCAACCCCAGAGTCTCTTTGAGGATGGCATTCAGGCTGTCAACGTCTCCTCCGGCAACTTGGAATCGTGCATCGTAAGCGCCGTCGATGCCTGTCTCGTTCAATACGGGGTTCTCCAGCCCGGTTGCCAGCACATAGGCAAGATCGTCCATCGTCCCGTTCATCAGAAGAAAGCCGCCGTGCCAGTAGCCTCGCTTCACCGCGTGTGTCGAAGCCGACGGACTCAGCAGTTTCCTGCTCGCGTCGGTGGCCCGGAGAATATAGGCAGGTTTGGTGATTGTCTTTGACTGGATCTGCAAATGCAAAGCGGCGAGGACGGCTTGCTGAACGACCGGATCGATCACAGTTTGGGGCACGTCAACAGAATTCACGCGCACATCGTAGCGCCCATCCGGCAGCGGATCCTTCAAAACATAGCGATTCCCAAATACGTTGAAAACGTCCGTCATAAGGCCATCAGCGTCCTGTCCAAGCAAGTCCGTTCCGGTCGGCGGATGTTTGGCTATGGCCGTTTTTGCATGGGGCGAAGCCTTGCTGACAGACACGGCAAACAAAGGGCGCTCGGCATCCGGGCTGGATGGAACGCTCGCCTCGGTGATCTCCGGCGCCGGCTTGAATGCTACCTTTTTCCCTTCCGCCACTGCCTGCAGATCGGCGGCGCTCACCGAATCAATCTCAGTGACCGCGACAATTTTTCCGTTTCCATCGACAATGACAGTGGTCGGCCTCGATTTGATTCCATACCATGCGAAAACACTGCCTGACGTATCGACGCCAACCCAACCGGACGTCTTCTTTCTGGTCAGAAATGTCTCTACGGCCTTCTGTTCTTCATCGTCGATGGAGATGAACTGGAATTTCGCCGGATCGAGCGACTCGACAAGCTGGTTGAGATGCGGAAGGCTGGCCACGCAAGGAGAACACCAGGTGGCCCAGAACTCCAGCACCACCACCTTACCCTTCAGGCTTGCCCAGTCTGCTCTCGCTCCCAAAGGGGCTTGCAGCAGTTTCAGGGAATCCAAAGGAGGAGCAGGCGTGCCGTTTTCTGGATGCGCCCATAGCGAAGCCGTTCCAAGCAAGACCGCAAAAAGAGCGATCAGGCTACCTCGCGAAGCTACGCGCATGTGCACGCGCTCAAATATCCGCTGCATTTCTCCTTCTCCGAATGAATCGCAAAATCCGCATTGCGTCAGAATCAGGAACAGGGAAACCGCAGGCGCAGCCAGAAGCGATCGCAAGCTATAGAGGTTCATGTCTATTTCGACACCGAATTCACCAGGATTGTTCCAAGCTGTGTATTGTATGCCAATTCCGGCCGGTTGACCGCTAGCCAAGATCGGAAACGCCTCGCGCACGAAGCTCAAGAAGGGTAAGGTTCTCACCGCCAAACCGGAAGCAATCCTCAACTGGAGAACAGCCCATCTCGTGAACAGACCGCTGGAGAACGATATGGCGATTCTGCTTTAACTGACTTTCGACTTTGTAAAAGTCCGATTCGCTGGAATCGCGCCGTTCCTGGGCGGTTTTGAAAGACCAATGCTACCTCTGCGGCTGGAAAGCGGAGCGATTCCGTGCCGGCACGAGACCACAATTGACTGGAATTGGAATTCCTTGAAATCCCGCTTGACAATTACGCGCCTTCGGATTTTCCTTATTCCGTTCGAGATTTACGCTCATTCCGCTCATCCGCGAACGGAACCTCCCATTTTTGCTCAGCAGGGTCCGCGCGTGGAGCACCAGATGCAGCAATCCAGTCTCGATCCTGAAAGGAGCTACGGTGTCTGAACCGAACCAGTCTGGCCTCTCTGACAACGTCGCCGGCGGACTTGCCTACGTTACGTTCATCCCGGCGATCATCTTCCTCATCATTGAACCCTTCAACAAGAACGTCTCCGTGCGCTTCCACTCCTGGCAGTCCATCTTCCTGAGCATTGCCTGGATTGTAGCCGATATCATTCTCCACATTATTGGCAGGCTGCCAGGCATCGGTCTGATCAATCTGATCCTGTGGCCGGTGGTGGGTCTCGGGTTCCTCATCCTCTGGCTCATTGTGATGATCAACGCCTTTAACGGTAAACGTGTTAAGCTGCCGATCATTGGCAATCTCGCCGAGAAGCAAGCAGGAGCCTAGCAACTGGACCGTTAGAAGTTGACGACCCGGCGGGGTGGCTGGAGACCTCGCGTCCTGGTGGGTCTTGCCGGTGTTTTGTGCTCCAGCTTGAGCGCCGTCACTTCCGAGTTGGCTTTCAACCGATCGCAACTCGAAAAGGCGGGGCTCGTCCACAACGCCGGGGGACGCTCGCTGAGTGACTCGGCAATTATGGGCTCATCGGCGGCGGCTTTCGCGGCGGCGCAGCCAGGCACTTTTTCCCCTCAGGAAAATCGCTTTTGCTGTTGCTCTTTCGCCTATGAGGAACTAGATTGATTGAGGCGGCAGAGCAGGCAAAGCCGGGGAGCCTTGCGGTTTCGTATCTCCTCGGAGAACATGTACCCGTCCGCTCTTCCGATCCAGGAGTTGTGTCAAGTGGGCACGTCAGATCGACGGTTTGCAGTTTTTCTTCACCGGCCGGCGGGCGGGTGCCTGCCTCATTCGAGCCTGTCCGTCGATTTAGTTCGGTGCAACAACAATTTCTCGGCCGTTTTTTCGCTGCTGCTTTCGCCGCAGCCGGAAATCTCCAGGCTCCGCAGGCCGCCAGGCGGCATTTCCACTATCGCGAACCAGCGTCCCAGGCTAAACTCTCTCTCCACTCAATCACCGCGCATTGTCGCAAGCAGGAACCCCGAGGAATGGATCGCATGAAAAAGCATAAGTCCGCGGCCACCGTGACCGCCCGCAAAGCTGCTCCCGTTTATAAAGACGCCCAACAGCCCTCCGCCAGGCGCGTGAAGGACTTGCTCTCGCGGATGACGCTGGAGGAAAAGGCCGCACAGATGATGTGCATTTGGCAGAAGAAGGCCGAGACGCTGGTGGATGCGGAGGGCAATTTCGATGTCCAGAAGGCGAAGAAGGCCTTTCGCGATCGCCGGGGACTGGGGCAGGTCGGCCGGCCGAGCGATGCCGGCGGCGGCAAGAACGCTTGCGGTATGGCGGAGCTGACCAATGCCATCCAGAAGTTTTTCCTCGAGAACAGCCGCCTGGGCATTCCGGTCATGTTCCACGAGGAGTGCCTGCACGGCCACGCGGCCCCGGATGGGACCAGCTTTCCGCAGCCCATTGCCCTGGGCGCAACGTTCAATCCCGAACTGGTGGAGTCGCTGTTCACCATGACGGCTCTGGAAGCGCGCCTGCGCGGCGCGCATCACGCGCTCACCCCGGTGGTGGATGTGGCGCGCGAGCCCCGGTGGGGCCGCGTGGAGGAGACCTACGGCGAAGATCCTTACCTGGTTTCGCGATTGGGCATCGCGGCAGTGCGCGGCTTCCAGGGAGACGCAACCTTCAAGGATAAGCGGCATGTGCTGGCGACGCTGAAACACTTTGTGGGGCACGGTCAGCCGGAATCCGGCATGAACTGCGCTCCGGCAAATGTGTCCATGCGGGTGCTGCGGGAGACGTTCCTTTACACCTTCAGAGAAGCCCTGCGCGAAGCGGGAGCCGTAACCCTGATGGCGTCTTACAACGAGATCGATGGCGTGCCCTCGCATGCGAACAAGTGGCTGCTGCGGGACTTGCTGCGCAAGGAGTGGGGCTTCAAGGGATTTGTGGTGTCGGATTACTTCGCCATCTGGGAGCTGGGCTACCGGCCGGACACGCACGGTCACTTCGTCGCCAAGGACAAGAAGGAATCGTGCGCGCTGGCGGTGAAGGCCGGCATCAACATCGAGCTGCCCGATCCGGACTGCTACCTGCACCTGGTGGAACTGGTGAAGAAGGGGGTGCTGAAGGAATCCGAGCTCGACGATCTGGTTGCCCCGATGCTCTTCTGGAAATTCGAGATGGGATTGTTCGACGACCCGTTCGTCGATCCCGAAGAGGCGGAGCGCGTGGCCGGCTGCGCCCAGCATCGCGGCCTGGCGCTGACGGCAGCGCATGAAGCGATTACCCTGCTCAAGAACGAAAACAACCTTGCGCCTCTCGATCTGAGCGCGATCAGGACCATCGCGGTGATCGGCCCCAATGCGGACCGCAGCCTGCTGGGCGGATACAGCGGCGTGCCGAAGCACAATGTCACGGTACTGGACGGCATCCGGGAGAAGGCCGGGAAGAAGGTGAAGGTTCTCTCGAGCGAGGGCTGCAAAATCACCGTAGGCGGCTCGTGGAACCAGGATGCGGTAGTGCCGAGCGATCCGGAAGAGGACCGGAAAGCGATTGCCGAAGCGGTGCGCGTGGCGCGGAAGGCCGATGTGATCGTACTGGCGATCGGCGGAAACGAGCAGACCTCGCGCGAGGCATGGTCGCTCGAGCATATGGGCGACCGCACCAGCCTTGACCTGATCGGACGCCAGGAAGAGCTGGTGAAAGCGATGGTGGCGCTGGGCAAGCCGGTCATCGTTTTCCTGTTCAACGGCAGGCCGCTCTCGATCAACTACGTGGCCGGAAATGTACCGGTGATTTACGAATGCTGGTATCTCGGCCAGGAGACCGGACGCGCGGTTGCCGACGTGTTGTTCGGCGATTACAACCCCGGCGGCAAGCTTCCGATTTCGGTGCCTCGCTCGGTGGGCCACCTGCCGGCGTTCTACAATTACAAGCCGTCGGCGCGGCGCGGATACCTGTTCGACGATGTCTCGCCGCTCTATGCGTTCGGGTTCGGGCTCAGCTACACGAGCTTCGCGATCGGGAACCCGAGGCTGACGAGAAAGAAGATTCGGCGGGATGAATCGACGCAGGTCCTGGTGGATGTGACCAACACGGGCCGGCGCGCGGGCGCGGAAGTGGTGCAGCTTTACATCCGCGACCTGGTTAGTTCGGTGACGCGGCCGGTGAAGGAGCTTAAAGGTTTCAGAAAGGTCTGGCTAAAACCCGGCGAGCGCACCACGGTCGCGTTCGACATTACGCCGGCGCTGCTTTCCTTCTACGACGTGAATATGAAGTATGTCGTGGAGCCCGGAGATTTTCAGATTATGGTCGGCAATTCTTCGCGGGACGCGGATCTCACGAAATTGACCCTGCAGGTAACGCGGTAGGCGCGGCCGGGAACGCCGGCGAAAGACGAGGCGGCAATGACCGAGAAACTTTCCTTCGCAGAGAAGTCCGGCTATGCCCTGGGCGACATGGCGGCGAATTTCATCTTCCAAGCCATGCTGGCCCTGCAACTGGACTTCTACACCCACACCTTTGGCCTCACGGCGGCGCAGGCGGGAACGCTGTTCCTGGTCGTCGGCCTGGGCGTGGCTTGCCTCAATCCGGTCATGGGCGTGATCGCCGACCGAACCAGCACGAAATGGGGCAAGTTCCGGCCCTGGCTGCTGTGGACGGCGGTGCCCTTCGGCATCATCGGCGTCCTCACCTTCACCACGCCTGGTTTCAGTCCGGCCGGAAAGATCATCTATGCCTGGACCACCTATATCCTGCTCAGAGTGATCTACACCGTCAACAATGTGCCGTATGCCTCGCTTACGGCGGTCATGACCTCAGACCCCGACGAGCGGACCAGCATCTCGTCGTACCGTCAGATCGCGGCCAACTCCGCCGGCTTCATCGTCGCCAGCCTCGCCATCCCCATGGTCAGGTTCTTTGGACGCGGCAATGACGCGCTCGGTTATCAGGTCACCATGGGTCTCCTGTCGGCACTGAGCATCGTCTTCTTCATCATCGCCTTCCTCGCCACCAAGGAGCGCATCCAACCCGACCCGCGGCAGAAAACCTCGCTCCGGCAGGACCTTTCCGACCTCTTTAGAAATCGTCCCTGGATCGTGCTTTTCCTGGCCACGCTGTTTTACTTCACGGCCATTCTGGTGCGCGGGAATGTGATGCTGCCCTATTTCAGATTTGTTGCCGGCAACGTGAACCTCTACGCCTGGTTCAATGGTTTCGGGCTGGCCTCATTGCTCGTGGGCGTCGCCTGCTCCACCGGCGTGTCGGTCCGCGTGGGCAAACGCCAGCTCTTTATCGCGAGCATGTTGTTGGCGGGCGTCTTCAATACGCTGTTGCTGGTCATTCCGCCCAGCGCTACCGTGGCGATCATCGCAGCGGAAGTGCTTCGCCAGTTCTGCTTCGGATTGTCGGGACCCATCCTGTGGGCGATGATGGGCGACGTCGCGGACTACGGCGAATGGAAGACAGGCCGCCGCGCCAGCGGTACGGTCACGGCCGCCGTCGTCTTTGCCCTGTGGGCGGGTATCGCTCTCGGCGGCGCCATCGCCGGTTGGCTCTTCTCTCTGTACGGGTTCGTGTCCGAGGCTCAGGTGCAGACCTCGCACGCGCAGACGGGTATCCTCTTGACCGCAAGCGTCTACGCGGGACTGGCTTTCTTCGCGACGGCTGCCTGCCTGTTTTTTTATCCCATCACGCGAGAAGTGAACCAACAGATCGCGAACGAACTGGCCGAACGGCGCAAGGCGTTTGGTTCGCAGACGGCGTCGTAGACCTGCCGTCGAATCGGCAGGACTTCAGATAAGGAGGGACGATGTTAAGGAGAATGCGGCCAAAGGCGTGATCGGCAGCGTTACATGCACATCGTGGAGGTTTTCACGCAGAACTTTTCGCTGGGAGTCACGGCGGTGTTGCTGCGGCGGCTCAGGTCGGCCAGCTTGCGCGCAAACGCGCAAACGGCGCCTGGGCCGGCGCCCTAACGGCGATGCGCGCTGCGCCGCTGTCAGTTCATTCGAGCTTCCTGGGAGAAAACGCATGAATGCCGCAACAGATCCGGATCAGGACCGCCTGAGCTCCGATTGGATTGCCCCACGCTGGCATCTATTGGTTGTGTTGCTGGCCGTACTTGGGTTCTCAGCCCTTGCGGCTCTGGGCGCGCATTCGCGTAACGTGACCCCGCACACCCCGCCACAAAGCATGGTTTCGGGTTACACGTTCGCGATGGTGGTGGAATGGCTGATGGTGGTCCTCGTCTTGATCGGCATCCGGCTTCGAAATGTCAGCCTGCGCGACCTGATTGGAGGGCGGTGGAGCAATTGGCAGGCGGTTGTGCGCGACCTCGGAATCGCCGCTCTCTTCTTCATTGCATCCAACATTGTTTCTGCCATTCTTACCAGACTGCTTAAGATCGATCCGGGCCGCGCCATACGCGATATGCTTCCGCACTCAGGAACAGAGGTTGCGTTGTTCTTGCTGCTGGCGCTGACAGCCGGCATTTGCGAAGAGATCATCTTCCGCGGCTACCTGCAAAAGCAGTTTACGGCGATGTTGGGAAATGCAGGAGCGGCAGTCGTAACTCAGGGAATCCTGTTCGCTGTGTTCCACGGCAACCAGGGGTTAAGATTCATGGTGATCATTGCCATGTACGGGTGTCTGTTGGGTGCGCTCGCTTATTGGCGCCGCAGCGTCCGGCCCGGCATGATTGCCCATTTCATGCAGGATGGACTGGTTGGCCTTCTCGCCCCTTATCTATTCAGATAGCGTCTCCTGTAAACAGCGGGGCCTCTCCACTTGTTTGTGATCCGCGTGGAGAGGCCCCGGCAGTTATCCAAGTTGAACGAAATGCCCTACTCAAGAATGACTATCAAGGTCGCGCTCGTTGACATCGACCCCGAGGTGGCAGTCACGGTGACCGAGGTTTGCGTAGGTGCAGATTTCGCCGGGCCGGACGAGCCGCCGCACCCTGAGAACAGACCCAGGCCAACCAAGCCGACTGCGAGCAGCAGGAGCAAGTGCAGCCGATTGCGCTTCCTGATGCCAAGGAAGCAGAGCGCGACAGCCAGGGTCGCCGGGAAGAACGGCCTGTAGTCGTGGCGCACAACAGCAGCCGTTGCGGGCGGCGTGACGGTGAGCGTCGTGGTTCCGGTCGCGCCCTCGGCAATCGTGAGCGGGTTGGGGTTGAAGGTACAGGTGTAGCCGGTTGGCAAGCCGGTGCAGGCAAAGGTCACCGTACCGGTGAAGTTGTTCTGTGAAGTGAGTGTCAACTGAGTCAAGCCGACCGTTCCCGGCTCAATCGTCAACGAGGACAGCGAGAGGTTCAAGTTCATGGCCGGAACCTGGCCCGGCGGGTTTACGGTGAAGGATACGGTGACCGGCGCGGCCGCGGCAAAGTAAATGTTGTCGCCAGGCTGCGAAGCGGTGATGGTGCAGGCGCCGGCAGAAGTAACCTTGGCGAACGTGGCTGTTGAACCGGAGACCGTGCAGACCGCCGTGGTGCTTGAGGTGTAAGTGACCGGGAAGCCGGAACTGGCCGTCGCCGTCAGCGCCAACGTTGTGCCCCCAACCTGGGTTTGGGGAACGTTAAAGGTGATGGTTTGCGTGGGCAGCGGCGAGAGGACGTTGATTGTCTCCTGCGTCTGCACGGATGCCGCGTAGTTGGTGTTGCCAGGCTGCGTAGCGTCGACGACGATGGTGCCCGAAGTGGCGGTCTGAGCCGGAATCGTGAGCGTAGCCGTGGAGGTGGCTCCGCTCACCGTGCTGGTGGAGAAGCTCCCTGTCATGGTGCTGGACTTATCCACGGTGAACACAATCGCGCTGTTCGATCCGCCGCCGGTTGCCTGGATGGGCAGCGTAACGCCTCCCGCGATGTAGTGGAAGGGCTGGCTCAACGGAATAAAGGCGATGGTCTGGCTCGCCTTGTTCACTACGAGCAACTGCTGAGCCTGGGCGGCCGCCAGGTAATCGACGTTCCCCGCCTGATTTGCGTCGATTACGATGTTGCCCGCCTGCGTAACGGTGAGCGTATTACCGGAGACAGTTCCGGCGCCGGTGCTGCTGGAGTCCACAGTGAACACCACGGCATTTCCAGAACCTCCGCCCGAGGCGCTCAGCGTGACCGCCAGGCCGGGAGCGTATGTGACAGGCGAGGAAGGCGGCGCGAAGGCAATGGCCTGCGAGGCCTGGCTGATGGTGAGGGTCAACTGAGCCTGGGTTGCCGCCTGATAATAGATGCCTTTCACCAGGCCACCCGCCTGGTTGGCGTCGATTACGATGCTGCCTGCCTGGGTAACCGTGAGCGTGTTGCCGGTGATCGTGCCGGCCCCGGTGCTGCTGGCGTCCACAGTGAAGGCCACGGTGTTGTTTGACGCGCCGCCGGTCGCGCCCAGCGTGATGGTCAAGCTGGGAGCATAGGTGACGGTGGTTGTGGTGGGCGCTGTGAAGGCGATGGTCTGAGGAGTCTCCGCGCCTGTGCCGGACACCGTCGCAGTGCCTTCGCCTCCGTTGGCGGTGTCAGACGCGGTCAGCGTCGCGGATTGTGGGCCTCCGGCGGTCGCAGAGAAGCTGATCGTCGCCGTGTAGCTGGAGGCGGAGACCGGGGTTGAGAAATTGGGAGAAACCGTCGAGCACGCAGTGCCGGCCGTAGCGGAGAACTCCGCGTTGGTGGATGCAAAGGACAGAGTTGCAGGCGATCCGCATCCAAAGGCATTGTCTATAACGGTGGCGGGAGTCGTGGTGGCGGCGCCATTCAGTTGGGCTGTGGGAGCCGTCAGGTCGTTGATCAGAGCTTCACCAAGGTTATCGCCGCCGGAGTGATAGACCACCACCCACTCGTTGCCGTTGGCGTCCAGCTCCATTCCTTTTGCGCCCAGAAGTGACACCACGAATTGATGCGCAGTGTCGGGACCGCCTGTTTGCGTATTGGGGATGCCGAAAGTCCCTTCGTTCTGGGTCGCATAGTACACGGTGCCATTGGAGGTAATGGCCACGCCATCCAACTGATTGTCGTAACTGCTGGGAGAGGAATCGGTGAGGGTCTGCAGAAGGACCGGCGTGGCGGCAAAGCCCTTGCCCGCCGCGTAAGGCAGTTCGTAGAGGTTGGAACTTGTGACTTCATCGTTGCTGAAGTTGCCTGAAGTGCCGTAGACGCCGTCGGTAAAGAAGAGATTGCCCCAGGGATCGAAGGCAATCTGGCTGACCGCGTTGGTATCCGAGTAGATCAGGGTTCCGGTTCCGCCAGTCTGGCAGCTCGGGCCGCACTCGTAAATTGCGTTGGTGCCCGGCGACGCTGGAACTGTGACCATATAGAAGTTACCCGAGGCATCAAAGGCAATCGCCTTGACTCCTCCACTCGGCACGTTGGCAAAAGTGCACAAGGCCGTATCGTTGCCGGTGCAGTTTGCCGGAGACGTATCGGACAGCGTCGCATAAGCGCCATTCACGTAAGGAATTTTCAAAACCGACGGGCCGTAAAGATGCGACATGTACAGGTTATTCTTGCTGTCGATGGTAAACCCGCCCGGCCCGCTGATGGCCACCTGATTGATCAAGGCGCCGGTACTCGCGTTGACGAAGTCGGCCTTGTTGTTATAGCTGGTCCCGACGACAATTTCGCCGTTCTGGGTTACGGCAAAGCTTCCGCCCGCGGGATTCTGCCCGTCGGTGAAGGCGCCGCTCTGGTAACTCCATACGATCTGGCTCATCACCAGGGCAGGCACGGCGGCCGCCGTCGCGTTACTGATGGTGATGGACGCCTGCACCTGCGTCGCCGCCGCATACTGCTTGCCCCCGTTGGTGCCGGCGGCCTGGTTGGCGTCAACCTTGATGGAGCCGGCCGAGACCGCCGTCAGGGTGCTTCCGCTGATGGTTGCGCAGGTCAGACAAGCCGACGAAGAATCGACGGTGAAGGTGACCGGATTGCCCGATCCACCCCCCGTTGCCGACAGTGTGATCTGCTGACCGGCAATTACGGCAGCCGGGGGCGCGAAGTTGGTAATGGTCTGCGCCTGAATCGACGACTGGGTTGCCGTACCGATCAGGGTCACGGTGGCCGAACCGGATGGACTGAAACCGACCGTCGCCGTGCCGGTTTGGAGCCCATTGGCGGTACCAACCGGTGGAGCGAACGCCGCCGTGAATTGGCAGGAAGATCCGGCGGAACCGGAAGATCCGTCTGTGCATCCGTTGGTCGCCGACGCCACCATGCTGAACATGGTGTTGGTGGGCTCTGTGACTGCCGGGCTAGCCAGCGTTACCACCGCATTGCCGGCGTTCATCATGTAGACAGTCCCATCCTCGACAACGCCATTCTGGACGGTGCCGAGGTTAATGGCGGCCGCCGTGCGTTGAATCGCGTCCGCCGACTTGCCGCCGGCGTTGGCCACGTACAGGTCACCCCATGTATCCGCCCACAGCGAGGACGCTTGCGTAGGAACGGTCTCGATGGTGATCGTCTTGGCATTGGTCAGTGTTCCGCTCAAGTTGGGGACGCGCACGATATTTCCGGTCGCCTTGTCCGCGACCAGCACGCTGCCCGAGGGGTCGACCGCTACGCCCACGGCTTCAGCCACACCGGTAGGCGTAATGGTGGAGATGCCGCCCCCGCTGGTGAAGATGAAGACTTCATTGAGGCTCGAGTCCGCGGCGTACAGATCGCCGGAAGCATCCACGGCTATACCGATCGGAGCCTTCAGGCCATTCGTGGCATTCGCATTGGTCAAGCCGGTCAGGCCATTGACAGGGCTATAGGTGACCACCCGCGCATTGCCCATGTCGGAGATGTACAGGGTGCCGTCCGGTCCCACGGCCAGTCCCATCGGGGATTCCAGCACTTTTCCGCCAAACGTAGTGGCAGCGGAAACGACCGTTGCCTGAGTCCCGGCGGCAAATGCGCCGGTGGTGCCCTTATTGAGGATTTCATCGATCGCGGGAACCCCGTCATCGGCGATGAACAGGTCCCCGTTGGCGTCGAAGGCCAGAGCGACTGGAGTGATGAACCCTGAGCCGAGAGCAACCGGCGTGGTGGAACCTACGGCGATCTCAAAGACCTTTCCGGCGCCGGAGTCCGCCACAAACACATCGCCTGCCGCGTCCGCTATCACGGATGCCGGGCTGGTCAACCCGCTCGTGTAGGCCGTTGTCACGCCGGGATCGAGATTCACCAGCCCGCCCTGGCCCACGCCTGTGACCGTTGCCGCTCCGCTGGCGCTGTTCGTCGAATCCTTAATGGTGAATGCCGCGCTGCGCTCGCCCGCGTACTTGGGGTTGAAGGTAACCGTCGCCGAGGTTACGGCGCCGGTGAGCGATAGCGCCGGGCTAAACGTTCCGTTCGAGGTTCCAAGGGCCGCTGAGCAAGTGGTTCCGGCCGCCACCGTGAATTCGCCCGTGGCCACGCCAAACTGGGTGGTGGCGAGAGTCTGCGTCGGAGTGCAGGCGCCGGCACTGTCGATCACCGTGGCTGTTGCCGTCGTCGCGGCGCCGCCAATCGTGGTGGCGCCGAGGGGCAGGTTGTTGACCAGGTATTGGTCCACTGCATAGTTCGCGTCGCCCGACGGCGGGCTGCCGGCATAGTGCACCAGATACAGGTTGCCTTTGGAGTCCAGAGTGATTCCATATCCTCCACCCGTCCCCACGCCATAGGCGCCGGCGAGATTGGGCCCGCCCGCCTGGGTGTTCGGAATCGCGAAGATGCCGTCGGCGTTGGTGGCGAAGTAGATTGTCCCGGTTGAGCCTATCGCGACGCCGCTGAAGCCGTTGCCGTAGCCGGCCTTGTTGGTGTAGCTCTCCAAAACGGTGGGCGTGGAGGCGTACTTACCCGACTGGAGCGGGATTTCGTTCAGCTGAGTGACTTTGCCGGTGCTGTTGTTGCCATCGGAGAAGAACAGGTTGCCCCACGGGTCGACGGCCAGCGCCCCGATGGGGTTGGTGTCAGCATAGATGAGCGTGGGCGTGCCGGTGGCGCTGGTCTGGCAGGTCGTGTTGCACTCGTAGATGGTGTTTGGATTCGCCGTTGGCACCGTGCTGGTGGCGATAAAGAGGTTTCCCGAGGCGTCGAACGCCAGGTCGGAGTATCCCGATCCGTTGCTGAACACCGATTGGAAATTGGGAGCATACAAGCAAGCGGCCGTGTCCTGCGTCCCTCCAAGGCAGTTGGAGGTCGGAGCCGTGGTGAAGCCCGCATACTTGCCGGTGGCGGCATTGTAGGGAATCTTGAAGATGGAACCGCTGTACCCGTCGGCCGCCACGTAGATGTTCCCATTGCTGTCGATAGTGGCAGGTCCCGCATTGCCAACTGATGCCAACGCGGTCACGTTGCCGCTCACGGTTATATCCAAAAGAGCGCCGCCCCATTCGTCGGTAATGAGGACGTCGCCATTTGCTCCCACCGCAAAAGTCCCGCTCAGAGGGGTTTGACTGGCAGACCATCCGCCGCCGGGAAAATACCCCAGCGTGGAGTTCTGACTCACCACAATCGGCAACTGCGCGTGGGCAACCGCCCCAGACAGGCAAAGGGTCAGCACCGAGAACAGGGCTACCGTTGCTCCCGCCGCGAGGGACCGCACTGGACTCGTCAATCTGTTCAAAGTAGTTTGCATTACTCTTCCTCCGATCTGGTTCTCTCCGAATTCGGGAATCTGTTACGGCCCAAGCTGTCCCGCATAGCCGTTCGCGTTCATCAAACCCATGCCATGCCCGGCCACAAGCGCCCCTGGTGCTGTCACCGAGCCCCACCCCACGCCCCAGGCCGAGCGTCAACCGCCTCTCGAACTGCCGCACCCGCCGAGCATCCCGCCTTCCGGGATGCTTGCGCGGTTCAAAGCCTTTTCAGGTTTGTCGTTCCGAACCAAAACCTTGCTCTTGTTCGAGCAGTTCTCACCGGCGGCCGAAGCGTGATACCGATCCACTTTCTATCCTTCCGTCCCTTCATTGGAAGGTCCGAACAGAATCACCCAGGAAAAAGAATCCTGTAAATGCGTACCTCGCGTCCCGGCAAGCCTCCGCACGCAGGCCGGGCATGTAAGTCTATTTGGAACTCCGCGCGGATTCGTAAACCAATTTGTTGACGATACACCGTACTCGACGAAATTCGCCGCTGTCAAGTAAAAAACGTTTGAGTAAAGCGAATTAGGCTAGTGCAAAGAGCGAACTCCGAGGCCTTGAATCCGGGTGTCTAAGACCGGCAGGAATCTGTTTCCGCCGCTTGGACCGACGCCTGGGGAGCGCCCGCGGGGCTTTCCAGCCGGACAGGCCGGCAGGGGGGATGGTCCGCCGCTTTCCGCAAAAGAATGATACCGTTATCTGGCCCCGCCGGTTCGCACAAAATCGCGAGCCGCTCGGACTGGGGAGGACCCGCGAATGCGCACATGCCGTTGCGCGGCACGGGTTTCGCACAATAGCCGGTGCATTTATGCAAGGCGCAATGCCATCCGCAAAGCTGTTTGATCGGGTCCCCGGCAAACCGATTCGCAAAGCGATCGGCATTGGGCCGGTCGCCGGTCCGATTGGGTCTGGGAATCGATGGACAGGCACTCGACCCATGAAGGCACTCGAGCCCGGCGTTCGGCCATAGAAAAACGTTTGAGCCGGATCAGGCAGCACCCGCCAGGGCGTGACGAAACCAACCTCGGCCGTGTTAGGATGGCTGACGCCTGAGTGACGAGGCGCATGGGGCGGGGAATTCCGCCGGGGATCGGAAGATCGAAACGGATGCCGGTAGAGGGGAGAGGTCGGGCGATGAGCAACAAGGGGCGGCGAGCGGCATTTTGGTTGAGTATCCTGGTGGGCTTTTGGGTGACGGCGTGCGGCGGCGGGGGCGGAGGAGGTTCCACCACTCCGCCCCCACCGTCGAAGACGACACCGACGGTGACCGTGACGCCAGGTTCCAACAGCATCACCGCGGCGCAGGCATTGACGGTAACGGTAGCCGTCAGCGGGACCAGCGGCACGCCCACCGGCACTGTGACGCTGAGCAGCGGAACCTACGCGTCCACGGCCGCCACGCTGAGCAGTGGCAGCGCGTCGATCACCATTCCCGCCGGTTCGCTGGCGGCGGGGACCGACACCCTGACCGCCAGCTATACGCCCGATGCGAACAGTTCCTCCAGCTATTACAGCTCCTCGGGAACAGCTCCCGTGACGGTAACGCTGATCATCCCGGCGGTGACGGTTTCGCCGGCTTCAAACAGTATCACCACGACGCAGTCATTGATGGTGACGATAGGCGTCAGCGGGGGCGCCGGCAGCCCGACTGCCACCGGCTTGATCACGCTGAGCAGCGGAACCTACACCTCTGCCGCGACGGCGCTCGTCGCTGGAAGCGCATCGATTACCGTCCCGGCCGGCGCGCTGGCAAGCGGAAACGACACCCTGACCGCCAGCTATACGCCGGATACGAACGGTTCCTCCACTTACAAGAGCGCCTCAGGCTCGGCCCCCGTGACGGTGACGCTGATTACTCCGACGGTGACCGTCTCGCCAGGCTCCAACAGCATCACCACGGCGCAGGCTTTGACAGTAACGGTAGGCGTCAGCGGGGGTGGCAGCAACCCGACTCCCACCGGCACGGTGACGCTGAGCAGCGGAACCTACACCTCCGCCGCGACGGCGCTCACCGGCGGAAGCGTTCAGATTAACGTCCCCGCCAACTCCCTGGCGCTGGGAACCGACACGTTGACCGCCAGCTATGCGCCCGACGCAAACAGTTCCTCCATCTATAACAGTGCCTCGGGAACAGGTTCGGTGACGGTAACCTCTCCCACGCCGTACACGCTCACAGTCAACTCGGCCGCCCCCTCGAGCGGAATCTCGATCACCGTCTCTCCCAATGACAACAACGGGGCAGGCTCGGGAACGACACCCTTCACGCGCACCTACTATTCCGGCGCCCAGGTTACCCTGAGCGCCGCTCTCTCAGATAATGGATACTCCTTTGTCTCATGGACCGGTTGCACCTCGAATCCAACCGCAAGCAACTGCGACGTGACGATCAGCGGAAACACCACCGTGACAGCGACTTACAATCAGAGTTCGATCACTTCGATCACGGTGACGCCCACCACTCCAGTTACCATTGGAGCCCAGCAGCAGTTCACGGCTACCGTGAACGGCACCGGCAGCTACGTCAAGACGGTCACCTGGTCGGTTTCCGCGCCCTCGGGCAGCAGCCTGAGCCCGGGCGACATCAGTGCGACGGGACTCTACAACACGCCCTATCCGGCGCCACCGACGGTAACCGTAACAGCCACCAGCACCTCCAATACTTCCATCAGCGGCAGCGCGATCGTGACCTTGAATCCGCCGGCCGCGGCGACCGGCCCGGCGCTCACCGTGGACCTGGGCACGCCAGGCAATCCCAGCGAAAATCCGCACACGATCAGCCCGTACGTGTATGGGATGAACGCGTATCTTCTGGATTCGGCCTCGGAGAAGATCGCCAACCCCGGCATCCTGCGCTGGGGCGGCGACGACACGTCGCGGTACAACTACCAATACAACATGACCAACTCCGCCGCCGACTACTACTTTGAGAACTTCCAGGGCGCAGGGGGGCAGTTTCCCAACGCCACCGGCAGCACGAACTTCATTCAATTCGTTCAGTCCACCGATAGCGCCGGCCCGGCGGCGCTGGGCACGGTGCCGGTTCTCGGCTGGGTGGCCAATAATACACAGTATGCCTGCGGTTTTCCGAACTCGCAGTTCCCCGGCCAGCAGTCATACAGCCCCGCCAATTGCGGCAACGGCGTCTACCCGGATGGGACGAATGGCTGCACGGCCTCGGGCGGCTGCGATCTGTACGGGAACAGCACGACCCAGGCAAACACCAGTATTGCGGAGCCCGCGCCCAGCATCACGACGGCGCCCAATCCGGCCACGGCTAGCTGGGCGGATGGCACCTGGCCGGGCGGCTGGGTGAATTCCCTGGTGACTAATTCGAGTTACGGCAACGGCGCCAGCGGCAAAGGCGTTGCGGTCTGGGATCTGGACAACGAGCCGACATGGTGGGATGCGGTGCACCGCGACGTGCATCCCGCTCCCTTCACCTATGACGAGGTGACCAACAACGGCCTCGGCACGGCGCTGGCCATCAAGACCGCCGATCCGACCGCCCTGGTCAGCGGCCCGGTGATCGACAACTGGTGGGCATATTTCTACTCGAAGAAAGACATCGAAGCGGGATGGTCGAACGGCCCCTGCTACCAGCCGTGGAGCGACCCCACCGACCGCGAGGCGCATGGCGGCGTGCCCATGATCGAGTACTACCTGCAGCAATTCAACAAGTATTCACAGAGCTATGGCTTCCGCCTGCTCGATTACCTGGACATCCACGGCTATTTTGAGCCTGACTACAACGGCAGCTCGGTGGGCTTTACAAGCGCAGGCGATACCGCCGAACAGCAGGCGCGCATGAACGGTACGCGGGTCTTCTGGGATCCGACCTACACCGATCCCAACGATCCGCAACCGAACTACATCACCGACTCGAACTACACCGCGAGTTGCTCGCCGCCGGCGCAGGCTCCGGAGCTGATTCCGATGCTGCAGAAGTGGGTTGCGAACGACTACCCCGGCACCAGGACGGGCATCGATGAGTACAACTTCGGCGGCTTGGAATCCATCAACGGGGCGTTGGTGCAGGCGGATATTCTGGGCATCTTCGGACGCCAGGGACTGAACATGAGCGCGCTGTGGCCGACCCAGGCCTACAACACGCAGGGCCCGGGCAATTATGCCTTCGCGATGTTCCGCAACTACGACCTGGCCAACGACGGAGCAACGTTTGGCGACACCTATCTGTATGCGACCAGCGCGTCCTCCGGCAGCGATGCCGAGGGCCAACTGGCAGTGTATGGCGCGCAGCGCAGCTCCGATAGCGCCACTACGATCATGGTCATCAACAAGACCTACGGCCCGCTGACCTCAACCGTCAGTATCGAGAACTTCAGCGCCGCCGGCGGCGCCACGGCGCAGGTGTACCAGTACAGCAACGCAAATCTGAACGCGATCGTACCGCAAACGGCTGTAAACGTAACCCCGCCCTCCGGAAGCGGCACGACCAGCACCATCAATTACACGTTCCCGGCGCAGTCGATCACGCTTTTTGTGGTTCCCTATTGACGGGAACGCCGCGGTGAGACGCCGAAGCGCGATCGCCTCATGCTGAAACGCGGTGCGACTGCAAGGCAGAGCGCGTCCTCGCCGGACGAGAGGCGCAATGTCGGGTTTTTTCCTGTGCATCAGCCGTCAAGCACGCCATGCCATGGTATCGAAATCATGCCGCAAAAGGCGGCGCGCGGCGCATCTCGAAAAAGCCGCGGCCCGGTGGTCTGGCGGGGACGCGTGCGCCCGAGGCGCTTTGACCGCTACGGCCATGCATGGCGCGTGAATGAAAAGGAGCCATCTTCCGCGCGCGCCGCGTCGTCATGCGTCGTGGGAGAAGGTGGACATACGCGCTCGATACGCCGGCTCCCGGGTTTCAACGGCCTCCCCGAATTCCCGTCCGGGGAGAAAACGAGAATCCCGAGTGAAACGATTTTCCTCTTGCCAAAGAGGAGTTTTTGTGGCCTCATTGCTAGGGCGACAAAGTCGCCTGCTCAACCGGCGGTCCGGAAACGGGAGGCTTGTCCAGCCCCATACAGAGTCATATCCGCAGCCAAGGTTTTCCCCGAGCGCCGCAGATTGCGCTGTCTCGGGTCGAGGTGTCATTAGAGACACCCAGCGAGCGGCCTATTCGCGGGCTTGGAGAGCGAAAATCTCAGTAAACCCGCGATACCGATCCCATCGATGAAAACCTGAAAAGTTTTCACTTGACAGACTCTAACCTCAAGCCTCAGAATTCCCACTCATCAATGCAGAATACTAAATCTGCGTTCGGGCACTCAAAGGCTTAAGTAGGGTGTGGGGACTTCGAACCAGGTGTCGAAGACACGAACGGAACGTAGCCGACGGGGGGACTACTATGAAGTTCTTTTCAGGGATTAGGCCGACAGTCTCGTTGCTGGTGATGCTTACCGCAGTGCTGCTGCTGGCGCCATCGGCGCTTTACGGACAGGCGACAGGCAACGTGACCGGCATCGTCGCGGATACGACAGGCGCCGTCATTCCAAGAGCCGTCGTTGTTTTGATCGACCAGCAAACCGGAGTGAAGCGCACCGCGACCAGCAATGGCGATGGCGCCTTCGCGTTTGCGGGCATCACCCCGGGCACCAGTTACAAGTTCGAGGTCACCGCCACGAACTTTGAACCTTGGGAGTCGCAGACTTTCGCGGTGCGCGCCGGCGATCAACTGAGCTACACGGATATCCGGTTGAAGGTGGGCTCGACGACCGCGGCGGTTACGGTTGAGGCCCAGATCGATACCGGGCTGGCCGCACTTGACACCGGCGAGCGCAGCGACGTGATCACCGCCAAAGACCTGAACACCCTCACGGTGATCGGCCGAGACGCCACGGAGCTGGTCCGCATGTTGCCCGGCTACGCCATGTCCACGGGTAACCAGGGCCTCTACAACCGGCCGGGCTACAACACCGCGGTGGTCGGCCTGAGTGGCCCGACAGGGGCTTTTTCAGCCAATGGCGCCGGCGTCACCGGCATCGCCACGGTTACGGATGGTGTCTCGCTCACCGATATCGCCACCAACTCGGGCTCTGTCCAGCAGATGAATATCGAGATGGTGCAGGAGGTTAAGGCCACCAGTTCTTCTTACGGCGCCGCGACCGCCAAGGGGCCGGCGGTGATCAGTGCCGACAGCAAAACCGGCGGCCACATCTTTCACGGCGAGGCCTACCTGGCCGCCCGGGATACGGATCTGAACTCCAACGACTGGTATGACAACTACCTGCGCCAGTCGCGCCCGGCGGGGCGGTACTTTTATCCCGGCGCCCAGATCGGCGGTCCGCTGCTGCTTCCCTTTACCCATTTCAACCGGGGCAGAAACAAGTTGTTCTTCTTCGCTGGATTCGAATACTACAACCAGAGCTTTGAGGCCAACCAGGAGGCGATCTCGGCCTGGGTGCCGACCATGGCGGAACGGCAGGGGGACTTCAGTCCCGCATCGTTGGATGCCGAGCTCTGCGGGGCGCGTCCGGACGGGGCCTCCAATCCCAATTCCATTCAACCGATGTGCAACTCTGACAACTACCTTCCCAACGGAACCCTGGTCACGAACTATAACGCCACGCCCTATGCCAATTCCGCCGGCGTAGCGCTGGTGAACTGGTTCCCGAAGCCAAACGCCGATCCGTTCACCAATCCCTTCGGCTACAACTACATTCAGCAGATCATTCAGACCCAGAACGGGGAGCAGTTCAAAGGCACCCTGGAATACGACGTAAACGACAACAACAAGCTGTTCCTGGTTTACGGATTGCAGAGGGAAATCGATGAAGATCCGGTGGGGTTGAACCAGTCTTTTCCCTCGGGCGCCATTCCCTATCCCGGCAATGTCACCACCGGCGACATTTCGAATGTTCTTTCGGGACGCTACACCCGGTACTTTAGCCCCACCGTGACCAACGAATTCATCGCCGCGATGTCATTCGTCAGCCTGCCGGGCAAGATGGGAAACCCGACGGCCGTGGACCGGTTCGACATCCCCGGCAACGGCGGCAACGGCTTTAACTATCTGGGCATGTACAAAAATGGCGGCGACATTTCGGTTCCCGCGATCAGCGGCTATAACGGCGTCGGCTATCCGAATCTGGTCATGCCGGGCGGCTTCTACAACAATCAGATTCACACCAAGAAGGTCGATCCGATCCTTCAGGACAATCTGAGCTGGGGGAAGGGGAATCATTTTCTCCAGTTCGGCGCTTACTGGGAGACGGGGACCTACAACGGCACCGCGGATTCCAACGCCTATCCGCAGGGCGAGTATTCGTTCAACCCGGGGAATGGCTACTTTGAGTACGCGGGCGGGGAGGGGCAGCCCTTCCAGTCGGCGCAGTTTGTTGCCTGCAGGAGCCCCAGTACCTCCGGCACCCTGCGCAACTCGGGAGCCAATTATCTGGGAAGCTGCTTTAATCCCACGGCCATGATGTACGAGGGGTACGCGGATTCCTATACACAGACGAATTTCACGCCCCTGGTCGACATGCGTTACACGACGCTGGCCGGTTTTGCCAACGACACGTGGAAGATACACAATCTCACGCTGATTCTGGGCGCGCGCATCGAGCACCTCGGTCCCTGGACGGACCGTCATAACAACGGCCTGGCCACGTTTTCCGACAGCCTTTACAACACGGAGTGCAGCGGGTACACACGGAACTGCTCCAGCGCCAACATGCCGGGCATTACCTGGTATTCCCAGAAGTCGGGGGTTTCAAACTCCGTGAACTCGTCGCAAACGGCTTACTTCACCCCCCGCGTGGGCGTGTCCTGGGATGTGTTCGGCAAGCGCAACACGGTGCTGCGCGGCGGCTGGGGCATTTACCGGAATGAGGAACAGTTCAACCCCTATGCCCTGGCGGCGGCCACGGCCCAGAATTACAAGACCAGTCAGTTGGTGGGAGCGTTAACCTTCAATCAGATCGATAGCGAGTCGCCGCTGAATCCCCCCGATTTCAGCGCCTATACGCTCTCCCCGTCCGACACCAATCGCCCCATCTACTACCAATTCAACGGCGGAGTCGATCAGGCCATAAACTGGCACATCTTGCGCTCGCACCTGTCGGCGGCATTCGTGGGCAGCCACAACATCGACCTGGGCTCCTATAACAACAGCAGCTACAACAGCGCCTCGGACATCAACATCATTTGCGGCATTGAGACCGGCTGCCCCGCTAATAACAATCCGGCAATGCCCAGCGGCCAGGACAGCCTGTTCCAGGTAGCCCTGGGAGCGCTGCCGTCCTCCATGACTTCCGTTCAGGGCGTATCCAGCGGCATCGGCAGCTTGAACACCCCGGAAACGGACTTCTACCGTCCGTATCCGTTTTACCAGCACGTCTACCGGCTGAAGCACGTCTTTTACTCGAATTACAACAGCTTGCAGGTGGAGTGGGACAAGCCCGCGGGCATGATCACGTATGGAGCCAACTACACGTTCTCCAAGAACCTGGCGACTGCGGCTTCCTGGAACAACAACCTTGTCGATCCGGTGAATCTGCGCAACGATTACAACCCGGTGCCCTATGACCGGACGCAGACCTTCAACATCCACTACCTCCTCAGTTTGGGGAAGCGCTACAAGGGCGGGCGCTGGTGGCTGTCGGAGGCCGCCAATGACTGGATGGTTTCTGGAATCTCCACGGTGGCCAGCGGGTTCCCACTGGCATCGGAAAACGGCCAGAATTTCGGTTTTGGATACGGCGCGGTGCTGCCGGCGCAGGTTACCTTTGCGAATCAGACCGCTCCTTCACAGGAAGCGACTCCATGTCACACGGAATATGGCATCACGGCTGACAAGAACGGCAACACGTACTGCGTGACGAACATGAATCCGGTGGTCTGGCTGGGTACGCCGGACGTGCAACTGATGCCGACTCTTGTGAGTAGTGTCAGTCCCAAGGGAGGGCCGAAGCAACACCAATTCATTAACCCGCTGGCCTTCGGGCTGCCGCTTCCCGGCAGCAACGGCGTGTATCGGCTCCCCTACATCCATGGGCCGGCGTACATGGACCACGACGTGACCTTGCTCAAGGACTTCTCCATGGGCGAAGGAAAGAACCTGCAGCTTCGGATGGCCGCCTTCAACGTGTTCAACCATCCGCTGGTTTCATTCAACAACCAAAACACCAACAACCTGAACCTGGCTTTCCAGAATGCAACGGTGGGACAGGCACTGATATCGAATGTGCTCACTTACCCGAACTTCGGGGTAGCCGATATCAAGGTCGGGAACCGGCTTGTCGAGGTGGAAGGGAAATTTACGTTCTAGCCGGCGGTTTGCCGGCCGGCTGCGGCGCTTTGTGCCGCAGGTTGCCCGGCGCTGGACCGGTCGCCGGCCGGGCGGTTGCCTGCAGGGCCGGTCAGCGATTGAAGAGTGAAGAGAGGGCGGGGCCTGCTGGATTGAAGTGGTGATGAACAACCGGCAGGCAAGCCGCTCGAAAAGGGTAATTCGGATTGAGATTGTTTGGAGGGGGAAGTATGGCCATCGAGTCTGCTGTCGAGTTTCGTCGGATTGCACGGATCGCGTGCCTGGTTGTGGTTGCTGGTCTGCTGCCAGGCGGTGCGGCCATGGCGCAGTTGCCGATTTCGTTTACGCCCGGGAACCCTCCCCCGGTACTGGCCGGCTCGGCCATTCCCTTCAACCACGGCGCCACCGGCCTATGGAGTCAACTCTACTCGATGAAGATTGCGCCCAACGGCAATATCCTCTTTCTGGATTCTGCCATCAGCGAGCTTTTCCAGCTTGCGCCGGGGGCGTCCACGCCAACCCTGGTCGTGGGTCCGGCGTCGGGCAGCAACGCATCGAACTGCTCAACCCTGGAAGCCTCGGGAACGTACTGGAACGCGGGCATCGCTTTCGATAAGTGGAATAATCTTTACGTCACCGACCGGTATGGCTCGGCGGTTCAGTTTTGCCGCGTCCCATACAATGCGAGCTCGGGAACCTGGAACTTCAATTCCAGCGACATCTGGAAGGGTCCTACCTTCCTGTCCAGCGGCGTCGCGACGGCAATCAGTCCGCAGGATCTCACGGTCGCCGACGACGGCGTAACGTTCTATGCCAGCACGTCCGGCGGCTCAGGACCTCCTTCCATCTATAAGTTCGTTGTAGATCAGAATGGCGACGTCACTTCAACCACGGCCATGGTCACGGCACTGGAGGAGTATGCCTTCAGCGTCGCCGTGGACCACGCCGGGAACCTCTTCTTTACTGAGAATATTTACGGCTCTACCCCGGGAACCAGGGTTGCCGGCATCCGTGAAATCCCCGCCACCGCTACCTTGCCGATTACCGGCGATGGCAGCGGAACGGCCGAAAAACAGCAGACGTTGCTGGTAGGCAACTCGGACCAATTCGGGGGCCTGGCGGGACTATACTTCGATGCCCACGGCAACCTCTACGTTAGCAGTACCAATAACACCAACTACGGCGGGAACGTGAGCGGCATCTTCATGATTCCCAATGAGGGCACGCCGACGGCCCCCAACCTGGTTTGGAACGATACGATGATGGTTTCGCCGCTCGAAGCCGCACATCAGCCTCTGGTTGACCCGAGGGGCTTCATCTGGGGCGCGACCGGAGGCAACGGAAACTGGCATCCCACCGGCACGGTGGCCCCAACCTGCGACCAGACAAACATCCAGACCATCGACGCCACATGCCTCTATTCGACGGTCGTGATCTGGAAGCCGGGAGCGGCCAACATTGGCGCATCCACGGCGGGTGGGACGAGCTCGACGTCAATCACCGCATACTCAGTTAATGCAGCGGGCGGCACGCTGACGCTTACTGGGAAGAATTCCTTCACGGAAAACACGGTGGTGACCATCTCGGCAGCCACGACTGACGCCTTGTACCCGCTCAACGGCCTCAGTTTCTATGTGTTGCCGGGCGGCCTGAGCAGCAGCCAGTTCGAGGTTTCCACAAGCCTGATCGCCGGGGGCGCCAGCGGTTCGACTACGGCAACGGCGAAGGCCGCGCCGATACAGACCGTCTACTACACCTTCAACAAGCAGACTACTCCGGCCAAGTTCGCCTACGCCCAGGCAACTGGCAACAGCTTTGTGACGCTTGCCACCAATCCGACTCCGGATACTTCGGTGATTCCTGCAGTGCCGCCGTGCACGGCCGGCACGACCTATCCGGCTTTCAGCCCCACCGAGACGACCAACAACGAATTCAGTTGGTGCCAGGTCTTTGTGCAGCTGAACGCGCAAATGACCGGAAGCTTGGAGAACGAGTTGCAGATGCTCGACTCCAGCAACAACGTCATCTCAGGCAGCAATGTTGACTTGACCGGCATCGGCCAGGGATCGGCGGTTTCCGCCATTGGCTCGCCCGTGGTACAGGCGATCGCTTCGGGTTTGAACCAGCCCAAGCAAGTGGCGGCCGATCCGTGGGGAAATTCTTATGTAGCCGATTCTGCCCTGAAGGCGATTGAAAAGTATCCCGCCGGCACCACCTCGCCGACCTCGGGCACAGTGTTCGGGACAGGGTTATCGGCGCCCACCGGCGTGGCTGTTGACGGCGCCGGCAATCTTTATATCGGCGACTCGGGCAACGTCTACGAGGTTCCTTATGTTAATGGAGCGTTGGCCACCTCGAAACAGGCCGAGATTGCGACCGGTTTAGGCACTGGCAACCTCAACCTTGCCGCCGATGCTTCGGGCGATGTTTTTGTGGCAGATGAGGCTAAGAAGCAGGTGGTCGTGATATCGAATCCGCAGGCTGCGCTTTTGCAGCAGGGATTGCCGCTGCAAACGTTGGGGGCCACTGCCGGCTTCACGGGGCCATCCGCCATCGCCACTGACAATTCCGGGAACGTGTGGGTGGCCGATGGATCGAACCTGTGGGAGATCACGATGCCCTTTGGGGGCGTGACCGAGATTACCAGCAAGCTGCAAGCTCCTGTAACGGGTCTGGCCGTTGACCCCTCGGGTTCCGTCTTTGTCGCGGACGCCTCCGGCGTTGTCTGGATTCCCTATCAGACCACTTCCACCTCTTCCGGCCTGAATATCAATGGCGCGATTCAGGTGACAGGCCTTTTGGGCACAAACAACTCAGCGGCGCCATTCGGCGTGGCGTTGGACGGATCACAGAACGCCTATGTGACCTATGGCTCCGGCTCAGCAGCGGGGTTGGCGCAATTGGGCATCAGCGGCACGCTGAACTTCAACAATTTCGGGGAGGTCGAACCTAATGTTCCGCTTGAAGCCGATGCGCAGTTGTTCAATCTTGGCAACACGCCTTTGACGCTGGCGGCACTTTCAGGCGACACGGTCGCGGGCACCAGCGCTGCCGACTATACGGTGGGTGCGGCCACACTAAACTCTCCGGCATGCGGCCCCTCCACGAATACCCAGCCGGGAACTTCCTGCTATCTCGGTTTGAACATACTAGCGCCGGCCGCGGGCCAGACCAGCGCATCTGTAACCGTGCTGAGCAATGCAGTGAATGCGCCTGCCGGGGTCAACATCGCGCTCTCGGCCAGCGTCGTACCGGATCTTCGGCCTGCCACCAGCCTCTCGATTGGCATCACGCCCTACAGCGGCGCGGTCTACCCGGGCACCGTGCAGATCAAAGTGACGGTCAGCTCAAGCGCGGGTACACCGACGGGATCGGTGATCCTCTCGGTTCCCGGCAGCGGTACTTCCCAATCCTCGCAAACCCAGGCTCTGAACAGTTCCGGGGTGGCTACATTTAACTTCACCAATCTGCTCGGCGGAACCTACAGCGTCAACGCGCTGTACGGAGGCGGCGGCACGGCGGGCGCTACGCAGAACACCTGCTCGCCGGCTGGTTCGGCTTGTTTCGCGGGAAGCGCGGGCAAGACCACGTTCACGGTCAATCCCGCGACCCCGAAGTTTACGGTGGGACCGCCGGGAACCGAGGGTTGCCTGACCTGGACCGCGACCAACTGCACGCCGAACCCGAACTACGTAACCTCCTATCTTGGAAATACCTATGTGTACGTGGCTTCCAACACGTGGATCACGGCTTCAGTGACCTCGAGCGTAGGAACGCCCACGGGCTCTGTGAGTTTCCTTGTAAATGGAAAACCGGCCGATTCGACGCAGGCGCAAAGCTCGCTGAACTCAAGCGGAATCGCCAACTTCTCAACGGTCAATCTTCCTCTAGGCGTGTACACGATCACCGCGGTGTACAACGGCGACCAGAACTTCGCCAGCCAAAGCATCGCGCTGTCCACGTTCGAAGTCATCGTGCCCAGTATTCAGATCACGTCTACTCCGAGCACGCTATCCGTCACGCCGGGAACGCCTGCCCAGGCCACTCTGACCCTGATGCCCCTGGTGGGATTCAGCAAGAACGTGAGCCTTGAATGCATCACTTCCACGTTGCCTCAGTATTCGGAGTGCACGTTTGCCTATCCCAATTCGGGGCAGGGAGTTGTGGCAGTGGGGACCACCGGCGCTGCCGCTTCGTCCATCGTGGTAACCATCAGCACCAACGTGCCAGTGAACGGAGGCATGGCTTCGATAGCGCGGCAGGCGCCGTGGGCTCTGGCCGGGCTGTTTGGGTTCGGCCTGTTGGGACTGATCGCCGGCCGCAGGAGATTCAACCGTTACCTGACCTTGATTTGCGCGGCGCTGATGCTCTGCGGCGTATTCATGGGAATCGCCGCCTGCACCAACTCCGGATATTCAACGCCGCCGGCAGCGCCCAAGGTGAGTTCGCCGGCCGGAACCTATAACGTGCAGATCATTACCTACGATCCAACGACGCAGCAGCAGAACTCGCTGACCACACCGTTGTTCACCTTGCCGACGACGGTTCAGTAGGGCAGACGAAGAGGCAGGGTAACATACTGTGCTCTTCGGGAGTGGGAGGCGGCTCCCGGAGAGCGGAAAGAAAAGGGAAGCCTCAATCCGCAAGTGGAGTAGAGCCGCTGGCGGAAGATCGATACGAGTTCTTTTCGGGAGGAATGCAATGGCGACCTTGTCGTTCACCGCACTGCGCCGGTTAGCCGGCACTACATTTACGCTGATGCTGCTTAGCCTCTGCCTGACTGGAGTGGCCCCAGGCCAGGGTGGTTTGCCGCTGGTGACCGCGAGTGCTCCCGCCGGTTTGAATCATCCCACCGGATGGAAGACGATCCAGCAGACGGCGATCGACTCCAACGGCGACTGGCTGGTGGAGGAATATCCCGATGGCGGGTTGTTCGAGTTTCCCGCCGGCGGAGGTGCGATGATCACGCTCGTCCCTCTTACCGGTCTGGGCAGCACCAACGGCTATCAGAATCCGGCTATCGCCCTTGACCCGAATAACAATCTCTACGTCGGGGGCAACTGGAATAACTGCCTGCTGATGTTCCCTTACGATACCAAGACGCAAACCTGGGACACTCTCAGCACGCTCACTACTTCGAATAATTCGGCCGCTGAATGCGGCGTAGCCCCCTACAGCTTCGCGCAATATAGCATCTTCGGATTCGCACCTTACTATTTCCAGCCCTGGGGAATCGCGATCGGCAACAGCAACAACATGATCGTGGGCAGCCAGAACAGCGGCAACTTCATCTTTAACCTGTACGTGACCGGCGCCTGGAGCAACCCGACGGTCCCCGCGAACTCGAGTTCGACAAGCTCAATCATCTCCGGATTGACCAAGCGGCCGAATTCGGTCGCCCAGGACCCGGAGGGCAATGTTTATTTCGTTGAAGATTCGGGCGGATTGCCCGGCGTCTACCAGATTCCCGCGTCGGTGGTCGCTGCCGGAACCGCAGGGGCGCTCTCCTCGGATGCCGGCCTGACGCGTGTGGATCCGAACCTTCCCAGCGTCTCGGGAGTCATTACCGACCCCGCGGGCAATCTGTACATCAGCGACTCGACGGACGGCGTTTTCATGGTGCCAAATCCGTCGGGGACCCCGCAAACCTCGGCGGCGGTGATGCTGAGTCCCGTGCCTGCCCAGGGCGAGGTCGCGATCGATTGGGCGCGCAAGATTCTCTATGTTCCGACTACCCAGAAGCAATCGAATGGCCAGGCGGATGTGGCCAAGGTCGGAATTGGCTACGCGGAATTCGGATCTTCCGGCGTAGCGGTAACGACATCCACGGCCACACCCGTGGACTTCAGCTTTAACGGCAGCGTCACGCCGGCGAGTTATGTGATCGTGGAAGCCGGCATGACAAAACCCGATTTCGCCATCACTGGCGGAACCTGCACGACTGGAACGGCCTACACGGCCCAGTCCAGTTGCGTTGAGAATCTGACGTTCACTCCGAGCTCAGTTGGCAACATCTCGGCCAAACTGTTGATGCTCGACTCCAAGAGCAACGTTTTGGCCGCCATCATGCTGCATGGCCTGGGGATGGGCGCGAACGTCCAAACGTCTCCGGCGTTGCAGTCCGGCATTGGCGCTAACCTGAAGACGCCAACCCAGGTTGCGACCGACGCGGTGGGCGATGTTTTCGTTGCGGATCCCGGCCAGGGCAAAGTTCTCATGTATGCGGCCGGTTCCGGCACTACCTCCACTGCCGTCTCCATTGGCACCGGATTGACTTCTCCCACCGGCGTCGCGGTCGACGGCGCAGGCGATGTTTTTATCGCGGATAGCGGCGCCGGCAGCGTGTACGAGGTGCCCGTTGGAGCAAGCGGCCGGAACGCGGCGGGCCAAATAACCCTGGTAAGCGGCTTGGGCACCACCGACCTGAACGTGGCCGCGGATGGGTTGGGCAATCTCTATATCGCCGATTCAAGCAAGGGGCGCGTCGTGAAGCTGAGCAACGTCGGCGCGGCCACCTCCACTACCCTGGGGCTGTCGGAAACGATGCTTACGACCGGGTTCACTGCTCCGTCCGCCGTTGCCGTTGACTCAAACAACAATCTCTACGTGATCGACGGCGCGAACCTGTTTGAACTCACAGGCGGATTGGGCGCTCCAACAACTTTGCTGAACACTCTGAGCGGTGCAAGCGGCTTGGCTGTCGATCCTTCCGGGGCTGTCTATATTTCATCGGCGGGCGGGACCACGCGGGTTCCTTACCTTAGCGGCGCCTTGGCTCCCGCCAATGAGACCGCGGTTGCCTCGAGCGTGACTAATACTTCCTCAGTCGCTCTTGACCGCGCGGGCAACGTGTATCTGACTCAGGCCACCGGCGGCAGCGTGACCCTTGTAAGCACCAACGGCACCCTGACCCTGCCCACTCCCGCTACGCTCACGTCTTCAACATCTGCAGCCGCCACCATTACGAACACTGGAAACGCAACGCTGACCATTACCGGCTACACCAGCACCAATGCGGTGGACTTCACGGCCTCAGATACCACCACCGGTGGCTGCCAAGCCGGCAGCCCATTGGCGGCGGGCGGCAGCTGCCTGGTGAACGTCACCTTTACCCCGGGGGCTGGAGAGCAGGGTACGCTTACCAGCCAGATCGGAGTTAAGAGCAATGCGGTGAACGCGCCGGAGACGATCAGCGCGGCTGGCGTGGGCCTGGCATTGGCTAACTCCGTGACCGCAGGCACCGTCGGAAGCACGGCACAGGTGGTCAATACGCCCTTGACGGTGACGGTGGCGGCGAAGAGCGGCACTGGGGCGAACCCCACCGGGACGGTGACGGTGAGCTTTACGTCCTGGAACGTCATCGTTCCCTCCAGCACAAATATCCCGACCATCAACCCGATTACGATGACTGCGACGGCAACTTTGGTGAACGGCGCTGCCAGTTTCAATCTGTCGCCGGTACTGGCCGGGACCCAGACGCTTACCATCAACTACAGTGGCGATAGAGTGTACGGCCGATCGACTGGAACCGTGGCCGCTACAGTGGCAAAGTCCTCGATCGCGGCCTTTGTTGCGGATCCCAATCCCCCATCGTATCTGCCCTTCGTCCTGGAGTCGGGCAGTGTCTCCGGATCCATACCGTACGATGGGTCGCAAACGTACTGGCAATACACCATGCCGGTGACAGTAAGCACTGCGGCCGGCGTTCCCACCGGCACCCTCACTTTTATGGATAACTCCTCGACCTGCCCGCCGGGAACCTCTGCTACCGGCCAGGGCGCGGCATACTGTCTGTTAGCGAATTATTCGGGCGTGGCATGTCCAGAGGCGGCCGGCGCCGCAACCGTGTATGTACAGAACACTGGCGTCGCACCCACCGGCGCCCAGGGTAATTTCTCTACCGGCTGCCTGCAGATGCCCCAGTTCACAACCTACACACCGGTTATCTCCACGCACTACATCACGCCGGTGTTTAGTGGAGATGCAAATTTCATAGGCGCTACTGACACGGTGTCGACCCTCTTCCAGGCCCTTCGCAGTCCCCTCGTGACCATTACTTCCTCCCCGGCAACGCTGAGCGTTCAGTCTGGATCCGCGGCCAGCGCAACTCTCACCCTGACCTCGCTTCTGGGCTATGGGTATGCCGGAAAGGGCTCGCAACTGAACGATTACAACTTCCCGGTGTCGCTGACGTGCGACAACCTCCCGCCCCACACTGTCTGTTCGTTTGCCTATCCCAGCACCGTCAATCCCAACCAGCCGAGCGCCCCCAATTCGGTGCAGATCCCATGCACCGGAACCACTGGAGCCGCGGACAACTGTCTGACGGGAACGGTGACGGTAACCATCAACACCGACGTGTCTGCGGGAACCACCACCAGCAGTCAGAACGCCGCTATTGCGTCGATCACCTTGGCGTCGATTTTTGGCTTCGGGATGATCGGGCTCTTTTTCCGGCGTAAGGTTTTTGAAAAAGGCCGTCTGCTGTTGATGGTGTTCCTGATGATCGTGGGAGGCGCGCTGGCGGCTAGTCTCACCGCCTGCAACACCACAAATCTCACCCCCAATGCGGTATTGAGCACGCCGGCGGGAACCTACGCCGTGACTGTTTCGGCACAGCAGGTCGGCACGCAAACCATCAACCTTGCCACCGGGCCAGTCCAGATCTACGGCAGCGAGAACCAGGTTTCTTTGCCGTTCTACATTAACGTGACGGTGCATTAAGCACCGGCGCAATACAGAACCGCGCAAAGACAACATCGCGCCGCGCAACCGGCGCGATGTTGTCTTTGCGCTTCAGGAAGGCGGACCCGATCCGCGCGCCGGTCGCGGTCACATGTGCGCCGCCTGCTCCCGGCGTCTGCCGGGAACTCGGGGTTGAGACAACGATTTCAACGCGCGTAGATACGATTTGTGTCCTTGCGGGGCTGCTGGGACAAGCTTGTCGTGTAAATGAGTCAAGGAGAATCTGCTTATGCGGTTCCGTACGGCTTGGTGGCTGGTTACCGCGGCTCTCGTGGTTGCGGGATGCGGCGGCGGTGGTTCCGGTTCGGGCACGTCTTCCCCACCGCCAACCGCGCCGACGGTCACCGCGGTTACGCCCCCCAGTGGTAGCACCGGCGTCGCCATCGCTACGACCGTAACGGCCACCTTCAGCCAGGCAATGAATGCGTCGACGATCGGAACCTCGACCTTCACGCTAACGGTACAGGGCGGCGGCGCAGTCAGCGGAACCGTCAGCTATTCCGCCGGCGGAAGCACCGCAACGTTCACGCCATCCGCAAGCCTGGCCTATGGCACGACGTACACAGCCACAATCACAACCGGGGCGCAGAATTCCTCAGGAACCGCGCTGGCCGCTAACTACACCTGGTCGTTCACCACCGCGGCAGCTCCGCCGCCGACGGTCACCGCGGTTACGCCCACCAGTGGCAGCACCGGCGTCGCCATCGCTGCGACCGTCACGGCCACATTCAGCCAGGCGATGAATGCGTCGACGATCAACGCTTCGACCTTCACGCTGACGGTGCAAGGCGGCGCAGCCGTCAGCGGAACCGTCAGCTATTCCGCCGGCGGGAACGTGGCAACGTTCACTCCGAATGCCACTCTGGCCTATAACACGCCGTACACGGCAACAATCACTACCGGGGCGCAGAATTCCTCAGGAACCGCGCTGGCCGCTAACTACACCTGGTCGTTCACCACCGCGGCAGCTCCGCCGCCGACGGTCACCGCGGTTACGCCCGCCAGTGGCGCCACCGGCGTCGTCATCGCTGCGCCCGTCACGGCCACCTTCAGCCAGGCGATGAATGCGTCGACGATCAACGCTTCGACCTTCACGCTGACTGTGCAAGGCGGCGCAGCCGTGCAGGGGACCGTCAACTACAACTCCGCCTCCTCGGTTGCCACGTTTACCCCGGCGGCGAATCTTGCCTACAACACTACGTACACCGCCGCCATCACTACCGGCGCCACAGGTTCGGCGGGAACTGCGCTGGCCGCGAATTACACGTGGAGCTTTACCACGGAGACGGCCCCGATTCCAACCGTTACGTCAACCGTGCCGAATAGCGGCGCCACCAACGTGAACGTGGGCAATGCCTTGACGGCCACCTTTAGCCAGCCGATGAACTCGGCAACCATTACTTCTTCCACCTTCACGTTGTCGGTCACGGGCGGCGCTGCTGTCGCGGGCACGGTCATATACTCCACCGGCACTTCGACGGCAACCTTCACGCCGTCGGCAGCCCTGGCTTACAACACGTCCTACACGGCGACCATCACCACGGGAGCAACCAGCTCCGCCGGCGCAGCGCTGGCCTCCAACTACTTGTGGACCTTCACCACCGGCGCGAATCCAAACCAGGTTACGGTGGACTTTGGCGCCACTTATCAAACGATCCGCGGATTCGGCGGTTCGACTGCGTGGCTGGGTCAGTTAACCACCCAGCAGGCCACCGCCCTGTTCAGCCCAACCAACGGCCTCGGCCTAAGCATCCTGCGCGTGCGCATCGATCCCCAGGGCTCAGCTTCAAGCAACTGGGTCACGGGCCAATGGACCGCGGAGTTGGCCAATGCCACGGAAGCCCAGAGCGCAAACAGCAATGCGATTGTGTTCGCATCGCCCTGGACGCCGCCGGTTTCGATGAAGACCAGCTCCGCGAGCCAGCCATACTATGCCGGCACTTCCGCTTGCAGCCCCGGTCCTGACTACTGCGGCGGCTACCTGAATCCCTCCGACTATGCAGCATACGCAAGCTATCTCGAGGACTTTGTCACCTACTTCGCAAACAACGGCGTGAACCTGCACGGCATTTCCATGCAGAACGAACCGGATTATGCGGACGTGAATTACGAGTCCTGCTACTGGACGCCGCAGCAGATGGATACCTGGGTGGCCTCGCTGACCGCGAACGGCGCAACCAATCCCCTGACCACGAAGCTGATCATGCCGGAGTCGTTTCAGTTCATTCAGGCTCAATCCAATCCAACGCTGGCCGATTCCAGCGCGGTGGGCAATGTCGCGATCATTGGCGGGCACCTTTACGGCGTCACGCCCACCTATTATGCAACTGCGATCAATGACGGGAAAGATCTTTGGATGACCGAGCACGCCCTTACGCCCGCGGGGTCGCAGCCTGCCATCGGCGATGCGCTGGCGCTGGCCGAGGAAATCCACAACTCGATGACGGTCGGCTACTACAACGCCTATGTGTGGTGGTGGATTTGGGACAATCCTGCCGACGGTATCAACTACGGACTGATCAACTCCAGCACCAGCAGTCCGGCGCCAACCTATTACGGTTACGCCATCGGCCAGTTTGCGCACTTCATCCAGCCCGGCTATGTGCGCGTATCGGCGACCGCGAACCCTATCTCCGGAGCGTACCTCTCAGCCTACAACGGGGGGAGTGGACACGACGTCATCGTGGCGATCAATGCCGGTTCGGCTTCGGCGAACTTGTCCTTCACGCTTCAGAACACGACCGTCACCTCGCTGACGCCTTATCAGACCACCTCAGGCGGCGGAATGGCGCAACAAACCGCGATTAGCGTGTCGAGCGGACAGTTTACCTACACGCTTCCCGCGCAGAGCATCGTCACGTTTAACCAGCAATAAAGCGGGCCTGTTCTGGGACGAATTCAGACCGTGCCGCTGCGCGCGGATTTGGATTCGCCGGCGTCCGGCGAGTCACCCTGGGGCCGGAACGCAGCCACGCCGCACCCCACAAGCGCCGCCCGGTTCTGAAGCTGGGATACCCGCAACTGAATCGAGGAATCGCCGAGCCGGGCTCGCACGGTGGGCAAGAAGAGGCTTGCGGAGCGGGAGATGCCTCCGCCCAGCACGATCACGTCCGCGTGAAAGCCGGCGAGCAGTGAGCGGATGACTTCTCCGAGATGCTGTCCGAATTCCGCGAAAGCCTGTTCCGCGGCCGGATCTTCACAGACAGCAGCCGCCAGGTCAATCACTTCGCGCTTCATGCCCGTGCGGCGCTCGTAATTACCCACGATCGCCCGGGCAGAGACGAAGTCTTCCACGATTCCGCCCTCGTAGGGAAGATTCCAGATCTCGCCACCGCGGGGCACGCCAGGTCCCTCGGTCACCAGGCGGCCCTCCACCGCAAACGCCGATCCAATTCCCGTACCCAGCGTGAGACCCACAGCGCGGCCAAAGCCGCGTGCCGCTCCGGCGCCGATTTCACCCAGCAGAAAAGCATCGGCATCGTTGAGAAAGCGCACCTGGGCCGGCTGCAAGCCGAAGCGCGCGGCCAGCGCCTGGCGCAGATCGATTCCGTAGAGATAAGGCAGCTTGTGGCGCATCAGGCTGATGCTGGCTCGGAGGTCGAAGGGCCCGGGCACGGCGAGCATCGCACCCATCTTCCTGTCGCGGACAGCCCCGGCCTTCACGCCCAGGTCAAACAATAGATCGAGAAAGGCATCGCAGGTTTGCGCGGCAGGATGAGGCGCGCTGACGACCGGCCCCAGGCAGAAATCCTTGTCGCAGCACACTGCGGCGGCGACATGGCTGCCGCCAACATCAAACGCGAGTACACAACTCTCTTGAAGGCCAGCCATCATACACGTCGCAAGACCTCAGTCGATGGGAGCGTTCTCATTGGTGTTGAGACTATGATCATATGTATCACAAGTAGCGGCAGAAAGGTACGCGTTTCTTGGCGCAATTCGTCTAAAAGCCCCAAAAAACGGCGATGATTCTGCTAAAAGATCCTTATCGTGATTTCCAAATTCGGGCGTTCAATGGGCTCGGATTTGAGACCGCTTGTGCAGGAAAATGATAACGGTACCCGCGCGAAAAACGATTTACTTGAGCGAGCGGTTCCGGGCGGCGCAGCGCGTTGGACCGGTCACTCCATTTTGACTAATGAACGACAACGGAAGAGCGGTGTTTGCAGCCGCAAGAGCGGCGCAGCACAATCTCGACCGGCAGAACGATCCGGTTGCCGGTGTGCGGCGTTTCGCCGCGCGCGATGCGGTCGAAGAGCAGGCTTGCCGCCACGCTGCCCATCTCCTGCGCAGGCTGGCGAACAACGGTAAGCGGCGGCGAGGTGAACTCTGCCAGGTCGAAGTCGTCGAATCCGGCAAAGGCCAGATCATTCGGAACTCGCACGCCGAGGCGCGCAATCGCGCCCAGAACATAGCGCGTTGCCAGCGTATTCGACGTAAGGATCGCCGTCGGCGCATTGTTGCCTTCGAGCTTGGCCTTTAGAACCCGCAGAGTAATTTCCTCCGATCCGCAGTCGAAGACCGCATCCACCGCAAGTCTCGCATCCTGCATGGCGCGGCGATAGCCAAGAAATCGGCTGTTGATGGTAAACAGGCTCCTGCTAAGTCCGATGTAGGCGATGCGTTGGTGACCGTGCTCTATCAGATGCTCTACGATGCGGCGCGCTCCGATTGCGTTTTGCACTATCACGACATCGATGGACGGGTCGGGGACCGGCCGGTCAAAGGCCACCACCGGAGTTTTGCCAAAGAGCGCCCGCGTAAGGCGCGTGTGACGGAACCCGGTGGGAATCACAAGCAGCCCGTCTACGTGCCGCTGCAGCATCTGGTCCGCCTCGGCATACTCCGTCTCCGGGTCTTCGTCGGAGGTGGTGATGATCACCGAGTAGCCGTGCTCTTTGGCCATGGTTGTTACCGCGTGCGCGCAGTTGGCGAAGAACGGATCGTAGAGGTAAGGAATAATCAGGCCGATGGAGCGGCTTGGTTGACCGCGAAATGCGCGCGCCAGCACATTAGGACGGTACTTTAGTTGTTCGATCGCGGTTTGAACACGTTGCGTGGTTTCCGCCGAGACACGAACGGTCCCGCTCAAGACCCGGGAGACAGTCATGGTGCCGACGCCGGCCAACCGGGCGACGTCACTCATGGTGGGCTTGCGGTGCACAACCGGCGCGAATGCCTGTTGTCTCGCTTTGCTCGCAGGTTGACTCGCAGGAGGTTTCGCCAATTCGATCTCTCCAGGAACAGCTAGCTTTGTACGCCCTGGCCGAACTCTCGGCGATGAAGATTGACCGGCGCTCCGGCGCTTATAGCGGTGCTCCAATCGATGTGGAACGGAGGCGCAACTCTTACGTCGCGTTTCCCTCAAGGAGACGCCACCTTGCACGCCCCTCAAGACTCCGCGTAAATTGGAGAACCGCCGTAGTTCCGATTGTGCTCCAGTCTCTTGGGCCGGACAACCTCAGTGACACCGTCTGACAACCGCGAGGAAGGCGGTTAAAGCATGAATATAGCAGTGTTCTTGGGTAGCAGGCAATCAAATCCGCCCACCAAGCGGATGGTTTTTTTGAAGTGCGGCGGCAGTTTCTGTTGGGCCTTCAACTGCGCTTCGAGCGATGGGGCCTCTCAGCGGGCGGACAGGTCGACTCGCGAATGACCAATTCCGGCAGGACGGGCAGCATGCGCGGAACCGTAGCTTGTCCACGAACCCGTTGCAGCAGAGTACGCGCGGCAATCATGCCCATCTGATGGAGCGGTTGGCGGATGGTGGTAATGCTGGGATTGTGGAAGGCGGCGCTCTGGATGTCGTTGAATCCCACCACGGAAATATCTTCGGGGACACGCAGCCCATGGTCGCGTATAGCCCGGATGGCGCCAATGGCGGCTATATCGTCGTAGCAGACGATGGCCGTGAAATGGACCTTGCGATTGAGCAGTTCGCAAGCCAGCTCGAACCCCAGTTCCGGCGTGGAGACCAGCAGCTTGAGATGTACGGTCAACTCGGGCCGCACAACGATGCCAAGTTCTTTGGCCACGGCCTTCAGGCAATCCCAGCGGTGGTCGGCGTCGGAGCCGTGGCTGCCGCCGCGCATAAAGGCGATTTTCCGGTGACCGAGCTGATACAGATGCCTCAAAGTGAGCTCCGCTGCCCGCCGCTGGTCCAGCACCACATTGGTAATTCCCGGGATCTCGCGATGACCTGCGATGGCGACTGCGGGAAGCTTGAGACGGTGCTCCAGGACGGTGTCGATCAGGATGAATCCTTCCACTGAGCGCTCCATCAGCATGCGCGGGTATTCTTCAATCAAGTCGGGCTTGCGGTGATGACTCGCGGTCAGGTAGAAGTAACCTTCCTCAATGAGAGACTCCTCCACGCCGGTGAGCACCTGCGCAGTATAACTGTCGCTCAGCTCGGGCACGAGCACGCCGATGGAAAACGTTTGCCGCTTGCGCAATGACCGCGCATAGAAGCTGGGCCGGTAATCGAATTTGGCGGCCGCCGCCTTTACCCGGTCCCGCGTCTGCTGCGGAATGGCACGCACTCCCGGGGCGCTGTTCAGCACCAGGGAGATGGTGGCCGGCGACAGATCGAGGTACTCGCCCAGAATCCGCAGACTGACGGGCTGCCCCGGCTCCGGCTCGCGTCTTGGTTTCGCTCTCTTGACCATTTCTCCTGTTTTAACACTCGTAGGGGCTTTTTGGAGATGTGCTGGACGGCTAATTGGTTCGAGCGGCAGCTTGATCGGTCTCTGTCCCGCGTGATTGCGTTCCTTGCGGTCGAGTGCCGCGATCAGGAAGCGCCTTCGATCAGGGCCGATTCAGGCCCCGATTTTGCGCTTCCCTGAAAATCTGTAAAGATGGAAGAGCTATGACAGTCCTAACCCCCGCAAAAGTCTTTGCCGACCGCATTGGCCGGATCGAGGTCTCCGCAACCATGGCCGTGGCTGCCGAGGCCGCCAAACTGCGCGCCCAGGGCGCCAACCTGGTGGATTTCGGGGCCGGAGAGC
>Ga0326727_10003911_pt1 | contig 46278 bp, 35 predicted proteins | sample MB2enrmetagenome_FD_207643 | JGI IMG/M metagenome (GOLD analysis project Ga0326727, IMG submission 207643) | Lab enriched peat soil microbial communities from McLean, Ithaca, NY, United States - MB29MY | ecosystem: Environmental > Terrestrial > Soil > Wetlands > Peat | place: USA: New York... | reverse complement strand
AGAGTCCCATGAACCCGGATGACCGGGGCCACGTAGGTGCGGATGTGCAAATCGGAGGCGCCCTCCTGCACAACCAACTGCAATAAATCAGCCATCGTATACATACCCGGTGCGGCTTTTGGTAATTTCTACATGATTGCTTTTGATTTCTAATCTGCATCCCCCGTGGTGGCGCGGACCACCTCGTCGGCGGTGGTCAGCCCGGCCAGGACCTTGCGGGCGCCGTCTTCGCGCAACGTGCGCATGCCCATCTCCCGCGCGCGGGCGCGCAAGACGGACGAGGAGACCCGCTCATAGACCAATTTGCGGGCTTCGTCATCCAGAACGAAAATCTCAAAAATCCCAAAGCGGCCGCGATAGGTGGTCTTGTTGCAATCGCTGCAACCCTTGCCCTGCATGCAGTTGGAGCCGGCCAATTGGCCGGGCTCCAGGTTCAGCGCCCGCAACTCGGTGTCGCTGGGAGTATAGGGGGCGGCGCAACGCTTGCAGACCTTTCGCACCAGCCGCTGGGCCATCAAGGCGCGGACGGAGGAGGCCACCAGGAAGGGCTTGACGCCGATGTCAATCAAGCGGGTCACGGCGCTGGGGGCGTCGTTGGTGTGGAGGGTCGAGAATACCAGGTGGCCGGTCAGGGAGGCATTGATGGCGATGGTGGCTGTTTCCACGTCGCGAATTTCCCCCAGCATGATGACGTTGGGGGCCTGGCGCAGCATGGAGCGCAGGGCCATGGCAAAGGTCAGGCCGACGGTTTCGTTGACCTGCACCTGGTTGATCCCGGAGAGCAAATACTCAACCGGGTCCTCCACTGTGATGATCTTGCGGTCGGGACGGTTGATGAAATTCAAACAGGAATAGAGCGTGGTGGTCTTGCCCGAACCGGTGGGGCCGGTGACCAGCAGGATGCCGTCGGGCAGGCCGATCAACCGCTCGAAAGTTTGCTGGTCATCGGTGAAAAATCCCAGTTCCGGCAGGCCCAGCCGCAATCCCTCCTTGTCCAAAATACGCATGACAATGCTTTCCCCGTGGTTGGTCGGAATGCACGAGACGCGCAGGTCAATGAGCTTGCCGCCGACGGAGGTCTGAATGCGTCCGTCCTGGGGGATGCGCCGTTCCGCGATGGACATGGCGGACTGAATTTTGATCCGGCTGATGACGGCCGCCTGCAACCGCTTGGGCGGACTTTTCATCTCATGGAGCATGCCGTCAATGCGGTAACGGATGCGGAAAGTCTTGGAGAGCGGCTCCAAATGAATGTCCGACGCCCGGGCCCGGAAGGCTTCCACGATGAGCATGTTGACCAGCTTGATGATGGGGGCGTCGGCATCCACGATGGCCCCATCATCGCCCGTCTGCTTGGCGGCGGCCGCAACATCCACTTCACCCTCCGTGATTTCCTGGAGCATGCTGGAAACCGACTCGTCCGCCACCCCGTAGTACTTGTTGAGGGCGGATTCTATGTCTTCATCGGTGGCCACGCGCAACTCCACGTCGGCGTTGATCATCCGTTGCAGGCTGTCAATGGCGTCCAAATCGGACGGATCGGCCAGCGCTATGACCACGGTGTTTTCGTTTTTTGAAACAGGCACGGCCCGGTAGCGCTTGGCCACATGGCGCGGCACGGCGGCAATCACGTCATCGGACAGGCGCAGGGTGCTCAAACTGACGAACTCGTAGCCGAAATGGGAGGCCTTGGCCCGGGCGACATCGGCGGTGGTGATGATCTTGCGGGAAACCAGCAGGTCCACAAGCCCTTCGGACTTGGCGCTGGCTTCCTCGCGCAACGGGCCTAATTGCTCGGCGCTGACCAGCCCCATGTCCACCAGTAAATCAATTAAATTGTCGTCTTTCGCGGCCACGATTTGCCTTTGCTTCGGTCGGTTCTCGGCCTCAAAGAGTTTAACCTACACGCGCCCCTGGGGCCATGTCCATCAAAGAATAGTGGAGTTGGGATGGTGAATGGAGATGAAGAATCCGGATTTTCACCACGCACTATTTCTGGCCGGCCTGCGCTTGTCTTCATAAAGAAAGAGAGGCCGTCCGGCGGAAGAGCGGCCTGTTCGGTCTGCAAAATTGGGTCCCCACCCCTTTCCTGGCCCACTGACTGATGTCTCCTCGGCGTTTTTGGCTCTTCCTTTCCAAACAACCTCTCTATCTGTCCAATGTCACCAGCCTAATCTGTGCCATGATTGAAAACCGCCCGGCAATCCAAACTCGGATCGTGCCATACGCGGGGAAAAATGAAATGCGCCACAAAACGGCCTCTTTTTGCCGGCCCCCGCGCCGCGCTTTTCACGCATTGTGCGCTTTTTTCACGCATTCCCGGCGTCGGAACGGGCCGCTTTGGGCGCTGATTTTCTGCGTTCACCATGCCTTGCCGAGTGTGTGCGACCGGGCGGGGAACAAGAAAGGCTGCCCGGGGAGAAACGTCGGACGGGACGGGCTTCTCAGAACCGGTTCCCCAAAGCCACCTCCTTATAGCTTTAACCGGTTCTAAGAACCCTTCCCCAGGCAACCCATGCCATAACGTAAAGCGTAACTCATGCCATCTGTTGCCATTATTGGCCGGGCTGATGCCCATCAGCGGAAAACGGGCTCCACCAGAGGCGGGTTTGGCCGCCCGGTCCCGGCCCTTCGCCCGGAGGAATATTTGAATCCGCGGCGAAGTTTGTGGACGTGATGAACTCGATGCCGCCATCCAGACGCATGATATTTCCGCCTGACTTGTTGTGGAGCAATCCAATACCCTCAGTCCCCGCGGGTGGCGCGGTGGGGTAATTAGCGCCATCATTAAATTCAAATGCGTGCTCCGGCGAGTCTATTTCGTCAGGCTCCCAGAAAAGATAGCACATCGGACTCCAGACTTGGGTGCTCTTGCAGGTGATGTAGGAGTTGGCGGCATCGAAGCCGGCGGCGGCGCCATCCCAGACATAGCTGCAGAGTTTGTTGGTTCGTTGGGAGAAGTATGGACTCTTAACGTCAAGGGGGCACCAATAGGAGCCATGGTTTCCCAAATTCGGCCATAACGACCCTTCCTGCCAGGCCCCCTGGGGCGCGTCCGCTGGGATGTTGCCAGGATTGGGAGGCGCGCCCGGGCCGTAAAGCCAGCCCTGTCCGGGGGCATTTCCACCATCCCAGTTGCAAAACGGCAGCCAATCCTTGTTTTCCGAGGTGTACATGTGAACCGCCAGGGCCAGTTGTTTCTGGTTGCCCATGCACTGGGTCCGAATGGCTTGTTGTTTGGCATTGGCCAGCGCCGGCAGCAACAACGCGGCCAAAATGGCGATGATGATGATCACCACCAGCAGTTCAATGAGGGTGAATGCAGAGGTTTGCGGCGAATGTTGGCCGGTTGCGGAAAGCGCAGCCTGCTTTTCAGCTTTCTTATGAGTCGTCATATTGCTTGGTGTTGTGGCAAGGCGTAATCACTTCTAATTACACGCGCCCACCTGTAAGCGCGCTGCCAAGCCACCCCTTTCCGCCAAAAATCTTTTGCCCCGGGTTTGAAACAACCAAAGCGAAGAGGATGCATGGAGAACCCCTCGCTCCGCTGCACTGGCTCCGCATGGCTTGGATCCCGCCGATTCGCCGGGTCGCTCCGGCGATCCATGATCCATCCGTCGGAATAGGCTCCGCCAGAGGCGATGTCACGCGCCATTATTGGCCGGCGGGATGTCCATCAGGGGTAAACGGGCTCCACCAGAGGCGGGTCTTGCCGCCCGGCCCCGGCCCTTCACCTGGAGGGGTACTGGAATCAATGTAAAAGTTCGTGGAAGTGATGAACTCAACGCCGCCATCCAGACGCATGATATTTCCGCCGGTGTTGTTGTGAAGCAGCCCAATTCCCTCATTAGCCCCGCTTCCATTTGGGCCTGGATAATTAGCGCCATCATTAAACTCATACGCGCCCGTGCCCGGGGACTGGTCGTCAGGCTCCCAGAAGAGATAGCACATCGGACTCCAAATTTGGGTCACCTGGCAACTGTAGGGCTCGTTGGGGGGACCCCCTGCGAAGCCGCAGGCGGCGCCATCCCAGACATAGCTGCAGAGTTTGTTGTTCCGTTGGGTGTAGTATTGGCTTGTAAGGTCCTTGGAGCACCAATAGGCGCTATGGTTTCCCATGTCCGGCCACAACGCCCCTTCATACCAGTTTGTCTGGACCGCGGCCTGTGGAATGTTGCCAGGATTGGGAACCTCACCCGGGCCATAAAGCCAGCCCTGGACGGCGGAATTTCCGCCATCCCAGTTGCAGAACGGCAGCCAGTCCTTGTTCTCCGAGGCGTACATGTTCTGCGCCAGGGCCAGTTGCTTCTGGTTGCTCGTGCATCGGGTCCGAATGGCTTGTTGTTTGGCGTTGGCCAGCGCCGGCAGCAACAACGCGGCCAGGATGGCGATGATGATGATCACCACCAGCAGTTCAATGAGCGTGAAGGCGGAGGTTTGCGCCGAATGTTGGCCGGTTGCGGAAGGTGCAGCCTTTTTATCAGTCGTCATATTGCTTGGTTTTGTGGAATGGTTGATTCCATAAGGGCTTCTATATTCACGCGCTGTCAGGCCGCCCGTTTCCGCCAAAAATCTTTTGCCCCGGTTTTGGGGCCGGTCCGGCGAAGACCAGGAACAGTTCCGCGCCCGCGCGTTTCATGGAAACCAGGCGCAGCCGCGCCGCCCTGGCCAGACGTTTGACCCCCGCGCCGCCGGCCAGGGTGGGCGCGGTCCGCCCGCCGAAAATGACAGGACAGAGGGTGAGCCGGATTTCCCGCACAAGGCCGGCCTGGAACAGCCCCGCGTTCAGTTCGCCGCCGCCTTCGCAGAGCAGCCTTTTGACTCCCCGCTCTTCTTTCAGCCAGCGCAAGGCGGCGGGGAGGTTGAGTTTGTGCCGTCCGAAAACCTGGACTTCATCGGCCACCGCGCGAAGGCGGCGCAGTCTGGCCGGGGAGATGCGGGCGGTGGTAAGAATGAGGATCGGGGAAAAGCGGCGCCGGAAAATCTCGGCGTCCGGGTCAACGGTTCCGGTTCCGCTGACGATGACGCGCAGGTTGTATTCCGCCAGGCCGCGCCGGAGGCGGAGGCGGCGATATTTGGCGGGTCCAGGCCCCAGGTTGGCAGGAAACGAATCCACAGTGCGGGCGCCGGCCATGACGGCGTCGGCGGTGGCGCGCAATTCCAACAGATGTTGCCGGTCACGCGGGCTGCCAAAGGGGACGAAACAGCGGCCGGCCGGGGCAATCTTGCCGTCGGCCGTCATGGCGATGTTGAGGAAGACGAAGGGGAGTGTCTGGTCTTGCATTACGCCCCGTCAAGCTTTCCCGTATGCTTCCTCGACAATGGCGCGGAGGTTGTTCTCGGCAACATTGACGATGGCCATCTCGCGGGCGGCGCTTTCTTCCGAATCGCTCGCGTGGGCGGCGTTGACCATGATGCTCTGTCCAAATTCGCGCCGGATCGAGCCGGGGGGCGCCTTGGACGGATCGGTGGGACCGAGGACGTCGCGGATTTTGCGGATGGCCGACACGCCCTCGTAAATGAGCGCGATGCACTTCTCGGTGCCGGGCTGGTGAAGCTGGGCGGCGTCGCATTCGCCCGGCGCGCGGCCGGACATGAATTTAACAATGTTGTCAAATTGGTTGTCGCCGGAAATCGGGCCGAGGAGGTCGCCCAGTTGTTTTTCCAAGGCGGCGGGTATCTTGAACGCGAACTCCTTTTCCAAGGCGGCCCGGGCCCGGGCGCCCACGATGTCTTTGAGCCGCGCGCGCAAAACGTCCCGGACCGGCCCGTAAAAATCGGCCGCCTCCGCCACGCTCATGCGGTGGACCTTGATCCCCACAATGTACAGCCCGGTGCGCGACAGAAAATCAATCACGTTGCCCGGGCGTCCGGTGGCGAAGCGAAAGTTGTCCGGCTTGATGAGCACCAGCGTGCGCTGGGGAATTTCGCCGGGCGGATAGGAAAGGGTGTCCTGGACGATGCCGCCGTCGCTGTCGGAGTAATGGGCCCAGAGTTTGAGTTTTTGCATCGCTTCCTCGGCGCTGGGCGAGGCCAAAACCGCCGGCTCGAAATAGCGCACCTGGTCATGGTCATCCATTATCAAGTCGCCGTAGGTGTCGCGAATGGTTTCCCCGCCGCGGCGGTCGGCGCTGATGTTGCCGATGACGGAGCGGATTTTGCGCACCGCCTCCTCCCCGGCGAAGAGCAGCATCATCACGCGGCGCCGCCGCCCGGTTTTCAGATCGGGGCCGAGATGGGCCAGGATGTAATCGCGGATCAATTCCTGGATGCGCCGGTCTTGCGGATCGGCGGCGGAGACGATCGCCTCGGAATAGCGCCGCACCAATTCGGCGGGCGGAGCGAACATGCGCGCCGCCGCCAGCTCCAGCCCGGTGCGCGTGATCAGCCGCGCAATAATCCCGCCGGTGCGCGACTTGTGCAGGGTGTAGGGAGTGATGAGGACGTACGCCAGTTGTTGTGCCATAAGAAATCAACTCGACTGGGTCGTTGGTTTTGCCGCGCCGCCAGCCGGCGCCGCCGCTTTGGCGGGTGGATTGGAGGCTTGCCCCTCGGTGGTTTTCGCAGCGGGGGGAGTGGCGACGGCCGCCTTGCCGCCCAGGATTTTGAACATGACGACGCCACACGTCGGGCATTTGCCCTTGATCGCTTTGCGTCCGTTCTTCATGGTTTCTTCCACCGCCTCGGCAATTTCTTTCTTGGCCTTGCATTTAACACAATATCCTTCAGGCATAAAAATGGTCTGGGCAGACGCTTCTGGCGTGATACCGCAGTGCTCGAAGGTTACAAGCGGCAGGCCGGCAGCGTCAACACGTAAACGGCCAATCATTCACAACCTGTTTGTATTCAAGCAGATAAAACATGAATTCGCGGGGCGAAAAGTGCCGGAAAGAGGTCATTTCCGGCCCATCAAGCGCCGCCGGGCATCTGGCTGGCGGCGAGCATTTGGCGCAAATGGGTCTTGAGAATTTTCCCGGTGGCGTTGCGCGGCAGACCGGGGAGCATCATGATTTGGCGCGGCAATTTGTAATCCGCCAGCCGCTCGCGGAGAAATTGCAGCAGGGCGGGCGCGTCCAATGTGACGCCCTCGTTGGCGCAAACAAAGGCCAGCGGTTGTTCGCCCTTGCGCGCGTCGGGCACGCCGATGACGGCGGCTTCGCGCACACCGGGGAATTGGTAGAGAATCTCTTCGATCTCGCGCGGATAAACGTTGAGTCCGTTGACCAGCAGCATGTCTTTTTTGCGATCGGTGATGTAGTAATATCCGTCGCGGTCGTGGCGCCCGATGTCGCCGGTGAGCAGCCAGCCGTGTCGAAATGCGCGGGCGGTTTCCCGGGGCTGGTTCCAATAGCCGAGCATGACGTTGGCCCCGCGCACACAGATTTCTCCTGTTTGGTCCGGGCCGAGAATCGCCCCGGCGCCGTCCTGGATGGTGACTTCCACCCCGGAAATCGGCAGCCCGATCGAACCCGCTTTCCAGGGGCCGCGAATGGGATTGAACGAAACCACCGGGCTGGCTTCGCTCAAACCGTACCCTTCCAGGAGCGGGAAGGGAAAGCGCGCGGCGAATTCCCTCAAAATCTCCGCCGGCAAGGGCGCGGCGCCGCTGATGCAAACGCGCAAGGGCAAATCGGCGGGCACGGCGGCGCGGGCCAGCGTGCGGAAGAATTGCGGGACGGCCGGCAGAAGCGTGGCGCGATGACGGATGATTTCCTGCAGGATGTTCTTGGCCGGATGCAGTGATTTGACCAGGACAATCGAGCCGCCGACGTAAAGCGGCAGCAGAATCCCCACCGTGAGCATGAAGGAGTGGAACATGGGAAGGAGAACGGCGAAGCGGTCTTCCCCGACGGCTTCCAGGACGATGCGGCAGCTTTCCAGATTGGCCAGCAGGTTGGCGTGCGACAACATCGCCCCCTTGGGATGCCCGGTCGTGCCCGAAGTGTAGATGATGACCGCCAGGCAAGATTGCGGATTGCGGATTGACTTCGGCGAGCTCAGTCGAGCCGCGGATTGCGGATTGCCAACGACAGCAGGGCGCCTTTCCGCTGCGGCTTCGGCAAAGGCACTTGCCATTCTTCCCATGCTTCCCGTGAGTGCGGATTGTCTGTCCTCCGCAGCATCAGCGAGAGAGGGCGGAGTCCATGGAGCAGCCGTGATTTGTTCTGCCAACAGCGTTCTCAGTTGCGGGCGGGCGGCGTGGAGCGCGCCCAGCGCATCCGGCATGGCGGCGTCCGTGATCAGCGTGTCAATGCCGGCGTCGGAGAGGATGAATTGGACTTCGTTGGGTTTGAGGAAATTGTTGATGGGGACGGCCACGGCGCCGGCTTGGAGGATGCCAAAGAGCGCCGGGACGAATTCCGGGCAGTTCTTCAGCCAGATTCCGACGCGATCCCCGCGCTCCACCCCGAAATCCCGCGTCAGGCGGTCCGCCACCCATAAGGAGCGCGCCCCAAGTTCTCCGTAAGAAAACTCGGCCTCGCCCCAAAAAAGCGCGGTCTTGCGCAAGTCCCGCCGGGCGGAGTCAAGGAAGGCGCGGGCCAGGTTCATGGATTCGACTGCCGCTACGTTTCTCACGCTTTCCACTGTTACAATAGTGGATAAGTTTGTCAAGCTTCGGATGTGAACTTTTTGCGCGGCGGAAACATTCCCGCGGCATCCGTTGGGCGATCCAGGCTTCTTTGCTGGAACCGCTGATTTTTCGGCTTTGTCACCGGCTCCTCCGGGTGCATATTGCCGGAAATGTCCAAGTCCACGGTCTATGTTGTGCTCGCGCTGCTGTCTTTTTGGACGGCGGTGATAGGAGCGGCGGATTATTTTGTGTTTGGCACGACGCTGCGGCAATGCCGGGCCAACAACTTCGAGGCCGCCCAGTGCCAAATCGTGTTGAGCGAGGTGGCGCCCCATGGCATGTTTCACTCCGGCTTCACCATCGAGTATGCCTACACCGTCCACGGGACGGAGTACCGCGGCGCCCGCTACCGATATGACGACGAGTATTCCAGCAGTTCCGGGGCGGACGTGGTGCGGAAATATCCCAAGTGGACGGAGCATGCCGTCTTTTACGATCCCAAGAACCCGGCCGACTCGGTCCTGGCCACGGGAGTCGAGGGAGGCGATCTGCTCTTGATCTTGTTTTCCATTCCTGTCAACGTCGCCCTCCTCATGCTGTGGAGCTGGTTCGCGTCATGGCTGCGGCAAAAGTGGCGCGTGCCGGCGGCCGGCGGAGTGCGAATTTGGCGGCAAGGCGGGAAAATCCGGGTCCGTCTGGCCTGGCTGTCGGCGGCGGCGGCGGGCTTTTATGCCTTGGGCGGCGCGGCCTTTGCCGCCACCTTTCCGGTCGTCGCGATAAACGGTCTGGCCCCGAGCCTCACGGCGATGGAAACCACAGGGGCGGCGGTGCTGGCTGCGGCGGCGGCGGTCTTCTGTTGGACGGCCCTGCGCAATGCTTCCGGCAAATTCGATTTGTTGATTGACGGGCAATCCCAGGCCCTGACCCTGCCGCAGACAGCCGGACGCAGGCAGTCCATGACTTTGCCGCGCGGGGAGATTGCGGGCGTCTGCGTGCAGCGGCGGGTGAGCCGGCTGTCCAGCGGCAGTTTCTACAGTTATCTGCCCGCGCTGGACCGGCGGGAGGCCGGGGCGGGACTGAGGCGCGAGGCCTTGTCCGCCTGCGGCTGGACCGAGGAGAAAGCGAAGGCTTTCAGCCAATGGCTGGCCGGACAACTGGGACTGGAATTCAAGGGCATCGAGGAGGAAGAGGCCGGGCCGGAAGCCCCGCCGGCCAGGGCGGCGTAAGGGCGCGCCCTGAGCCAGCCTGCTTCTTGTTGTTGAGGTTGGTTCGCCGTCAGAGTGGTTCTCACCAACCACAGTTCCCGCGCGACCCGGTTGGCGGCTTGAGGTCCCTCCTGGCGCTGCGCACCCGGTAGAGACGCTCCGTGAAGCCGCCTTCCTCCACAAAAGCCTTGTCCAAGCTGGCGATCTGGCGGTTGAGCAAAGCGCACGCCACCGCGATCAAAGCCAGCGCGCCATTGGCAGAAATCTCCGCATAAGTGGACGATGTGGACGATGTGGACGCCATGGACATTGGCACGCCTTTCTTCAGTCCACCCGGTCCACTCTGTCCACCCAGTCCACCAGCCTGTCCACCACCCGCCCATCCGCGCACATCCCGCGCCCACCGGGCCACGTCGTCCGCGGTGGCCGGACGTCGCGCAATGAGTTCCTCCCTCCGCGAATCATTGCGCGGCCACTGGCCCAGCCTGCGTTGCCGCAAAAAATCCTCATAATCCAGCCGAAGCTCCTCCAAGCTGGCGCGCGCCACATTGGTCAGCTTGAGTTCGGTTTTCTTGGAGGTGCCGGACGCCTGGCTCCCCTCCGCAATATTCTGCGTGCCCGAACGCGCCGCCTGGACCATCTGATCGCGGGTGCGGCTCCGTTTTTCGATATAACGGTCGCAGAAACGCGCCGTCACATCATAAACCAACTGGGCCACCTGAAAACTCTTCAAGCGCCGATAGCCCCCGTGCGCGGGGATCAATTTCTCCGGTTCAGACATATTCAGTCTTCGCGCCGCGCCACGTCCATCTTGTCCACTCCGTCCGCTCTGTCCACATGGTGTTTATTTCTTTCGCGCCCCTCACAGCGATTTAACTTCCGCGGTCAGTTCCTGCAGGGCCTTTTTGGCGTCGCCGAACAACATGCGCGTTTTGATGTTGAAGAACAAATCGTTCTCAATCCCGGCGAATCCCGTGCCGCGGCCCCGCTTGATGACAATTATATTTTTGGCCTTGTCCGCGTTGAGAATGGGCATGCCAAAAATCGGGCTGCCCTGATCGGTGCGCGCCGCCGGGTTGACCACGTCGTTGGCCCCAATGATGAGCGCCACGTCCGCCTGCTCGAATTCCGGGTTGATTTCCTCCATGTCCAGCAGCTTGGGATAAGGCACGTCGGCCTCGGCCAGCAGCACGTTCATGTGGCCGGGCATCCGGCCGGCCACCGGATGAATCGCGTATTTGACCTCCACGCCGCGCTTTTCCAGGAGTTCATCCAGTTCATGCACGAGATGCTGCGCCTGGGCCACGGCCAGGCCGTAACCGGGAATGATAATCACTTTGCGCGCGTAGCCCATCATGATGGCGCATTCGGAGGCGGCGATTTCCCGCAGGGTTTTGTCCGCCTGGCCCGCCCCCGCCTGGCCTTTGGCCGCCCCGCCGAACGAGCCGAAGATGACCTTGGCCAGCGAACGATTCATCGCCTTGCACATCAAGACCGTCAGGAGCGACCCCGCCGCGCCGACCAGCGTTCCGGCGATGATCATGGACATGTTCTTCATGGCGAACCCGGTCACCGCCGCCGCCAGGCCGGTGCAGGAATTCAAGACGGAAATGACCACCGGCATGTCCGCGCCGCCGATGGGCAGGACCTGCAAAACGCCCAAGAGCAAAGCCAGCACGGCGAGAAGAATGGTCCAAATCAAGGACAAATCTGTAACTGTCCCTCCCGCAGCAACAAGGATGCCCAACACCAACAGCACGCTAACGAGTCGCTGACCCGGCCAGCGGAGGGGCTTTTCGCTCACCAACCCCTGCAACTTTCCAAAAGCGATCAGACTGCCGGTGAAACTGATGGCGCCGAACACCATTCCCAAAAGCATGGGGAACGATTCGGCCAAAGCAATATTCACCGGAACGGCGTGGCTCGACCCGGCCATTTCGTCCCGCCACCTCAATTCTTCGGCGAGCGAAATGAAGAGTGCGCACGCGCCGCCCATGCCGTTGAAGAGCGAAACCATTTGTGGCATCGCAGTCATCTTGACACGCTTGGCCAGTCGCCATCCAGGGATGGTGCCAATAACGATAGCAAGAATGATCGCGGCAAAATTACCCATCTCCGGGAGGATGAAAGTTCCACCCAAGGCCAGCGCCATGCCGACCGCAGCCATCATATTGCCGGAACGCGCCGTGCGCGGTGAACTCAGGCGCTTCAATCCGAATATGAAGAGCAATGAAGCGATCAGATACGCTGCTTCGGAGATGTCGGTGCGGGTCATTTGGCGTCTTTGCTTTTATCCGGGGCCTTGGCTTTGAACATCTCCAACATCCGGTCCGTCACCACAAATCCGCCCACCACATTCAACGTCCCCAGAATCACCGCGATGAAACCGAGGGTGAACAAAACCGGGTCATCACCCGCCTTGCCCAGAACAATGACGCCGCCGATGAGCACAATGCCATGAATCGCATTGGCCCCGGACATCAGCGGCGTATGCAGCACGGTCGGCACCCGCGAGATCACTTCCACGCCCGTGAAAATGGCGAGGACGAAAATATAAATCATGGCCAATCCGCTCATGGGGCCTTTCGGGTTATCTCGCCGCCGTGCGTGATGCAGGTGGCGGCGAAAACTTCATTTTTCCAGTCCATCGTAAATCCCTTCTCATTGGTGATTTCCAGAATGAAGCTGGCCAGGTTCCGCGCGAACATGCGGCTGGCGTCCAGCGGCATGCTCGCCGGCAGGTTCAGCGGGCCGAGAATGGTGACGCCATGCGCGCGAACCGTTTGGCCCGCCTGGGTCAACTCGCAGTTGCCGCCGCTCTCCGCCGCCAGGTCAACAATGACCGAGCCGGGCTTCATCTCCGCCACCATTTCCTTGGTAATGAGGCGCGGGGCCGGTTTGCCGGGGACTTGGGCCGTGCTGATGACGAAGTCCGCCACCTTGGCGCGTTCGCGCAACAGTTGCTGCTGTTTGGCGAGCATTTCCGCCGAAACCTGTTTGGCGTAGCCGCCCTTGTCTTCCAGATTCTCCTGGCTGGGAACTTCCAGGAAAGTCGCCCCCAGACTCTTGATCTGCTCTTTCACGGCTGGGCGCACGTCAAACGCTTCCACCACCGCCCCCATCCGCCGTGCCATGGCGATGGCTTGCAGGCCGGCCACGCCCGCGCCCAGAATCAGCGCCTGCGACGGACGAATCGTGCCCGCCGCCGTCGTGAGCATCGGCAGAAATTTCGGGAGCGCATCCGCCGCCAGCAGCACCGCCTTGTAACCGGCGATGGTGGCCATGCTGGAAAGCGTGTCCATACTTTGCGCGCGCGAGATGCGGGGAATGGCGTCCAGGCTGAAGCTGGTGATCCGGCGCCGGGCCAGGACGCTGACCAGTTCGGGATTGCGCAGCGGCGCCAAAAATCCAATCAGCGCCTTGCCTTCGGGAAAGCTTGCCGCCTCCGCCGGCGTCACCGCGCGCACCCGCAACAGGCAGTCCGCGGCGGCCGCCAGCGCGCCGGCGTCGCCGACTATCTGCGCCCCGGAGGCGGCGAACTGGGCGTCGGGGATGGAGGCTGCCCGGCCCGCGCCGGATTGCACCGAGACGGCATGCTGCTTTTTGAGCAGCAACTTGACCGCATCGGGAACGAGCGCGACCCGGGTTTCGCCATCCGTAGTTTCGTCGAAAACAGCAAATCGCATCTACAAATCCTATAATTCCTAACCTGCAAAAACCAGACGAGGATAGTAGCGGCAAAATCCCGCTTATCAAATTATTTGTGGCGAATCAAGGCAGGGTTGGGACGGGCGCGCCGGGTTGCACGTCCAATTCCACCGAGGCGTCTTTCAGACCGCCGGCTTTGGCGGTGAGCTTGACATGGCCCGGCGTTTTGCCGGCCTGCACGGTGACCAGCGACATGCCGTTAAACACGGGGCGCGTGCCGGCCTGATAGGAGTCGTGCGAGCCGGTGTCGCCGTTGTCGTTGCCGATGATTTTGGCCGGGCCTTGGAGATCGAAAGCCACCACGTTGTCCGCGGTGGGGACCACGATGCCGGCGGCATCCAGGATGCGGACTTCGACTTGGGCCACGCCTCGCGCGGCGCTGCTCAATACGGCGCGGTCCAGATGGAGCGCAATGGCGGCAGGCGCGCCGGCGGTGTGGATTTCTTCCTGGGCGACGATCTGCCCGTCCTGGCGTCCGATGGCGCGAAGGGTGCCCGGCTCGTAGGGCACGTCCCAAGTGAGATGCAAATCCGCCGTGGTGCCGGCCGGGGTCGGATCGTTCCAACTGCGGATCGCGCCGGGCCGCGGGAAGACCAGCGACTTGGTTCCATAACTTTTGCCGTTGACCAGCAGTTCCACTTGCCGGCAGTTGGAGAAGACCACCACGGGGATGATGGCGCCCTTTTCACCGGGATAGTTCCAGTGGGGCATCAGATGCACCATGGGATTCGTGACGCACAGGCTCTGGTATAAGTAGTATCCGTCCTTGGGGAAGCCGCAAGTGTCCAGGATGCCGCTGTCGGTGACTCTGTTCGGCCAGGTGGATTCGCCAAGATAGTCCACGCCGGTCCACATAAAGTAGCCCAAGACATAATCATGGACGGCGTTGAATTTCCAGAGCTGTTCGGCGCGAACCAGGGAGGTGGCGTAGCTGAAGGCGCCGCGGTTGCCGCCGAAATAACTGCCGCGCAGGCCGCCAACGCCGACATCTTCAGTGCCGAGCAATTTGTACTGCGGGTGTTTCTCGTGGTCGTCAGAGAAAAACAGTTCGCGGTACTTGCCCCAGCGGTCCACGTAGTTGTAGCCGGCGATATCGAGCGCATCGAGGAAGCCGGGCTGGGTGGGGTGGACGGAGTGAGCCTGATCGCAAGCGGAGGTCACCGGGCGGGTGGGATCCGCTTGATGGCAGATGCCGGCCAGGGACTTGGCCAACTCCACGCCGCGCGGCTCGGATTGGTCGGGGATTTCGTTGCCGATGCTCCACATGATGATGCTGGGATGATTGCGGTCGCGCTGGAGCATGGAAAGAAGATCCTGTCTGGACCATTGGTCGAAAAGCGTGGCGTAGGAACCGCGCAGTTGGCCCTTGGCCTCCGTCCATTCGTCGAAGGCTTCATCCATGACCATCAGTCCAAGACGGTCGCAGAGGTCGAGAAATTCCGGCGCGGGCGGGTTGTGGGCGCAGCGAATGGCGTTGCAGCCCATCGCCTTGAGCAGCGTGAGCCGCCGCTCCCACACCTCGGCCGGCACGGCCGCGCCCATCGCGCCGCCATCATGATGCAGGCACTCGCCGACCAGCTTGACGCGCAGGCCGTTGAGGAAAAAACCCCGGTCCGCATCGAACTCAATTTGCCGGATGCCGATGGCCGTGTCGCAGGAGTCGAGCAATTCCGTCGCGTCAATATGTTTCGGGAACAACGTTGTCCGCACCGTGTAGAGGGCGGGCTTCTCCAGCGTCCACAGTTGCGGCTGGCTGACGGCAATGGTTTGCTCCACTTCTTGCTCGCCTTTGGCGGGCACGTCCACGATGGCAAGGGTTTCAACATGGCCGACCCTCTTGCCGGCGGAATCCATGATTTCCTGATAAACCCCGATGCCGGCGACCGACTCGCTGTCGTTCTGGACGCGGGTCCTGATGACGACGTCCGCGCTGACGCTGGAAATTTTGGGCGTCGTGATGTAAGTGCCCCAAGTAGCCACATGAACCGGCCCGGTCACCTCCGCCCAGACGTGGCGATAGATGCCCGATCCGGTGTACCACCGGCTGTTCGGCTGGATGTCGTTGGCCACGCGCACGGCGAGGACGTTGTTTTCTCCCGCCGCGGCGAGAAAGGGCGTGAGATCACAGTTGAAACTGGTGTATCCATAAGCGTGATGGCCGGCCGGATGGCCGTTGAGGTAAACGTCGGCGTTCATAAAAACACCGTCGAACTGCGCCGACACCCGTTTGCCCTTGAAAGCCGCCGGCGTGGCGAAATGCTTCCGGTACCACCCGATTCCGGCCGGCATGTAGCCTCCCGAACCCGAGGTGGAGTTGGTCCGGTCGTATGGCCCCTCGATGGACCAATCATGCGGCACATCGAGCGCGCGCCAGTCCGAGTCATCGAAGGCCGGATTCTGCGCGCCCGCCGGATCCCCTCGTGTGAACGACCAGTTTAAATCCATGCAAAGCCGCTGGCGCGGCCCGCCTGCGCCCTCGGCGGCGCGGCAACAATACGTTGCCAGGAGAATAAGGGAGACGACGGAAGCGATGTTTTTTTTCATAGCGTGTTCTTGGTTCGCAATGGCTGTACTACAGTGCTGGATGCGGAATGAAGCCCTCTTCCAAAGGACATTTGGCAGACAACGCCTTTGGTCCCCCGGGTGAAGGCTCCACTCGCTGCGATTCCCGTCCATGCAATCCATCCATTCCAAAATGTTACAGACAAACAATTCCTTCCCCTTGTTTGGCAATCAAAGAATTTTCAGTGATAGCGGAAGAGCGTGACGCGCTGGATGGCGTAGTTGTCTGCGTTAAAGCGCATCGCCTTCCACTCGGGGGTTTCGTCGCCGTTCAAGCGGCGGCCGGGAATCCATTTGCCGTTGTCATAAACGCCCTCTTCCACCGTGGCCAGGGCCACGTTGTCCAAAGGTTCCGTGGCGGCGGTGAAATAAATGTTCAAGCCGCGGGCGACAATCACGTAGTCATCCGGCCCGGTGCAGATAAAAAGCGCCACGGGCGGATTGGTGACGGGGCCGGCAGCGCGCGACATGGATCGCGCCTCGATGTTGTAGTTGCCGAGCCGGACGGTCTCCGAAGTCGCGGCCTTGTCGAGCACGATCGCTGTCATGGTGCCGTTGCCTTGATGCTCCAGAATCAGCGGCGCCATGGTTGAAACCAACTGGTAAACGCGAGAGAGCGGGGTGTTCGTTCCCGAATTGCCATCAATCCCAAACGGCGAAAAACCGATGGCGTCGTGTTTGCCGAAAGTCCACAAGGCGTGGGCCGCGCCGACGGCATCGCCGGCCGATTCGGGAACGAAGAGCGGATTGCCCGCCTGGGTGTACCAGGCGCACCAGTCGGTGAAATTGGTCAGGTGGCAGTCCGGGGAAAAGATGTCAATCGCCGGCGCGCCCGCGTGCCAGATGTCCATGACGGTCGGTTGCGGGCCGCCGCTGGGATACTGGCCGGGCGCGCCGGAAATGGGCTGCTTGATCCAGGTGTTCATGTACATCGGAATGTTGTATTCGGCCTTGCCGGCGGCGGCGACATGGCCGACATAGCGCGCGTAATTCCACGCCATGAAAATTTCCTCCGTGAAATAGGAATAAGCCTGCCAGTCATTCTTGTTGACCGTGCTTTTGCCGAAAACCTCCTCCCAGGCGCCGGAAGTCTTGAAACCGGCCGCCTGCCAGGCCTGATGAAGCTGCGAAATCAACTGGTCTTTGTGCGACTGCAAATAATCCATCAACTCCTTCGGCACCGGCCCGTTGAAAGCGCGGTTGGCGGCGGGGCAGTAATCGCGGGGGGTGTCGAGAACGCCGGTTTCGTTTTCGACCTGCATCATCAGGACGGTGTGCTTGGTTCCATCCACCTCGCGCAAGTGCCGCATGAGCGCGGCGTAGGCGCGGCTGTCGGCGTCGCGGTTGGCGTCGCTCAGGGTGGTCAGGGTCGGCAGGCTCTTGCCTTGCTCATTTTGAATGAGCGGGAATCGAACCTGGTTGGTCTTCATCCAGAGCGGCTGGTAGGTGGACTTGCCGTTTTTCCAACTGCCGAACCAGAGGAGAACCGCCCGCTGATTGTTCGCGCGCGCGTCCTTGAGAATATTATCCACCACGGTGAAATCGAACCGGCCTTCCTGCGGTTCCATCAATTCCCAAGTCACCGCCGCCAGCACCGTGTTGAGATGCGCGGCGGTGAGCCGGGGCCATATAGGTTCCATGTAAGCCTGGCTGGAGGTGGTGGAGTTGCGCAATTCCCCCGCCAGGGCCAGATACGGTTTGCCGTCCGCAATCAGTTGCGTGGCGGTGCCCTGCTTGCGGAGGTGCGGGATGGAGGATTCGGGTTTGGTTTGGCCGCTGGCGCTCGACCAGGCGAACGCGCAGAGGCTGCATACGGTGAACAATCTCAAGGTTTTCATGCAGGTGTCCTGACTTTTTGGTTGTGGGTCAGTTGAACTTCTCAGACCCGGATTTTGGCGGCGGGCCAGCCTGGCTTTGCCAGGTCCGTTCTGATTGCGGGCGGCAAACCGGGCAACAGCCAATAAAATGCCTTTGCTTTTGAATTGCGGGCACAACGCCGGAAACCATGATCGGTTCGCGAAAAAACCACTCACCCTCGCTTGCCAAATCTTTGCCCTAAATTGCACCCCCTGCATGAAACACCACAACGCAACACCAGCTCCCTTGAGTCAGAGCCAGCCCCGCGCCGTTCACCAGCGGAAGTGCCGGTATGGGTCGTCCCATTCTTCCGGCTGGTCCAGATACAGGCCGGTCAGCCAGCGTTTTTCCGGTTGCGCGGCGTTGACGGGCCGGTGAAAGCGGTCGAGCAGCGGCGTAGCGCCGGCCACTCCCATGTTCGCCAGCAGGCGCGACACAAGAAAGGAAGCGCGGCGATAAGTGCGCCTGAAATTCATTTGGCTGGACTCAAATTGCCAGGGCTGGAGCTGGCAGAACACGACGCCGGCATCCTCAGCCTGGGCCAGCACGCCGTCGCCGGCCGCGCGCGCACCCGCCGAAACGAGCGGCAGATCGCGGGGAGCGCGGTCGTGGACATCCGCCGGCCCAATCCCCGCCAGCAGCGAGTTGAAGGGGAACGGCTCGAAGAAAGCCGAGATGTGTTCCGCAGTTTTCATCTTGACATTGAAGGGCGGCAGCGCGGAAACGTCCTTTTGGTCCAGGCCGATGGCCAGCAGATTCCCGCCGGCTTTCAGCCAGGCGCCCAGGGCCGCGGCGCTGCCCGCCAGGGCCGGTCCGGCGCCCGGGCCCAAAACGAGGACCTGGCCGGGCGACAGGCTTCCGCCGTCGTAGGATGGGAGCGAAAGGCCAAGCGATTCCAGATGCGTCCTGCCGGCGGCAGGCCCGGCATAAAGGGCTTGGCGCCGCGGCGAAGGCGTCCAGGCGCAAACGTATTGGAGGAGATTGCGCGCGAGCCTCTTGGCCGCCGGGTCGGACTCTGTGCGGCCCGTCACGTCCATCTGGCAGAAGAGCATCAGGCCCCCGCCTTCGCGATATTCCATCAGCGGGCTGAACTGAAGACTGAACCCGCCGTCCAGAATCGGCAGGAAATCGCCGCGGGGCGGCTTTTCGATCAGGACCGAGGCGACATTGCCGCGGTTGCCGCAACGCCACGCGCGCGGGACCGGGATCCCGGCCCACTGCACGGTCGGCCCGTAGCGGGGCCGCGATTCGTAACTCAGCCGCGGCGGCGTCAGCGTCGCCGCGCCGCGCCAATCGCACAGGTTGCCGGCGGCGATTCCGGCCAGGGCGGGATGATCCGGCACCCGCGCGAAGACGCGCCTCAGCCCGTATTCTTCCACCCGGAACCCGAACCGTTTCTCCAACACGTCGGAAGTCTGTTCGAAGAGGAGCACTTTCAAGCCGTCCCGCACGCGGCTGACATCGGGCGCCGGCGCTCCAACGGTCAGCGCGGACTTCCCAACGATCAACAGGTCGTATGCGGACAAATCGGCGTCAGCCGCCACGGCCTGGGCCGGAACTCCCAGCCGGTTCAGCCATGCGCCGGTTTCGCCTTTGGGATCGAAGAGAGCGATTTTTGCGCTGACCTGCGCGGCGGCGGGCGGCGGGCTGATATCAATGGAAAAACTGTCCGTCTGGGTCTCGCCATTGCTGAATTTCACCGTGGCGCTGAGTTCGTAACCGCGGGACGCCAGCATGGCCGGCAATTCAAACCGCAACGGAATGCGCTCCTGCCGGCCTGCCCCGACGGTGACGCGCGTGCCGCCGGCCTGAATCCGCGGCAGGCCCAGCGACCACTGGCAGTCGCACGTCACGCTTTGGCGCGAGTTGTTGATGAGGATGAGTTGTTTCTCCATCGTTTCGCCCGGGGAGAAATTGTGGTCCTTGCTGGTGAAGGCGGCCGGCTTGCCGCCAAGCCAGGCCAGCAAGGGCCGATTGTTGCGGAGGAGCGCCTGGGCGGCCGGGGTTTCAATCCAGTCACTCCGGTCAAAGGCCAGGTCCATCCGCTCGTAGCGCTGCCCCACGTAATCGGCGCTGAACCCCGGGCGCTGCAAGTTCTCCCAATCCACCTTCAATTCCCGGCGGCTCTTGTCCACCCCGTCGCGCAGCTTCCAAAAATGCCCGTATTCCCACGGGGAGACAGCCGACACGCCCCAGGTGCGAAAGGCGCGCCAGTTGTCGGTGAGATAGAGCGCGAAGACCGGGTAGCGTTCCTCGAAGCGGGCCGAGCCAACCTCGTTGGGATAATCCCAGCGATGCCAGAGCCGGCCGGCCTGGAACTGTTTTGCCTCCCAGCGCAGGTTCTCTTTTTCCGGTTCGCTGATTTGGAAGGCGCGGTCCCCGAAGAACTGGGCGTTCCACTCCGCGATGCAAAATTCCCACGGCACGGCGGCGCTGCCGAATTCGCGTTCTCCCTTGTACCAGCCGCGATACATCGTCCAGTCCCAGGTGAACGGCGCGCCGTATTCGCAGGTGAAGGCCGGTTTGACGCCTTGCGCGGCCCAGTGCTCGAACCAATCGGAGAGTTCCTGCGCCGGAACGAAATTCGGGTAGAAATTGATCGCGTCCATCGCGCCCAGGTTCCCCGAGGCATGATGATAGACAATGCGGCTGGGATCCAATCGCCGCACAATGGCTTCCGCGCGCAAGGCCAGCGCGGAGTTTCGCAAGGCCCAAGTGTCGCGGGGGTCGTGAATGCCGTCAATCAGGTCCGGATTCATGTCTTCGTCGTAGCCCGTGGCATTATGGCTCATGCTGTACATAACCACCGACGGATGGTTCTGGGCCGCGCGCACGTAAAACTCCGCGTGCCGCGCATAGCCGTTGGTTTGGTCCGCTTCCGGCCCCGGCCAGTCGTAATCGCTGAAGTGGGGCTGGGAAAAAGCCACCAACATGCCCGCATCGTCGGCCGCGCGGAGAATTTCCGCGAAGCCCAGGTGCGAACCCGGCTCGCAATTGTAGTTGTGAGTATAAACGAAGTTGATGCCAAAGCTCTTGAGGCGCTCCAGGCTCTCGCGCGCTTCGCCGTAGCCGGCCAGCCCCGCGCTGACCTGCGCGTTGTCCAGCGGCACCGCCGAGAGAAAAATGCGGGCGCCGTTGAGGTAGAAATCCCGGCCCTCGATCCAGAACTCGCGGAACCCGAACCGCACGGTCCAGCCGGTGTCCAGGACCGCCCCGGCGGCGTCCAACAGCGACAATTCGAGGGTGCAGGTGTTTTGCGGCGTGTCGAGGTCCCAAAGCCGGTCGGGCATCCATTTCCCGGTGAAGGCCATGCGGCCCTCCTGGAGGGCGCTCCCCTGGAACGCCGGGCTGGTCAGGGTCTTGAGGCCGCGGCCCTCCTGCGAAACGACCGCGCGCAAGCGGTATGGCCCGCCGGGGGCCAGGCCCTCCAGGGCGGCGTCGAAAACGCATTCCTGGTTGCGCACGGATGTCACGACCCGGATGTCCGCCAGGCGCGGCCCGCGGGGCGTGCTTGTCAAATATACGTCCCCGCACAAGCCCCGCCGCTCCACCGCGCCATTGACCCGCCGGGCCGAGGCGCTGTCGGTGTAGGACAGCAGGACCCCCTTGAGCGGCATGGCCACGACTAGCAGCGCCAGGGAGTGAGTCACCCCGGGCGCGCAGGCCGGGGTGATGTCCAGTTCGCCGCCGGGAAAATGGATTTCGCCCGCGCGCGCGCCGTCCACATACACGGCGGCATAAGAGTTGAGGTATTCCGCGCCAAGGGCAATGCGGCGGCCGGCCCAGTTGCCGGGGATCTGGAATTCCCGCCGGTACCACGCGGCGGTGATGCCGGCCAGGTTGCGATTGGTCCAGCCCGGATGGGAGAACACGGTCTGGCAATCCTTTTGCATGTAATCGGTGATCCCCGGCCAGCAGCCCGGGACCTTGAAATAACCCCAATTGCCGGACGGCGCCGATTCCGGCTGCTCCCCGGCCGGCTGCCACTGCCACAACCCATTGAGGCAAATTCGCTCCCGGGTCGGCGTGGTTTCGTGAAACGCCTTGCCGATGTCCCAAACCGCCTCCACGCCTGCTGGCAGAAGCGCGCCGGGCTGCGGCGCGCCCATCCCGGAACTGGCGCCCGCTCCCAGGCACAAGCCGGCTGCCAGCAAAAGGCGGGCGTATTTTGCTTTTTTGTGGCATCCTCCCTTACTCTTAATCTTACTCATAATCATAATCTTAATCTCTTCCGTGCAGCCGGCAATCCGAATTGGCTGCACGAAGAAGATTAAGATTATGATTAAGAGTAAGATTAAGATTAAGAGCAGGAGAGGATACGCCCAAAAATACCATGCGCCCCGGCTGGCTTGCCGGGAGAAACCGGGTTGACAGGACGCATACTTTGCGTTACAAAGTAAGCATGAATAAGATCAAACGCAGTATCGCCGTCATCGAGTTGTTCCTCGTTTTCCCTGCCGCGCTTTTCATGGCCGCGCTCTTCGTGCGGAACCTTCAGCCGGCGCCATATCAACCCGCGCAAACCGCCCGGAGTCTGGTCGAGTGGTTCAGCGCCCGCCCGTTCCTTGGCCTCGATATTTTCCTCATTGCGCTGCCGCTGGCAGCGTTCGTCATTGGCTCCGCCACTCTGCTGCGCCACTGGCGCCGCGATGCGGCGCTTCGGCAGGCCGCGCTGGAGACGCTCGCCGCGGTCCGCGCACACCTGGCGGTCCTGCTTATCGCCGGAGCCACTCTGACAGCCGGGGTCATCCTGGCCATCGTGGCCCTGCACCTGGTCACGGATTGACGCCTTGAATGAATCCTCAATCCTCTTAATCGTTCCCCGGCTCCAGGCGGGCGATGGCGGACATGATTTCATCGGCCACTTCCCGGTAAATCTGTTTGATGCGGGGTTTGGAACCGGTCTCCGCCTCGGAGCGCAAGGCGGCGAAGTCCAGGGGGCGGCCATACTTGACAGTGAGCCGCCGCGGATGGGGCCATCTCCGATGCTTTCCGTAAGCGTCAAAGGTGCCAAACACGCGCACGGGGACGACGGGCGCGGACGATTTGATGACCGCCAAGCCAATGCCGGAACGGGCGGGTTGCAGTTGGCCGTCCGGCGTGCGCGTGCCTTCCGGGAACAGGATGACGGCGCCGCCGCGTTCCAGCCGGTCCAGAATGGATTTGAGTCCCCGGCCCGTTCCGCCGTCGCGGTCCACCGGGACCACCTGCCAGGAACGGAGAAGGGCGGCCGCAATGGGGAAACGAAAGAGCGAGGCGCGGGCGAGATAGTGGATGGGCCGGCTCAAGCCGGCGCCGACCAGCGGCGGGTCGAGAAAACTGGCGTGGTTGCAGGCCAGAATGACCGGCCCGGACTCCGGCACGCGTTCGGGATGGCACACCCGCCAGCGGAAATAGAATCGGAACAGGGCGCGGAAACAATGCCAGCCGATTTTGTAACTGCGATTCATCGCGGCGGACGGGAAGGGGCCTCGGCGAGTTTGCGCCTGACTTCATTGAGGATGCGCGCGCTGGTCTCCTCGGGGGTCAGACGGGAGTTGTTGATCACGGTCGCGCCCAGGGCGATCATCAGCGGCGCCGCGGCCCGTTCGCTGTCGCGCCGGTCGCGCGCGGCGAGATTCTCCTTGACGCCCTCGGCGGCCCGGCGCTTGGAGCGTTCCTTGAGGCTGGCGTCGAGGAAGAATTTGAAGGGGGTTTCGGGAAAGACATGAGTGCCAATGTCGCGGCCTTCCATCACCAGGTTGCCGAATTGGGCGCACTCGCGCTGTTTGAGCTTCATCCATTGGCGCACGGCGGGCACGGCGGCGACATGGGGCACGGCGGCGCTGACCGCGGCGGTGCGGATTTCCTTTTCCGGGTAGTAACTGCTGACCCGCAGAATGACCTGATGGTGGTCCGCGCATTGCAGCGAAGTTTTCCATTTATGGCAGAGAGCGGCGACGGCTTTGGCGTCGTGCGGGTCCACGCCCTGCCGCAAGGCGTGCCAGGCCAGGGTGCGATACATGGCCCCGGTATCCACGTAGATGTAGCCCAGATCGCGGGCGACCCGTTTGGCGTTGGTGCTCTTGCCGGAGGCGCTGGTGCCGTCAATGGCGATGACGATGTTGGGTGTGTTCAAGGGTTTTTCAGGATGGGGATTGAGCTAATGGGCGAACAATTCGGCCCCGGCCAACGGCTGTCGGGTGTGCGCGTCGAGGATGGTCGCGCCCAGTCCGCGGGGCGGCCGGGCGGCGAGCTTTTGGAAAAAATTGGGGAACGTTTTTTTCACGCAGGCGGGGTTTTGGATGACCATGCCGCCGACTTTCAACCCTAGAATGGCAAAACACATCGCCACGCGATGATCGTCGCAGGTTTGGATTTCGGCCCCGCGCAGTTTTCCCGCCGCCGGGAAAATGACGAGGGTCTGGCCCTTCTCGAGCACCCGGGCGCCGCATTGGGCCAGTCCGGCGCGCATCGCCGCCACGCGCTCGCACTCCTGCACGCGCAACCGTTCCAGGCGCGTGAACTTGACCGGCGCGGCGGCGAAAGGCGCCAGCACCATCGCCGTCATGATGCTGTCGCCGAGCTGGGTCCGCCGGGAAACTGAGGCGGGCAGCGGGAGAAAATCGGGGAAGGCGGCGTCCATTTGCCAGCCGGAGGCGGGGAAGGAGGCGACGGTGATGGAACTGGGCGGCTGCATCAGCCATTGGGCGGCGCAAAAGTAACTGGCGCTGGAGGCGTCCGGTTCCACTTGAAATGGGCCGCCGCGCCGGGGAAAGGCCTGGATCAACTGGCGCGTCATGCCGAGGTAGCGCTCCCGTTCGGCATCCCGGCCCGCCGGCGCCACCCGCCACAAGCCGCGCCCGGCGCACAGCGCGATGGCGGAGGCGAACTGCGAACTTTCCTCCGTGCTTACCGCGCAGGCGGCGCGCGGGCGCGGTCCGGTTCCAACAATAACCGCCGGGAGCCGGTCGTTGGGCGAATCCACCCGGTAGCCCAATTGGCGCAAGGCGGCGAACAACCCGGCCTGGGGACGTTCGTGCATCCGGGAAGTTCCCTCCAGGCGATACACCCCGCGGCCCAGACAAACCAGGGCGGCCAGGAACCGGGCGGCGGTTCCGGCGTTGCCGACAAAAAGTTTGAGCGGCCGGCCGGCGGTTCCCGCGTTGGGGATTTTTCCACCCAGGCCGCGCACGGCCAGCGTCCGATTGCCCGATTCCTTTGCATCCTTGTTGACCTGGATGGAAAAACCGAGGCGGCGGAGGCTGTCCACCATAACCTGGGTGTCTTCGCTCCAAAGCGCCCCGCGGAGGGTGGTTTGCCCGCCGGCCAGCGCCGCCAGGATCAGGGCGCGATTGGTCAGGCTCTTGGAACCCGGCACGGAGATTTCCGCCACGACCGGTTTTTCCAGGGGCACAATTTCAATCAGTTCAGGAATCGCCATTGCTCGGATCATGTGGGTCTGCTCATTCGGGCGACATGGTGGCCGAATGGGCGCGCCATTGTTCGCGGCGCTGTCTGGCTTTGGTGAAAAACTCCTCGATGGCCCGGACATCCTCGCGCTCCAGCGCGAGCTGGAATTCCTGCAAATCTTCGATAAAGACACCCAGGACGCGGCCCAAGTTCTTGCGGTTGGCCAGCGCGACGTCGCGCCACATTTCCGGCGAACTGGCGGCGATGCGGGTGGTGTCGCGAAAACCGCTGGCGCAGACCAGGACCTGTTCCCTGGGGTGCGCCGGGCTGAGGACGTAATTGGCCAGTTCCGCCGCGACCACATGCGGCAGATGGCTGGAGCGGCTCACCAGGTCGTCGTGCAATTCGGGCGTCATGAGGACGGGGCATCCGCCGAGCGCCTTCCAAAAAGCCTGAATGGCGCTCACCGCGCGGGCGGGCGATTGCGCGGTGGGCGTGACCAGGCAGATGGCGTTGTGGAAGAGATCGGCGCGGGCGGCGGCCAGGCCGGTTCTTTCCGAGCCGGCCATGGGATGACTGCCGACAAAAGAGGCCTTGACGGCGCGCAGCAGCGGCTCGAGTTCCTGGGCGACACCCGCTTTGACGCTGCCGACATCGGTCACCAGGACGCCGGGTTTGAGGAAAGGCCGCATTTGCAGGGCCAATTCGCGCATTTGGGAAAGGGGCGTGCAAAGGATTACCAGGTCGGCGCGCTCGACCGCCTCCTTCATATTTTGCGTGGCGAACTGGGCGACGCCCAACCGCTGGCATTCGGCCACACTTTCCGGGCGGCGGACAAAAGCATGCACCTGGGCGGAGGATTGGCGCTGCCGGATGGCCAGTCCGAGGGAGCCGCCCAAAAGGCCGGCGCCGATTATACTGATGTGTTCCAAGTGCATGGGGCCATTAAAGAGGAAAGTGACCGGCGGAAAAAGCGAAAATTGCGCGGCATGGAAAATCGGAGGGATGATGGGCCGGCTTTTTTCCAACTGGAATCGCCGGTCCAACCTTCGCAGAATTCCCCAAGACACTCTTGACACCATGCGCCCCGCCCCATAAAGTCACCCCTCTTTCAGCGGAATTTTTTTGAAGTAAAAAATGAATAAAGGCAAGATCGTCCAAGTCATCGGACCCGTCGTTGATGTCGAATTTTCGGGAGAGCTTCCCGGCATTTACAATGCCCTGACTGTCGAATTCGACGTTCCGGGCCAGGGCAAGACCCGGCAAACCCTCGAAGTCGAGCAGCATCTCGGCGACAACTGGGTCCGCACCGTCTGCATGGGCTCCACCGAGGGCCTCAAACGCGGCTACGAAGTCTCCGACACCGGGGCGGCCATTTCCATGCCGGTCGGCGAGGCCACCATGGGCCGCATCCTCAACGTCGTCGGCGACCCTGTGGACGAACGCGGCCCGGTGGTGACCGAGAAGCGCTATCCCATCCATCGCCCGGCCCCGCCGCTGGTGGACCAGTCCACCTCGCCCGAGGTGCTGACCACCGGCATCAAAGTGATTGACCTGATCTGCCCCTTCCTCAAGGGGGGCAAAGTCGGCGCCTTCGGCGGCGCGGGCGTGGGCAAGACGGTCGTCATCATGGAACTGATTAACAACATCGCCAAGCAGCATGGCGGCTATTCGGTCTTTGCCGGGGTGGGCGAACGCACGCGCGAAGGCAACGACCTCTACCATGAAATGTCCGAGGCCGGCGTCATCAACCAGGAAGATCTGGGCAAGTCCAAAGTCGCCCTGGTCTATGGCCAGATGAACGAGCCGCCCGGCGCGCGCCTGCGGGTGGCGCTTTCCGGCCTGGCCATCACGGAGTACTTTCGCGACGAGAAGAACCAGGACGTGTTGCTGTTTATTGACAACATCTTCCGCTTCTCCCAGGCCGGCTCGGAAGTCTCCGCCCTGCTGGGCCGGACCCCCAGCGCCGTCGGCTACCAACCCACCCTGGCCGCCGAAATGGGCGACTTGCAGGAGCGCATCACCTCAACCAAGAAAGGGTCCATCACCTCCTTCCAGGCCGTGTATGTCCCGGCGGACGATTTGACCGACCCAGCCCCCGCCACCACTTTTGCCCACTTGGACGCCACGATTGTCCTGGAGCGTTCCATCGCCGAACTGGGCATTTTCCCGGCCGTGGACCCGCTGGCTTCCACCTCGCGCGCGCTCACTCCGGAAAACGTCGGCCAGGCACATTACGACGCGGCCCGCGGCGTGCAGCGCGTCCTGCAACGCTACAAGGATTTGCAGGACATCATCGCCATCCTCGGCCTGGACGAGCTTTCCCCCGAGGACAAAACGACCGTCGCCCGCGCGCGCAAAATCCAGCGTTTCCTCAGCCAGCCCTTCACCGTCGCCGAAGTCTTCACCGGTCGCGCCGGCAAACAAGTGCCCGTCGCCGAAACCGTGCGCGGCTTCCAGGAGATCCTCGAGGGCAAACACGACGCCGTCGGCGAGCAAAACTTCTACATGAAGGGCGGCATAGACGAAATCAAGGAAGCCTGATCCACATGCCTGCCACCTTGAAGCTGGACATCGTCACCCCCGACGCCGTTACCTTTTCCGGCGACGTGGAAATGGTCACTCTTCCCGCGGTGGAAGGGGAGATGGGCGTCTATCCCCAGCATGTCCCCCTGATGACCCAACTGGTTCCCGGCGAACTGGTCGTCCGCCAGCAAGGCCATGACCTCTACCTGGCCGTGGGCGACGGCTTCGTTGAAGTCACCAACGACCATGTGGCGGTGCTGACCGACATGGCGATCCCGGCCGACCAAATTGACGAAGCCAAAGCCGAAGAAGCCCGGCGGCGCGCCGAGGCCCGATTGGCCGAACATATAGACGACGAGGAAACCGCCACCGTCCACGCGGCCCTGGCCAACTCGATGGCCCAGCTTGCGGTCAAGCGCCGCCGCAAATAGCCGCCGGCATTTTGCGGCGGGCGTCTTGGCACTGCCACCCCTGGATGAAACGCCCCCCTTCCCGGCGCTCTGCCCGCCTCGTCTGAAAGTTTCTTGACTCTTTTTGCTTGTCTCCAGGCCTGAAATCGGTTACAATTGCCCCCTGTTGTGTGGGAGGCCGTGATTTAAGGCGAGTGCGGAACCCGCCTGTGCAAAAATCAGGCCGCCCGAGCTAATGCCAGAAACCAGAAATTCATATATGAGAGCCAAACTTTATCCCCTTTTCATCCTGCTGTTGTTGCACGCGGTCGCGGCGCAGGCTGGAGCCATCCGCAACCTGTCCGGCTTCACGAACACCGTTTTTGGGCCGAATGACGATGGCACTTATCCCGTCATCGGACCCGAGAACGGCATCCCATCCGGCACCCCGGTCGCCGTGCCGATTGGGTTTAGCCTCAACTTCTATGGAGACATATTCAACTCTTTGTATTTGAATAACAACGGGAATGTCACATTCGGCGCCGCGCTCGGTGATTATACTCCTTACGGATTGACCAACACCGAGACCGAGGTCATCGCCCCGTTTTTTGCCGATGTGGACACCCGGGTCGGGAATGTGGTCACTTTCGGCAATGACACCGTGAACGGCCACCCGGCCTTCGGCGTGAACTGGATCGGCGTTGGCTATTACCACGAGAAGACGGACAAGCTCGACAGCTTCCAAATGGTGCTGATTGACCGCTCGGACAGAAATCCGGGCGATTTTGACATCGAGTTCAACTACGACCAGGTTCAGTGGGAGACCGGAGACGCCAGCGGGGGTGTGGACGGGTTGGGAGGCGATTCGGCGGTTGTGGGCTACTCCAATGGAAGCGCTCTGCCGGGGACATCTTTTCAACTGCAAGGCTCGCTCATACCCGGTGAACTGCTCGACAACAATCCGGGGGGCTTGATCCACAGTGATCTCAATACGAATGTCCTGGGACGCTATGTATTTCCCATCGTCAACCTGACGAACACCGTTCTGGATGTGGAACGTTTCAGCCAGGGCAACCCGAGTTGGGCAACCAACACCTACGACAGTTCCGCCTTTACCATCCAGCAAAAAGGATGCGCGCTCTCCTGCCTGGCCATGGCCCTGGAATACGAGGGCATCATGACGGATCCCGGCGCGCTGAATACCCTGATGATTGCGGACAATGATTTTGTGGGAACCAGCGTCAATTGGGACGCCGCCACCCGCGACGCCTCGGACGACACGCTCGAGTTTCACGCCTATCGAACGACCGACTTTCAGTTCCTTAGTCAGACTCTTGCCAATGGCTACCCGGTGATCGCGGGTGTCAACTTGAACGCCGATGGAGTTCCCACCCATTTTGTGCTGGTGACCGGGTATCAGAACGGGCAGTATCTCATCAACGATCCGGGACACGCGGACGCCACCAATCTGGCCTACTATAACAACCAATTCGAGACCCGGGGTTACGTTGGGGATCCGGCGGGCAATGTGAGCGGATTGGATTTCAGCTCCGGCAACGCGGCCGATATTTTGGTCGTGGACCCGCTGGGACGCCGCACCGGTTACGACCCGGCTTCAGGCCTGGTCCTCCAGGAAATTCCCCAATCGGTTCATTTTTTGGACGCCATCGAAAATAGTGATCTGACAGGCGCGCCCGGCACGGACACCGCACACCAGGTGGAAATCTACCAGCCCTTGACGGGGATATATCAAATCCTTCTCTCCGGCCCGAATGCGGGCGCTTACCAGGTGGCGCTGAGATTCTTTTCACAGACTGGGACGCCGGCCTCGCCGTTGACTCTGTCCGGCACAAAAGCGTCCAACACCCTCATCCAACTTCAAGTGAATGTAGGCTCCGCCGGCGTCACCTCGGAAACGTTCACCAATCAATACGCCTGGTCGGTCTCTCCCACCAACGGACTGTTGCCGCTGGACGCGCAGTTCACCGCTCCGGGCGCTGACACCGCCGGCAATGCCGTCACCAATTGGAACTGGAACTTGGGCGACGGCTCAACCAGCGCCGAGCAAAGTCCCTCCTACACCTACATGAACGGCGGCACTTTTTTCCCCAGTCTCACCGCCATTGACAGCACCGGGGCCACCGTGGTCAGTTACGGCCCGTTCATTGTGATTCCGACGGTCTCATTCACCGCCAATCCAACCAACAGCGGCCTGGTTCCCCTGACCGTTCAATTCGACTCCGCGAGCGTGGACAGCGGAGGCAATGCCATCGCGCAGTGGAATTGGGCTTTTGGCGACGGCTCAACCAGCGCCGCGCAGAATCCGCTGCATGTATATGCCACGGCGGGATCCTACTCCCCAATTCTCATTGCCACCAATAATCACGGCCTTGCCATTTCAGGTGTCGGCCCGGTTATCACCGTATCCTCTCCCACCGTCCAATTCACCGCCAATCCAACCTCCGGCCCCCCTCCCTTGATGGTTGATTTCACCTCTCCGGGCGTGGACAGCGAAGGCACTGCCATTGCCCAGTGGAACTGGGCTTTTGGCGACGGCTCAACCAGCACCCAGCAAAATCCCTCCCACACCTACACCAACGCGGGCACTTTTTTTCCCGCTCTGGTTGCGACCAACCACAACGGCGCCGAGGTGGACGGCTTTGGCCCCGACATCACAGTGACTTTGGCGGCGGTGTATTCAGGTCTGGTTCTGAACGGCGGTTTTGAAACGGGGGATCTCACCGGCTGGACTTTGTTTGGCGGGGACCCCGATGGCAATTATGTGGACGACGGTTCTGTCGGCATCGCGCCGCACTCGGGGGAGTATCTTTTCGCGATGGGCTCGGGCGGCTCCCTCAGTTATCTTTCCCAGACGCTGGCGACAACGGCGGGAGCCGGCTATTGGCTTTCCTTGTGGCTGGACAGCCCCGATGGCCAAACTCCCAATGAGTTTCTGGTGTCCTGGGGTGGAAACACCCTCTTTAATGAAACCAACATCCCCGTCCTCGGATGGACCAACCTGCAGTTCCTGGTCACGGCGACGGGGACTGGCACGGTTTTGGAATTTGGATTCCAGGATGACCCCACCTATCTCGGGCTGGATGACATCAGCGTCGTGCCGGCGCAACCCGGCATTGCGAGCTTCAGCCGGTCCGGCGCCAATCTGGTGTTCAACGGAAGCAACGGGTTTTCCGGAAGCACCTATAATCTGCTCATGACCACCAACGTGGCGCTGCCACTCAGCCAATGGGCGCCGGTGGCGACAAACGTCCTGGGCGCCAGCGGGAATTTCACGATCACCCTGACTAACGCGGTCAATCAGACCAACCGGGAACGGTTCTACCTTCTTCGGCTGCAATAAAGCGTGGTTCTCATTTCCAAAACAGGCCATGACATCCCCCCCTCTTGAAGCGGCGCGGGAAACCTGCCGGAACATCGCGGCCAACATCGCCCAAGTCATGCGCGGCCAGGCCGGGCCGACGCGCCAGTTGCTGGCCGCGCTGGCCGGCGGCGGCCATGTCTTGCTGGATGATTTTCCCGGCACGGGCAAGACGACTCTGGCCAAGGCGCTGGCCCGCTCGATTGACGCGCAGTTCAAACGCATCCAGTTCACGCCCGATTTGCTGCCCTCGGACATCCTCGGCGTGTCGGTGTTCAGCCAGCGCGACCAGGAGTTCCATTTTCACCAAGGCCCGGTTTTCACGAACATTTTGCTGGCCGACGAAATCAACCGCGCCTCGCCGCGCACCCAATCCGCGCTGCTCGAAGCGATGGGGGAAGCGCAGGTCAGCGTGGAGGGAGAACGGCGCAATCTGTCGGAATTGTTTTTTGTCATCGCCACCCAAAATCCCGTCGAGTTTCGCGGCACCTATCCCCTGCCCGAGGCGCAGATGGACCGCTTTGCCATGCAATTCATGCTCGGCTATGTCCAGCCCGAAGAGGAGGTGGCCATCCTGACGGCGCAGCACCACAACCACCCGCTGGACCAATTGCAGCCGGTCGCCACGCTCGCGGACGTGATCGCCCTCAAGCGCGCGGTGGAGGACGTGCGCATCAGCGAGGAATTGAAACGCTACGCTGTGGACCTGGTGGCGGCGACGCGGACGGCGGGGGGCGTCCAGCTCGGGGCCAGCCCCCGCGCGTCCATCGCGCTGATGAAAACCGCGCAGGCCCTGGCCTTGTTTGACGGCGCGGATTTCGTCACGCCGGAACTGATTCAGTCGCTCGCCGTGCCGGTCATCGCCCATCGGCTGGTGCTGGAGCCGCAGGCGCGCTTTTCGGGCGTGACGGCGCGCGGCGTGGTTGAGGAAGCCGTCAAAAAAATGCGCGTGCCGGCGTGAGAAGAGAATTTTGAATGTTGAATGGTGAATGAAGAAATAAAATTCCGAACGACCCCGCCAGGAAAATAGTTTTCACAATTCCAAATTCCACATTCTTAATTCTCCGCATGACGCTGCTCTACAGGCTGATTTACTGGACTTTCGGCGTCGCGGGCGGCCTGTGGCAGTGGTCGCGCCGGCGGTTCACGCTCGCCGGGTTGTGTGTGGCGGGCGGATGCCTTGTCGCCGCCGCATTGAGCACGGATGTCGAGAACACCGTCACCTATCAATCCTTTTCGCTCTTGCTGGCGTTTTTGCTGCCGGCCCTGGCGGGCTGCCTTTTCTTCCGCGCTACATTTGCCGCGACGCGTTCGCTGCCCCGGTCCGGCGCGGCCGGCCAACCGCTGCGCTACCGTGTGCGGATCAGGAACCTGACGGCGAAAACCCAGGCCGGTCTGACGCTGCTGGAGGACTTGGCCGGCGCGCGCCCGGTTTTCCAGCAATGGCTGGCGTTTCAGGTGGCCGAAGGCAAACGCGTCCGCCCGTTCCGCAGGGCGCAACGGCGCCGGGATAATCCGTTCCGCCTGGCGAATTTGAAGGAGTCGGACCTTCCGCCGCTGCCGGCGGGCGGGGAGGCCGTGGCGCAGATGGAAGTCCTGCCGTTGCGCCGGGGAATCCTGCGTTTCGCCGGGGTGACGCTGGCGCGGCCCGACCCGTTCGGATTGTTCCGTTCGTTTGCCAGGGTTGCCGTTCCGCAGAGCGTTTTGATTTTGCCGCGGCGTTATCCCATTCCGCATATTGCGCTGCCGGGCGCCCTGCGTTATCAGCAGGGCGGCGTGGCGCTGGCGGCCAACGTCGGGCGCAGCGATGAATTCGTCGCGCTGCGCGAGTACCGCCGCGGCGATCCGCTGCGGCACATTCACTGGCGAAGCTGGGCCAAGACAGGCAAACCGATCGTGAAGGAATTCGAGGACGAGTTTTTTGTGCGGCACGCGCTCCTGCTGGACACCTTTGACCAGGAACCGCACGGCGAAGTTTTGGAGGAGGCCGTCTCCGTCGCCGCCTCGTTTGCCTGCGCGGTGCTGACGCAAGAGTCGCTGCTGGATCTGCTGTTCGTCGGCAACCAGTCCTATTGCTTCACGGCGGGCCGCGGACTGGCGCACACCGATCAAATGCTGGAAATTCTGGCTTCGGTCCAGAATTGCGCCGACAAACCATTTGAAACGCTCGAACGGCTCGTGCTCAACCACATCTCCGCCGTCAGCGGCTGCATCTGCGTGTTGCAGCGCTGGGACGAGGCGCGCCAACATCTGATCCAACAATTGCGCGCCCTCGGCATTCCTTTGCTCGTCCTGCTGGTGGCGCGACCGGGCGGGGAAAAGCCGGACGCCGGGCCGTTGCGCGACGAGCCGCAGAGTTTCCACGTTCTGGAAATCGGGCAAATCCAGCGACAACTGGCGCAATTGAAATGACGGACAACATCCCAACTTTTCCGGGCCGCCACGCCAGAACGCCGCCCTTTCTCCTGCCGGCCGCCCTCCTGTTCTGGGGCTGGCAATCGGGATTGCTTTTGGCCGGCGCCATCGCGGGCGTCGTGCTGGAGAGCGCGCGCTTCATGAAGGCGCGCTGGGATTTGACGGAGCAGGATTTCCGCCGCATCTGGAGTTTTTGCACCCTGCTGGCGCTGGCGCTGGTGGTCTTCGCCATCGCCACCAACCAGGAGGGCGGCGGCTGGAGCGGCCTGCTCCATACTTCCGCCGACGCGGCGACGCGCTATGTCGGCGTTTCCACCGCCACGTTTCTGCGCTGGCTGCCGGTGACGTTTTTCCTGCTGGTCGCGGCGTCTTTGTTCTGCGAACGCGAATCCGTTCCGTTGTCGGCCATTTCATGGCTCATTCGCCGGCGGCGGAAAGAGGGCGCGGAAGCGGAGCCTTGCATGGACGTCTCGTATCCGTATTTCATGGTGTGTTTGCTTTCCGCCGGCATCCACACCAACGAAAGGGCGCAATCCTATTTTTGGGGACAAGCCGTTCTGATCGCGTGGGCCTTGTGGCCGCTGCGTTCGCGGCGTTTTAACGCCGCCGTCTGGATCGCCGCGCTGGCGGCGGCGGTTGGGCTTGGCTTTTCCGGCCAGCGCGGCATCGCCGAGTTGCATCGCGCTCTGGCGAGTTTCAACGCGCAGTGGATGGCCGGTTTTCTGCGGCAACGGACGGACCCATCCCAAAGCGTCACCGACATCGGCCATATCGGAAGACTCAAATTGTCCGCGCGAATCGTCATCCGGCTCGAGCCAAAAAACGGCAGTGCGCCGCCGCTCCATTTGCGTGAGGCCGCTTACCGCCGATATGGCGTCAGTCCGCAAGGACAGCAAACCTGGTATTCCGGCGGCACGGAGGCCGAGTTCGTGGACGTTCCGCACGAGCCGGGCAACGGTTCGTCCTGGAGATTGCCGCCCGCCAAAAGCAGCAACTCGGTCGTAACCATCTCTTGTTACCTGGAGGGCCGCGCGCGGGACGGGGGCGCCCCGGAAGGATTGCTCCCGTTGCCGACTGGCTCCAGCCGTCTGGAAAATCTTCCGGTCTTCCCGTTGAAAACGAACAATGCCGGCGCGGTGCTCGCCGCCGGCCTGGGCCTGGTGATCTTCGACGCCCACTTCGGCCCCGGCCCGACTTTTGATCCGCCGCCCGATGCCGGCGCCAATCGCCTGGATTTGGCCGTGCCGGCCGACGAGGTTCCGGCGCTGGACCAAGTCATTTCCGGTCTGAACATTTCCGGCGCGGCCGAGCCGGAGAAACTTCTCGCCGTCCGGCAATTCTTTGAGGGCAATTTCAGTTACAGCACCTGGCTGGGACCGGACAAGGCGGCCCGCGCCAACGAGACGGCGCTGTCGCGTTTTCTCTTGCACAGCCGCAGCGGCCACTGCGAATACTTCGCCACCGCGACGGTTTTGCTCTTGCGCCAACTCGGCATTCCCGCGCGCTACGCCGTGGGCTATGCCGTCAACGAATCTTCCGGCCGCGGCTTCGTGGTGCGCGAGCGCGACGCCCATGCGTGGTGCCTGGTTTGGAACGCGTCCCGGCAAATGTGGGAGGACTTCGACACCACTCCCGGGTCCTGGGTCGCCGAGGAAAACAAGCGCGCCTCGGCCATGCAATGGTTCTCGGACTTCTGGTCGTGGCTCCGATTTCAAATTGCCAAACTCCGCTGGGGACAGGCCAATTTGCGCCAATACATCCTCGGCGCGCTCATCCCCGTGCTGGCGGTGCTGCTCTATCAAATCATTTTCCGCCGCGGGCGCGGACGGCGGCCGCGCTCCAAAACCGGAAATTCCGCCGCCGCGATTTTCCGGCCGGGGCTGGACTCCGAATTTTACCTGCTCGAGCGCAAACTGGCGGCGCGGGGCGCGCCGCGCCCGCCCGGGGAACCGCTTTCCGACTGGCTGGCGCGCACGCTGGGCGACCCCGCGCTGGCGGATTTGCGCCAGCCGTTGCAGGCCCTGTTGCGGCGGCACTACTGCCATCGTTTTGACCCGCGCGGCTTGAGCGCCCCGGAGCGCGAAGCGCTGGCGCGCGAGTCAAAAATCTGTCTGGAAACGCTGTCGCGGATGGAGCGCCATTCCGCCCATCCGGCTTGAGAGCGATTCTGGAGTTCATGGTTGATTTCAACACCCCATGATTCAATCCCTGGCCAAGTGGTCCTGACGGGGAAAAATCAGGTTCGGGGTTGATACAAACCGCCGGTCGGCGCGTCACTGCTTGCTGGCCGGAGCGGGGATCAGCGCCCGCAGGATCGGTTCGACCCATGCGTCGCGTCTCACGTCGTAGAGGATGAAATCGCTGTCGAACTGCCAATAGCTCCAGCTCCAGCCGCGCAATTCCGCCGCGCGGGCCACACTGCCGGTGTAACGCGCGCGGGCCTCCATCGCCCCCTTGTCGTAGGCGCCGAACTCGCCGAGATACACGGGCCGGTTGTGCTCCTTGGCCCAGCCCGCCGCCGTGTCGAAGTCGCGCCCGATCCTGGCCACTTCCTCCGGTGTGCCCCAGTCCACACCCACCTTGTCCCGCTGGGCCGCCACCCAGGCCGCGCCTTGATGCGTGAATTCCATCGGCGTGTAATAATGCACCGTGACGATCAGGTTGCTGTCCTGCTCCGGCAGTTTCAGTTCGGCCAGATGGTCAATCGAGTTCCAAAACGCCGGGCCGACGATGACCGCGCGGGCGGGATTCTTTTCCCGGATGATGGCCAGCGCCTGGCTAAAGTAGTCATTCCAAAGCGAGGGAGTGAGTCCCCCGTTCGGTTCGTTGAGAACCTCAAAAAACACGTCGTCCGGGGCGTTTTGATAACGCGTGGAAATCTGCCGCCAGAACGCGAGGAATCTCTCCTTGTTCCTTTCGGGAGTATCGGCGAGGGTGGTGAATTCGTGCAGGTCGAGAATGACCGCCAGGCCCTGCTGCCGCGCACCGTTCATCGCCCAGTTGAGGACGTCATACCACGAGTCAGGCAGCGCCCAGCCGTTGGTCGCGTTCATTTGCCGGAACGGCTGCAGGTTGATGCGCAGGGAACTGAAGCCGGCCTCTTTGAGCAGCCGAAAGTATTTCTCCTGAAACCGCGCCTGGTCCCTCGATCGCCAGATCGGATCGTACCCCAGGATGTTCACGCCGCGGCCCAGCTTCCGGTTTTGCTCGAAGGCATCCGGCGCTTTCGACTGCGCGCGGGTTGATGCGGAGACAAGGCACAGAATGGCGGCGAGGAGGCGAAGCGTCGTTTTCATAAATGGCAGGTTTCCTGGTTTTTGCAAATACGGCTATTTCTCACCTCTGTCATACGCGCAAAAAATCTCAACGAAGCCAGATCTCGCCCTACAGGCTCGTCTTCCCCTCCGCCCTCGCCCTCGCCCATCTCGCTTTGGCTGCTGCTGAAAGTTTGGCCCTGGTTGCCGGACGGCTGCGCCAATCGTTCTTTTTGGCCGGCTTGGGTGTTGCTGCAATGCCTCTCTGCCTCGCCCATCTCGCCTTGGCCGCAGCACTAATGGCCGCCCTGCCAGCCGCGCTCAATCGCCTCTTGCCCTTTTTGGCTGGTCTGGAGTCCGTGGCCCCGGTCCCTTTGATCCTGGCCCATCTGGCTTGTTGTGCCGCCGCCATCCTTGCCCTGACTGCCGCCGATCTGCGACGCTTTCTTGGGGCTTTCCCGGTGAACGTTGATGGAATTTCACCACCACCAGAACCAATGGAATCGAGTTGGCTTTCCAGCGTCTCGATCTGCTCTTTGATGGCGATGATTTGGTTGAGTTGGCTTGTTGTTAATTCTGTAATGTTCATGGGTGATGGTTTAATGCCGGCGGGGTTTGGAGTCAATCAGGAAGATGGGGCATTATGCAGCCGAGGCAAAAGCGCGGCACCTGGAGGCCAGTGTTTCCAAGCTTCACATAATTCATATCCATCTCCCATTTCATATTGAACCGGCGGACGTCGCCGCCATTATTGACTACAAAAGTCCGGGTATGAGGTGATTTTGGCGGAGGCGATCATTCAAATATGCGACCGACCGAGAACGCCTGAGCAACGAAATTGCCGATCCCGTAATAAGTCTGGGTGTCCGGCGCAAATACCAGCGGTTTGAGCTTGGTGATTTCAATGCTGCCGCCTTTTGCCATCACGCTGTCTTCCGCTTTCACGTCCAGGATCTGGCCGATGAACTGGGTGTGCAGTCCAAGCTCGTTGACGAGGGCCAACTTGCATTCCAGGATCAGGGAGAACTCCTTGACATACGGGGCATCCACAAGATCGCTCCTCACCGGCGTTAATTTCGTTGCCGCCAGCTTGTCCACACTTCTGCCGGAAACCAACCCGAAATAATCCGCCTGTTGGACATGACTCTCTGACGGAATGCTGATGGTGAATGCATTCCGTGCCAGGATGTTGCCGTGGGTGTGCGTCGCCTTGCGCAGGGACACCGCAACGCAGGGTGGCTGGGAGCAGCAGATGCCTGCCCATGAAGCGGTCATCACGTTCGGCTTGCCTTCTTTGTCGTAGGTTCCCACCACAAACACCGGCGTCGGGTAAACAAGGGTTTTTGCGCCTAAAGATTCTTTCATACAGGACATCATTTTAAGCCAAACTCATACGGCATCCAAGCCTGAAAGACAACCGCGAATCCGGACCTCAGGGACTGCCGGGCGCGGTCAGAGACTGGACTGCCCTGCAAACAGAATGCCGCTATGGGGTAAACACCCCATAGCAGAGGCCCGGCCGGTGGTGTAAAATGCCGAAATCGCTATGAAATCGAATTTTGACCGCACTGCGAATGTCCGCATCGTCGCCTCGTTCGGCGACGCTCAACTCGTCAGGCATATCAACGGCCGATACGAACTGCGCGGGGGCTCGGCCGCTGAGCACACTGACGCCATGGAATGGATCTCGATCTTCCTGCACGAAGCCGTCGTGTCATTTCCGCCACCCGTTCGCGATGTTGCTTTTTGTGAACAGACAATGAGCGTGTCACGGCTCAACCTTCGACACCCTGGGGGCACCGTTTCCCCGTGTCCCGAGAGCCGGCAACCATTGGCGACCGTCTTCGGAAACGAGGATTTGAACTGTGGCTTGCCCACCCCCAGTCTGCTCAAACTCTGACCTTTATGCGCACCCTGTATTACGTGCTCCTTTTTGTTTGCCTGCTTCTCGTCCTCTTTTGCGTAAATTTTGTGCGATGGCTAATCTCCAAGTCTCAGCTTGCGCTGCTTTCCGTCCGCCTAGGGCCTCCCCCTCGCGGTCGAGGATGGAGGCGAGAAGCCGGCAGCGACAGTGGCGCCGCCTGACCTCTCCCCGGTGCGAGAGGGGGAAGGAGGCAGCGCGGTTTTAAAGGACATGATGCCGCTTAAAATGACTATCACCACTGCTCCAATTATGACAGTTCGGAACCAGGTTCTGGTTGATATTCTTGGAAGACATGTCCATCCGCCAAAACACACCGCCGCTGTCGTAATAAACGCCCACATTTCCCAATAAGGGCCACGAGTAACCCGCCCAAGAACCGCTAAAACAGAAATCAATCCCGTCACCACAAGACTCCATTTTGCATTGCCGCGCATATCCCGCCAATGTGGCTCCCACCACGCCTCACGATTCGGTTGTTCTGAATCACCCATAAGATCAATGGAGAACCGTTCTCAAAACTCGATATCCCACAGACCGGCGGCCCGGTCCAGTTCGATAAGAGCCTTGGCGACGTCGGCCAGCGCATCGTTGTAACTCTGATGAACTTCATTGTCGGTGCTTTGGGCATCCAATAAATCCAGCAACGTGGTCTGGCCGTGTTCGTAGCTGAAGCGTTTGGCGGTCAACACATCGTCCGCGCCTTTGAGCAGTTCGTCATGGAATTTCTGGACGCGCTCCCGCATGATTTGGTAGGCGCTAAAGGCCTGCCGGATTTGCACCTCGGCTTTTAACTCGGCAGACTGCAAGGTTTTCTCGGACTGCTCGGCTGCAAAGCGCGCGGTTTGAATCTCGGCGTGTTGGCGGTGCCATAACGGAAGAGGGAATGAAAAACTCAAGGCGAGCTGGCTGTCAGCGGGTGTCGGGTCCACGAAGTTCTGCGATTGCGAGGTGTAGTTGTAACTCAGGCCCAGGTCCACATCGGGCATCCGATTTGCCTGGGCGAGGCGGACACCGCTTTGGGCGCCGTCCCGCGCGTGACGCAACGCGATCAAGTCCGGGCGAACCAGCAGAGCGCTGCCCAGCAGTTGACCCAGGTCGAAGACGCGCGGCTCCAATTCGAGCCGGCCTCGCAAGAGGAATGTCGTCTGGCCGCGATCGCGGCCCAGGAATGTGCTTAAGGCAAGTTGGGCCGTCCGCGCATCGTTCTCGGCATTCAGCAGGTCATTCTGAGACTGGAGCTCCTCCACGCGCGATTGGGTAAAATCGGTCTGGCCGATGTCGCCGGCATTGAAGCGGACTCGTTGCGCGGTGACCAGTTGGCTGAGGTAATCCGCCGCTTGGCGTTGTTGGTCAAAGGTCCGTTGTGTGGCCAGCGCTTCCACGTAAGCTTTGGATGCGTCCAGTTTCAGGTTGCGCAGGAAATCCTCCAGAGTGACCGCCGCCGCGTGATAACTCTGCTCGGCGGCGCGGATGCGCCACTTGCGCTTGCCGAAATACTCAATGGTTTGGTCCAGGCCGACGCTCCGGGCTTCCGGTTGCGTTTGGTTCACCCATTGGCCATTTGAGTTTTGGAGGTACTCGCCATGAAAGCGGAGATCCCGGGCCCCGCCCAGGCTGAGGGTGGGGTTGGGAAACTCTTTTGCGATGGCGACGGCGGCTTTGGCGATGTCCACATTGTAGCGCTGCGCGGCATAATCCAGATTGGCGGCGGCGACTTCGTTCAAAAATTGGTCAAAGGTGATTTCGTTGGTCGCCGGAACGGAATTGGTCACAACCCAGCCCGGCCACGGCGCCGCGGGATTGGTTGGTTGAGGAGCGGCCAGGACGGCCTTTGCCGGCAGCAAGGCAACCAACAAAACAAAAGAGAAATGTCGTTTCATAAAACTCGAAGTCAATCGGAGCCTGGAGAAGCGGCGGTTTTGGCAGCCACTCGTTTTTCCACCACGTAATAAACGGCCGGCAAAACCAGCAAGGTCAGAGCCGTGGCGGTGATGAGGCCGCCCACCACCACCGTGGCGAGCGGGCGCTGCACGTCACTGCCGATGGATCGGGAAAGCGCGGCGGGCAGAAGACCGAGCGTGGCCACCGAAGCGGTCATCAGCACCGGGCGCAGCCGCTCGCCTGCGCCGCGCCGGACGGCCTCCTTCAAGTCGGAATCGGTGGCGCGCCAGCGGTTAAGGTTGTCCACCATGATGACGCCGTTTTGCACGGCGACGCCGAAGAGCGCGATGAAACCGACGGCGCTGGAAACATTCAAAGTCATGCCACGCAATTGGAGCGCCGCCAACCCGCCCACCAATGCCAGGGGAACGGTCAACATGATGATGGCGGCAAAGCGGGCCTGACCGAACGCGGCATACAGAATGAGAAAAATCAATCCCAGCACCGCCGGGATGATGAGCGCCAGCCGGGCCTGTGCCCGCTGCTGGTTTTCAAACTGGCCGCCCCAGGCGATTTCAAATCTGGCGTGGTCGTACTGGATCTTGGTTTCAATGCCGCGCCGGGCTTCCTCCAGAAAGGAGGCAAGGTCGCGTCCGCGCAAATCGAGTTTGACGGAGATGTGGCGCCGGCCCATTTCACGCGAAATCATGCTTTCGCCGGGAGCGATCTTAATGGTGGCGACATCGGACAGCGGAATGCGCGCGCCGGCGGGCGAAGAAATGGTCAGATTGGCAATGGCTTCAGGATTGCCGCGGACCGATTGGATGAAGCGGACGTTGACATCGTAACTCTTGTCGCCGACGAAAACGGTGCTGACGGCCTTGCCGCCGATGGCCGTTTCAATCAGATCGTCCACATCCGAAACATTGATGCCGTAACGCGCGGCGGCCTGGCGGTTGACGGTGATTTGGAGTTGCGAAAGCTGCGGCTCCTGGTCCACGGCCACGTCGGTCGCGCCCCGGATGCCCTGAAGCAGAGGGACCATTTGCTCCGCGATCCGGCGGGCCTCCGCGATATCCTCGCCATAGATCTTGACGATCAGGTCCGAGTGCGCGCCGGCGATCATATCATTGACCATGTCGAGGATCGGCTGGGAAAAGCCGAATCTCATGCCCGGCAGCTCGGCGTCGAGTTTCCGGTCCATGCGCGCGATGAGCGCCTGCTTGTCGCCGCCCCATTCGTTGTAAGGTTTCAGGCCGACGCAGCTTTCGATGTGGGAGAAGGTCCACGGGTCAACGCCCGCGTCATCGCGCCCGGTCTGGGTGATGACATAGGAAACTTCCGGGAAGGTGCGCATCACTTGGCGGTAATGGCGCGCCATCTCACTGGCTTTTTCAATGGAGACGCCGGGCGGCATTTCGATTTGCAACCACATTGAGCCTTCATCCAGATACGGCAGAAACTCCCGGCCGATGGTCAGCGCCAGAACCACGACAATCGCGGCGACGGCCAGGCTGGGATACAAGGCAATTCGCGGCCGGGCGACAATTTGCAGCAAGAGCGCGTCGTATTTCCGGCGCAGCCATTCCAGCACGGGATTCTGCCAGGTCTTGCCCGGCCGGCGATAACTCAAATAGGCCAGGGCGGGAACCACGCACAAAGCGAAGATCAAGGCCCCAAACAGCGAATAACCAATGGTGAAGGCCATGGGGGTGAACAGTTTCTTCTCCACCCGCTCGAAGGCGAACAGGGGCAGATAGGCGGTAATGATGACCAGGGTGGCGAAAAACATCGGCTTGGCCACTTCCAACGCGGCTTCCAGCGCGGTTTTTTCCGTGATCTCCTGATCGGGGCGCTCTTCGTGCCGGCGCAGGATGACCTCCATCAGCACAATCGAGCCGTTGACGATGATGCCAAAATCAATCGCTCCCAGTGAAAGCAAGTTGGCCGGCACTTTGGTGTAGTGCATGAGGATGAAAGCCCACAGCAGCGAAAAGGGAATGGTCAAGGCCACCAGCGCCGCGCCGCGAACACTGCCCAGAAACAGAATCAGCACGACAAGGACCAAAGTCATGCCTTCCAGCAAAGTCCGGCTGACGGTGTGCAAGGTGGTATGCACCAGCCCCGTGCGGTCCAGATACGGCACGACCTTGACATCCGGCGGCAGGAGTTTTGTGTTCAACTCCTCCACCTTCCGGTGGACGCCTTCGAGCACTTGGGAGGGGTTTTTGCCGCGCAACAGTTGAACGATGCCGGAGATGGCGTCATCGTTGTCGTCCTTGCCCAGAATGCCCTGGCGCGCCAGCACGCCCATTTCGGCATGGCCGATGTCCTTGACAAAAATCGGCGTTCCGTTTTTTTGGGTGATGACGATATTCTCCAGGTCTTCCACCTTGGTGATGGCGCCCACGCCGCGCACGACCAGGCTTTGCTCCCCCCGCACAATGACGCTGCCGCCGGAGTTGATGTTGTTGGCGGAAATGGCCGATTCGACGCTGGCCAGCGCGAGGTTATATTGGGCCAGCTTGTTGGGATCAACAAATACTTGGAACTGGTAGTTTTCACCGCCAAAAGGATCCACCCCAATGACGCCGGGCACTTGAATGAGGCGGGGGATGACCACCCAGTTGTTCAGGTCGCGCAATTCACGCGGGCTGCGCAATTTCGACTCGACCGTGTAGCGGTAAATTTCGCCCGTGGGCGGCGTGATGGAATCCAGGCCGGCCTGCACGCCCGGCGGCAGCGTGACGCTGTTGACGCGCTCCCGAATGCGCTGGCGCACAAAGTAGTCTTCCGTGCCTTCCTCGAAAACCAGGCTGACCAGCGAGAGGCCAAAGGTGCTTTTCGAGCGCATGACATGCAAATCGGGAATGCCGTTGAGCTGGCGCTCCAGCGGAATGGTGACCTGCTGCTCCACCTCCTCGGCGGCGTGTCCCGGATATTGAGCGATGACTTGCGCGGTCACGTCGCCCACATCCGGATAGGCTTCCACGGCCAGTTGTTTCAAGGAGTAAATTCCCAAAATGGCGACACTGACCGCCAGGGTGAACATCATCCACCGGCGATGCAGGCAGAAGGTGACGAACCCCGCAATCATTGGAACAAAACCCCTTCCCTGGCCAGGACGGAGGCCCCGGATTCCAGTCCTTGCGTAACGATGCTTTCGTCTCCCATCTGTGAGCCGGCCGTTATTTTGCAGGGCCGCAGAACCCAGGGTTTGACTTGCTCAAACACGAAGGCCGATTCGCCGCTTTGCACAATGGCCGTAGTCGGCACGGTGATTTGCGTTTCCGGGAAGCCGAGAAAAGTGACCAGCGCAAACATGCCGGGTTTAAAACGATGTTGAGGATTGGCCACCGCAATGCGGACTTTGACCACGCGGATGTCAGGGTCAACCAGGTCCCCGATGAACAAAATCGTTCCGGCGATCTTCTCGCCGGGATAGGCCGCGAAGGAGGCGTTGATTTCCTGCCCCTTGGCCAGATAACGCAAGTCCTTTTCCTGCACGCTCGCCGTCAGCCAGACGGTGGAAAGATCGGCCACCGTCATCAACGGCGCGGTCACCTCGTTGCGATATTCGCCGTACGCGGAAGCCATGTCCACCACCTCCCCGGACAAGGGCGACAAGACCCGCAGCGGCTGGCCGAGCTTGTCGGTTTCGGGATTGAAACCATAAGCCAGCAATTGTTGCACCGCGGTGTCGAGCTGGCTCTGGGCCGACTCATAATCGCTGACGGCCTGTTCCACATCCTTTTTGGCCGCAATCTTGTTTTCCAACAAATCCTGCTGCCGCTTCAAAGCCTTGCTCGTTAATTGCACGGCGCTTCTGGCCTTGATGTAATCGCCCTGCGCCGCCAGAAAATCGGGGGAGTTCAGGGAGGCCAGCAATTGCCCTTCCGTCACTGTGTCGCCCAGTTGCACATGCAGCTTGAGCAGACGGCCGGAAAGCGGCGCGAAAACATGGGCGAACTTCTGCGGGTCCGCTTCCACCACTGCCGGCGCGGAAAGCTCGCTTTGGATTTTGTCCGCGCGCGCCTCGGTGAACTTGAGCCGGGAACGCAGCAAGGATTGCTCCGGGATGACAATCGTGTCTCCCTGTCGCTCGAACTCGGCGGGCGGCGAAGTTTCTTTCATTTCGGCGCGTTCGCAACCGGCGCAGAGGAGCAGGCCGGAAACGACCGCGCTAATACTGGCTCTTTTCAAATTCGGTTTCATTCATCGTCCATTGAAGCGAATGCAAGCGCCCATTACAAGCCGGGATTGTTGCCGGGATTTGTTCCTCAAGATGTGGGAAAATGCCGGCAAATGGAGCAGGCATCGTCCCCGCTCGCGGACACAGCCATAAAGCATCAAAAGCCGCAGTCTGACGCCGCAACGTCATGCGGTGTTTTGGGGTTGCGCTGTTGGGCCGCGGCCATAGATGGGAGCAGCGCGGCGACTGCCGCGCCCCAAATGAGGGTTGTTCGGCGGTTGATCTTGGCAGTCGTATCGAGCAGCTATTGACGAGCAGCAAAGACCTCGTCCAAATGGCGCAGCCGACGGGACAAGTCGCGGGCCAGATTCAGGAGCAGGATGCTGTGTTGCTTGGGCATCTTCTCGAACAGGTGGTAAAAAGCGGTCGAAGCCACGCTGACCACTGTGGCCGGGCCGGCGGATTTTCCCGTTGCGGCACGGGGCAGCGTTTCCAAGATGCACATTTCCCCAAAGAACTCTCCCGGTCCGAGCACCGTCAATTCTGCGGCGTTCGGCGTGTTGAAATTCTTGATGATGCGCACCTCCCCAGCCTCAATCAGATACATGCAGTTGTTCTCTTCTCCTTCCAGCGCAATCACCGTGTCTGCCGGGACCTCCATTCTTTCGGCGTTCTCCAAGAATATCTTGAGAGCTTTGTCATCCAAGCCCGCGAAGATCGGCACTTTGCACAGCAGATTTTTCATGGGAAGAATAATGGCCGGGTCTGCAACGAAAAGCTATTATTTTTTTCGGATGTTTGGACGTTCACAAACGCTATAAACAATCCTGAACATCTTTGAATTTGTTGCAACAAACCGTTGTCATTTTCAGTGCCAAAATCGCAAGTGCTTGATACACAAGATGGCGGAAGGGGTGGGATTCGAACCCACGTTAGGGTTACCCCTAAGCCTGATTTCGAGTCAGGTGCCTTCAACCGCTCAGCCACCCTTCCGCGCGTTGATTATCAAGCACTTGCAAGTG
>Ga0326727_10003910_pt1 | contig 46288 bp, 26 predicted proteins | sample MB2enrmetagenome_FD_207643 | JGI IMG/M metagenome (GOLD analysis project Ga0326727, IMG submission 207643) | Lab enriched peat soil microbial communities from McLean, Ithaca, NY, United States - MB29MY | ecosystem: Environmental > Terrestrial > Soil > Wetlands > Peat | place: USA: New York... | reverse complement strand
CACATGTCAACAGGTGTTTTTGCCGCTTTGGGACCCCGACGAGAGATTGGCCGTTGGAACGGCAACCTCCTTAAAAACGCGAATGTCTCCACTGTACTCGGAGCGTCTTGGTGCGATTTGGTGCTAAAGGGCGCCGTTCTTTGGAGCAAGGCCGTTTCGGAACGCATCAGAACCTGCAAGCGTTGCCTTCCTGTCAGGGGCGCATGAGAGGGTGTCCCCCCACCGTAAGTTACCGTAAGTTACCGTAATTTACCGTAAGCCACCAGGCCCGCATCCCTCGCAGGGCCGCCCGCCGCTGTTAAGCGCCAAGTTGCATGTACCTGCATGTACCTGCGACTTTATCGTTATCGGCCAGGGTTAAATCAGCCGCAGCTTCGGGTCTTTGGACAACCTTGGCGAGGGCCTTTCATCCTCTTGCCGCGTCGGAGCGCCCTGGTGAAGGCGGGTCATCCTTGCCTTCCCGGCTCCTTTTTCCCCTGCAAAATGTCAAAGAACAGGCGCGTGAGCGCCGCACACAGGCCACATTACCACGTTTTGATGGGAATGCAACATAAAAAAAGCGTTCATGGCGGAAGATCGTCCTGCAGCTTTTGGAGGATGGTTTCCAACGTTTGAATTTCCTCCAGGGTTTCCCGATTGAGCCGGGCCAGGAATTTTGGCGGCAAACGGCGGCGCTGCGACAACTCCACCATGAAGGCCAGGTTGAAGCAGCAGAGCGAGGCCCGTTCCAGCAGACGCTCGTTTTGGCGGCGGTTCACGGGCGTTCCTTGAGCGTGTTGAGGGTTTGATGCAGCTTTTTGGCGTAGTGCGCGATCATCCAGCCGGTTTCGGCGGCCAAAGCGCCGTCCAGGCCATCCGCCGCGCCGGCCATGTCCAGCAACTGCGCGAGCACCTCGATGGCCCGGCACGAAGCCACCGCCTCATCCATCAAATCGAGGGGATCGGGCGGACGAATCCGGCGGACACGGGACGGCGGGCGGAGTTTTGATTTGGGCATGGTGGTTTTTCCTTGCGGCGCTCCGCCACCGAGACAAAAAGGGGCGTGACTACTCACGTCCCTGACGGGCACTGGTATGCCTTGAAAGAACGCTTTCGGCACGCCCGAGTACGGGCGTACTCCAAGCCCCGTCTTTCAGTGAAATTACCAGTTTCGTCAGGACAGCGGCTGAAGCTAACGCAAATTGTTTGTTAGTTTATGTCTGCATTCGTTTTTCTGAACGGTGGAAGGATAAAAGCAAAGGGCTGATGGGGGCAAGGGAAAATCGTTTCGCGCTCTTGAAGAACTTTGCTGGCCCCTCACGGCGAACTGATGCGGTAATAACGGCTGGGGTAATTCATCCACTGCGGATCGCTGAAATAGAACAAACCGTTGGTGAGCGAGAGGGTCTGAAGCGGAGTCCAAACCGGGCTGGCCAGATTGGTGCAGGCTTCAATCACGATGGGGATATTGGCCGTGCCGGTGACGTTGAACCCAAATTGATTGTTCCGCACGCCAAAGCTGGCGTCGCCGGTTTGGATCAGCGGGTTCCACAGCACAACCGGACAATCTTCAGCATAAAAGGAACTCCAGCCGGTGGCACCCGGTAAATAATATAGCGTCGGGTAGTTGGCTCCAGTAATGAACACATACGGGCCCAGGTCGGGAGGGTTGCCCTTGAAATAGACGCTGGTCAGGCCGAAGCAGGATCCGAAGGCACTGTCTCCGATGTTGGTGACGCTGCCGGGAATCGTGACGTTGTATAGGCTGGTGCATCCCGCAAACGCATCGTACCCGATGCTGGTGACGCCGTCGGCGATGGTGGCGTTTGTCAGGCTGGTGCATCCATAGAACGCATTGTCCCCGATGCTGGTAACGCTGCCCGGAATCGTGACGGTGGTCAGCATGGAACCGGAGGCGAACGCGTCGCTTCCAATGTTGGTAATGCTGCCCAGAATCGTGTAACTTCCGCCTATGCCGTCCGGAAATTCAACGAGCGTGGTTTGGCTCTTGTTGAACAGGACCCCATTCACGCTGCTATAAAAAGAGTTTTGATTATCCACCGTTATGGCGGCCAGGTTTGTACAGACAGCGAACGCGCCTTCCCCAATGTTGGTCACGCTGGCGGGAATCGTGACGTTGGTGAGGCTCGTAAGCTCGAACGCAGCCTCCTCGATGCTGGCTACGCCGTTGGCAATCGTGACGCTGGCCAGCATGGAGCAGTCAAAGAACGCCGCGTATCCGATGCTACTGACGCCACCGGGAATAGTGACACTGGTCAAGCCGGTGCCATTAAACGAATAATCCCCGATGCTGGTGACCGGTAGGCTGTCGATGTTGGTCGGAATGATCACAGCCCAGGGAGGCCCGGTGTAATCATCAATGGTGATACTGCCGTCGGCGTTTGTGCTGTAAAGGTAGATACTGCCATCGGCGTTTGTGTAAGTGTATTGGGCTTGCACCGCCAGCGTGGCAAAAAGCACTAAACTCAAAAGCCCGAGAATTATGACCTTCATATCTATTCAGATGTGACCCGGTGGTTCGGCATTCATGTCTTTACGGTTTGCAGCTTTTTGTGATTTTCGGCTAAATCATCGAAAAACTCAGGAGAGGCTATCACCAATTCCTGAAGCTTGCGACCACAGAATGGGCAATACTGCATCCCAACGTCGGATGCAACATTTATTTTTATATCGATGGGGATCGGACGAATTTTACCTACATCTTCAAAAGCTATTCCACGCGATTGAATAAAAAAGATAATCCCCGCCGATGTCTTATGCACAACCACCGCAATTCCTCGTTGGCCGGCGTCTGCGATTCGATGCTCAAATCCCTGGCAGCAAAACACAGTATCATTCATAGAGTCATGGATTTACTAAAAATTGGTTTAATTGTCCAGACACGGGAGGTAGAAATCTAGTTTCAGGAGTAATAATTCCGGAAGGGAAATGCAAATCCTGAATGTTCAGAATATAGCCTTGCTGTTGCCATTGCATGAGGGTGCTTTGAGGAACATTAAATTGATACAACTGACCACCTGGATTGTAGTGCATTAAATCGGAGCTTGTGCTTGTTGAAAGAGAACGTGTGCCCGAAACCACACCGTTCTGAAGTTCGCCTTGATGAAAGAACGTTACGTAATTCTCTTCAGCAATCGTTGTTTCCTCTGCGGCAATCGTGGCCTCGTCCAGTAGCAGGTAGTCACCAAGGTAATTGCCAAGCACCGTTTGCGCGGTCATAACAGCGGCAATGACGCCTACTTGGAAGAGCTGGCGCGCGGTGTCCGAGTCAGACAGGTTTTGCACCGTAACCGTGGTGGGCAGGCTTGGTTCGTAATAGGGCGTTAGCTGCGGCGGGGGCTGCTCGCCAGGATTTAGAAAATACTGCTGCGGATAAACATTTACATTTGCATTGAAGGTTATGCTTAAGGGCGGCGGCGCATTTTGAGTACCTGTACCCAAGCCAAACGGGTCCGTCTCGCTCACCGGGTTGCCGTCGGCAAACGCGTAAAAGTTCAGCCCGCCCGCGAATCCAGATGGATCGGGATTCAGGAACCGGGATATATACGGATTGTAATATCTGGCCCGCATGTAGAGCAAGCCATTCGGGTCGGTCTGAACGCCGTAGCGTCCGTTGTAGAGAAAGGGCGTGTCGTTCGTTCCATAGCGGAAGGTCGTCATCCCGTAAGGGCTGTACTCAATCAGATCGGTGGGATTGCCGTTGCCGTCAGTCAGGGCAACCGTGCTGCCTCTGCAATCGAAATGATAATAGGCTGTGTTCGTTGCAGTGGCCGTTTCGTCAATCTCGTAAAGAAGGCCCGCTCCGTAAATGTAATAGTTCGTCGTCCCGTTCTTGATTCGCATCAGCATTTGGGAACCTTGCGGGTTGATGACGAACATCGTGTTGGTTGCGCCGTTGGTCATCGTCGTGCGATTTCCCGCAGGGTCGTAACCGTAACTGAGTCCGCCCGCGCTGGTCAGTTCGTTGCGCGCGTCGTACGTGTATGTGCCAAACGTGTTGTTCGTAAGGGGGCCATACGTCATGTTGCCGTCAGCGTCAACCGTTACGTTGTTGCCATTGAAGGTCTTGAGGCGGTTGTCACTGTCAATGGTCATGTTCCTCGTTGGTGGCGGGTTGTTGGTGTGCGGCAATGGCCCTTTAAACTCCCAATCGGCGCGGCCCGCCAAATTATAGTGAAGCGTGTAGAAGGCGATCGGGAACTGGGTGGTGGTTTGTTCGACAATGTTGGTCAGTTCGCCGTCATCATCATAACCCATCGCGCGCAGCGTGTTGTTGGGGCGGGTGACGCTGGTGAGGTGTCCGGCCAAATCATGAAAGTAGCTGGTCTGTCTGCCCGCCCAATCGGTCACGTTGGTCAAGCGGTTGTTGCTGTCGTAGTAGTACTTGACAGTGCGATTGCCACCGCCGGGATAAACCAGATTGGTGAGGTTGCCATTATTGTCATACCGATACTGGACGATGAATCCGGCGGCGTTGGTGAAACTGGTGACACGGTTGTAGGCGTCATAAACCCAGGACAGCTTTACACCGGCGCCCACATTCGTCAAAAGCGTTAAATTGTTGTAGTCGTACACATAGTTGACGGTGCCGAGATTGTCCGTCTTGCCCGTCATCCTGGCGCGGGCATCGTAAGTGAAACTGGTTGTGTTGGTCATCGCGTTGGTGGACGCGGCAAGCAGACCCCGATTATTATAGCCTTGGATAGCTTTGTAACCAAGCGGGCTGATCGTGTTGGTCAGGCGGCTGGCGCCGTCATACTGAAATTGCCAAACATTGGTGTTTCGGTTAGTCAGGAAGATAAGGTTGCCCGCGCCGTCGTAGGCCCGTCCCACAATGTTGTTCGCGGCGTCAATAACCTTCACAAGGCTGCCTCGGGCATCCCAAAATCGGGCTGTCTTCTCGGAAGCGGCGTCGGTGAGGTTGGTTTGATGGCCGTCGTTATCATAACTTAAAAACGTTGGCCGTTGCAGAGGGTCGGTGGTGGCAATAAGGCGGTGGGCGGCATCGTTGGTGAAGTAAGCCAGCTTGCCCAAGGGATTCTGTGTTTCGGCCAGCCAATCGCGCGTATCGTAGGTATTGATGTTCGTGGGAGTGCCCTGCGGCGTTGGGGGAAATGTTGTCGTCAGCAGATGCCGCGTCACGCTCCACGTGTTGCTGGTGACATTAAACCGGGCATCCGTCGTTGTCGAAAGGTTTCCATTGGGATCATAAGTTATCTTGGTGGTGACGTTGGTGGGCGCAATCGTATTGGTGAGTTGGCGCCGATTGTTATAGGCAAAGGTGGTTGTATTTCCGTTCCCGTCCGTGTGGGTTATGGGGTCGCCATAAGCATTGTTCTGGAAACTTTCACCGCCAAGGGGGCTGGGATAGCTAATGCTGGCGAGAGCTCCGTGAGTGTCATACGCGTAAGTGGTCGTGCCTGCTGAATCCTGACGGCTGTAAAGCGTCCCGTTGGGATTAAAGACAAAAACAGTCCAGTCGCCGTTTCCATTGGTCACTCCGGTCAGGCTGAAGTGGGCATTATAGCCGAAATGGCTTGGAAGGCCGCGCTTATCAATAGATGTAATTAAATTGTTATTGGAATCGAAGACATACGTGTTGCTGAAACCGAGCGGATCAATGGTTTCAACCAAGTTGTTGTTGCCATCGTAAATGAATTGGGTGGTTTCGCCCAGCGGCGAAATGGTCTCAATGACATGGTCTTGTCCATCATAAACCGTTTGGGTGACATTTCCCATGCCGTCCTGATAGGCGACCAACCTTGATTTGTTATCGTAGGTGAACACCCTTTGGTCTCCAGCCGGGTCAACTTCCACCGTGTAATAACCGGAGGCGTAAATCTGCCAAGTCTTGTTGGTGTCCCCCTGGGTAAGCTGAGTCGCGATGTGCCCGAAGCCGTCGTAATAATTAGATTCCACCAGCCGGCCCAGAGCGTCAAACGTAGCGACAAGCTCATTATTCGTGTCATAGGCGTAGCTGGTCGGTTTCTGTTCCGGATCAGTGTAAGATGTTAAATCACCGTTGGTATATCCATACGAGACGGAACGGCCCGTGCTATCGGCCACAGATGTCAGGACTCCTCCAGTATAAGTAAAGGCAAGGCTGCGGTTCGTCCAATCGGTGACATTGGTCACGAGATTATTGGAATTGTATGAGAGCTTCATTGACTGCCCGTATTGGTCAACGATATTGGTGAGAAGAGTGTTGGTTCCAAATTTGAAGGTGCGGCCGTGCCTTTCCTGCAACCAATAGGAGCCGTTTGTTTTAAGAAGCGACATGGTGCAATTGGCCGGCGGCGTATATGAGCCGTCTGGCTGTTTCACGAACTGAATAGTCGCATTGCCCAAGTTGACGGAGACGGCATTGTTGATGAGCTGGTCAATTCCCCATTTGGCGATTAAAGCGGTGACAGTCCAATTCGTGGGACTCGGTTGGGTGGCATTGTGAACATCCAGAGCCGTTCGAATGGCGACCAGCATCGGAGCCATCTGTTGCGGGGTGGCGCCGCCCAATGCGTCCACGGTGGCGCTGGTCGGAAAGGCCGTGCAGTAATAGCTATGCAACCAGCCTGGAGCCATTCCGGCCGGGTTGGAGTTGCGGCGGGCCGAGGAATAGTAACGCGTCAGGTTCAATCCTCGCGGTTCGACCCCTCCAAGAGAAAGGTCCGCAGAGGTAATTTGGAAGCTGCCGTCCGCCATGTTGACCGGGTCCGCTCCGAATTGCACCGGCACCGACAGCGTAGGCGATTGCGGATTAAAGAATGTCGGCTGGTTGTCTCCGATGGCTTCCACGACCGGGGGGCTGGGCGGCTGAGTAGTGCTGGAAGCGCCGCCGCTATACCCTCCTGCGAGTGGCATGCCTATGCTCACCATACCGTTGCTAAACTGGAAATTAATATAGCCTGACCCGTACCAACTTCCGGCGCCTGCAATCTCATTGGATCCGTCTTGAGGGAGCAGCAGGGAATACCCCCGGCTGATGTAGGTGGAATACAAGCTGCTGTTGTTGTAGTAGCTGATCTGGGCGGATACATCGGCTCCGGCGGTCCAATTGGTACTCGTAGCCAGGTAAATCTTCTGGTTATTGGTGCTGGCCAGTTCGATCATTTTGATCGTCGAGGCCCCGACGATGTTGCTGTTCTGCAACTGCTCAATGATGCCGTACTCAAAGGCGCTTTGAAAGTAGGAGTCCAGTTCGAGCGCCTGGTTTATGGCGTATGTGTTATTGGTCGTGTAAGTGGGGGTATCCCCGATCACTTCCGCGAGAATATCGATGTAGTAACCTTTCCCTGTCTCCTGGGCCATCCGGCCAAAGCGATGGTGGTAACGCAGCAACATGGAGGTTTGTCCGGCCAGCAGTTCCGTGGCCAGCTCTGTTTGCACGAGCCAGTTCAACGCCATGACGTTGAGGGTTTCGGTCATGACTTGGCGGGAAGAGGAACTGTAGCCCTGCTGGATGTAGCTGTCCAACTGTCGCTGCCGGGCCGCCAACCACGCGGCGTTGGCGTCCAGGCTGTAAAGCAGGGCATAATTGGCATTGGTGCGCATGTACAACGCATTCGAGGAGCTCTGGTCGTCCATGTTGGAGCGCGGGGAAAGCCCCGGCACGCTGAAGTCCCAAGTGTCGCCGTCTCCATAGGGGTGCTGAATGGATATGGTCGGCTTAAAGGTGGCGTTTGATCCGCCGGTGGTTTGCACGGAAGCCAGTTGCGTGTCTTCCTGGTACAATTGGGCCATTCCGTTGGAGGTGCAGACCAAAGACAGCTTGCTGCCTTCAAGGGCTGGCAGGAAAAAGGAGTTGGAGTAAGTGGTCGTTCCCGGAATAACCACGGTGTACACCGCCATCAAGCTGGTCGGGATGTATTGCCAGGTGGAAACCGGCCAGCTTCCCTCGTTGGTCTCGACGAGGAAAAGCGCCTGTTGTGGCATGGGCTGGCCGGACGAAGGAACGATGTATCGGCCACCAGCAATCTCCTGCACGGTGGCGTTTGGATTGTTGGTTTGGATGTAGTTGACCAGGTTGGCGGCGCAGTTCTTGAGATCGCTCCTTAGATTTCCTTCGTTAAGCCCCTGCACATAGTTGGCAGTGGCGGTCGCGCCAACGGCAACGTCGGTCAGCAGCGTGTTGGTGTTGATCTGGGCGGCGCTGTCCAGGTTGATGCCGCTGACCTGCTGGTAAACTTTGACGGACGGGTCCAGAACGTAGTTGGTCCCGTTGAAAGTGAGCAGCACCCAAACATGATGAAAAACCAGATCAAAAACCGGACCGTTTGTGCTGTAAGACTCGTATGTCGTGTAAGGGAATCCACTGCTCCCGTTTATGTTCCCGGCCAGTTGCAGTGTGGCTTCCCAATTGGTGTTGGGCATGGTTGCGCCCACCCAATGCTGGTAATCCTCCTGGTTGTTGGTGGCGATGTATGGGACTATGATCATGCCGAATTGGTAGGTTGGGGAAAGGTTGGCTGCCCGGAGAAGGGCGACGAGCAGGGCGCACTGGTCGAAGTCATTGCCGCTTTGCTCCAGCAGCGTCATTTTGGCCCCCTTGTGTGAGCCGAAATAGTGGGCGTACTGAATGCGGTCGTGAACGTAATTGTAAATCAACGTCGGGTTGTTCTGCAGATTTTGGGCCAGGGCCGTAATTTCCGGCGTGATGGCCTCGGCAATTGCTGAGGAACCGCCGGGATATGTTGGGTTGGATGGGTCAGAGTTGCCCGGAGAGGGTGCGTTCGTAACAGCGACAATCCCGGAGACGTACCAACCTTCGCCAAAGTTGGCGGGTTGGTCGTCCTGGGCTCGGCAAATGGCCGCCAGCGTGATCAATCCAAAAAGAACGAGAAATCGTGGTTTCATTATATTGTCCTCGTTCAGGGTTGGTCATGTTGAATGTTTCCCTCAGCATCGAAACTGAATATCTCGGGCAAGACTCCAGAATTCGTTTGCAGCCGCCCGGTCCCGTCATACGTGTAATTGGCCCGTTCTCCGGGTTGAGCGGAATTGTTAATCAAGGGGTTCATGCCCCACAAGACCTTCCACCCGTCCAGCATTCCGTCCCCACTCTTGCTCCCGTTAGCCGGATTCTGATGCAAAACAAGGAGTTCATAAGCGTCAGTCAAGCCGTTCCCATAAGAGTCCTGTGGAGTTCCGAGAAGTAAAAAGACATCGCTATTGGTCAGGCCCGGTATCGTGTAGGTAACGCACTGATAGCCCTGCCCCATCCACGTCCAGATTCCGTTGGTCAACGGCTGCGCCAGCGCGGTGGTGGCGAAGACGTCATAGGGCAGGCCGTTGGAGCCGCCCGCGATGGTGAAGGTCAGATTCACCGCGCTGTTGCTCACCGTGGCTGTGGTGTTGGTGATCCAGACGTTGCTGCTGTTGCCGCAGCCGCTGTTGCTGCTGACGACCAGCAGGTAGCCCGGCCCGCTGACGGCGTCAAAGACAGGGCTGATCTCGGGGGTGAAGGGCGCCTGGGTGATGTTGGCCTGGTTCCACGGATTGAGGAGATAGAAAATCTCATTGAGAAAGAATGTGGCGCCAATGGTGTTGCTGTCCACCTGCCAGTTGTAGGTCGAAACGCCATCCAGAACGCCGTGACATTGGTTGGTGCCGGTTCCATCGCTCCCCATCCAAAAACCGTTGGAGAGAACCTGCGGGCTGGGATAAATCGTGACGCCGGGGCCGTTGGTCACAAACGCGCCGTCAATGTACAGCGCCGTGTTGGTGCCCGAATACGTCAGCGCCAGAAAATGGAATCGGTTGCTCGTCCAGGAAATGGGCGCGGCGAGGTAATTGGTTTGGTTCCCGCTCCCGTTCTGGGCCGAGAAATATATGTTGGAGCCGGGCGGGTCCAGATACAGGCTCCACCAGCCATAATCCGCGTTGCTGGTGAAAGCGCCGGTCTCAATCAGCCGGCCCCATACCTGAGGCCCGTTTCCGCCCTGACTCTGGCTGGCCCAATCTGGGGAAAACCAGAGCATGACACTGCCCACCTCCACCGTCAGGTTGGTCGTGCCATCGCTTTCCCATACATTGTATCGCAGCCACGCCACATTGGAGCTGTCGTCCACCACCACCGAGGTTCCATTGCCAATGAACGAAACGCCAAGGTTTGTATAAGAGACGGCACTGTACCCGAGCATCGACTGCCACGTATTGGTATTGCTGAACGTCCACCAGTCCAGCCACGGATTTGAATATGAGTTTGTGGGCGGAACCGGGACGGCGGCCAGAAGCCGCGCCGAACAGAAGAAGGTCAGCAGGAGAGTAATCCAGCCGGCGCGCCAAGACAGCCGCGGCGCGGGGCTCTTGGATGTTTTCGGCAGCTTCCGCGGACGGAACCACTTCAATTGGAGCGCCTTGGACTCAAGCGCCTTTGCCTTTGGGGAATTCATAAGAACATAATGTGTTGTGGGCCGACTTGATAAGCGATTCTTTTGGAAATGTCAAGCGCCAAAGTGAAAAAAATACCAACCATTGGTTGGTAGTTCCAATTCCTGGTTCTGCTTCGATTCCAGATGTTGAAAGCGTCTTCGCGCAGAATCTACCGAACTTTGGGAGAAGCCGTTCGCAGCGAGCGCAAAAAGGCCCGCCTGAGCCAGGAGGCCCTGGCGGAAAAGGCTGACTTCACGCGCAACTACATCGGCGACATCGAACGAGGGGAGAAACAGGCGACCCTTGAGGCGCTGGCCCGGATTGCCAAGGCTCTCAAATGCCGCTTGCGCGACTTGGTTTGGGACATTTGACGACGGGCCTTGCGACCCAGACCGGGAAAAAGCCGCCGCCCTGAAATTTCAACACTCTTTTCGCCATTTTTCGGCTTCCGATTCGTGCATCGCAGTTGACAGAAACGGCAGGCGGACGTTTTTTGTCGGGGCCATGAACAAAAAAGCGGGGCCGAAAGTCGTTTTTCTTTTTGACGTTGACAACACCCTGCTGGACAACGACCGGGTGGCCCGCGATTTGCAGCGCCACCTCCAACGCGAGGTCGGCCCCCGCGGGGCCGGACGCTATTGGGCCATCTTCCAGAAGCTGCGCGCCCGATTGGGTTACGCCGATTACCTCGGCGCGCTGCAACAGGTTCGCGCCGAGTATCCGCATGACCTTCGCCTCCTGGCCGTTTCCCGGTTTCTCATCAATTACCCTTTCGCCAACCGCCTCTATCCCCATTCCCTGGACGTGCTGGCCCGGGCCAAAACCTGGGGCCGCACCGCGCTGTTGACCGACGGCGACGTCGTCTTCCAGCCCCGCAAAGTGGAATGTTCGGGCCTGGGCGAGGCGGTGAACGGCCACGTCCTGGTTTATGCGCATAAGGAACGCGAACTGGCCGACGTGGCCCGCCGTTATCCCTCCCCCCATTACGTGGTGGTGGACGACAAGCTGCGCTTGCTGGCCGCCATCAAAAAAATCTGGAAAGCGCGCGTGACCACCGTCTTTGTCCGGCAGGGACACTACGCGCTGGACCCCAAAATTCTCGCCGCTTGTCCGCCGGCCGACCTGGCGCTCGAACGCATCGGCGACCTGCTCGAATGCACTCTGCCCGGCTTGCTGGCGGCGGCGCGTCCTCCGGGACGCTCCAGCCGAAATTAGCTGGACAGCCCGCGCCGGGGCGGCCAAGAATTCCGCGGCGATGGCGCGCAATGACACATTGGATTTATGACTCTTCCTTACCGGTGCGGGTGGCACTTCTTTCGCGCCCTCTTCGCCCTCTATTTTCGCTGGCGCGTCTTCAACCCCGAACGGGTGCCCGCCACCGGCCCGGTCATTCTGGCCGCCAACCACGCCAGTTACCTTGATCCGCCCCTGGTCGGCGCCGGCATCCGGCGGCAGATCAATTACCTGGCCCGGGACTCCATCTTTCATGTCCCCATCCTGGCCGCCATCCTCCGCTCCTGGGAAGTCGTGCCGGTGGACCGCGACGGGGGCACCGGACGCGGCTTGAAGGAAATCCTCAACCGGCTCGCAGAGGGCCGCGCGATCATCTTGTTCCCCGAGGGCACCCGCAGCCGCCACGGCCAGTTGAATCCGGCCCGGTCGGGCATAGGTTTGACCGTGATCAAATCCGGCGCGCCCGTGGTGCCGGCGCGGGTCTTTGGGACGCACAAGGCCTTTGGCCCGCACAAGCGCCTGCCCCGTCCGCGGCGGCTGATGGTCAAGTACGGCCAGCCGCTCTTATTCCAGGCCCTGCGCGCCGAGGCCGCGACCGCCTCCAAGCAGCGGCTGCGGGAGATTTACCAGCAAGTGGCCGACGAAATCATGTCCGCCATCGCCCGCCTGGAGCCCCGCCCGGACTGACCGCCCGCCGCCTCGTAATCCTGATCCTGATGGCACGAAGAAGATTACGATTAGGATTAAGATTAAGATGGGAGAAGACCAGCTATCAAATACTCGGACTGGCCTGCGCCCGGCGCAGGGTGGCCACATACGCGCCGTCCACCTGGTCGCTGAAGGGCAGCAATTGACGTTCGCTTTCCAATTTGAAAGCGGGATGGCTTTCCAGGAATTTCCCCACGACCGCCCCGTTCTCCTCCGGCTCAAGACTGCACGTGCTATAGACCAGCACGCCGCCGGGTTTCAGGCCGGGCGCGGCTTGGGCCAGCAGGCCGGCTTGCGCCTGGGAGAGACGTGCCATCTCCGATGGTTGCACGCGCCAGCGCAAATCAATCCGCCGCCGCATCACGCCCGTGTTCGAACAGGGCGCGTCAATGAGAATCCGGTCAAACTCACCCGGCGCGGCGGGGGCGGCGGAAAATTCCACGCAGGTGGCGCCCAGACGGCGGCAGTTCTCCTCCGCCAGTTTGAGCCGCTCCGGCTGGTGGTCGCGGGCCGCGATCCGCCCCCGGTTGCCCATGCGCTGGGCGATATAAGCGGTCTTGCCGCCCGGCGCGGCGCAAAGATCCAGGATGCTCTCGCCGGGCCGCGGATCCAACTGCCGCACGGCCAGCAGCGTGCCGGGGTCTTGCGCGTAAAACCAGCCGTCCTGGAAACTCCCGCAGGCGGCCAGCGGCGGATGGCGGCGCAACTCAAAAACCAGTTGCGGGCCGGTCCAATCCCATTGCCGTTCCTCGAACTCGATTCCCTCCTGTTGCCAGCGGGCGCCCAGGCGGGGGGCGTCGGTCTTCAATTCGTTCAGGCGCGCATAGACGGGCGGGGGCCGGTTGTTCCAATCCAGCAGCCGCGCCGTGTTGGCCCGGCCCCAGCGGCCCTGCCAGCGCTCCACCAGCCAGGAGGGATGGGAATAGCCCAACGCCGGGTCGCTTTCCTTCAAGCCCTCCAGCGTCTCCCGCGTCGCCTCGCGCTGGCGGATGTAGCCGCGCAAAATGGCGTTCAGGAAGCCGGCGCGCGGGCCGAATCCAAGGCGTTTGGCCAACTCGACGGTTTCATGGACGGCCGCATGGTCGGGAATGCGTTGCAGCCAGAAAAGCTGGTATAGCCCCAAGTGCAGCAACACGCGCAAGCCGGCGTTTTGCGCGCGGGCCGCCGTTTTGCGGGCGACCAGCCAATCCAGCGTCCTTTGCCAGCGGACCAGGCCGAAGACCAGTTCCTGGCACAACGCCCTGTCCGGCGGCGAGAGCGCGTGGCGCGACAGTTCCTCATCGAGCAGTTTTTCCACATAAGGGCCTTCCGGGCGGCGGCGGCGCAACACCCGCACGGCAATTTCTCTTGGATTTTCACCCGTCACGCCTTAATAATGGCTCCACCTTTATGGGACGCGAGACTTTAGCGAGCAAAGAAGACTTCGAAAAACTGGCCGCCGCCGGCAAATTGACCCGCCCACACGTGGAAGCCTTGACGGCCCTGACCGAGAGCGGCTACTGCTTTCATCGCAGTTGGGGCTTTGGCGAAATTGTGTCCGTGGACCCGGTTTTCGGCCGGTGCGTGGTTGATTTTCAGTCCAAGCCCGGCCATGCCATGGACCTGACCTTCGCCGCCGAATCGCTCAAGCCCATTTCCAGCGACCACATTTACGCCCGCAAAGTTTCCGGCCTGGAGGCCTTGCGCCAGATGGCCGCGCTGCACCATCTGGATTTGATCAAACTGGTCCTCCAAAGCTTCGGCAACCGCGCCACGCTGGACCAAATCCAGCAGGTCCTGGTGCCCGACGTGATCAAGGACGACTGGAAAAAGTGGTGGGAAGGGGCCAAGCGCGAGTTGAAAAAAGACGGCCATTTCCAAGTCCCCACCAAGAAATCCGACCCCATCATCTACCAGGCCAAGGAAGTCTCCCTGCAAAGCCGGCTCATGGGCGAGTTCCGCGCGGCCAAGGGCCTCAAAGCCCGCGGCAACGTCGCCCACGAACTGCTGCGCAACCTCTCCGATTTGACCGACGGCTCGGCCATGGCCAATGAGGTCATTACCACCTTGAACGCCGAGATTCTGACCCATCAGCGCACCCAGCCGGCCATCGCCTTGGAGGCCATCTTCGTGCGGGACGAAATTCGCCAGGCCTGCGAGGCCGCTGCCGGGGAGGGGGAACTGGCCGCCGCCGCCATCTGGCAGCAGGAAACCGCGCGCGTCGGCGGCGTTTTGGAGCAAATCGCCGCCGCCAAACATCGCCGCGCCTTGCAATCCTTCAAGGAGAGCATTCCCGACCGCTGGGCCGACGCCCTGCTGGGCGCGCTCAATCACGTCTCCGCCAAGCTGGCGGGCGAAGTCGCCCTGGCCTTGATCTCCAACGGCAAACTCGACGCCCTCAAGGAGTTGCTGGCCCGCCTCATCAGCCAGCATCAGGCCGGCAGCAATTTGCTCTTGTGGCTGGCGCGCGAACGCTCCGATTCCTTCGCCGACATCCTCGGTCCGGAGGTCTTTCGCGCCATGCTCACGGCCATGGAGCGGGACCAGTTCAACGAAAAACGCTCCAACAAGCTGCGCGACTATATTCTGGACGATCAAACCCTGCTGGTCGAACTGATCGGCTCGGCCGACCTGGAGGTCATCAAGGACCTCACCCGCGCCCTCCAACTCTCCCCGTGCTTCGACGACATGGACAAACGCTCCCTGCTGGCGCGCATCGTCAAGACCTATCCCGCCGTCCAAACCATGATCTCCGGCGACCAGACCCGGCAGGACGCTTCGTTTCTGGTTTCCTGGGAGAGCCTGGAAAGGCGCAAAAACGAGTACGCCGAACTGGTGCAGAAGGCCATCCCGGCCAATTCCAAGGAGATCGCCCTGGCCCGCAGCTACGGCGATCTGCGCGAGAACCACGAATACAAATCGGCCAAGGAAATGCAGAAAATCCTCATGCGCCGCAAGGGTGAATTGGAATCCCAATTGGTCCGCGCCCGCGGCGCCGACTTCGCCAACCCCCGCACCGACATTGTGAGCATCGGCACCGAAATCCGGGTGACGGACCTCGATCAGCAGCATCCCGAACACTTCATCATTTTGGGGGCGTGGGACTCCAACCCGGAGAAGGGCATCATCAGCTATTTGTCGCCTGTGGCGCAGTCGCTGCTCAACCGCAAACCCCTGGAAGAGGTCGAAGTGCCCGTGGACGGTTCCAGGCGCCGCTACCGCATTGATTCCATCGCCCCGTACAAGCCGGGTTGAGGGCGTCCTTCACTCCGTCCAGATTTGAGACAGGCTCCTTCCGGGAGGGCGGGGCTTTTCGCACGCCCGAATGTGGCACTCTTTTGGCTATAAGGCCTGTTCGTAAGGATTAGAACATGAATGCTACATTGACGGCGCCCAAGGCGAAAACCGCTTTTACCGCCGAATCGCTGCCCGACCACCCTCTCTTCGAGGGATTGGGGAACCGGAACCGCCATATCCTGGCCGAATACGCCATGCGCGCCACCTTCGAGCCGGGCACCCGCATCGTGGAGACCGGCGAGCCGGCCAACTGCCTTTATCTGGTCATCAGCGGCTTGATTGCCTTGGAGACCCCCGGCGCCCGTTCGCCACTGCGCGTCCAGACCATCGGGCCGGGCGATGTTCTGGGCTGGTCGTGGCTTTTTCCCCCCTATTACTGGCACTTTAACGCCGTCGCCGAGGTGCCCACGGAGTCCATCTTCTTCTACGGCAGCCGCCTGTTGCAGGAATGCGACCGGGATCACGATTTCGGCTACGAATTGTTCAAGCGCATGGCCCACATTCTGACCACACGCCTGCAATCCACCCGCGAAAAATGGATCGAGGCGGCCCAATTCCCGCCCCCGGGGTTGAACCTGCCGGCCGATTACCTCATCATTTGAGCGGCCTCAACGTTTAGACAAGGTGACTTTTCAGGTCGCCGGCCGATGGCGGCTTGGCGTTGCCGGACAAAATCAGAATTGGCAGGGCCAGACTGGCGGGGAAACGCTGGCCGCCCGCTACGGACGGACCTCCACGCGGAAACACCGCGCCCGGTCGCCGGCGTTGGTCCAGGTGTAGCTCATCGGGCTGGGCTGGAGGATCGGGGCTTGCGTCCAGAGGGAGACCGGCGTCCAGTCAAACAAATTGGTGGAGCTTTGCACCTGATAAATCCGGCCGGGGATGGCCGACCATTGCACGGTCATCACCCCGTTGCTCAGAAAGCTGCGGATGATCCGAAGATTGGAGGCCGCGTTGGTCGGATCGGTGCCGGCAATGAATTCCGCGTAATCGCTCATGCCGTCTCCGTCGGTGTCCGTGAACCGGGTGCGATTGGTCGAAAGGGTCCCGAAATAGTACAGTTGGTAAAGGTCCGACATGCCGTTGCCGAGGCTGTCTGGAAACGTGTAGGCGCCGGTGAAGGTCAGCGTGTTGGAGGACGCCAGCGTGTTGGTTTGCGGCGGCGGCGTGTAAAAAAAGGCGACGTCGCCGAATTGCACGATGTACTGCCCGGGCGGCGCGTTGGTGATGGTGGTGACCAGGCCCGAACCGGATCGGCTCCAACTTGACGGCCCGGTCAGCGTGAAGTTTCCCGACGCGATGTTCTTGGAGATGACCACAGTACCGCCGGCCCCCGCCGACAGGCCCGTGACGCCCACGTCATCCACCAGCCAGCCGTAGCTCGTTCCACCTTCAAAGCCCAAATAGTCCCAGACGATTTGAATGGGCTGGCCGACATAAGGCGTCAAATCCACCGTTTCCATTTCCCAGTTGAGCGAACTCAACCCGCTGAAGTCAACGGCCACCGGCAGATTGGTGGGAGGCGTGCTGGGATCGGCGCTGATGAGAATTTGTCCCTGCTCATAATAGTAGGGATCGTAAAAAATCTCCGAAAAATCAAAGCAGTCCCAAAACGTCAGCGTGGCCTGGCTGAACCCGGTCAGGTCAATGACAGGGCTGTAAAGGTAACTGGAGGCCGAGAAGGGAATTTGCTCGCCATCCAGGTCGCTGCCCCAGGCGTTGGTGCCGGAATGGGCGCTGGTCTGCAGCCCGTTGTGCGGCGTGCCCAGCGTCCAATTGAGGCTGGACCCCAACCCGGAAGTGGTGTCGGGCACGACGGTCCAGTTCTTGGCCCCGCTCTCCAAGTTGTCGAACCACGGCGGCTGCAGCAGCTTGGGGGTGGTGAAACTGTAAAGAGCGCCCTGATTGTCATCGGTCGCGGTGTTGCCGGCGCTGTCGCGGCTGACCACCTGGAAATAGTAAAGGTGGTTGGCCAGCAATTGGCTCAACGTCACGGCGTGGCTGGTGACCAGTCGCCCGTTGTAGGCCGTGTGATCGAGAATGCTCCCTCCCCCATACTGCACCAGTGAATCCGCCGCTTCGGAAGTGTTCCACGTCACAACCACGCTGTCCGCATTGGTGGCGACGGCGACATCGGTGATAATGGGCGGATTGGTGTCAATAATGGCCGTGGCCAGCAGGTTGCTGTTGATGGCGGCATCGAAGTAACTGGCCGTAATGGTGTCTCCATTGCGGACGCGCAATTGGCCGGGAACAGCCGTGTTGGTGGCCACCAGGATGATGAATCCGCTGAACAGGCCCGCATGGGCCGTCTCATTCAACGTCGCCACGACCCGATTAGTGGAGGAACTGGTGGAGAACGTCGCCTGGGTTTGGCCGGCGCCGGCGATGGCGTAATCCCCGACTTGAACCGTTACCAGCGCCGGAATGGTGTAGTCGCTTTGGTTCAACGTCACGGTGCCGATGCCGTTGCCGCCGGGGTCAAGAAAACCCAGCACGTTGAGCAACAGCGCCGTTTCGTTGTCCGGCGTGGGGCCGCTCTCCGGCACCGTGTCCAGCGGGAAAGAAAGGAACACCACGCGGCCGGGACTGCTCACGCCGGTGGGCGGGAAACGCGCGCCGCAACATTTGCCCGAAACGGGTTCGAAGGTGATCGCGGTGGAGTTGGTCGCAGGGGTGAAGGTATCGCCAAAGTCCGGCCCATAGACATCCCCCAATCCATCGTCAAAGCTCGGGTAATTCGCATAATCCAGCGTCACGTTCATGCCGGAACTGACCGGATCGCCCGGCGCGCCAACGAAGGAGGGCACGCCAAAATACTCGTCACAATCGCACGGCGCGGGCGGGTCCGGGTTCTGCGCGAACCCGGCGACTTGCAGGACGTTGGACCGGAAGGGCACATCGCCCAGTTGGCTCAAAATGCCCATCGAGGCCATGAAAAAGGAGCCGCCGTTGTTCAAGTAAGTTTGAATCATGCTTTGCTGCGCCGGGGTCAAAGTGTTGTTGGTCCCGGTGTAATTGATGATGTCGTCCGTCGTCCGCCAGATGACCACGCGGTAGAGTTGCAAATCCGACAGGCCCGGCGCGCCGCGATCGAGCACCTTCCAATAGGCAAAGCCGTATCCGGTCGCCGCCAGCGCGTTGGTGTAAGTCCCGGCGTCTATCACCGTCGAACCGTTGGTGCTCTCGGCCGCGTCGTCGTAATCATCCACCAGCAGCACCGGCGGCGTGCTCACGGCGACGAAATTGTAAGAGGCGCCGCCGTTGTTGTTGGTCGCGGTGTTGCCGGCGTCGTCAGTGGAAACAACGGAAAAGTAATAGGTGACGCCGCCCGCCAGATCGCCCAATTCGATGGCGTGGCTGGTGGTCAGCGTTGAGTCCGAGGCCACCAGGTTCAAGGCCAGCCGGTTGGTGCCGTAATAAAGAACCGAATTGGCCGCTTCGCTCGTCTGCCAGGTGATCGTAATCACTCCCAGGTCGGTGCTTGAACTGACACCGCTGATGACCGGCGCGCTTAGAACGGCCGTGGCCGCCGCCGTTCGCACGGCCCCGGACGAATCGCTATAAGCCGCCGTGATCGCGTCGCCGTTATGAATCTCCAGCTCGCCGGCGGCGGCGCTTCCCACCAGTGTGGCCATGACGTTGGTGAACGCGCCGTAGCCGCCGGTGGAGTAAAGGTTGAGCGTCTCTCCCGCCGGCTCGGTCGTGCTGGTCAGAAGCACCGAAACGCTGTTGCTGGCCGCCCGCCCCGCATCGAGCACTTCCACCTTGATGACGCCGGGAGCGGTGTAATTGGTGCGATCCAGCAGCACTTCCCCTTGCTTCAGCGGCAGGAGCGGACCGGAAACGACCAGCGCGAAGTCCTGGACAACGCCCGCGACGTCCAGCAGCGCATCCTCGACCACATTGACCGCGCGCACCCGGATCAGGTAATCGCCCGGCAGCGGCTGGGCCAGATGAACGGCCTGGACATTGTTCAGGCTGTCCACGGCCGTGGCGTTGGGAACGGATTCGCCGGCGGCAAATTGGTTGCCGCGATAGAGCGTTCCATCCGGGCCAACCACCTCGAGGTTCAACTGGTTGACCAGAGCGGGGATGGCGCCCGGAAACCCCGCCACGTCCGTGTAAGCCAGCGTGATCTTGAGCGATTGGTTGGAGTCACCCACGAACGTATGCTGCTGGTAAAGCTCGCCCGTGCTCAGCGGCGCCGTCTGATCCACCATTTGGAAATTGCGCTGCGACTCGATGAGATTGGTCAGGTTCACCCGGCCCCAGCCCTCCTGCAAGTTGGGGATCGGCCCCGGCCCGCCGTCCGACTCGTCCAATTCCGACGCCGAGTTGATCAACGCCGCTTTGACCAGCGCCGGCGAGGGCATCGCGTTGGTATGCGTGCTCTTGTAGTATTGCACGAACGCCGCCGCCCCGCCCGCCGCCGCCGGCCCGGACATGCTGGTGCCGCCCATGTACACGTAATAGTTGTCTATCACCGTCCAGGCGATGGCCGCTTCGTCGGGCGCGGCTGACGAGGCCATCGAAGCTATCCATGTTCCCGGCGCCACGAGGTCCGGTTTGATGCGGCCGTCTTCGCACGGACCGCAACTGGAGAAATCGGCCACCGTATCCGGCCCGTCGGCGTACAAACCATACAGCTCGGCGTAGTAGTTGGGCGTGTTTTCAGACGCGCCGGTGGCAATGACGTTTTTGCCCGTGGCCGGACTGTCCAGCGTTTGGGCATCGGGTCCGGCGTTGCCCGCGGAGAATTCCAGGATGTACGGCTGGTCGCCGGGCGTCACCGAATCGGCGTCGCGCACCAGCTCATCGAATTGCGCCGCGTCGGTGTCGTACTCGCCCTGGACGTCGTTGCCCCAGCTATTGGCGCCGATTTGCGCCCCGTTGCGCACGGCGTCTTGGGTCAGCGTTTCATCGCTGGGGGCGGGGCTGACTTCATTGGCGTTGGCGTCGAAGATGCGTTCAATGAACAGACTCGCTTGATCGGCCACGCCCAACCCGTACCACGCCCCGGAATCCGGGTCCGTCTCCCCGGTGGCCGCGTTGCCCGCCACGATCCCCGCGCAATGCGTCCCGTGTCCGTAGCCGTCGGATCCGTCGGTCAACGGCGGGTAATACTGGAAACCGGTGACACGACCGCGGACATCGGGGTGCATGGTATTGGTGTCGCCGGTGTCCAATCCCGTGTCGGCCACGCAAACCGTCACCCCCTGGCCGCCAAATCCCAGTTGCTCGGTCACGGTGGGCGTGGCCACCCGTCCGTCGTCGCCGCCGACCAGCTTGGACGCCGCTTCATCCACCAACCTGCGGCGCGGCGCCGGTTCGATCCACAGGACGGTCTCCAGGCCGGCCAACTTTTCCAGCGCGGCGGGCGCCAGAACACCCCGCAGAATCACCCCCTGGCGCAAGTGGCTTTCATAGACGACCGACGCCAAAAGGCCGCGCACGCGGGCGATTTCGTCAACCGTGGCCCGCGGCAAGAGCAGAATGTTCACCGCCAAGGGAGCATTGGTTCGTTGCCAGGCCGCGGTCAGACGCGGGTGAACCTTGTGCCTGGCCAGATACGGCCCGACCCATCGGACATAGCTCAAGCCCCGCACCCGGTCCGGCGGCGCGTTGGTCAGTCTGGCGATAAAAGCGTCATCCGGGACATAGCGGAGCACATCCACGCCCAACGATTGCAATTCCGCCCGTTGCGCCGCCAGCGGATGCCCCTCGAACTGGATGAGATAGAGACGGCTCTCATTGGTAGGCTCATTGCCGGGGGCCGCCGAAGATTTCTGCCCCGCCAGCGTGACGACGACTTCATTGCGCAGGCGGATGCGTTTATCCTCGCCGCGCGCCAAGCCGCCGGCGAAAAGCAGCGTTACGAGCAGCAAACTGCCCAGCCGGCAACACAAACCTCCTGATTTCACGCTTCCAACGGTAGCCCAGCGCGCGATTCCGTGCAAGGGAGAACGACGGCAAATCTGTTTCCCAATCCAGATCTTATCCGCGCCACCGGCCCAAGGAGTGCCAGTAAAATGACCTAGGTAGGTCATTTTATTGGTACGACGAATTTTTCAGGGATTCAAAAAACGACTGAAAATATCAGGCGGGGACCGGGGTGTGCCGTGCCGTTTACTCCATGACCAGCACCTCGATGCGCGTTCCGTTTGTGCCGCCGCGATAGACGCGCTGGACGGCTTTTTGAAAATCCGACGCCTTGGCCTTCGGGATGTCCTCAAACCGCTGCGGGTTGCGGTCCACCATCGGAAACCAACTGCTCTGGATTTGCGCCATGATGCGATGGCCCGCCCGGAACACGTGCAGCGCGTCGGGCATCGTGAACTCGATCCGGGCCGGCTGGCCCGGCATGAACGGCTCGGGCCGCGACATGCTGTGGCGGAATTTGCCGCGGAACGGTTCCCCGCGCACCATTTGCTGGTAGCCGCCCATATGGACGCCCCGCGTGTTTGGGTCGGGGTCCGGATAGTCATTGGGATAAACGTCAATCAGTTTGACGATGAAATCGGAGTCCGTGCCGGAGGTCGAGACGCGCAGAACAGGCCGGACCGGGCCGGCGATGGTCAGGTCGTGTTCCAGCGGTTGGGTTTCGTAGGTGAGCACGTCGGTGCGCCGGGAGGCGAAGCGCTGGTCGCAGGTCATGTAATGGCCGGGCATGCCGGGGCCGATCTGGTCGGTCACCGGCACCGGCCGGGCTGGATCGCTGACGTATTCGTCGAATTCCTCCCGGTTGCGGGCAGGCGGGGAAAAGGAAAGTTTTCCTCCGGCTTGAAGATAGAGCGAGCGGGGGGTGGCGTTTTTCGGGGGCCATGAATCAAAGCGGAGCCATTGATTCTTGCCCGTCTCGAACATCCAGGCCTTGGGAATTCGCCCATCCGCCGCGCTCTTGAGGCCCTGGCCCTCGCCTTTCAGGGCTTGCAGAAAAAACGGCAGCTCAATTTGCTCGCGGAAGTATTCCGCGGTCTTTGAGCCAAAGTCCAGGTTGCCCAGCCGGTCGCCCCCCCGCCCCGTCCATTCGCCGTGGGACCACGGCCCCATGACCAGCGTCAAGGCGGGGGCGCTGCCCTCCTGGTCCATGGCCCGGAACAATTTCAGCGTGCCGCCCAGGTCCTCGGCGTCGAACCACCCGCCGACCAGGAGCACCGGGGCCGAGAGATGGCGCATGTCCGGTCCCAGGGCGCGCGAGGCCCAGAACTGGTCGTAATCGGGATGCCTCAGCAGGTCGCTCCAATACTCGTTTTGGTGCTGGAAGCATATTTCCTCCGCGTTGGACAGCGGGCCAAGACGCAAATAGAAGTCGTAGTCGTCCGCCGTGCCGAAGTCGAAGCGCGCCTGCGCCCTGGGCTTGGCCGGATCGGGGCCGCGCGGCCAGAAGCCGGTGTAAAAACCGAAATTGGCCGCCAGAAAAAACGCCCCGTTATGATAAGCGTCGTCGCCGTCTCCCACGTCGCCCATCGGTGCCTGCGGCGAAACCGCCTTGAGCGCCGGATGCGAGGCGATGAGGCCGAAAGCCGCGTAAAAGCCCGGATAGGAAACGCCCCACAGGCCGGCGCGCCCGTTGTTGTTCGGGATGTTCTTGATCAGCCAATCAATGGTGTCGTAAGCGTCGGTGCTCTCGTCGGTCTCCTTCGATCCGCTCAGATCGGCTTTGTGGGGAGGCATATCAATGAACTCGCCTTCCGATTGATTGCGCCCGCGCACGTCCTGGTAAACGAATATAAACCCCTCCCGCGCGAATGATTCCGCCGGGCCGAGCCTGCCGGGGTATTTATCCGCGCCATACGGCGCCACCGAATACGGCGTCCGCTCCAGGAGAATCGGATAGACCCGGCCGCCGTCCTTGGGCGCATAAACCGAGGTGAACAGCTTGACGCCGTCGCGCATGGGAATCCGGCAATCCTGCTTGGTGTAATGCGAGCGGTTGAAATCCGCCGGACTGTCCGCTTGGGCCGCGCGGCTTTCCGCCGGCGTCGCGGGCGTCGAGAGCAGGCCGGCCAGCGCCATCAAAGCGCCCAATCTCATTCCTGCGTTTTTTCCGTCGTGCAACACGCGATTCGGAATAAGATTAGATGTAAATTGCGATTGGAGACAACAACAAACCCCCCCCGCGCGCGCCTGAGCCGGCCCAATCCCTCAAAACCCCTGGCACAGGCGTGTGACAAACTTTCGCGCCCTTTTCCCGCCCCCGGACTTCGCTCAACCCCTCAGTCCGCGCAACGGGAAGCTCATAATCCGGCGCATTACCGTGGTCTCCGTATTGGCCCGTTGCGACAAGTCATCGAACGAGCACTCTGAAACCGCCGCCTTTTTTAGGGGCGCAACCCTGGCAGACCGTTTTTGAAGTGGCGTGCCTTCGCATTTCAGCGACGTTGTCTGCGACCTTTGCACAACTCCATTTAGCACAGAATCCTGCCGCCGTCAATGGACGGAAATTGGCAAACACCGGCTCTTTATTGCGTTCCGTTGACAAATGCTCAAATTGCGGAGAGGGCACCGGGCGCAAGCTTTCCCTGTTATACTTAAGCGGTCGAGGGTTTGTTGGGCTTGGATTTGATCTTAATTCTGTTTTAGCTTTTGATGGATGTTTTGCCGAAACACTTCCAATTCTCTGGCATCATAGGGGGTACGGTCAGCCTTAAACAAATCATGTTGCCAGAGTTTGGGTTCGGGGTCTCCAGGTTGGTGCCCCCACGGCAGATGCGTCTGCGTCCGGCCATTGACCAAACCCCAGTTCAATGCGCCGACGCGTTGTTTATGGAAAACCGGCAGACAAGTTTCGACGACGGAACCGATCGGCCGGTTCATCCACTCGCTGCATATCAACGGCCGGCCCAGTGTTTTCAATTCGGTGATTTGAAGGCTCAGTCCGTCCGCCGGAAGGTAGTTGTGGAACGTGATGATGTCAGACTGCACTCGAAGGAAAGCGGCGATTTGCTCGCTGCCGCCCCAGATGCCCGACGTGATCGGCTGGGCCGGATTGATTTCACGCGCCCAGCGAAAGACATCCCTCAACAAAGGCAAGGAGTCGTCGCCCATGCCGGAATTGCCTGGTTCATTGTATAGATCCCAGCAGAGAATACGCTTGTCGCCACGGTGGGCGGCCATGACATCCTTCACATATCGTTCCAATCCCGCGCGCGCCTGCGGGTCCCGCACACGCTTATGGCCAGGACTTGGCGTCCAGCCGTTGGCATACCAGCCAACCACCATGCCAGGCTGCCTTCCGAATGCCGGGTCGGTGACCGGCCCGAAAACGCAGTCATCAAAAAAGCAGGGCATAACTTTGATGCCGCGCCGTTTGCAGAGGGAAAGAAACTCCTCGAAGCGTTGCTTGAACGCTTCGGGTTCCGCCTCCCAGACAACATAAGGGAGCACCACGCGCGCACAGTTGAAACCAACATTCTGGGCGAGCGCCAGTTCGCCGTCGATAAACTTTGGGTCAAAGGCATAGCCCATCCACATCTCCGTGTAGCTGACGCTGTTGCCGGGAACATAATTGAACCCGCAAATCCACGGCTGGCTGTCATACCATTTCCATGCGTGTCCGGCAGACCAGCGTTGAGAACTGTCATCGGCAACGGCTTGCAAGCCGCCGAACCAAGCGAGCATGATGAGCAATGAACGAAGTCTGGGTTTCATAAGCGGGATTCCGTGACATTCATGGGCGAATGTCTAATGCCACGGGGAGTCGGGTGTCAATATCGGAAAGGAGGCCATTTTTATTTCCTAAAACGACAGGTCAGCAACGCTGCTGTTCCTTGCGAAATCCTTTTGGACTGATTTTGCTCAACTGGCGGAATTGCCGGTTGAAATTGGAAAGGCTGTCGAAGCCGCTGGCGTAAGCGATTTCCGCCACGGTGGCATCGGTTTCCATGAGCAGCTTGCGCGCGTGGCCGATGCGGACTTCCTTGATGAAGTCGGACAAAGGGCGGCCGGTGACGCGCTTGAAATAATGGCAGAAGGCGGAGAGGCTCATGCCGACCATGCGGGCGATTTCCTGATGATCGAAGGCCCCGGTGAAATGTTGAAAAACATATTGATAGGCCTTGTTGATGCGCTCGCCGGCAAATTCATCCACCAGAGCGGTGAACCCGTGGCTGGAGAGCGTCTGATGTTCGTCCGACTGACAAAGGGTGTGAAGGATGTTGAGCAGGCCGACGACCGAGCCGAGGCTCTTTTCGTTTTTCAACTGAAGCATTTTGGTCTTGACTTCGCGGCTTGTGGCGCCGGTGATAAGGAGGCCCCGCCGGGCGCGCAACAGCAACTTGCGCACCCCGGCCAATTCAGGCAGCGACAGAAATTCCGCGCCAAAGCATTCTTCCCGGAACTGGATGACCAGTGAGTGGGCGTAAGTGCTTGCGGTTTGCGCGGGAGCGTCATTGCGCCAGTAATGCGGCAGATTGGCTCCGAGCAGTACCAGTTCGCCGGGGCCGAAACGCGCGATACTGTCGCCCACGAACCGGCGGCCGGAACTTTGCAGAATGCAGGTCAATTCGCATTCGGGATGATAATGCCAGGGGCTTGCGAAGGCGGGCAGCTTGAACTCGCGGACGGCAAAGGAACTCAACTCGCTGCGAGGCACCAACTCAAAATCGGCTTTGGAGGCAGTCTCCATGAATGTCCCCATGCTAACTCCATTTCAGCCCGCCTGCAAGCGCGATGTTTTGCGCGGAGTCATGCATCGGCGCCGGCGGGCAAATTCGAGGGGCCTGAATGATTCAATACAGCGGTGGTTTCCAACAATACAGCGGTTGAAGAAATCTCCCAACGCACATAGATTGCTTCCATGATGATGAAAAGAGGAATCGCGGTTCGCGCGTTCACTTTGATCGAGTTGCTGGTGGTTATAGCCATCATCGCCATTCTGGCGGCGCTGCTTTTGCCCGCGCTGGCCAAGGCCAAGGAAGGCGCCAAGCGGACCAATTGCATGAGCAATCTCAGGCAGGCCGGCCTGGCCTGCCGGATGTATGCGAACGAGAACCGGGACAAACTGCCCGTGCTGGAAGCCGCCGAATGGCCTTGGGATATGGACACGGTGGTGGTGACCAACCTGCTGTCGCAGGGTTTTACGCGGTCCATTTTGTATTGTCCCTCCTTCGCCGAATTCAACGACACAAACATCTGGGACTATGACATTGTCAATCCCGGCACCGACATCAAGGTTCTTGGGTTCGCGTTCGCGTTTTCGGGGACGCAAGGCGCCTTGTTAGCGTTGTTTACCACCAATTGGAACACGAACATGACGACGCCGGCGAGCATAACGATCCACGGCCCGGCAGGGGTGTCCACCGAAATGATCACCCCTTCGGCTCGTGAACTTGGGGCTGACGCGACCATTTCCCAGAACGGCCATTTTACCGGCATTGAGGTGAATTGGTCCAAGCCGGCCCGTTCCTCGCACTTGAATGGCGCCCTGGCGGCGGGCGGCAATGTTTTGTTCCTGGACGGGCACACGCAGTGGCGGAATTTCAACAACATGTGCGTGCGAGCCATTGGAGGCGCGCCCGGCGGTTCAGTGACCTTTTATTACTGATTTTTTGACTTTGGATAAAATTCTCCAACAAGACTGCGCCCGATTCGGAGGCCATTGAGGAATCCGCCAGATGACGCCATCCGGCAATTCCGCCTTGGCTGGCGATGACCGCGGCGTCATCTTCAACCGCTCCTACATTTTCGCAATCTCGCTCGCGGCGGCGCTGGGCGGACTCATGTTCGGCTACGATTGGGTGGTGATCGGCGGCGCCGAGGTTTTCTACGAGAAATATTTTCGCCTTGCCAGCGCGCTGCAAGTCGGGTGGGCCATGAGCAGCGCGTTGATGGGCGCGCTGGCCGGAGCGATGTTCGCCGGCGCCTTGAGCGATAAGTTCGGGCGCAAACCGCTGCTGATCGTGGCCGGCCTGCTCTTCGTCGTGACTTCCATTGGCACGGGATGCGCCTCTAATTTCCCCTTCTTCATCGCCAGCCGCCTGCTCGGCGGCGTGGCCATCGGCATCGCTTCCAATCTCTCGCCGCTTTACATCGCGGAGGTTGCGCCCGCCAGCATGCGGGGCCGGTTGGTTTCGGTCAACCAGCTTACCATCGCCCTGGGCGTGATGGCGGCGCAAATCGTCAACTGGCTCATCGCGCGGCCCGCGCCGCCGGGCACGACTGTGGATCAGATTCCGTTTGATTCCTGGAATGTCCAGACGGCCTGGCGTTGGATGTTCGGCGTGACGGCCGCGCCCGCGGCCATTTTTTTCACTGCCATGTTTTTCGTGCCGGAAAGTCCGCGCTGGCTGGTGAAGAAAGGGCGTGCCGAAGAATCATCGCGGGTCCTGGCCAGAATCGGCGGGGCCGCCTACGCCGGGCGCTCGGTCAAAGACATTGAAGCGACGTTGGTCAACGAGATTGACAAGGTGGATCTGCGCGAACTCCTCGCGCCCAAGATGCTTAAGATTCTTTTCCTCGGCATCGTGCTCGCGGTTTTTCAGCAATGGTGCGGCATCAACGTGATCTTCCAATACGGCTCGCGCATTTTTGCCGACGCAGGCTATGCCGTGTCCGGCATTTTGTTCAATATTGTGATTACCGGCGTGGTTGCCGTGCTGATGACGTTCGTGGCCATCGGCACGGTGGACCGCTGGGGACGGCGCGCACTGATGTTGAGCGGCGCGCTCGGGATGACGCTGATCTACCTGGCCACGGGCTGGGCCTATCACGAACAGATCAAAGGGCTGATTCCAGCCGTCCTCGTCGTTGCTGCCATTGCGTGTTACTGCTACTCGCTGGCGCCCATCACCTGGGTCATCCTTTCCGAGATTTTTCCGAACCGCATTCGCGGTGGCGCAATGTCCGTTTCGGTGGTCGCTCTGTGGCTGGGCAATTTCCTGCTCTCACAAACTTTTCCGGTGATGTACGAGAAACTTGGTTTGGCGCGTTGCTTCTGGGTTTATGCCGTCATCTGCCTTGGCGGGTTTTTATTCATCTTTTTCAGGCTGCCTGAAACCAAGGGCAAAACTTTGGAGCAAATCGAACGTGAACTGGTGGACTGAACTGGATGAACAACCCACTCACAAAAAAGGAACGCATGCGCCGGGCGCTGTGGCGCGAGCCTGTGGATTGGCTGCCTTGCCAAACCAATTACACGCCGGTCATGGAAAAGAAACTCGCTGACTTTTTCCATCTGTCCGCCAAGGAGCTTCCGGCACGGCTCAACAACCACCTCTTGCGCCTGGACTTGACCTATCCCAAACGCCTCGGCGCCGATGGCAGGATTGGTTATGACTGGTGGGGGGCCGGCTGGGACACGCGGACGGAGGGCTGCTGGCACTCATTCGCACCTCTGATTGAAAACGCCGATCTGAGCAAGTTTCCATGGCCGGATTCGAGTGAGCCGCATTTGCTCGACGGCGCTGCCAAGGCTCTGGCGGAAGACCATGGCCGGCATTTTGTCGCTCCCAACTTCGGTTTCTGCTTGTTCGAACGGGCCTGGTCATTGCGTGGTTTTGACGCGCTGCTGATGGATATGGTGGAGAAGCCGGAATGGGTCGAGAAATTGCTCGAACGCATCGCCGAGATTCAGATTGCGGTGGCCAGGCGCTTTGTGGGATTGGGTGTTGATGGAGGCTATTTTGGCGACGACTATGGCGCTCAACGAGGCCTGCTGTTTTCACCAACAGTGTGGCGGCGCTTGCTCAAGCCGCGTCTGGCGCGCCTGTTCGCTGTCTTCCGGGGAGCGGGATTGCCGGTGATTCTTCATTCCGATGGCGATATTTGGGCCATCCTGCCCGACCTCGTGGATATCGGCCTGACTTGTCTGAACCCGGTTCAACCTGAAGTGCTGGAACATGAACGTTTGCACCGCGAATTTGGAAGACACCTCAGTTTTTATGGCGGCATCTCCACCCAGACTGTGATGCCCGGCGGAACCCCCGCGCAAGTCAAACAAGCCAGCGCGGTTTGCGTCCGCCAGCTCGCGCCCCAAGGCACCGGACTTATCCTCGGACCTTCACACCGGATGCAATCGGACATTCCGGCTCAGAACGTGGCGGCCCTGTTGGAGGCATGGCCGCAAATCTCTGAATGAAAGGATCGCAACCGTCTTATGGAAACAAATGCCGAACGCTGGAAACATATTGCGGGGGAGTTTCAATATCGCTTCGGCGCCGCCCCTGCATTTTGCGCCCGCGCGCCGGGACGGGTGGACCTGATGGGCAGCCATACCGACTACAATCTCGGGTGCGTCCTGACCCTGGCCATCGGCCGCGAAACCTGGATTGCGGCGCGTCCGCGAGAGGACCGCATGGTGCGCCTTTACTCCCGGAACCTCGAAGCTCAGGAGAGCTTCAGTCTCGAGCGTGTCGTTCCGGCCCCGAAGAAGCACTGGAGCAACTACGTGCGCAGCGTGGCCTTTGTCCTCCAGAGCGAGGGCTTTGCGCTGCGCGGCTTTGACGGTTTCATCCACAGTACGGTGCCGATGAGCAGCGGGTTAAGCTCATCGGCGGCCCTCGAGTGCGCGACGGCCAGCGTGTTCGAAGCGCTGGACGGTTGGAAACTGGATCCGGTCAGGAAAGCTCTTCTTTGCCAACGGGCTGAGAACCAGTTCGTCGGCGTGAACTGTGGAATACTTGACCAATACACTTCCTGCGCGGGCCGGGCAGGTTGCGCCCTGTTGCTGGATTGCCGCGACCTGTCGAGCCGCTCCGTCAAGCTTGGAGCCGGCATCCGGACGGTCATCTGCGACACCAAGTCGAAGAGGGAACTCGCCGGCTCCGCCTACGGCCAGCGCCGCTCCCAGTGCGAGGAAGGCGCGCGCCGGCTTGGTGTCAAAGCGTTGCGTGAAATGCCATTGGAAGTCTTCAACGCCCGGCAGGGGGAACTGCCCCCCGACGTGGCCAGACGTTGCCGCTTCATCATCGAAGAGAATGACCGCGTTCTGAAGCTGGCCGGGGCGCTGACAGCTTCCGACCGCCAGGCTATCCGGCAACTCGCCGCCGATTCCTTCCGCGGCGCGTGCGAACTCTACGAAATCGGCGCGCCAGCCATGCACCTGATGATGAAAGCGATGCTCGCCGCGCCCGGGGTGATTGGCGCGCGCCAGACCGGCGCGGGCTTTGGCGGCTGCATGGTGGCCTTTGTCGAGGAAGACAAGGTGGACGTTTTTGCCGCGTTCGTCCGGCAAGCTTATTTCGCGGCAACCCGGACGAAAGCCCAAGTGTATCCTGTCAACGCGGCGGCGGGCGCGGGATTGCTCCCCCCCGCCAGAGATTGCCCTTTCTTTGTCCGAGCAACCATCCCGCGTGCTGTTTCATCAGGCCGCGCCGGCCAACTGACTCCCTGAACTGAACATTGACGTGGCAACGCCAGCATCAAAACTACCGTTGCTCACCAGCGATTATCCGCTGACCGCGGAGCAAATTTCTCAATTTCAGCGCGACGGCCATATCCTGTTGCGCGGCGTGGTGGCGAAGAACGAAATCGCCGCTTTCCGTCCGGTCATCCTCGAAGCCCGCGACAGGCACGGCGAGGAAGCCACGCCCTTGGCCCAGCGCGACACTTACGGCAAGGCCTTCCTCAAAGGCATGAATCTTTGGCCGAAAGACGAAGGCGTGAAGCAATTTGTCTGGTCCCCTCGCTTCGCGAAGATCGCTGCCGATCTGCTTGGCGTGGACGCCGTGCGCGTCTATCACGACCAAGCCCTGCTCAAAGAAGCCGGCGGGGGCCTGACGCCGTGGCACCAAGACCAGCATTATTGGCCGCTGGCGACCGACGACACCATCACCATGTGGATGCCGCTGACGGACGTGACACCCGATATGGGCACAATGTACTTCGCCAGCGGCTCACATTGCAACGGCTATCTTGGCGACCTGCCGATCAGCGACGAGACCGAGGCGAAGTTCGAGCAATTCATCAAGAAACGCGGCTACATGAAAGCGCCTGGCGCCGCCATGGCCGCCGGTGACGCCACATTCCATTACGGTTGGACCTTGCACGGCGCCCCCGGCAACTCCAGCCTGCGGACCCGCGAAGTCATGACTGTCATCTGGTATCCCGACGGCACACACGTCACCCCGCTGGACACCGCCAGCCGTCAGCGCGACCGCGACCGCTGGCTGCCCGGGCTCCGGCCCGGCGACCTCGCGGCCAGTGAACTGAATCCGCTCGTCTTTAAGCGATAACACGTTGACCACTGTGGCAACAGTCAACCCCTTCCCAACAAGTTGACTCCGCCTTATTCGATGACGGCTCGATAGGATCGTCCACCTGCGGAAGAAATCGGCGTGGGGTCATAAACGATATAAGGCGAACTCGGCAACGCGGGGATATTCTGGAGCAGTATCCAATTGGTGGGCGCGGCCGCCGTGCTGTACTGCACCTGATAGGGCGCGCCGACCGTTCCTTGTATCACAATCCCCGGGTTTAACTGTATGTTCAGAACCGGGGCCGCCGCAACGGTCACCACCGCTGGACTGCTGATCGTCACGCCCATGTTGTTACTGACCGCGACGGTATAAGTTTCTGCATTGGCAACCGTGACGTTTGTCAGCGTCAGCGTCGGCGTGGTGATGCCGAGGCTGCTGTTGTTTTTGCTCCACAGGTAGCTCAACGGCAGGCTCCCGGTCGCGCCGACGCTCAGAGTCACCGTCGCGCCGGGGTCAAAGACTCCGCCCGCCGGCTGTTGCGTAATGACCGGACCGCCGAATACCTTGTATTGCAGGGTCGGACCCAAATAGTGGGGGTAAGGAGGTGAGTCGGAAATATAAGGCAGGGCGCCCGGTCCGCCATTTTCACCGGCCCAATAACGTGAATCGCCCTCCACGATGGCCCCGTTGCCGGTGTTAATCGTCTCACCGGCAGGCCCATTGGCGTAGGTCCCGCCATATTGGGCGATCGCGTATGTGCCGGGGCCTGTCATAACAGCGTTGGTGGGCGCCTTGAGGTAGAGGTACACCGCCGGGGCGCCGACCGGAGTCGGGCTGTCGCTGGCGCCAAATGTGACCGTTGCCAGCACCTGGCCGGCCACCGCGTCCCAAAGCTGCACCGTGACAGTGTCAGTCAGAACGTTTGTCCCCGAATCAAATCCCAGTTGATCAATTGTAATCGAGGTGCCAGTCTCGACACTGAAGTAATTCGCTATTCCCGGCGAATAAGAATTCACGCTAAAGTAGTAGTTCATTGTGGAGGCATCGTATAAAACAAGAGAACCGGCCGGCGCCACGACGAGTGTCGCCGCGGAACTCATGATAAAATGGCCGTTGGCATCCGTCACTTCCACCTGATAGGTTCCCGAACTGCCATCCGAAACAGCCGTCAAATTGAGCGTCCCATTTGTCTGGCCCGTCATCGGCGCCCCGTCAAAGTACCATTTATAAGTCAACGGAAGGGCGCTTCCGGTGGCGGCGGCGGTGAAGGTCACGTTGCCGTTCTCAGGCGCCGTCTGGCTCAGCGGTGATGTCGTGATGACCGGAACCGGGGCCGGAGTATATTGCACGGTCATCTCGGACAAGATGGCGCGAAGACCATCATTGCCATCATCGTTGCAAATCGTGAATGACATGCTGTCGCCGCTTAAGGTCAGATTCGTCGTGGTTGAAGCGATGGAACCGCCGTCATAGAGCACCGGGGCGGTGAAGTTCAGCGTATATGTGTTGCTGTTGGCGTCGGTGACAGTCGCGGGATTGAACGTGTAGGTGAATGCCGACTGGTCAACTGCCCCCCCCAAGCTGAACGCGTAACTCCCGCTGGCGACCGAGTTCATGCCGCTTATGGTCACGCTAATGGGGGCGGCGCAACCGAAGTCCCCTTGTGCGGCATAAAGACAGCCCGAAAACGCCTCGTTCTCTCCGTCGGTCAGGCCCGGGAAGCTCACATCCTCGTCCCACCATATCCCGCCGCCCGTGCCCCACGTCACGGAAAGAGCGCCGCCGCTGGGCACGAAAAAGTTTGTAGAGCCAGATGCGTTGTCCAGGGTCATCCAATCGGTCAAAGCCACCCCGAAGGCGCCATTGGTGTCGGTGATTGGATTCCCGTAGCCCACCCATTGCAAACCGAAACTTTTGGTCTGGGCATCGGCAGGCAACGCCGCCCACAGGGCCAGCGTCAGGAGGCAGGCGGACGCATGGCGGGCCGGGCTGTTCCGATGGATTTGCTGCGCAAACAATTCTCTGATTTTCATAATCGTTGGTTCTTTCGTTTGTTTTTGATTATTGGCCGACGATGGCGCGATAATACCGCTGACCCGCGGATGCCGGCGCCGGGTCATAAACGGTATAAGGCGAACTGGGCAACGCGGGGATACTCTGGAGCGGAATCCAGTTGGAGGACGCAAGCGCCGTGCTGTACTGCACTTGATAGGGCGCGCCGACCGTTCCTTGAATCACAATCGCCGGGTTCACCTGGACGCTTACAACCGGCGTCACAGCCACGGTCACCACCGCCGGGCTGCTGATGGCCGTGCCATCGGTATTATTGACCGCGACGGTATAGGTTCCTGAATTGGCAGCCGTGACATTCGTCAACGTCAGCCCCGGCGTGGTTATGCCCAGGCTCGAGTTATTCCTGCTCCATAGGTAGCTCAACGGCAGGCTGCCGTTGGCGGTCACACTCAGTGTCACCGTGTCACCGGGGGTAAACACACCGCCCGCCGGCTGTTGCGTAATGACCGGACCGCCGGAGACCGTATATTGCAGGTTCGGGCCTAGATACGTGGGGTAAGTCGGTCCATCCAGATAGCCGGGGAGCGTGCCCGGTCCGCTTAATCCGTTATAATAGGAGAGGCCCTCCACTATGGCCCCGTTGGCGGTGTTAATGGTTTCACCATCCGGAAGATTACAGTAAGTTCCGCCATATTGGGCTGCCGCGTATGTGCCGGGGCCAATCTTCACTCCAGTGGCGGGGGCCTTGAGGTAAAGGTACGCCGTCGGGCTGCCCACTGGAATGGAGCTGTCGCTTGCGCCAAAAGTGACCGTTGCCAGCACCTGGCCGGCCACCACGTCCCATAGTTGCACCGTCACTTCGTCCGTCAGAACATTCGTTGTCGAGTCAAATCCCAGTTGATTGATGGCGACCGACGTGCCGGGCACGACACTGAAGTAATTGGCTATTCCCGGCGGATAAGCCCCCACGTTGTTGTAACCGGACCAAGTGGAAGCATCATACAAGACAAAGGAACCGGCCGGCGCCACAACCAGTGTGGCCGCGGAACTCAAACTAAAATAGCCCTTGGCATCCGTCACTTGCGCCTGATAGCTTCCCGAATTGCCGTCGGATACTCCCGTCAAATTGAGCGTCGCATTTGTCCGGCCTGTCATCAGCGCGCCGTCAAAGAACCATGCGTAGGTCAATGGAACAGCGCCCCCGGTGGCGCCTACTGTAAAGCTCGCGTTGCCGTTCTCAGGCACAGTCTGGCTCAGGGGGGATGTCGTGACGACGGGGGCCGGAACCGGCGTGAATTGCACGGTCATCTCGGACAAGACGGCGCGATAACCCAGGTTGCCATCATCATTGCAAATCGTGAATGCGATGCTGTCCCCGCTTAACGTCAAATTCGTGGTAATTGATGCGAGACTGCCGTCGCTCGAGTTAAAGTACCCCGGCGCGGTGAAGTTCAGCGTATAGGTGTTATTGCTCGCGTCGGTGACTGTCGCGGGATTCATCGTCATGGTCTCGGACGATTGGGCGACCGCCCCGCCCAGGCTGATCGCGTAACTCCCGGTTGCGACCGAGTTCATCCCGGTGATAGTGACGCTAATGGGGCCGCTGCAAGAAAAGTCGGCTTGAGCGGCATAAAGACAACCGGAAAGCGCCTGGTCGTCTCCGGTGGTCAAGCCCGTGTAGGTCGCATCCTCGTCCCACCATATCCCGCCGCCCGTGCCCCACGTCACGGAAAAAGCGCCGCCACTGGGCACCGGAATGGTCGTAGAGCCGGACCCGTCATCCAGGCTCGTCCAATTGGCCAACGGCACGCCGAAGGCGCCGCTGGCATCGGTGATTGCAACCCCGTATCCCACCCATTGCAAACCGAAGCCGTTCGTCTGGGCGCCGGCGGGCAAGGCCGCCCACAGGGTCAGCGCCAGGAGGCCGGCGGTCTTATGGCCGGCCGGACTTTTGCGAAAAATTTGCCGCATACACCATTCTCTCATTTTCATATTCGTTGGCTCTTTCGTTCGTTGTTCATCATTCGTGTTTGCTTTCCACTAACAAGTCCCTCGGTTTCCACCGTAATCCTAATTGATGCACGGCCGGGGCAAGGCTGATTTGCCTGAAATCATTCAGGCAAAAGGCCCGCTCGCCTTGCTCTTTGCTCCGGGCCGGCGCCGGTAGCAGCAAGGCGGCCAGGATGGCGATAATGGCTATCATGACCAGTAACTCGATCAGCGTGAAGCCCAGGATCAATGGATTCCATCGCCTCATCCTTTCCCCGCCCACAGGCACATTCGCCAAACGGATTTTTCGGCTTAGGTCCATTTTCCAACCTTAGGCTGCATTCCGCTCAAAAAAACATGGCTGATTTGAGAAAAAACATGTATTTTTTGCTCAATGACGACGCTGGACGTTAAACCGAGAATCGTATTCGAGGCCTCGCGCGCCAGCCCCCTGGGGCGCTTTATTCTGGCCGGTTTGCTCCGCCACCACACGGGCGTTCCGGAGAAGCCGATACGGACTTTGGGCGATGCACCGGAAGCCGCCTTCACCTACAGCAAAACCTCGGCCGCGCCGGAAAGGCCCATGCGAACTTTGGGCCACTATGCTCTGGTTTACCTCCTCAACGGCACTGGCGATTTCACCGATGCCAGAGGCACCCGGCTTAAATTGGTCCCGGGCGACATGTGGGTCGTCTTCCCGGACATTCCGCATTGGTACGGCCCGGGCAGCGGTGCTTTCTGGGATGAGTTTTTCATCATTTTCTCCAGCCCCCTCTTCGACGTTTGGCGCGCCAGGGGATTGCTCGATCCGGCCAGGCCCTTGCGGCACCTGGAACCGCTGGATTATTGGCTCCGCCGTCTGGAGGAACTGGTCCTGGCCGATTCGGGCGCACTCCAGCAGATCTGTGCTCTGCAGCACTTGCTGGCCGAAGCGTTGGAGGTCTCTGACGATTCGCGCTCGCCCCACTGGCTGGCCAAAGCGTGCAGTTTGTTGCAGAGTGGACATCAATCCCCGCAACAAGTGGCTCGCTCCCTGGGCATGTCCTATGCTACGTTCCGCAGGCTGTTCTCCGCCGCCGCAGGTGTCCCGCCCGGCCGTTTCCAGGCGATGAAGGCTGTTGACAAAGCCTCCACGCTGATCATCACCGAAGAATTGAGCAATAAGGAGATCGCCGAGCGTTTGCATTTCTGCGACGAGTTCCACTTTTCCCGACGGTTCAAGCAAATCATCGGACTCACCCCCAGCCAACTTCGTTTGAAAAAGCCCCGGACCGTTTGATTGCGCCGGCCCAACCGGCGGCCGGCCGCTGTTCGACCCCTCGCCCGCCGCCTGATGCACGAGCAAAACATACATGGACTTTCTCAAATCGGTCATGGCCTTTCCGCGGTTTTTCACCCATCCTTCAATCATGAGTGATTTGCTCTTTCGCAGACGACCCGCATTGGATTTAGCCGCCCTTTTGGGTTTGGCGTTGCTTGTGCCCTCATTGCTCCAGGCGCAGCCTCTGGCTTCCGGCTCAAAGCGGGTGACCGCCATCCAGAATGATGCCGTCCGCCTGGCGTATGATCTGGGCGCCGGCACGTTTGACCTCCTTGAAAGGCCGTCGAATCGAATCATCATCCAGGCCGCCCACAGCCAAATCGGGGAATGGTCCACGGCGGATTCAAACTGCACGCGCACGGCAAAGATTTCCAAGGTGACGGACGAATTGGGGGCCGGCACCCAATTGACGGTGAAATGTTCCCGGCCTGGCGCTCCCGTTCTGCTCACGGGGTTTAACCTGTACGGAAGCTCCAACACCTTTGTGACCCTGCGCATGGGCCTGGAGAATACCGCGCCGGCGCCGGTGCGCGTTCGCCAGTTTTATCCCCTCAACGGCGGCCTCCTTTTCCCCGGCGGCGATTGGACCGATGTCCGCTCGCTCAATGGCGACTCGGCCTGCGCCCAGGCGCGCGTGACGGGCGACCGCTTCCGCCGCAGCGCCAACAATCTGCTGCTCACCTTCAAGCAGGACGGCCGGCGGCGCTCGCTCGTGTTAGGCGGATTGAAAACCGCCGATTTCACCAAGTGGGCCGAGACATCACCGCAAGGAAATCAACCGCCGGACAAAGGGAATCCTGGCACCGTGGCCGCTCTTGAAGCCAGCGACCCCGTCGGGCGGCTCGTGGACGCTGGTGCGACGTATCTGCCCGACGACAGTTTTTATCTGGACGGCGGCACGCCGGACCCATTCGACGCGCTGGAACAATACGGCCGGCGGCTCGCCCTGGCCACTCACGCTCAACCGCATATTTATGATTTCCCGACGGTTTGCGCGTGGTACGCCGGAGTCTGGCATACTCCCGGCGCGCAAAACCACCCGGAAAAATCCTCTTACCGCCTCAACACCACCGCCGGATTGGTTGAAGAAATGGAGCAGGTCCGCGCCACCGGTTTTTTGCGCTATGCCCGCGTGGCTGGCCGGCTGGTGCCCGACACCTATGAGCCGCTCAATCCGCAAGGGTGGTGGGACGACGCCCACTGGCAACGCGGCGGTTATTACGTTGCGCCTTATGACACGAGCCGGAAATTCGGGCGCGCCATGCACTCCCGCGGCGGCCTGGCCTTCACCTATTTTCAGCCGACCTGTGGCGGGCCTCCATCGCTTATGTCCAAAGATTTTCGCGCGTTGCACACCGATTGGCTTTGCGGCCGGGATGTCAACCGCGCATTGGATTTCACCAACCCGGACGCGCGGCAACATCTGCGCAAGGTCTTCGCCGCCATGCGCGGCGGCATTGACGGCATGATGGTGGATTACTGTGACGATCTCTGGCTGACGGAGGCGGGCCGGGGCGGTTTCCTTGATCCGCACGCGACCAGCACCTCCTTCTACCGCACATTTTTCACCTTCGCCAAAAACGGGCTGGGCAAAAATTCCTGGTTGCACGAGCGCAACCTCCATCAGCCGGACAACGACCTGACCCTGGGCATCGTGGACTCGCAACGCACCTCCGATGACACCGACCGAATTTCTCCCGACATGGTTTCGCGCAGCGGTCTTCGTTGGTACAAAAACCGCGTGGTGCTCAATTACGACATGGATTCCAAGGAACTGAACAGCTCCTGGAAAGTCAAAGGCTTCAGCGGCTCCGACACCGACGGCCGCCGGATGATGCTGACCATGGCCGCCATCGCCGCCAGCCGCCTTCTGACGGCGAACTCGTTTCGCGATTTGTCCCCGGACGTGTTGCACGATCTTTCCCGCGCCTTTCCCTACTACAGCGAACGCCGCAGCGCGCGGCCGGTGGATGCTTTCGCGCATGAGGGCTGGCCGCGTGTCTATGATTTCGCCGTCAATTCCCATTGGCACCAAACCGTGTTCTACAACAATTCCCTGCCCACGGAGGAGGCCGGTTTCTCCGTTCCCTTGAGCGGCGACCCCGTGGACGGCGCGCTGGGCCTGGACGGCGCCAAAGAGTATTACGTCTATGATTTTTGGAACAACCATTTCGCGGGCCGCGTGAAAGGTTCGGACACTTTGAACCAGACTTTGCGGCCAGGCGAAGCGCGCATGCTTTCCATTCACCAAGTCGAACCGCACCCGCAATTCCTCTCGACCAGCCGTCATTTGATGCAAGGCTACGTGGACCTGGCGCGGCGGCCGGTTTGGAACGCAAGGGACCACACCCTGACCGGCGCCGCCAGAATCATCGGCGGCGAAACCTATGACATCGTCATCGCGCTCAACGGATTTCACCCGCTCAAGGCTTCCGCCAAAAACGCCCGCATTCGCCTCGAACCCGTTGCCGGCGACGACAACCTGGCGCTGCTGAAAATTGACGCGCCGGCCAACGCCACCATTGAATGGACTCTGGCCTGTCAATAACCCCTTGCGTTATCTTGATAATTACAAAACTGTTCATGGGAAGACCGTTTTCTGGTGGACAAATGCGGCAAAAACTCCCACAACCAATCGTGCTCTTTCGCCCGAATGCCCATTTCACGCGACCGGCGCTGGGGGCGGCCTTGCTCCTGATGGCCTTAGCCTCGCTCGCGGCCAAGGCCGCGGCGCCCAGCTTTTTTGTCACCGTCAACGCGTCCGCCTCCCCCTCCGGAGGCGAATTGTTGCTCGTGACAACCGAGCCTTTTGGCTACACCGTCGTCACCGCCACCAATGACCAGGGCGGCGCCATCACCAACGCCCCGGGCGACACCGCCCTGGATTTCAGCCCGGACGGAACTCTCTACGGAAGCGCCGGAGATGTCCTGAGCATCATCAATCCTGCCACGGGGGCGGCCTCCAATGTCGTCACCCTGACCAACGCGGCCGCGGGCGCGACGACGGACGGCGCGGCGCTCGCGTTTGGGCGCGACGGGACATTGTACATCAGCGACGGCTACAGGCTCTACACGGCCAATCGGACCAACGGCCTTTGCGCCAAAATCGCCCCGTTCCACGTCAGCGCCACGGCGGCCACGCTGAGCATTCCCATTTACGGCCTGGCGACCGCACCGGACGGGACGCTCTTCGGCGGGGATCGCGCTCTTTTCACCATTGACCCGGCCACTGCCGCCGCCACCCGGATCGGCCCGATTTGCTCCTACCCCGGCCTGATCCAGGCGCGGGACATGGCCTTTGGGTCCGACGGCAATCTCTACATGATCGGCATGGACTTTCGCGGCGGCACGGCCCTGTATTCTGTCAACACTAATAACGCCGCCATCACCGGACTGGGGAGCTTTCCGGCCCCCGCCTTCGGCCTGGTCCAGAGTGATAACCCGGCGGTTTTGGCCGTCATTGCGCAGCCCGCCGGCCAGACGGCCCCCGTCGGCGGCACGGCCAGCTTCTCCGTGACAGCCACGGGATACCCGGCGCCGTTCCCGCAATGGTACTTTGACAGCGAGGCCTTCGCAGGAGCAACCAACTTCACCTTGACCATCTCCAACGTGGCCGCGACCAACGCCGGCAGCTATTTCGTCGTCCTGACCAACGCCACGGGGGCCGTCACCAGCGACGTGGTGACACTGGCCGTGACGACCAACTTCACGATTCTGGCTACGGCGGCTTCGATCGGGGGCGGGTCCGGCTCCATCGTCTCCTTGAGCACCAATCCGCCGGCGGAGACCGTGCTGGGGGAGACCAGCACGCTGTTGACCTGCCTGGCATTTGACACCAACGGAGTCTTGTATGGCGCGAAAAACGTTTTGTACCGCATTGATACGAATTCCTGGGGCCTCACCACCGTCGGCCCCATTCTGGAGGGCGGGTCGAATCTGCTCACTCTGACCGGCATGGCCTTTTCCCCGAGCAACATCCTTTACGGCGTCGCCGGCGACCAGCTTTTTGTCATTTATCCCACCAATGGGCAGGCGCTGGCGACTCCGCTAAGCGCGATTTACTCTGGCGGTAACATTTTCATCTCGGCCATTGCCTTCGGGCCTGACGGCGTATTGTACGGCGGGGAATTCGTCCTCTATACGATTGACCCGACGTATGGACTCATCAGCTCCACCATCGGGGCGCTGGCCGGGGGGGAAATCCTGGGCGACATGAAAGTCGGACCCGACGACTATCTCTACTTCTGCCACGGAAACGATGGGAATCTTTACCGCCTCGATCCGGCGACGGCCCGGGTCTCCCTGGTGGCGGGCTTTCCGACCACCTTGTCGGCTTTGGCCTTTTCTCCCGCGCCCTTTGACACGGCCCCGCCTTCCATCACCTCGCCGCCGGCCAGCCAGGTGGGCGCGCTGGGCGGCCGCGTCGCCTTATCCGCAGGCGTGGCCGGCGCCATCCCCATGATCTATCAATGGACCCACGGCGCAATCCTCCTTCAGGACGGCAGTAGGATTTCGGGGTCGGCCACTTCTTCATTGACTATCGGCAATCTGATGCCATCCGACGCCGGCACTTACACGCTTTTTGTCAGCAACGCCTTCGGCTCGGCCACCGCCTCGGCCACTCTGGCGGTGGGCGGCTACCCGGCCATTAGCGTCCAGCCGGCATCTGTCACGCCGGTCGTCGAGGGCAACAGCGTGACCTTGAGCGTCACCGCCGCGGGCGTCGCGCCGCTGCTTTATCAATGGCTGGCGGGAGATTCCATTATTCCAACGGCGACCGGCCCGACCTTGACGTTTTCCGCCGCGCCGCTCAACGGCGTCAGGACCCTGTTCTACACCGTCCTGGTTCGCAACAGCCTGGGCCTGGCGTTCAGCGCCCCGGCCGAGGTCATCGTGTTGCCCAACCTCACCAAGCCGGCCGTGACCATCGCCGTCCCGGCGCCCGGCGCGCGCACGAACGCCAATGCCATTTTCGGCGCCGCCTCCGCCGACACCACCCAGGTGTTTTACTGGACAACCAACATTAACAACGGCGTCATCACCGTCAGCCCGACCAATTCGGCGACTTTGGGCCCAATCTTGGCCGTTGGAATCCCCCCATACGGTTCCGGTTTGCTCTGGTCCGCCGCGCCTGCGCTGCTGCCCGGGACCAACATCCTGACGGTCCAGAGCGAAAACCAATACACCAACTTCTCGCCGCCGGTTTCGCGCCGGTTCTTTTACGAAGTCACCGCGCCTTTGACGTTGACGGTGGCCCCCGGCTCCGGCACCGGAACGCTGGTTGGCAAGGCTTCGGCCCCGGGCGACACCGCCCCCGCGCCGGGCGCGATGTTGAACATTGGCGAAGGTTACTCGATCACAGCCAATCCCAGCGCCCATTGCTTCTTCAGCAACTGGAGCGGAACTCTCGGCCGGATCGCCACGCGGACGATCAGCTTCGTCATGGAGAGCAACCTGACTCTGGAGGCCAATTTCTGCACCAACCAATTCATCGGCATGGCCGGAACCTACAACGGCCTTTTCAACGCCGCATCCGGCGTGGCGGAAGAATCGGCGGGGATGATCCGCGGCCTGACCGTGGCCTCCAACCGCTTTTACAGTGGCTCGCTCGTGCTGCAAGGGACCAATTATCCCCTGTCCGGCACGTTTGATCTCGCCGGCCGCTCCTCCAATTCGCTCCCGCGCGCGGGCGGGGCCGTGACCGTCTTGATGAGCAATTTGTTTGACAACTATCCCAACCAGATCATCGGCACGGTGGCGGCCCGCGGCTGGGTGTCCGATCTGCTTTTGGTCGCCGATGCTTCCGGCCCGTTGCCCTCGGGCGCATGCACCATGGTGCTGCCTCCGGGCGCGCCCTCCAATTCCCCGGCCGGCTACGGTTACGCCGTCATCACCAACCACGCCGGCGCGGTCTCCGTCATCGGCCAACTGGCCGACGGCGCGGCCTTCAACCGGACCGTGCCCATTTCGCAGGCGACCAACGCGCCGTTTTATGCCAGCCTCTACGGCAACACGGGATTGTTGACAGGCTGGCTGAATCTGGATGCCGGTGAATTTGGAGATCAAATCCCCCAGGGACAACTGACCTGGATCAAGCAGCCGGCGGCGGGCGCGAAGCGTTACCCGGCGGGCTTCACCAACGTGGTGACGGTGAAAGGCTCCACTTGGGCGGCGCCGTCCGTCGGCACGCCCGCGCTGCCGTTCACGGCCAGCGCCCCCGGCCTCCTGCAAATCTCCGGCGGGAACCTTGCCGGGCCGCTCAATTTCAATGTGGCCGTCAGCGCCGGCAACACCCTGATCAAGCTCCCCTCCGTCAGCAACTTGCTGGCAGGCTCCATCAATCGCAAAACCGGGCTGCTGACGGTGACGTTCGGCGCCGGTCAGGGCAAAGCCACCAACACCGGGACAGGCGTGGTGCTGCAAAACTCGACCAACGCCGCCGGAGCCTTCCTCGGCACCACCAACTCCGGCGCCATCACTTTGCAACCCGCCCCGCCTTGATTGTTGGGCTGGCCGGGCGTGATCTCCTGGTCTTCCTGTAAAAAGAAATCGGGTGCAGACTTCAAGTGCCCGGCTTAACTAGTTCTTCTTTATGTTGTGACACGTTTTAGGCAATGTGATAAGCAAACCATAGCCGACAGGTTCTTGACGAAGGGCGGATGAGCAACGACTGCCGTCAAATTCCGGGAGAATACTATGAAAACACTATATAAATTGGCACCTGTTCTTTTTGGCTTGAGTCCGTTGAGTGTCTGGGCCGCCACGCATTACGTGGCGCTCGACAGTCCAAACCCGACGCCGCCCTACACCAACTGGGTGACCGCCGCGACGAACATTCAGGACGCGGTAGCCGCCGCTGTGGCGGGCGATGAAATCGTGGTGACCAACGGCATTTATGCAACTCCCGGCCTGGCGGAGATTGACACGGCGACCAACATCGTGGCCGTGGACAAGCCGCTGACGGTGCAAAGCGTCAACGGCCCGGACTTCACCGTAATTGATGGCCATTACAGTTGGCAGTGCGTTTACCTCGCCAACGACGCAGTGATGGTGGGTTTCACCTTGACCAATGGTGCGGCCGACTACTTGGGCGGAGGGGTGTACTGCGAATCCACCAGCGCCATGCTGTCCAATTGCGTGCTGATTGGAAACTCCGCTGAGGAAGGTGGCGGGGCCTATGGCGGCACGCTCAACAATTGCACCCTGACCGGCAACTCGGTCTCCTATGGCGACGGCGGCGGGGCATCTTCCTGTACGCTCAACCACTGCATGTTGACCGGCAACTCGGCCTCCTATGGCGGCGGCGGGGCTGCCTATTGTACGCTGAACAACTGCATGTTGACCGGCAACTCGGCCGGCGGCGGCGGCGGGGCATCTTACTGCACACTCAACAACTGCACGTTGACGCGCAACTCGGCCTCCTATGGCGGCGGCGCCTATAGCGGCACGCTCAACAACTGCACGTTGACGCGCAACTCGGCCTACGACGGCGGCGGGGCTGCCGATTCCACGCTCAACAACTGCGCGTTGACGGGCAACTCGGCAACCAATTTTGGTGGCGGGGCGTGTAGCGACGGTTATCTGCCCTGCACGCTCAACAACTGCACGCTGACCGGCAACTCGGCCGTTGTGGGCGGCGGGGGGGCATCTTCCTGCGCATTGAACAACTGCATCGTCTATTTCAACACCGACCCCAATGATGGGGGCAACTATGACCCTTCCAGCACGAACAACTACTGTTGCACGACGCCCCTGCCCGCCAACGGTGTCGGTAACATCAGTGCCGACCCGCAACTGGCCGACGCCTGGTATCTGAGCGCCCAATCCCCCTGCATCGGGGCGGGCAGCGCGACCTACGCCAGCGGCACAGACATTGACGGCGAAGCCTGGGCCAACCCGCCGTCCATCGGCTGTGATGAATACCACGCCGGGGCGGTGACGGGCTCCTTGACGGTGAGCCTGACGTCCACCCTCACGCTCGTTTCGCCAGGCCTCCCCGTGGGTTTGACGGCGTTGATCGCAGGCCGTACCGACCTGAGCGTGTGGGAGTTTGGCGATGGTTCCGTGGAGGTCAACGAGCCTTATACTTCACACACCTGGACGGCGCCGGGGGATTACCTGGTGGCCTTGTGGGCCTACAACGACAGCTATCCGGGCGGGGTGAGCGCGTCCCTGACAATCCACGTGGAGGAGCACCCGGTGCAATATGTGGCCTTGGGCAGCACAAATCCGGTCGCGCCCTACCTGTCCTGGGCGACGGCAGCCGCGAACATTCAGGATGCGGTGGATATGGCGCCGCCGGGCGGGACAATTTTCGTGACCAACGGCATTTACGCAGCCCCCGGCCTGGCGGAGATTGACACGGCGACCAACATTGTGGCCGTGGACAAGCCGCTGACGGTGCAAAGCGTCAACGGTCCGGATATCACCGTAATTGACGGCGGCGGCACGAATCTGTGCATTTCTCTGAGTGATGGTGCGAGCCTGACCGGGTTCACGCTGACGAATGGTTATGGCGATTACGCCGGCGGTGTCGTGAGCGCGTCAACCAACGGCTTTTTGACCAACTGTGTCATCTCGGGCAACGCAGGCGGTGGGGCCTATGGAGGCACCTTCTACAACTGCACGTTGAGCGCGAATTGGGGCAATTACGGCGGGGGAGCGTCTTGGGCCACGCTCCATAGTTGCACGCTGAGCAACAATTGGGTTGTGGGTGTTTGGGGTTGGTCCGAGAATTACCCCGGGACAGGCGGCGGAGCCTATGAGTGCACGTTATACAATTGCACACTGAGCGGTAGTTCCGCCGACTACGGTGGCGGCGCATGGGGAAGCACCCTTTACAACTGTGCGCTGGCCGGCAACTCGGCTAACGACGACGGCGGCGGGGCGTATGAGAGTACGCTTTACAATTGCACACTGACCGGCAACTTGGTCTATGGCGGCGGCGGCGGGGCCGATTCTTGCACGCTCAACAACTGCATCGTCTATTTCAACACCGCCCCGAACGGGGCGAACTATGATCCTTCCAGCACGCTCAATTACTGTTGCACGACGCCTCTGCCCGGCGGCATAGGCAACATCACCAACGCGCCGCTGTTCGTGAATTACGCTGGTGGCAACCTGCGCCTGCAATCCAACTCCCCCTGCATCAACTCCGGCGACAACGCTTATGTCGTCGGCAGCACCGACCTGGACGGCAATCCCCGCATCGTCGGCGGCACGGTGGACATCGGCGCTTACG
>Ga0326727_10003908_pt1 | contig 46291 bp, 34 predicted proteins | sample MB2enrmetagenome_FD_207643 | JGI IMG/M metagenome (GOLD analysis project Ga0326727, IMG submission 207643) | Lab enriched peat soil microbial communities from McLean, Ithaca, NY, United States - MB29MY | ecosystem: Environmental > Terrestrial > Soil > Wetlands > Peat | place: USA: New York... | reverse complement strand
GAGCGAGTATGACGGCTCCCGCTTGTTCCCTGCGCTTGAGCTCGCTCCGGCAGCCTAAAAGAGAGAGGTTCTCCTGCACCTCTCCAGAGAGAAAAAACTGCTTGACTAGGAAGAGAGAATCTCCGCAGAGAACGCGGAAGGCTGGGCCACCCGCCTGGGCGTCGCTGCACTCCCAAGCTGAACGGGTGTCAGTTTCTCTCATGCCACGCGGGCTGCGGCGATTGCAGGAGTGCGGGCAGTCCCATTGCGTGGCCTTTCGCAGCCCGTGGTGAAACTGGAGCGCCCAAGTCCAGCGACTAAAGGCGCACTCGTCACGCAGCACTTACGGCATGCCTGAAGGCATGCCCTGATACGAATCGCGCTTGAACCCCGGGCTGTTAGCTATTATGGCTGCATCGGACGCGAGCGTGGGGGAGCGGGCTTTTGTGACCTCGGGCGCTGAAGCGCGGGTTCAGGTAAGGTAGCCTATCGCAGCGCTCAAGCGCTGCGCCACCCAAAATCAAGCGGGTGCGCCAGGTTCGCGCTCTGGTGATGGGCGATAGCCTGGGCGTCACTGTGTTCCCAACCTGAACGTGCATAAGTTTCTCTCATGCCACGCGGGCTGCGGCGATTCCAGGAGTGCGGGCAGTCCCATTGCGTGGCCTTAGCAGCCCGTGGCGAAACTGGAGCGCCCAAGTCCAGCGCCTAAAGGCGCACTCATCACGCAGCACTTACGGCATGCCTGAAGGCATGCCCTGATACGAATCGCGCTTGAACCACGGGCTGTTAGCTATAACGGCTGCATCGGAGGCGAGCGTGGGGAGGCGGGCTTTTGTGGCCTTGGGGCGCTGAAGCGCGGGTTCAGGTAAGGTAGCCTATCGCAGCGCTCAAGGATGTGCGTGAGAACCTGTGTCGTCCCTCCGGGACTCGTTTCATTCTCCACTCGCACCCGGCACTTACGTGCCGGGCTATCCTATAGCGCCCCTGCGGGGCTGGATCTTGCTCACTTCGTTCCACCGTCTCGGTTAAGACCTGGTTCTCACGCACACACTCCAGCGCTGCGCCAGGTAGAACCGGGGGGCGGAATCGCCCTCCCGCGTTTCGAAAACCGCGAAACCCTTCGGCAAGCTCAGGGCAGGCCGTGGGGTACGCTGCGACCTTTGCTGAGAAGACTCAAGATCCAACACAAAACGCACAATTGGCGCGCATTTCCGGCGCGACGGGCGCGCTTTCTGCCGTCCCTACGGGGCTTGTTCCAACTTATGGGGCGGGACCCAGGACTTACGTCCTGGGCTATGTTATGTCGCCCCTTCCGGGGCTGGGTCTTTTGTGACTTTTACCGACGGCCTGCGCCGCGGGACCCAGGACTTACGTCCTGGGCTATGTTATGTCGCCCCTTCCGGGGCTGGGTCTTTTGTGAATCGGTTTCACCGCCTCACAAGGAATCGGGTTCTCACGCACACACTGAGGCGCTCGCCCCTTCCGGGGCTGGGTCTTCTGTGAATCGGTTCCACCGCCTCACAAAGAATTAGGTTCTCACGCACCCACTCAAGGGCTGCGCCACCCAAGACCGGGCATGCTGGGGAACGCGGTGCTCGCCAAGTAAAACCGGGGGGCGGAATCGCCCTCCCGCGTTTCGAAAAGCGCGAAACCCTTCGGCAAGCTCAGGGCAGGCCGTGGGGCAGCCGCGCCTGCCACGTTTCGAAAAGCGCGAAACGTGGGGCACGCTGCGACCTTTGCTGAGAAGACTCAAGATTCAACACAAAACGCACAATTGGCGCGCATTTCTGGCGCGACGCAGCCGCGCTTTCTGCCGTCCCTACGGGACTTGTTCCAACTTATGGGGCGGGACCCAGGACTTACGTCCTGGGCTATGTTCTGTCGCCCCTTCCGGGGCTGGGTCTTTTGTGAATCGGTTCCACCGCCTCACAAAGAATTAGGTTCTCACGCACACACTGAGGCGCTCGCCCCTTTCGGGGCTGGGTCTTTTGTGAATCGGTTCCACCGCCTCACAGAGAATTAGGTTCTCACGCACACACTCAAGGGCTGCGCCACCCAAGACCGGGCATGCTGGGGAACGCGGTGCTCGCCAAGTAAAACCGGGGGGCGGAATCGCCCTCCCACGTTTCGAAAAGCGCGAAACGTGGGGTACCCGCGTCCTTTACTGAGAAGACTCAACTAGCGCGCATTTCCGGCGCGACGGTCGCGCTTTCTGCCGTCCCTACGGGACTTGTTCCAACTTATGGGGCGGGACCCAGGACTTACGTCCTGGGCTATGTTATGTCGGCCCTTCCGGGGCTTGTCCATTTCCGACTTTTACCCACGGGTTGCGCCGTGGGCTTCACTCTGGCGCCGCTGCGCGGCTAGGAAACGAACAGTCCACTCCACCACGACGCTGGATTCTGAGTTCTCACGCACACACTGCGGGGCTTGTATTTACCCACGGGTTGCGCCGTGGGCTTCATTCTGGCCGCTCCGCGGCTAGAAACGAACAGTCCACTCCACCACGACGCTGGATTCTGAGTTCTGACGCACACACTGCGGGGCTGGCTCTTGAGGGTGCCGTTCCATTGAGCCTCACAAGCGGTCAGTTCTCACACAGACTCTTGCGTCCTGGGGCAAATTATGTCGCCCCTTCGTGGCTGGGTCTTCTTTGGGCTGAGTGGGCCGGTTCAAGGATGACGAAGCGAAGTCAAACGGTGCGGCTCGATACACCTGGGTCGCCGGACAGCCGAGGACGGCTGTCCCCACGTGAGCACCGCAGCTTCAGAGCCGCGGTGTGCAAAGCTGCCCGTAAGTCCAATTGCGTCCTAGCGATTCACGGGAAATTTACATTACTGTAACAGTTCTGTAACACAGCAAACGTACAAAGGTCAGTCACCAGTTTTTAACCGAGGAGGACTCATCGCGTGATGAAACGCGTGGCGCTATTGTGTCTTGCAGTGGCGGTTTCCGCTTGCGCTCAGACCACGTTGAACGGAGCTGGGGCGACATTTCCGTACCCCATGTATTCAAAGTGGTTTAGTGAATACCACAAGCTACATCCCGAGATCCAGATCAACTATCAATCGATTGGAAGCGGCGGCGGGATCCGCCAGGTGCTGGCCGGGACGGTCGATTTCGGGGCCAGCGACGGACCGATGTCGGACGAACAACTGGGCCAGGCGAAGACGAAAATCCTGCATGTTCCAACGGTTCTGGGCGCGGTTGTCCCGGCCTACAACGTTCCGGGGGTCAGCGGCGAAATCAAGTTCACGCCCCAGGCGCTGGCCGGAATCTTCATGGGAAAGATCACCACATGGAATGACAGCGCCATCACCAGCGCCAACCCCGGCATCAAGTTTCCCGGTGATCAGATTGTGGTGATTCATCGCTCCGACGGCAGCGGCACTACCTTCATTTTCACCGACTACCTGGCGAAAGTGAGCCCGGATTGGCAAGGCCAGGTGGGCAGAGGCACATCGGTGAAGTGGCCGGTGGGGCTGGGCGGCAAGGGCAACGAAGGCGTGGCCGGGATGATCCGCCAGATGCAGGGCGCGATCGGTTACATCGAGCTGATCTACGCGGTGCAAAACAACATCCCTTACGGCACGGTGAAGAACGCGGCGGGGGATTTTGTGAAAGCGGACCTGGCCAGCGTGACCGCGGCAGCGGCATCAGTAAAGACGATGCCGGCGGATTTCCGCGTGTCCATCACCAACCCTCCGGGCAAAGGTGCTTACCCCGTTTCCAGCTTTACCTGGCTGCTCATTCCCGCCCAGTCGAAAGACCCGGCCAAGGGAAAAATCCTAGCCGACTTTCTGAGCTGGATGCTGGACAGCGGACAAAAAATGACGGGAGATCTAACGTACGCTCCGCTTCCGGCGAACGTGGCAGCGAAGGTCAAAGACCAGATTAAGCAAGTTAAGTAAGGGTACTAAAGACAACTGACGAAAGCGCCTTCCGCGCCCGGAAGGCGAAAAAGGAGAAGAGATGAAGTGCATTTTCCGCTTGTTCATCCTAGCGCTCTGTGGGACCACCATGCTGGCGCAGACCGCTACGCCGAAGCCGAAAGCCAAAGCCAAGGCGGCGGCGACCGTTACCGCCAGCGACGTAGAGGAGTTGAAGAACGCCCTGGCTGCACAACAACGGCAGATCCAGGAACTCAAGCAAGAGCTTTCCCAGAGTAACCAGAACTGGCAGCAGGCGCAGCAACAGTTGCAACAGGCCCAGGCAGCGGCCACCGATGCTCAAGCCAAGGCACAGCAGGCTGCTGCGCAGGCGGGGCAGCAACAACAGGCGGTTACCGACCTGGGCACTCAGGTCTCCGACCTGAAGCAGAACGCCACCAACGCCGCCCTCAGCCTGCAGGAAACGCAGAAGAATATCAATGCAGCGCTGGAAAGTCCTTCGGCGATTCACTACAAGGGCATTACCATCACGCCGGGCGGCTTCCTGGCGGCAGAAACGGTGTGGCGCTCTCATGCCACCGGCTCGGATATCAACACGCCGTTCAACTCGATTCCTTTCGCGGGCGCCTCGCAGTCGAATTTGTCGGAGTTCTTCGCCTCCGGAAGGCAGTCGCGACTTTCCATGCTGGCGGAAGGCAAACTGAGTAGCGCGAAGCTGACCGGCTACGTGGAAAGTGACTTTCTGTCGGCCGGTCTTACCTCTAACAATAACCAGAGCAACAGTTACACGCTTCGTGTTCGACAGGCATGGGGACAAGCCGCGCTGAACAGTGGCTGGTCGTTTACTGGCGGCCAAATGTGGAGTCTGGTGACGGAGACCAAGAAGGGCGTGGACAACCGGTCGGAAGCCCTGCCGATGACCATCGATCCGCAGTATACCGTCGGCTTCAGTTGGGCTCGCCAGGAAGGCTTCCGTGTCGCAAAGAATCTTGGGAGCAAGGCTTGGTTTGCAGCCTCGGTGGAGAACGCGCAAGCCACACTGGGCGGGCACGGCGCCAGCAATAACTTCCTAATCGGACAACAGGGTACCGGCGGAGGTCTTTACAACGCCACCGCCAACTACTCCTACAACCGGACCCCGGATTTCATCCTCAAAACTGCCTTTGAGCCGGGGTGGGGACACTACGAAGTGTTCGGCATTATCAGTGACTTCCGCGACCGCGTTTTCCCTTGCGCCACCACGTCGAAGACCGGAACCTGCGGCGGCACAAAGGGACCGAGCGCGGTTGGAGCCTTTAACGACTCTGGCTGGGCGGGCGGGTTTGGCGCCAATGCCCGCGGAACCGTTGCCAAGCACTTCGACATCGGGTTGCACTTCCTGGGTGGCAACGGAGTTGGCCGCTACGGCACGGCAACTCTGCCGGACGTAATCGCCCGGCCCGACGGGGTGTTGAAGGCTTTGCGCGAGATTCAGGGCCTGGGCACGATCGAGTGGCACAGCAAGAGGTTGGACGTCTACGGCAATGCCGGCGTTGAATACGCTGGGCGCGAGTGGTACCAGAATGGTAGCACGATTGTGGGTTACGGCGCACCCGGCTTTGGCACCTCTGGTTGCGGCACCGAGACGCCGCCGGCAGGCACCTCAACCACGGTTGCAACACCTCCGAGCACCACTGGCGGCCCGACGGGTACTACGACTGTTCCAGTCCCAGGGTCTGCAGGCACGCCGCTATCGGGCGGCTTTAACCCTGGCGGCTTGTCCAAGTGTACCGGCGATACCCGAGCCATCATCGAAGGCACGCTGGGGTTCTGGTACCGCATCTATGTCGGACCCAAGGGCCGCCTCCAGTTCGGACCGCAATACTCCTACGTGGTTCGCAACACGTGGGGCGGGGGTGGGTATGATCCGACCGCCAACGAAAACATGTTCTTTACTTCATTCCGCTACTACCTGCCGTAAGCTCTTCCGCAAAGGAAGCATCTGGCGCCGGCTTCAGCCGGCGCCTTTTTTCGCCCCGGAAAATCAAGGAATGCATGATCCGGCGGCAGGCGCCTTGCGGTTGCCTGCTGCCAGCGGCGCGGAGGCGCTTTCCATTGAACAACACTAATAAACATAATCATTATACTTGACATTATAGAGTTCGATTGGCATACTATGCGGGACCTCTACCCCCCGGAGAGGTGAGCAAAAGAACAGTGGGTAGCGTGCGTCTGTGCAGTTTTCTGCCGTGACCCAGGAAAAAAGGAGAAGAAATGAAGGCTTTTTCAAGGTTATGCATGGTGCTGCTTTGCACAGCCACTTTGTGGGGACAGACTTCCACATCGGCAAAGTCGAAAACAAAGGCAAAGGCTGCAACCGTCTCTGCCGACGAGGTCCAACAGTTGAAAGATGCACTGGCGGCGCAACAGCAGCGCATCGAACAACTCGAGCAGCGCCAGGCGCAGAGCGACCAGCACTGGCAGCAACAATTGCAGCAGGCGCAAGCAGCGGTGGCCGAGGCTCAAGCTAAAGCGCAGCAGGCTACAGCCCAGGCGGGGCAGCAACAGCAGGCGGTTACGGACTTGGGCGCCCAGGTTTCCGACCTGAAACAAAACGCGGCCAGCGCCGCGCTGAGCCTGCAAGAGACTGAGAAAAGCATGCAGTCCAGCCTGGAAAGCCCTAACACGATCCATTACCGGGGAATCACTTTCACTCCGGGTGGTTTCCTGTCGGCGGATACCGTCTGGCGCTCGCACGCCCTCGGTGCCGATGCCAACACACCGTTCAACCAGATCCCGTTTTCCGGTGCTTCTCAGTCGCAAATGTCCGAGTTCTACGCTTCCGGACGGCAGAGCAGAATAACATTGCTGGCTACGGGCAAGCTGAACAGCGCGACCATCGGCGGCTACGTTTCGGCCGATTTCATGTCTGCCGGCAGCACCTCCAACAATAACAGCACCAACAGCTACACCCTCCGTCTTCGGGATGCATATGCTCAAGCCGCGTTGAACAGCGGCTGGACCTTTACCGGTGGACAGATGTGGAGCTTGTTGACGGAAACCAAGACGGGAACGGACAACCGTACAGAAGCCGTGCCTCTGACGATCGATACCAAGTACAACGCGGGCTTTACCTATGCGCGTCAGTATGCTTTCCGGGTTGCGAAAGACCTGGGAGACAAGATCTGGCTGGCCGCCGCCGTGGAAGAATCCCAGGCCACCCTGGGAGGCCGCGGCGCCAGTAACAACTTTCTGATGGGGCAGCAAGGAAACATTAGCGGCTCCTTCAATCCCAGCGAGAATTATGCGTACAACAGCGCTCCCGACTTTATCCTGAAAGCTGCGTTCCAGCCGGGATGGGGCCACTACGAGGTGTTTGGTGTAATGAGAGACTTCCGCGACCGGGTTTTCCCCTGCGCGACCACTTCCTCCAAGGGAAGTTGTGACGGGGAGACCGGACCGACAGCGGCGGGAGCGTTCAACAACTCGGGCTTTGGGGGTGGTCTGGGTGTCAACGCGCGCGGCACGATTGCCAAACATGTTGATGTCGGCCTGCACTTTTTAGGCGGCAACGGAATCGGCCGCTACGGCTCGTCCAGCCTGTCAGACGTAATCGCACGGCCCGACGGCGTGCTGATACCACTGCGCGAATACCAGGGTCTGGGCACGATCGAGTGGCACAGCAAGAGGTTCGATGTTTACGGGTACGGCGGCGGCGAATACGCCGGGCGGGAGTGGTTCCGGAACGGCAAAACTCAGGTGGGCTACGGCGCGCCGGGCAACGCGCTGTCGGGTTGCTCGATTGAGACGCTTCCGGCCAGCACCACGGTGACGGTGGTCACTCCGCCGACCACAACTGGCGGTGCAACTGGAACTGCCACCATTCCGGTTCCTGGCTCGGGCGGCATTCCGCTTACCGGCGGCTTCAATCCGGGCAGTTTGTCGAAGTGCAGCGCCGACACGCGGGCGATAATTGAAGGAACAGCCGGTTTCTGGTACCGCATTTACGTCGGCCCGAAGGGGCGAATCCAAGTGGGACCGCAGTATTCTTACGTGGCCCGCAATGCCTGGACCGGTACCGGCGGCGATGCGTCGGGCAACGAGAACATGTTCTTCACGTCGTTCCGCTATTACCTGCCGTAAGTTGTTTCGGAAGGGGAGTGTGGGCGCCGGCCCAAAAAGCCGGCGCCCTTTTTTCTGGTGGGCCACTCCACGGTGAAGGTTCCTGCGGTCGGCAGGCAGAAGTCCGCGCCTATGAAAGCAGTGCATCGGGCACGAGCGGCGCCGGATGCTTTATACTGTGGCGTTGGATCAGATCGTTTGGCCGACCGCATCCGCCAGGCCAGCCTAAGCTCGCATACCAGTATGTGTTGTGATTCTTGAACCGGGAACCCATGCTCCGCAAATCGCCTGACAAATCGGCCCGTTACATCAATCGTGAACTCTCCTGGCTGGCGTTCAACTGGCGCGTGCTGGAGGAAGCCCAGGACCCGACCAACCCGCCGCTGGAGCGGCTCAAGTTTCTCTCCATTACCGCCAGCAATCTGGATGAGTTCTTTGAAGTGCGCGTGGCGGGGCTGGTGCAGAAGATTGAGGATGGCTACCACGAAACCGGACCGGACGCAGTTACTCTGATTGAACAACGGGATCGCCTGGCGAAACAGACCCATGAGTTCGTGACGGAGCAGTATCAGTGCTGGAACGAGCAGTTGCGGCCACTGCTGGCGCAGAATGGGGTGCGCGTCCTTTCGATTGAGCAGCTCGACCCCACGGCCCGCGCTTTTGTGGATGATTACTGCCAGAAGGAGCTGGACCTGCTGCTGACTCCGGTTACGGTCGATCCGGCGCATCCGTTTCCGCGGGTGATCAACAAGGCGCTTTGCGTGGCATTTTTGCTGCGACGCCGGCGGCGGTCGTCGATGATTTACACGGGAGTGGTGACGGTTCCGCGGGCGCTGCCGCGGCTGGTGCGGCTGCCTTCGGAAACTACCGCTGACTACATATCCCTCGCCGATTTGGTCACCTATCACGCAGCCCGCATGTACCACGGCTATGACATCGTTTCTTCGGCGGCTTTCCGGGTCACCCGCAACAGCAACCTTTATCTGGCCGAGGAAGAGTCGCGCAGCCTGCTGGATTCGGTTCGCACCGAGTTGCACAACCGGCGCAAGGGCGATGCCGTGCGCCTGGAGATTGAGTCCGACGCTGACCCGGAAATCGTTGAGCGGCTGCGAAGGAACTTCGATCTGGAGCCTTGGCAGGTGTTTCGCGTGGATGGGCCGGTAAACTTGTCGCGACTGATGAACATCTATGGTCAGACGGACCGTCCGGAACTGAAAGACAAGCCATATCTGCCGCGCGAGCTTCGCCTCACGGCGAAGTCGCAGGACTTGTTTGAAGAACTGCGCCGCCACGACATTCTGCTGCACCATCCCTATGACTCGTATGACGCCGTGATCTCGTTCATCGAGTCGGCCGCCGAAGATGAGCGGGTGGCATCGATCAAGCAAACGCTTTACCGCACCAGCGAACACTCGCTGGTTGTGCCTTCGCTCATGGCGGCAGCAGAGAAGAAAGAAGTGACCGCGGTGGTGGAGCTGAAAGCGCGGTTCGACGAGGCTCACAATATCCGCTGGGCACGCGATCTGGAAGACGCGGGCGTGCAGGTGTTTCACGGTCTGGTGGGGCTGAAAACTCACTGCAAATTGACGCTGCTGGTGCGGCACGATCCCGATGGCGTCACCCGCCGGTACGCTCACCTGGGCACGGGTAATTACAACGCGACCACGGCGAGGATCTACACTGACCTGAGCCTGTTCACCGCCGATCCGGAAATTACCAGCGCGGTGCATGATGTGTTCAGCTTTCTCACCGCGTACGCCGAACATCCCAGCTATGATCCGCTGCTGGTGGCCCCACTGGATTTGGCCGAGCACTGCCTGGCTCTGATTGCGCGCGAAGCGGAGCATGCCCGGGGCGGGCGGACTGCTTACATCATCGCCAAGATGAACGCTCTGCTCGATAAGAACATCATTGCAGCGCTGTATGAGGCTTCGCAGGCCGGGGTGAAGATTGATCTGATCGTGCGCGGGATGTGCGCGCTGCGCCCGGGCATTCGCGGGCTGAGCGACCGCATCCGCGTGCGCAGTATCGTGGGGCGTTTTCTGGAGCACAGCCGCATTTACTACTTTGGTAATGGTGGCAATGAAGAGATTTATCTGGGCAGCGCCGACTGGATGCCGCGCAACCTCTACGAGCGCGTGGAAGTGCTGTTCCCGTTGAAGGATCCGCTGTTGCGCGAGCGCGTGCGACACGAGATTCTTGCAGCCCAGCTTGCCGATAATCTGAAAGCCCGGATTTTGCAGAAGGACGGAACTTACATCCGCGCCTGGCGCATGCAGGGCAGGCGCAAACCGCCAACGGGCGCGGGTGCGCTCAATTCGCAAGAGTTCTTGATTGCCCTGGCAGAAGGGAAGCAGACTCTGGATGCGATTCCGCAGGTTGCGCAAGCAAGGACCAGAAGGACTCCGGTGGGAAGGGGGAGATAATACGTAATGGTCATTTACTTTCTTCGTCATGCCAACGCTGGCGAGCCGCTGAAAAATTTGAAAAAAGACGAAAAGCGTGCCCTGGACAAAGACGGCATCGCACAGTGCGGCTTAGTTGGCCGCGCGCTGGTGGCTTTAGACGCCACGGTGGACGTAATCATCTCCAGTCCGCTGAAGCGTTGCGCCCAAACCGCCTCGCTGGTGGGAAATGAGCTTGGCTACGAAGGCAAGTTGCAGTTTTCTGATGCCCTGCGGCCGGGCGCGTCGTTTGCCGATTTTCGACGCCTGCTGGAGAAGTACGCCAAGCAGGAAGCCATCATGGTGGTGGGACACAACCCCAACTTGAGCGAGTTTCTTGGGCGAACCATCAGCGCTCCAGGCCGTGAGGCCGGCATTGATTTGAAGAAGGGAGCGGTGGCAAGAGTGGAGACAAACCGCAACTCTGCGGTTTTGCTCTGGTGCGTCACACCCAAAGCCTTACGCGCGCTTTACTCAGCGGCAGCGGAAAGTTCACGACCGAAAACTTCGCGAAAGTAGTTCTTTTCTTTTTCCACTGCCCACAGCTCCAGGTCGCCGCTGGTGCTGAGTTTTCGTTGCAGCCGGAGCCGGACTTCCTCATCCCGGACGGTAACCTTGGCTTCGCGAATCGCGCCGCTGCGGCTGAGGTTGAGCGCCCGCGCCAGCCGCAGAAGGAACGAAGCCCTGGGTACGAACTCCTGATCGGCAGGCAGTAGAACTTTGATGGGGCCATCGTCCGGAGTGGGTCTGGATTTTCCCAGATAACGGGCGATGGCGGCGATGATCTGGCGCTGCTCCGGCGTATATCCCAGAATCTCGGAGTGAGAAATGATGTAGTAGGTATGGCGGTGGTGCCCGTTGCGGTTTACATAATCGCCGACCTCATACAACATGGCCGCCGCCGAGAGCCACTCCGCGTATTCGGGCGGCAAGCGATGCACGGATTTCAAACCGGCAAACAGGCGCATGGCCATCTCGCGCACCTGCAGCGCGTGGTGCAGATCCACACGATAGTGGGCGACGGCGTTGCGAATTGAATCCCAGCGTTCGGACTCGATTTGCTTTCCGCTGCGGGTGCTGCGATCGTATTCCGCCGCCATCAGTTCCAACAGCCCGTCGCGCAACCCCAACGGCGAGAAGCGAAACCCGGACAGTTGATAACGGTCGAGCAATGCGCTGTAAACTGCCGCGCCGGCGGGAATGATCTCCGCGCGCCGCGGGCCAACGCCTGAAAGCTGGCGGCGTTCGGCCAGCGACAATCGGGCCAGCAGCATGGCAATGCGCCGCATCTGTGCCCGCGAGACCGTCGCAGCCCGCGCCCCGCGCGTCTTGTAGAGGCCATGGCAAATGGCAGCCAGCGCCTCGGCCGTTCCCGAGGTGGCGATCACGACTTTCGGCCGCGCCCGCAAGATGCGCTCCGCCGAGCGCTGCACCTCGCGTCCAATCAACCCGTACATCTGCCGCAGTTCCGATTTCCGCGGCGGATCATGGTGCAAAAACTGATTGGTCAGCCGGACAGCGCCCAGTGGCAGGCTTACGGTACTGCGGATATGGCCGTCGGCGGAGGTGGTCAGCTCGCAACTGCCACCGCCCAAGTCGGCCATCAGCACGGTCGAAGCCGCCACCCGCAGGTTGGAAACCAGCGCCAGATGAATGAGGCGAGCTTCTTCCAGGCCGGAAATGATCTCGACTTCCCATCCAGTGGAGGACCGCACCCACTCGGTGAAGGCTTGGGAGTTGCGCGCATCGCGCAGCGGGCTGGTGCCTACTACTCGCACGTGATCGGCGCCCAGGCGCTGCACGGTGCGATGGAAGCGGCGCAGCACTTTGATGGTGTTGGCGATGGCTTCGGGAGAGAGAAATCCGCCGCGAAACACCGACTCGCCGAGCCGGGTGACTTCGCGATCTTCATGGATTTCGTGCAGGCGGTGACGAGTGAGACGCGCGATCTTGAGGCGAACCGAATTGGATCCGATGTCAACTGCGGCAAAAGTCGGCATGGGGCAGAAAATTCAGTTTACTCCCGAGAGCGATGTTCAAACGAAAAGAGTGGACAGCCGGTAATGGTGCAGTTTGCCGGTAAGCCCACTTTGTAACCACAAAGGACACGAAGGTGCACGAAGGAGAAGCGCTGAAAATGTCGCCTTCGTGAAACCTCGTGACCTTTGTGGCCATGCTTTTCCGGATGTCTGTTACCAAACTGACCCACCACCGGAAGGCGTTGAGCGCCCCCCTTGCCCGTTTGACAATGCTTTTACAAATCGATGACATGTACTTATGGGAGCCGGTTCAAAGTCCTACTGCGATGCTGAAATTCCGGCACACGCCTAAATCACAGGAGCATACGATGCACTCGATCACCATGCCACAACGCCTTTCACTCTTCATCCTGGTCGTCCTGCTTTGTGCCGCACAAGCGGCCGCCAAAGCGGGTGACCTTGACACAACCTTCGCCAATCAAGGCATTTTTGCCGCGACCGCCCTGTCAGAGGCGAATGCAGTCGCCATGCAGAGCGACGGCAAAATTGTCGTCGCCGGCACTGGGGCCGACAACGGCGACACGCTGATTCGCCTGAACACCGACGGCACGCTCGACAGCAGCTTCGGCTCCGGAGGCATTGCTAACTTCACGCCGCAGCAAATCTCCTTCGGCTTTTTTGCTCTCTCCATCCAATCCGATGGCAAGATGGTTGCGGCCGCTGACGGCGCGCTCAACGGCAGGGAGGCGGTCATGCAGGTCGCGCGGGTTAACACCGACGGCAGCCTCGATACCTCATTCGGCAGTGGAGGTTTCACCAGTGCTGTCGCATTTCCGCTGGAATCCGGGAATCTCGCGTTGCAACCGGACGGAAAGATTCTGGTGGCGGCCGGGATCGACAATCCGAATGGAGAGCCGAGTGAAATGGCCCGCTTCACCGCCAGCGGTGCGCTGGATGCGACTTTTGGCGGCGGGGCCGGTGTCGTCAACTTGGCGTATCCTGGGCCAACCCAAATCGCGGTGCAAACGAGTGGCAAAATATTGGTTGCTTCGGGCGGGGCTGCGAGACTTATATTCCAGGCGCAACCCGCCGCGCAGCCCGGTTCCATCACCCGCTACAACTCCAACGGCACGGTTGACAAGACTTTTGGCTCTGCGGGCACGGTGGCCTCCGTGGCCTCGGCATCGTCCCTGTTGGTGCAAAGCGACGGCAAAATTGTGGTTGCCGGTTCGCTCACCAGCAAGCTCAATACGCCGGGGACAGCAAATGATGTCGGCTTCGGAATCATTCGCTACAGCTCTAATGGCGTCCTCGATAGCAGCTTTGGTGCCAAAGGGGTTGCTATGGTGGATTTCGGTGTAAATGCTCCGGTATCAGGCGCGTTCGCCCTCGCCATCCAATCCAATGGCGACTTGGTCGCCGCGGGAGCTGCCGGAGGCACAGTTTTTGAGAACAAGATTGTTTCCGCTTTCGGCCTGGCTCGCTTCACCAGCGCCGGCAAGCTGGACACGACCTTTGGATCGAATGGAACGGTGATCACCACTGTGGCCACGGGTCAGTATTCCTGGGTGGACAGTCTGGCGATTCAAAGCGATGGCAAGATCGTAGCCGCGGGCACGTCACAATTTGGCACATCTAGCAGCGAGGGCTACGTGGCTCGCTATCTGGGCCGGTAACAGGCGCTGAAATTCCAGCGAGGTAACCGCGAGGTTCACGTCGCCACAAGCGTGCATGCCGGGCTGGCCAGCCCAGCCCGGCAGCTTGCGTCCCAATCGAAATTAGGACAGTAGCCGCACCGCGGTTTTAACATTCCTGTAACATCACTCTGCTAGCCTCCGGATGATGGCCAACCCCGCGTTTGGAGCGCCTCGTTTGGATGAACCGCAACCGGTTGCCGAACCACAGCTTGTCGCCAAAGCTGAGGCCAACTCCGAGCCTCTGCTCCAAGCTGGAAGCAGCCATGTCGCGGACGAGGTTTTTCGCTATGCCATGCTGGCCTGCGGCCTGTGCGTGCTGGCGCTGGTCGGCATTATCATTTATGAACTGGTCAAGGGATCCCGGCTTTCCTGGCACGCCTTCGGCTTCAGTTTCTTTTTCCGCAGTGAGTGGGACCCGGTCAATGAGCAATTCGGGGCTCTGCCCTTTGTCTACGGGACGCTGGTTTCCTCGATCCTTGCTCTCCTGCTGGCCGTGCCTCTGGCCATAGGGGTTGCCATCTTCATTACTGAAATGTGTCCGAGCCGGGTCAAGGGTGTGCTGGCTTTCGTGACCGAACTTCTGGCCGCCATCCCCAGCGTGATTTACGGATTGTGGGCCATCTTTGTGCTGGTCCCGCTTCTTCGCCAGTACGTGCAGCCCTGGCTGGCACGCTACCTGGGATGGACCGACATGTTTGAAGGGCCGCCGTACGGGATTGGCATGCTGGCGGCTGGGGTAATTCTGGCCATCATGGTGGTGCCCATTATCTCTTCGATTACGCGGGAAGTGATGACCGCAGTACCGCAGCAACAACGAGAGGCGGTTCTGGCTTTGGGAGCGACACGTTGGGAGATGATCCGCACCGGCGTGCTGCGCAACGCACGGGCGGGAATTCTTGGCGGCATCATTCTCGGCTTGGGCCGCGCGCTGGGCGAGACCATGGCGGTCACGATGGTGATCGGCAACCGTCCGGAGATCGCGCGGTCTCTATTTGCTCCCGGCTATACCATGGCCAGCGTCATCGCCAACGAATTCAGCGAAGCCACCACTGACACTTACTTGAGCGCGCTGGTGGAAGTCGGACTGGCGCTTTTTCTGGTGACCATCATCGTGAACATTCTGGCCCAGATTCTGGTATGGAGCGTGACCCGCGGCATGCCTGCGAGGAGCAATGCCTGACGCCATCGCAACTCCCGCGAGTTTCACGACGGCTCCGGTGAGCTTGTACCGGCGCAGCGTGAACCTCATCATGACCTCGGCCGCGGCTCTGGCCGTGGTTCTGGTGCTGTTACCGCTGGGGGCGATTTTCGCTTACCTGGTTTACAAGGGCATCGGCGCATTGAACTGGGATTTTCTGACCCAGACTCCTAAACCCGTGGGCGAAGCTGGCGGCGGCATGGCCAACGCGATTGCCGGCACTGGACTGATTCTTTTGATTGCCAGCTCCATGGGCGTTCCGATTGGCATTGGCGCCGGCATTTATCTTGCTGAGTATGGGCGCAATCGTTTGGGAGATTTGGTCCGCTTCACCGCGGATGTGCTTAATGGTGTGCCTTCGATTGTGGTTGGGATTGTGGCCTACGCTATCGTGGTGCTGACGCAAGGACATTTTTCCGCCTTGGCTGGCGGCGTAGCCCTTGCCATTATGATGATTCCCACCATCACTCGCACCACTGAAGAAATGCTTCTTCTGGTGCCGAACGCGGTGCGGGAAGCGGCTTATGGGCTAGGCGTATCCCGTTGGCGGACCACACTGTCCATCACTTTGCGCACGGCAACTTCCGGCGTGATCACGGGAGTCATGCTGGCCTTCGCGCGCGTAGCGGGAGAAACCGCACCGCTGCTGTTCACCGCGTTCGGCAACCAGTACTGGAACTGGAAAGTGAACCAGCCGACCGCGGCGCTTTCCTTGCAGGTGTTTACCTACGCTATTTCGCCTTTCGACGAATGGCATCGCCAGGCGTGGGCGGGGGCGCTGATTCTGATCATCTTGATTGTTGTCGCGGTGAGCGCAGTGCGTATTGTTGCCAGTCGCGGTATGCTCAAGGGAGCTAGTTGATCTATGGGAGTGGGGATCAAAGTCGAACACCTGAACGCCTGGTTTGGCAAGACCCAGGCCCTGCATGACATTAATATGGACGTGCCGGCCAACCACGCTACGGCAGTGATTGGGCCGTCGGGCTGTGGGAAGTCAACTTACGTCCGCTGCCTCAACCGCATGCACGAGACTATCCCCGACGCCCGGGCCGAGGGCCGGGTCGCGATTGGCACCCTCGATGTATACGACGGAACTCCGGCGGTGCAAATCCGGCGACGAATCGGCATGGTCTTTCAGAAACCCAACCCGTTCCCCACCATGTCGATCTACGGGAATGTGGCTGCCGGGCTTAAACTCAATGGCTTCCGCGACCGCCGTCGGCTGGATGAAATCGTGGAACGCTCTCTGAGACTCTCTGCGCTGTGGGAAGAGGTGAAAGACACGCTGCACAAGCAATCCGGCGCCAGTCTTTCCGGCGGCCAGCAGCAGCGGCTCTGCATTGCCCGCGCCCTGGCAGTGCAGCCGGAAGTCCTGTTGATGGATGAGCCCTGCTCAGCGCTGGATCCCATTTCCACTGGTAAGATCGAAGAGCTGATCTTTCAGCTGAAAGAAAACTTCACCATCGTAATCGTGACACACAACATGCAGCAGGCCTCCCGCGTGGCGGAGTTTACCGGATTTTTCCTGCTGGGCAAGTTGATCGAGTTCGATAAGACTGAGAAAATCTTCACCACTCCGTCCGACAAGCGGACGGAAGATTACATTACAGGCAGGTTTGGATAATGCGTACCCGCTTCCAGCAAGGGCTGGACGAACTCCGCAACCGTTTGCTGCGCATGGGCGGCTTGGCCGAACAGGCCGTGGACCGCGCCTGCCAGGCGTACATTGATCGCGATCTGGCGCGCTGTCAAATGGTGCTGGAGGGCGAGTCCCAGATCAACCTCATCGAACGGGAAATCGACGAACTGGCGTTCGATCTCCTTGCCATGCAGCAACCCATGGCTGTGGACCTGCGCTTCATCCTGGCCGTGACCAAGATCAATTCTGACCTGGAGCGGGTCGGTGACCAATCGGTGAACATCGCCGAGCGAGTGATGGACATGGCAGAACTGCCCAAAGCCGATCTGCCGGTGGACATCGCGCGCATGGCCGCGGCCGCGTCCGCGATGGTGCGGCGGTCGCTGGAGTCCTTCATCGAAGGCAAAGCCGAACTGGCGCAGGCCGTACTCGAAATGGACAACGTAGTCGACCGCATGAAGGACGAAGCTTTCGTGCGCCTGGTCAAGACCATGAACGACCGCCCGGAGGAAACTCGCCAGGCTCTGGATGCGCTGCTCATTGCCCGGAACCTGGAGCGGGTTGCCGATCACGCCACCAATATCGCCGAAGATGTGATCTTCTGGGTGCGCGGCGCCGACGTCCGCCACAACGTCGGTAACGGACTCCCGGCGCAGCAGGAAGCCTCCGACACTTAGGCGGGTGGGATTTCCTTCGTGAAACTTTGTGTCCTTGGTGGTCCAAGACCGAGGTAGGCCCGGTCTCTTCCGTGTCCCGTGTGGCGAATCCCTCCGCCTGCTTTATAATCGCGTTTCTCCACGGAGGAACCTTGGCCTACGACGATTTGCGTGACTGGATCGCCGCGCTGGATCGTGCCGGCGAGTTGAAGAAAATCCGCATCGAAGCCGATCCGATCCTCGAAATCACCGAAATCACCGATCGCGTCTCAAAAAATGGAGGCCAGGCGTCCTCGCCCGGCGCGCCCGGTGGCCCCGCGCTTCTTTTCCAGGAGCTGAAGGGCTATCCCGGCTCCCAGTTGCTGATCAACCAGTTTGGATCAGCGCGCCGCATGAACCTCGCGTTGGAAGTCAATTCGCTTGACGAAGTCGCCGACCGCATCCGCCAGTTCATGGACGTGAAGTCGCCGCAAGGATTTCTTGACAAGGTGAAGATGCTGCCCATGTTGGCCGAGATGGGGAAGTTCTTTCCAAAGACGGTGTCCGGCGGGCCGTGTAAAGAAGTCATCAAGCGGGACAAGTTTTCGCTGCTGGATTTCCCCATCCTCAAGTGCTGGCCCAAGGATGGCGGCCGCTTCATCACCCTGCCCTGTGTGGTCACGCGCGATCCCAGAACGGGGAAGCGCAACGTCGGCATGTACCGAATGCAGATCTATGACGAGCGCACCGCCGGCATGCACTGGCAGCGCCAGAAAGTCGGGGCCGAGCATTATCGCGAAGCCCTGCGAAGAGCCTCTGTAGAGACGTTGCTCGGCAACGTCTCCTCGCCGGGCAACGTCTCGGCGCAGACGCAGCAAGCTGCGTCTCTACGGGTGGACATGATGGCGCGAACTTCCGGCGGTTCCGGGCTCGGCGGCGGCCAGCCTACGGGAAAAATGGAAGTGGCAGTCGCTATCGGCACCGATCCCGCCGTGACGTTTGCTGCTATCGTACCCGCTCCGCCGGAGGTCGAAGAATATCTTATTGCCGGCTTCCTGCGGCAGAAGCCGGTTGAACTGGTGAGGTGCGAGACCGTCGATCTGGAAGTTCCGGCCAGCTCGGAGATCGTTCTCGAAGGCTATGTCAATCTCGACGAACTGCGCAGCGAGGGTCCGTTCGGCGATCACACCGGCTTTTACTCGCTGGAAGATCTTTACCCGGTGTTTCATACCACCTGCATTACGCACCGTAACAATCCCATATACTCGGCTACCATCGTGGGCAAGCCTCCCATGGAGGATGGCTGGATGGGCAAAGCTGTCGAGCGCATTTTTCTGCCCATGATGAAGCTCACGATTCCGGAACTGGTGGACATCAACCTGCCGATCGAAGGCGTTTTTCACAACTTGATGATCGTCTCCATCCGCAAATCCTATCCCGGCCAGGCCCGCAAGGTGATGAACGCGATCTGGTCGCTCGGCCAGGCAATGTTTACCAAGTGCATCATCGTGGTTGACGAAGATGTGAACGTGCAGGACCTCGGTGAGGTCACGCTCAAGGTTTTGAACCATATCGATCCCGAACGCGACATTCAGTTCACGTTAGGCCCGGTCGATTCACTCGACCACGCCTCGCGTTTGCCTGACTACGGATCGAAAATGGGCGTCGACGCCACTCGCAAGTGGCCCAGTGAAGGTTTCACCCGCCCTTGGCCGGATGAAATCATCATGGACACGAAGACCAAGGCAGCGGTAGATAGCAAATGGGCCGCTTTGGCCAAGGAATTAGGGGTCGAGTAACGGCAATTACAGCCCTGACGTGGTACTAAGGCGCACTGACTTCGGCGCCGGTGCGCTGGCCACACAGTTCTTGCAGAAACTGTTCTTGGCTTAAGCGTTCGTGGTTTTGCAACAAGTCGAGCAGAGGATCGTCCATTTCCATGAAAAACAGGAGGTCCTCGTCGCCCATGGCCGAAGGCGCGGCTGCGACCAGGTCCCGCGGGCTGACTGAAAGTTCCGGAGCCGTTCCCGGGCATGCCTTCAGGAAGCCGATGAAGTTGGCGACCCGCGCGCTATCTTCCATGCTCTTGCGGGCAAATTCGATTCCCATGCCAAACCCCGGGTGCATTACGCGAACGATGCCCTCGGCCTCCGCCTCAACTTCCTCCGCCCTGAGGCGAAGGGTGACGCCCGATTGCTCGGGAAAGGGCGATTCCGTTTGTACGTAGCAGGCGCCCAGGCTGAGGTCAGTGAGCTTGCCCTCGACCGTTTCCTCGGGCTCCAAAGCAGGAAGCTCGGGGGCGTTGTGGGCGAGCCATTCCTGCATGGTTTGGCGCAGTTCGCCGGCCAACTCCACGAAGCGGACGCCGGTTTCTCCGTTGGGATTTGCCCAGGCCACTTTGGCGTCGGCATCGACGGCTGCGTTGCCAGGCAGGTCAAAATGTAAATGAATGGCATTGCCGACAACCATAGCTTGCGGCATCAGAACGTCCATGCCTTCGCAGCTCAGATCAAGCACAATCCCTTCCATAATTGGTTTCGTGTCGACGCCAACATACACCGGAAACTGCACCGGCACGCGAGTTGCCTTGCGCCGGTCGCGCTTGATCAAGACAGCAGCAGCTCGCAGGCTGGCTTTGGCCTGTGCCGCTGAGATGGGCTTATACAAGATGAAATGTGCTCCAGCACCGATGACATTGCGGACTTTAGCGTTGTCGCCCAGCAAAGCGACGGTGATGGCGCGATGTCCGGGAATGGCTTGCTGCGCGTGACGCAGAATCAAGCTGGCGCTGGCCTGCTGGGCATCGCGGAGAATTTTGGAGGCGCGCAGGGAATCGTCAAAGTCAACGACCACGGCAGCAAATTTTTCCTGCGTGAGGCGATTCACTGCTTCCGCATGCCCGCAGCGCACGACGGTGCTGCCGAATCCGGACAGAACCGGAGTCAGCACGGCGGCGGCTTCATCGTCGTCAGAAATCAATAGCGCCGGGAAAGTCATAAAGTGTGAGCCAACGGCCGCTGAACGCCGCGTGTCTACGGCCAGCGTGGCACGGAGGCGCGGGCGGCCTTGGGTGCAGCGCTGCTCGGGCTGGCCGCTGCCGCTGCCTTTGCTACCGGCTGCTCGTCAAGCTCTGGCAACACAACAGCGTCGTCGTCCTCAGTGTTGTCAGCCAGCAACGGGGCAACCTCACGCAACTTGTCCGCCGCCTGCTGCAACAGTTCGATCTGTTTTCCCAACTGCGCGTACTTGGCCTGCTTCCGCCGCAGGGCCTCATGGATATCTAACATAGAACCCCCTGGGAGGAGAGTATTAAGGCTCCGTTCAGGGGGTCAACCGCTAAACCTCGCCCGGCGATTACGGCAGTAATCTCTGGCGAGGCTGAGCCGGTTTGACGGTGAGCCCGGAAGGTTGGCATTGCGTTCTTCGATAACGGACAAAGTGTGATCTATGATTTTACGGAGACAAGCCGACCGAAAGTCATTCCAATTTTCATAGCATCGCTGGTTAAATTGCGATTAACATAATGATATATAAGCACTTACGCATAATCTGCCATTGGCATTGGGCGTGCATTGCTGTCTCCGACACCTGTTCTATGTAGTGGCAGGGCTGAGTGCGTTCAACGTCCTTGCCTGTACGTTTGACTACCAAATGTGTTTCTCGGAGGAAATGATGAGCTTGAGGAGTTGGTTTACCAAGATGCGGGCGTTGTGTCCCTTCTTGTTAACGATGCTTGCGCTTCTGCTGTTTGCGGGAAGCGTTTTCGCCCAGGAAACAACGGGCGGCTTGCAAGGCACAGTGAAGGACCCGACCGGCGCGGTTGTGGCCAAAGCCCACGTGGTTGTGAGCGGCACGTCGCTGGCGGGTAACAAGGCAGAAGATACCGACGGCAGCGGCTATTACCGTTTCGCCAACCTGCCGCCCGGAACATACACCATTACGGTGACGGCGAAAGGTTTCAAGACCGTCAAACGCGAAGGCATTGGGCTGGAAATCGGCCACCTGCCCACGCTTGACATTACACTGGAGGTCGGCGGCAGCGAGACGGTCGTCGAGGTGACCGGTGAAGCGCCGGTGATTGATGTCACCACAAACTCCAACTCAACCAACGTCACCTCAGACGTTCTTGAGAACACTCCGCATGGCTACTCCTTCCAGTCGGTGATTCAGTTCTCGCCCATGGCGCGCAACGAGCCTCTTGCAGGCAATACTGGCGCGGTGGGTAACAACGCTTCGGGCGCTGGCGGTAACGGCGGCTCCTTGCCGGGCAGCAGCGGCAACGGCCAGAACGTCGGCTATTCCGTCGGCGGCGCCTCTGATTCCGAAAGCTCATACTTGGTGGAAGGCCAGGACACGGAGAACGTCTCCGGCGGCTTTTCCCAGGCCAGCGTCCCCTTCCCGTTCATTCAGGAAGTTCAGGTCAAGAGTTCGGGTATCGAGGCTGAACACGGTGGCGCTCTGGGCGGCGTGGTTAACGTCGTCATGAAGAAGGGCAGCAACGCCTTCCACGGTTCCCTGTTCGCTACATGGGAGGGCGACCCGGTGGACGGTTCTCCAAACGCTTACCTGCGTTACGATCCGATTCCCACTACCACGCTCCCTACTGATGCAGATTCACAGACCTATCAACCGAAGAGAGACCATTTCCGGATCGTGCAGCCCGGCTTTACAATCGGCGGCCCGATCATAAAGGACAAGTTGTGGTTCTTCCTCGGTTTTGCGCCTGAGTACACCTCCAGGTCTAGAACGGTGAACTTCGGCCCACCCATCTGCAACCAGCTCCTCGGAGGCTGTCCGAATCAGGGCTTGGGAAACCAAGACTTCACCCAGGACAACCAGCAATACTTCACCACGGCCCGCCTCGACTATACGGTCACGTCGAAAATCCGGCTTTTTGCTTCGTGGCTGGACCAGTACACGCGCGAGTCCGGTTCCCGGCTGCCGCGTGCGGATTCGGTCAATGGTCTACTGAACTCCACCAACGCGATCTTTACTCCGTTGGCGCAGTTTTCACACGGCCTGGGCTTCTCGGCCCCGGACTCGACGTACAATTTCGGCGGTGACATTACCATCACCCCGCACATTGTCTCTACAACCCGCTTCGGGTATTTCTTTAACAACTATCACGACTTTGGCTGGCCTACCACTGGTGTTGATCTTGCGTTCCAGTCGGGAGGGATCGGCCTGAACGATAACGCAGGCAAGCCTTACCCGGCTGCCTTGGCTGTGCCGACTGGCGACAGCACAACTGCGTACGATCAGCAATATACCCAGTACAATGCGAGTAAACACTACCAGTTTGATGAGGACGTGGCGTTCTTTAAGGGCGGCTGGTGGGGTACTCACAACATTAAAGCGGGCTACCAGTACAACCGCCTTTGGAACGTTATTGATCAGCACGGGAATGTGCCGATAGTTAACATGTACACCGCCCCAGGGGAAAGCTACTCGCCGCAAACAACTTACGGAGGCGGTCAGTGCGCCAAGCTCGAAGCTGAATGGGGTGTCTGTGCCGGCGAGTACGGCTATGCAACCAGCGCCGATTTCTCGACGGTGCTGTTAACAAACAGCGGTCAGCCCGCGCCCGCGATTGACAACAACCATGCCCTGTTCATTCAGGATGCCTGGACGGTCGGGCACGGCCTGACTCTCAACCTCGGCATCCGTATGGAGAAGGAATCCCTGCCTGCTCCGGCGGGAGTTGGGATTTCGAACATCCCCAGCATCAACTTCTCGTGGAGCGACAAAATCGAGCCTCGGTTGGGAGCGGCGTGGGGATCGAAGAACGGCAAGATGAAGATCTTTGGCAGCTACGGCGTGGTCAACGACGTAATGAAGCTGCTGCTTGCCCAAACCTCGTTTGGCGCACAACGGTGGGATAATTGCACCTATCCTGTTGGCCCGGACGCCCAAGGCACGTTCGCCAACTCTGACGTAACCATACAACCTCTTCCCTATTTCAACGGTTGCCCGGTTGGCCCGTCCAATGCCGGGGCCAACTTCGCGAATGGGGTGGTTCCGCCGGCTTTCACCGATGCGGCGACAGGCGTTCAGTTGATCGAAAACACCAACTTCCGTCCTGAGGAACCAGTTTCACCGAATGTGAAGCCTTATCGCCAGCATGAATTCGTCTTGGGTGGGGATTACCAACTCACCAAGGATTGGGCATTCGAAGCTCGTTATGATCGTCGTCGTCTTGACCACATCATCGAGGACGCTTCGCTGAGCGCTCCTTGCTGCTTCGAGTTCTATACGATCGTCAATCCCGGCGAGAATGTAAATAAGACTCTTGACGGGTATGCCAATTACCTGAGGTCCATCGGTGCCGCCTACGGCCCCGGGGTTCCCGCGTTTGACCCAAACAACGGGTTCGATCCGACAGGCATTTGTGCTAATGGGGCTTGCCCTAACAACCCCAAGGCTATCCGTAACTATGACGGCTTGGAATTTCGTTTAACCAAGTCTATGAGCCATGGCTTCGCGGGAATGTTCAGCTATACGTGGAGCCGCCTGTGGGGCAACTACACGGGCTTGACCACGACCGATCAATCCGACGGCGGCAACACGGGACGCAACTCGCCCGACACCAGCCGTTCGTTCGACGAACCGTTCTACTACTTCAACTACAAAGGTACGTCAAACGCCGGACCATTGCCGACTGATCGGCCAAATACCTTGAAGGGCAATGTGTATTACCAGTTGCCTTGGTGGTCGAAGACGCAAACCACAACCCTCGGTCTGTTCCAGGTTGCCTACCAGGGCAGCCCGGTGACTTCGTATGTCGATATAGGCTACGGTGCTCCACCAAACCCCGTGGAAGCCACATACGCCTGGGGTCGTGGAAACTGGGTCAACGCAACTGCTGACCCGACGACCGGGCTTATCACCCTTGGCGACGTCTCTTCCCGACGGACACCTTGGTACACACAGACCGACTTTAACCTCTCACATTCGATCAAGGTGAACAAGAACAACGAAGCCCAAGTTCTCACCTTTAACGCTACCGTAGTTAACCTGTGGAACCAGCACAGCGTGGTCTCCTACTGGCAGGGACTCAACTCGGACTACTATGGTTCCGCGTTGTTCCAGTACGGGCTCTTCGCCCCCGGCGGTGCTGCTTATTACAAACAAGTTGAAACCGGGTACAACCCGCAAGCGGTGATCAACTCGCAGCAGACATCCTGCGCTTTGGGTCCCAATTGCCCCGTGACAATGAACTCACAGTACGGCCAGCCGAACCAGTGGCAGTTCTCGCGCAACATGCGCCTGGGGGTGACGTTCACCTTCTAACCTTGCATTACTTGCAACACAGGGAGCCGGATTTCCGGCTCCCTTTTTTATTGGGCAGGGAGAGCGCTGGCAAATGCTCTTGTGCTGTCGGTCGCTCCGTTGCGGCCTACCAGATGGTCTGCAGCAGCTTGGCGCGGCGGATTTGTTTGTCGGCCGTGACCAGCGGGGTAGCTTCGGCCATTGCAGTTGATGCGATGATTCGATCGGCGGGATCTTTGGGAAACCCGGATGGCATCCGGACGGACGAACGGCCAAAGGGAAAACGACCAGCCTCTAGAGCAAAACTCGGGAAGGTGTATCCCCCAGGGGCTAAAGCCCCGTCTGTTTTGCCGACTGAACGGCACGGCTGAAGCCCGTGCCCTGATACGAAGCGGGACACAGCAACCCTAAGGTTTTGCTCTAACGGCAAGGGCGGTCCCTTGCGAGACCGCCCTTCGCCAGATGCTTGAATTCTGAGAACTCTACCTGCCGAAGCTGTAACCCAGGGTAGCACCGTAGCGGGCGACGCGGCCGGAGCTGAATTCCTGGTTATTGTTGATCAGGTACACGCGCACCTCGGGCCGAATGAACACCTCGTGCCAGACATAGGCGCGCAGTCCGCCTCCGAAGTCCCCCATAAAGTGGTTGCTGCTGGCGTAGTTGGTGCAGCCGACAAAGTAGTTGCAGTTCACAATGCCGTAAAAGCGGAGATCCTCTCCGCCGATGCCGCCCAGCACCTCAGCGGTGAAGTTCTTGGAAAGCTTTGGCGCCCAGATGGCATTGAATGCCCAGAAAAGGGGCCGGTACGGCTGGTTGCCGCCGTACAGGTTCTGGCTCGCCCTCCAAGCGAACTCTCCCTCCACGCCAAAGCGGTGTTTCAGCAGAAAATCAGCGCTGAACGAAGGATACCCTCCGCCTTTCAACGAGGGGAAGAACAGCCCGTTAGAGGTGTTGGCCGCAGGGGCGGAAGTCGTGCTGAAGCCGAAGCCGAGGTCGAGCTGTTGGGCGTGGGCGGAGGCTCCCAGAAAACAAAGAGCGAAAACTGCCATCATCAAAGTGAGCTTTTTCAATTCCTTATCTCCAAAGATGCATTTTACGGTTTGATGTTATACAGAATAACAAAGTTGGCTGTTGATTCTCTTCCGGCCAGTTCAGGCAAGTTGCCCGCATACATTGCAAATCCCGTCTCCGCCATTCGATCACGAGGCTCAGCGCCGCGAATGCAAAGAAATGCAAATAATGGTAAATAATCGTCATCCCTGAGAATGAGTGGGCGTTAGCTGTCTAAACCCGGTTTTCATCTCAGAGTTGCTCGTTTTGTTTGCAACCCGGCGCAGCGTCCTTGTTTTTCGCCCCGGTTCGGGTTAATGTTGACCGTGGCGCCGCAGTCTTGGCGTTAGTCTATATCGAGCCCACAAATGAATCGGATTTTGCGCTTTCTGAATGCTTCGTCGGTCCGCTTGGGCCCCCTAGAGCAACAACTGCTCGCGGCTTTATGGCTGCGGGGAGACGCCACCGTCCGGGAGTTGCTGGATGAAGGCAGCGTCGCGCTGGCTTACACCACCGTGATGACCACGCTTGACCGCCTGTACAAGAAACAGTTTCTTGATCGCGCGCCGGAAGGGCGGGCATTCCGCTACTCGCCGCGCTATACCAAGGAAGAGCTGGAACGGGCTGCCGCCGGGGAGACCATCCATCAGCTGCTCGGCTCCGGCAGTACGCCGTCCCTGCCACTTTCCTACCTGGTGGAAGCGGTGAGCGACCACGACGTCCGGCTGCTGGACGAATTGCAGCAGGTGCTCGACCGCAAACGCCAGGAGCTGCGCGGGCGGGACGAGACGCGGAGGGAGAAGCGCTGATGTTTGCGGCGCGCTGCGCGGGAGTTTCGCTGGCGATGTTTGTGCTCGCCTACGTGCTCGGCTCGCTGGCGATCTGCGCGAGCTGGCGCCTGTTGCTGCGCCTGCTTCAACCTGGGTCGGCGCGTGGGATGGCTGATCTGCTGTTTGTGATTCGCGTTTTGCCCCTTGGAATTGCGCTGGCTACGACGCTAGGCGTGGCTTTGCCATCTTTTCTTTTGTTGGAGCCGCACGCTACCGATGAGGCCGTGGGCACTGCTCCGGTGGCGCTGGCGGCCGTGTTTCTTGCGCTGGCGGGGTGGGGAGTGTGGAGCGCTGTGCGCGCCCAGCGCCGGACTGCGCGGGCCATCGAGCAATGGCTTGACGGCTCGACCCGCATGGATTCGTCCGATGCCGTGCCGGTCTTCCGCTCTCATCAGCACTCGCCCACTCTGACGGTGGCGGGAGTTCGCGCGCCTAAGGTGATCGTCTCCGACGACGCCGCGGCGGTGCTGACTGCGGCGGAACTGAATACTGCTCTGCGCCACGAGATCGCCCACGTGCGCCGCTATGACAACCTGAAGAAGCTCATCTTCCGCGTCGCGTCGTTTCCTGGAACCGCTGCGCTGGAAGCTGCGTGGGCCGATCAGACAGAGCTTGCAGCCGACGATGCTGCCGTTTCCAGCATTGATGACGCTCTGGATTTGGCATCTGCGCTCATCAAAGTTTCCCGCCTCGGCTTTCGCAGCACGGCGGAGATCAGCCGGGCGTTGCTGCACAGTTCCACCGCTCTCACTTTACGTATTCGCCGGCTTTTTGCATGGAGCGGTAACAGACACGTAGCACCGGTTCGTCCCCTTTTGCTCTGTGGGGTTTCCGTTGTCGCTGTGCTGGTTTGTCTGATTGCGAGCTACAACACCATGCTGGGCGGCATGCACGAGCTTACCGAGTGGCTGGTGCGCTGATTCGACCAAAGATTTACAGACCCTTGACCTTTCTTTACTTCCCGCTCTCTCAGTTTGTGCTGGAATCGATGGAGGAGAAGATTTCTGAGTGCAGGTAAGACTTCCTCGGTTGATTCCGCGTGCACGGTCAAGTGCATCGTCGCTCGCTTGCCACAATGGAGGACGCAATCATGACCGCAAAGCCGATGTCGCGTAAAACCACCAGAGCAATCGCGATGTGCGCCTTGCTTGCGGTTTTTTCCGGCGGACCAGTTCGCGGATTTGGGCTTTTTGGGCAGGAGGGGCAACCGTCAGCGGTTGCAAGTAAACCGGCGGGCAAAGCCGTAGGGAAGGTGAAGGCGGTTGCCGGCAACGTCATTACTCTAACCACCGACGCGGGCGACGAACTCAGCATTCAACTGAGCGATGCTGCGCGGCTGCTGCGCGCAGAGACTGGCCAGAAGGACTTGAAGTCCGCCCCGCCGGTCCAATTGCAGGATATTCAGCCCGGAGACCGCCTGCTGGCGCGAGGCAGCGTCTCGGACGACGGAAAATCCCTGGTGGCTTCGACCGTGCTGCTGATGAAAGCTGCCGACGTCTCCGCCAAGCAGGAGCATGACCGCGAGGAGTGGAGGCTGCACGGGGTCGGGGGTCTGGTGAGCGCGGTGGATCTGTCTGCGCAGACGATCACAATTTCCATGCCGGGATTTGGCGGGAATAAAACCGTAAAAATCACGGCGGCGAAGAATACGATCGTGCGCCGCTATGCGCCCGATTCCATCAAGTTTGACGACGCCAAGACAGCATCGCTGGCAGAGGTCAAATCGGGCGATCAACTGCGTGCTCGCGGCGAGCGCAGTTCTGACGGGAGCGGACTCAGCGCACAGGAGATTGTATTTGGCACTTTTCGCAATATTGCGGGCACGGTGATTTCTGCCGATGCAGCGAAAAGCACGCTTACCGTGACTGATCTGACGACCAAGAAGCCTGTAGTGCTGAACATTTCTGCCGACTCGCAATTGCACAAACTGTCGCCGATGATTGCGCAGCGCATTGCCATGAGACTGAAGGGAGCAAGCATGGAAGGCCATGCCCCGGCTGGCGCAGGCAGCTCACCGCCCGCCGGAATTGCAAGGCCGGGCGGGGCGCCGCCGGCCGGCGAAGGCGCCAACGGCCGAAACGGCGGCCCGCCTGATTTTCAGCAAATGCTGAGCCACATGCCAGCCGTGACTCTAGCCGATCTGCAGAAAGGCGATGCAGTGATGATCGTCAGCACGGAAGGCACCGCCAGTGCGCTGCCGAAAGCGGTCACGCTGTTGACCGGTGTAGAACCCATTCTGACAGCTTCGCCGGATAGCGGCCGGGCCGCCATGCTCTTATCACCCTGGAACCTGGGCGGGTCGGGTGGAGGTGGAGAGGCAAACGGAGGAGCAAACCCGTAGTGCTGAGAACACAGGTGAGCCAAGAAAAAGCCCAGCGAACCTTCTGGGCATGGGTTAAGACCCTGGTGCTGTTGCTATGCGCGACCAGTTCTGGGTTCGCACAGACCTCGGCCGGAACCCTGCGCGGGAAAGTCACCGACCCCTCCGGAGCGGTTGTTCCCAAAGCAACCATTACGGTGACCAGCGGCAGCGGAAAGCAGGCCAGCGCTAATACCGACGATCAGGGTCGATTTGAGATTGGGCAACTGGCAGCGGGCACTTACACGGTGACCACGACGGCCAAAGGCTTTGCTGTTGATACCGAGCAGGCGGTTGCCATTACGGCCGGACAGGTTCAGCAACTCGACGTCAAGCTTGAGATCGCAGTCCAACAAGAAAAGGTGAAAGTCGAGGAAGAGGCCCCCGGAGTCAGCGTCAGCCCGTCAGAGAATGCCAGTACGCTCATCATCAAGGGCAAGGACCTGGAGGCGCTCTCAGATGATCCCGACGAGCTGCAATCGGAACTGGAGGCACTGGCCGGGCCGTCTGCCGGGCCGAATGGCGGGCAGATCTACATCGACGGTTTTACCGCCGGTCAGTTGCCGCCAAAATCATCTATTCGTGAGATTCGCATCAACCAAGATCCTTTCTCCGCGGAATACGACAGGCTAGGCTACGGCCGCATCGAAATTTTCACCAAGCCGGGAACCGATCAGTATCACGGGCAAATGATGGTCAACGGCAACGATTCGGCATTCAACTCGCTGAATCCTTTCATCACCGCGGTGCCGCCCTACAATTCGGTGCTCTTCATGGGGAGTGTCAGCGGTCCTATTACCAAGAAATCGTCGTTCTTTTTCGACGCGCAGCGGCGGGACATCAGCGACGCCGGCGTGGTTGTGGCCACTGTGATACCGAGTGCCTGCGGACCGGATAACAAGGGTGCCTGTACACCGACGCCGTTCAATCAAGGCATCGCGGACTCCAGGACCCGAACCAACCTCAGTCCGCGCTTCGATTTCCAACTGACGCCGAACAACACGCTCACGGCGCGGTATCAGTATTACCTCGACAACGAAACCAATCAGGGCGTGAGCGGTTTCTCCTTGCCGACGCAGGGATACAATTCCAGCTCGACCGAGCACACGCTGCAAATCAGCGACACCCAGATTGTGAATACCAACGTGGTGAACGAAACCCGCTTCCAGTATTTGCACGATGACACCACGCAGACTGTACAGAACTTTACCCCGACCATCTCAGTCCTGGGAAACTTCACCGGCGGCGGCAATCAGCAGGGCAACTCCGCGGACACCCAGAACCACTACGAACTGCAAAACTACACCTCGATTAACCACGGGAAGCACTTGGTAAAGTTCGGCGGGCGATTGCGCGCATTGACTGACACGAACACCTCCGTGGCGGGTTTTAATGGGATGTGGACGTTTTCGTCCATCACTGCTTATCAGAGCCAGTTGGAGGGCAATTGCCTCAGCGGGCCGACGCCTCCCACCTGCGGCCCCAGTCAATTCTCCGCAGTGACCGGACAGGGAACTTCCTCAGTTAATTTGGTGGATGCGGGAGTGTTTGCGGACGATACCTGGCGGTGGCGTCCGAATATTACCTTGAGCTACGGCCTGCGCTTCGAGACCCAGAACCAGATTCACGATCACGCCGATTTCGCGCCGCGAGCGGCAATCGCCTGGGGCCTCGGCAGCGCGAAGACTGCGCCAAAAACCGTGCTGCGCGCCGGGTTTGGGATGTTCTACGACCGCTTTCCCTACAACCTGGTTCTCCAGGCGGAGCGGCTGAACGGCATCACCCAGTCGCAAACCATCATTCCCGATCCCATCGGCTTCCCGAACTATCCCACTGGAGGCAATCTTGGCGCGGCTCCTGCGCCCACCATTTACCAAATCTCCTCCAGCCTGCGCGCGCCGTACACAATGCAGAGCGCGGTGAGTGTCGAAAGGCAAATTTCCAAGGCGGCGACGCTTTCACTTACCTACTTGAATTCTCTCGGGGACCACCAGCTCTTTTTGCGCAATGCCAATGCGCCCCTCCCGGGAACCTACATTCCCGGCGATCCAGACAGCGGAATTCGCCCTTTCGGCAGTGAAGCGGGAAATATTTATGAGTATGATTCGGAGGGCGTATTTCGGCAGAACCAACTCATTGCTAACTTCCGCATCAACGTTGGAACGCAAGTTTCCCTGTTCGGTTTTTATACGCTCAGCTATGCCAACAGCAACGCCGGTGGGGGCAGTTCCAGCCCGAGTTTCCTTACCCACCAGTACGATCCGATCGCCGATTACGGGCGGGCAGCTTTTGATGTGCGCAACCGCTTCCTGATTGGCGGCACGCTCTCGTTGCCGAAGGGGTTCCGTCTCAATCCCTTTGTGATCGTAAATTCGGGCAATCCGTTCAGCATCACCGTTGGCCGGGACTTGAATGGCGATTCGATTTTCAACGATCGTCCGGCGGTCGTTTCTGCTGTTACATGTCCGACAACGATGTTCAGCGGGAATACAGCGTGCACTCCCTACGGCACGTTCAACACGCTGGCCCAGGGCGGTCCCATCGTTCCCATCAATTCTGAGACTGGGCCCATGCAGTTCACTTTCAATTTGCGACTGAGCAAGACCTTTGGTTTTGGCCCGGAGAGCAAAGGCGCAGGAGCTCAAGGTCCGCGCGGCGGAGGTCCCGGAGGCGGCCGTGGCCCTGGAGGACCGGGCGGTGGACTGGGCGGCCGCGGGCTCACTGGCGCTGGGGGCGGTCCAATGCTGGGCGGGGCCACTACCAATCGGCGCTATAACCTCACCTTCAGTGTGAATGCGCGGAACATCTTCAACCGCGTCAACCTGGCGTCGCCCATCGGCGATTTGGACTCGCGGGTGTTTGGGCAGTCCATCGCGATCGCAGGTGGGCCATTTTCGTCCGGCTCGGCCAATCGCCGCATCGATCTGCAGGCACAGTTCTCGTTTTAGAGGTCCGTGGACCCGCGCGCCAGGTCAGAACGTGTGCGTTCTTGCTCGTACACAGCCACTCCTGTCATCCTGAGGAAGTGGATCCTTCGCTGCGCGAAGGTTGCCGACGAAGGGTCTCTGCATTTTTCTGGTTGGTACTGATGGTGCTTGTGTCAGCTCTCGCGCAGGGTCTTCACCCCGGCAATGCACAGATCCTTCGGTTGTCTTCCACTTGCTCCGCAAGATGGAAGACTGCCCTCAGGATGACAGGGAAAAGGGAGATACGGTGATGCATGCCCAGGGCAGATCCTTCGCACTCACTCTCCCATCACTTTCACGATGATTCGCTTGTCCCGCTGGCCGTCGAACTCGGCGTAGAAGATCCGCTGCCAAGTGCCAAGATCAAGTCTTCCAGCGGTGATCGGTACGATAACCTGGTGATGAATGAGCAGGGCCTTGAGATGGGAATCGCCATTGTCCTCGCCGGTTTGGTGATGGTGGTAGTTCCGGTCGAAGGGCGCCAACTTCTCCAGCCAGTGGTCGATGTCCTCAATCAACCCAGGTTCGTTGTCGTTGACGTACACGCCGGCAGTTATGTGCATGGCCGAAACCAAAACCATGCCTTCGCGCACACCGCTCTTCTTGACCAGCGCCTCTACTTGCGGAGTCAGGTGTACGTAAGCCCGGTGAGTCTTGGTGTGCTGAATGATGTATTCGGTGAGTGTCTTCATAGGAGTATGCCTCCAAGCGAAATTCAAAACAGCAGATCCCCCACTGAAGACGGCAGGAGAGTTTAGCGCAGCGTCTCTTCCACTTCGGAGAGCCAATCAGGCCGCTTCAGGACCTCGCGGGGCTTGGGGCCATCAGCCGCGCCTACAATGCCGTCGCGTTCCATCAAGTCGATCAGGTGAGCGGCGCGACCGTAGCCGATTCTCAGCCGGCGCTGCAGCAGGGAAGTGGATGCTTTGCCGAACTCCACCACCAGCCGGACTGCATCTTCAAACAACGGATCCTGTTCTTCATCTTCGCCAGCCTCATTAGTGCCATCGGGGCTGCTACTATCGGTTTCCTCTTTGGGCGCCTGCAGAAAATGCTCTTCGTAGATTGCCGTGGCCTGCGCGCGCCAGAACTCCACCACGCCGGCAATCTCCTTTTCAGCCACAAACGGTGCGTGCAGGCGGTGCACGCGCGCCGATCCGGAAGGCAGATACAGCATGTCGCCGCGCCCCAGCAGAGCTTCGGCTCCGTTGGCATCTAGAATAGTGCGAGAATCGACCTTGGTGGCTACGCGGAACGAAATACGTGACGGGAAGTTCGCTTTGATCAGGCCGGTGATCACATCCACCGAGGGCCGCTGCGTTGCCAGGACCAGGTGGATGCCTACGGCACGAGCCATCTGCGCCAGCCGGGTCACAGACTCTTCCACGTTGCCGGCGTCAAGCATCATCAAGTCGGCCAATTCGTCGATGATAATGACGATGTAAGGCAGTAGTTGCTCTTCCTCAGCACCGGCAAACAGGCTGGGTGTGTCTGCTTCTTCGAACCGCTTGTTGTACTGAGCGATGTTGCGGACGCCTTTGGCAGCCAGCAGTTTCAGGCGGCGTTCCATCTCCCGCACCGCGTTGCGCAGCGCATTGGCGGCGAGCTTAGGCTCAGTGATGATGGGCGTGTACAAGTGCGGCACGCCTTCGTAATTGCCCAGTTCAAGCCGCTTGGGGTCCACCAGGATCAGCCGCACTTGTTCGGGCGTTGATTTGTACAAAATGGACATGATCATCGCATTGATGGCCACGCTTTTGCCCGTACCCGTCGAACCGGCGATCAAAAGGTGAGGCATGCTGGCCAGGTCGGCGGTCACAATGCGTCCGTTAATGTCCTTGCCCAGCGCCAGGGTCAGCTTCGATTTGGCGCCGATGAACTCGGTGGACTCGATGCTCTCACGCAGAAAGATGATTTCCCGCTCGCGGTTCGGAACCTGGATTCCAACGGTTGATTTGCCGGCGGTGCGTTCAATGAGAATGCTCTCCGCTTTCAGCGCCAGGCACAGGTCGTCGGTGAGGCTGGTGATGCGGCTGTACTTGATTCCGGCTTCGGGCTTGAATTCGAACGTGGTGACGACCGGGCCTGGGTTGATCTGCGTGACTTGCCCGTGCACTTCGAACTCGGCATATTTTGCAGTGAGAACCTGCGCCAGCAGTTGCAGTTCGTCTGCATCTACGGCTTGTTTCCCATCCGGCCGCTGCAACAGGGAACTGGGCGGCAGCTTGAACCCGCCAGCGATGCGTGGCAGGGTGGTCTTGGGCTTGTGGTCGCTGTCGGCACGCGCGGTCACTTCCGGAGCGGGACTGGCAACGGCTTGGGCTGCGACCGGCTGCGGCTCCTCTTCCGGTTCGAACGTCCGCTCGATACCGGTTTTCGCCGGTTCGCTTTGGACCACCGGCATAGGTGGAGGCGCAGGTTTGGCGGGAACCAGTTGTGCTTCAATTACCGGCCTGGGCGCAGCACGGCGTTTTTCCAATTCCTTCTGCATGCGGAGCTTGCTACGTTGCTCCTGCCAGTCTTTCCAGCGCTCGCGCAGTGCTACCAGGAACGCGAAGCGTGTAGGCGCCCACACTTCAAACGCCGAGAAGGAAAACGCCGTGGCCATGTACAAGGCAGCGGCCAGCACGGTGGCGCAAACGATGTAGGCCCCGGCGAGATTGAAATAGTGAATCAGAAAATCGCCGGCGATCCGGCCGACCAGGCCTTCAATGGGGATTGCGCTCATCCAGCGCGTGTGTCCCGGCAACAAAGCCAACATGGCGGGTACGAATATCAGCAGAAACACCGCGCCCAATGCCTTGGCAAACGGAGCGGAAATTCTCCGCGAACGGAACCACCGCATCCCCAGGACCAGCGCAAACAGCGGCCACAGGAACGCTCCCACTCCCCACGCCTGTAGCAGTAGATCGGAGATCAATGCTCCAACCACTCCCACCCAGTTCCGCGCAGCCTGCGATCCGGTCAGGACCGAGGCGCTGTTCAGGGAAGGATCAAGCGGGGAATAGGACGCTAACGCGAGGAACAGGAGGAGCGCAGAGGCGCACAGCACAAACCCAACCAGCTCATTGAGCCGCCGGTTGCTCGTCGGTGCGAAGATCTGAGAGAAATACTTCATTTGGACGTATTTCTTCCCTGCGGCGACACCACTCCCGCTGCAGGAAGACCTACGCCAGAGCTTCTTGATTATGACAAGAATTCAAGGGGCCAACAACCGGAGATTGGCCGGCGGTACCCAGAGTGTCAAACACAACCTGTGTGGGTGCTCGACGGGCAAACACAAGCGCCAGTGGCAACTGCGGAGTCTCGTCGAGTCGAACTCTTGCTCTTTACTGCAGGTGCCACATCAACGCCAGGCCGATTACAATTACGCCCGCGACGATGCGGTAAACAATGAAAACCTTTAGGCTGTTGGACTGAAGATATCGAATCAGCCAGGCAATGGTGGCATATCCAACGATCGCCGAAACCAGCACCCCCACCAGAAACGGCAGGTGCATTTCCGCGGGCAAACCCTCTTTCCTGAGTTCATGAGCCTTTAGCAGCGCGGCGCCAGCGATGATGGGCGTGGAAAGCAGGAAACTGAAGCGCACTGCGGCTTCCCGCGTCAGGTTGCGAAACAAGCCCGCCGTAATGGTCGAACCTGACCGCGAAACTCCGGGGATCAGCGCAAAGGCCTGGGCGCAGCCCACAATCAGGGCGTCCGCAAAGCTGATCCGGGTAAGCGGCTTCGAAAGCTGGCTGGCTTTTTCTCCCCACCACATTAACAGAGCCACCACAATCAGGGCCGCCGCGATTAAGTAGATGTGCTCACGAAAGTAGTCTTCGGCCGAGTGTTCCAGCAATTTGCCGGCAATAGCGCCGGGAATCGTCGCGATTGCGAAAAACCAAAGGAGTAAACGCTCTTCTCGCTGCTCGTCGGCGCTAAGGTTCTGGTCGGCGCCGACGGTCTCGGAAAAGCGCACCACCTTGCCACCCAGGGCCGCCCGGATAATCTGAAACCAGGTTCGACGAAAATAAAAGAGGACGGAGAGCAGCGTGCCAAAATGCAACGCCACGTCAAAGGTGAGTTCGTGAGCGGGCGAAAGTTCGTTCCACCCGAGCAATCGGCGAACGATAATCAGGTGCCCGGAACTGGAAACCGGAATAAATTCTGCCAAGCCTTGAACGATGGCCAAAACGACAGCTTGATAGAGCGGCAACTTGGTTCACCTCGTCTACAAAAGGATGTTATGAAAGTATCTCAGAAAACCGGACGCATTGGACGGTCACGCTTGATTCGCGCTCTGTGCCGCTTCTGTCCCCGGAGAAGTCATTGTTGAACGTTGCCATAAGTGGGAACGCCGCGCTGGATGAAGAATAGCAGCCGTTGGGCTCGCGCTCCCCAGTCGCTTTGCGGGAACTGGCCGGCGGTCTTCTGCGCCAGATCTGCGGCCTTTGCCTTAGCCGCGTCCGATTTCTTCTGCTGATCTTCCGATTTGTAAATCTCGATCAGCGCCGACCAACGCCAGGCGGCATCGTACAGGGCCTCAGCCAGGGCCGGCGACTGGGGATGATCTTTGGCATAGTTCTCATAAATCTCAGCTTCTTTTGCCGGGCACTTGGATTGTGCTTGCCACTCGCCGCACAGCTTGTTGTCGATCAGGTGAAACGCCGCCAAGTCCGCCCACTTGGTGCCGGGGAACTTTTTCATCACCTTTTTCATCCACTCTTCATTGATCTCCCCTCGCAGGTAGGCCTCCCGTTCCTTGGCGGAGGGACGCGACATCACGTCAGCCTTCTCGATCTGCCAGCGAATATCAGCCGCGCGATACATCGCCTCTCCTGCCAGCGGCGAAGTGGGAAAAAGCTCCGCGGCTTCCGCATACAGCCGCATGGCGTCTTGAGCGGCGTCTCTTCGGCCATTGCGCTGGCTGGCCTGGTCTTCGGAGTCCACCGCCTCGCCGAAAAGCACGTGGTCGCCGTTGGGAGTGTTGGCGCTGATCACGTAATGGTCAATGACCCAGCCAGTCACGGTTCGCTCTTCGGTGACGTTGGCCTCAACATGCATCCAGTCGCGGCTCGTCTCCAGCACGATGACTTCGCGGCCGCGGCTCAACTCGCCCAGCCTGGCGGAACTTGCATCCGGCGAAACGTAAATGATGGCGGGCTGCAAGACCGCCCCGCGCAGAACGTCGGCCAGGCAGATAGCAGTCAAGAGGAAAAAACTCAGCACGCAGATGCCGCGCAACTTCATAAGCATGATTTTACTTCGCCAGCGGTTCCCGGCGAAGTTCATCCAGGAACTCGGGATCGATGTTGCCGCCGCTGATTACGGCTACGTTCAACTTCGTTTTTGGCAATTCATTGCGATGGAACAAGAAAGCTGCCACGGCAACTGCGCCGCTAGGCTCGGCTACGGTTTGGGGATTCGCCGTCAAAAGCCGCGCCGCGCGCCGAATTTCGTCTTCGCTCACGGTTACGATGTCGTCCACGTAGGCGCGCATGTGCTCAAAATTGATGGGGCCAATGCTTTGCGTGCGCAGGCCGTCGGCCATGGTTTGTGACACCTGCTCGGCGGGAAACTGAGTGATCTTTCCCGAGCGCAAACTGGCCTGTGCGTCGGCGGCCAACTCCGGTTCTGCGCCGATGATCCTGGTATTCGGTTTGCTCAGCTTGAGAGCGGCCGCGATGCCGCTGATCATTCCGCCTCCTCCGACTGGCACTAATACCGTTTCCACTTCCGGCAAGTCCTCCAGAATTTCCAGGCCGATCGTGCCTTGGCCGGCGATGATTTGCTCATCGTTGAAGGGAGGAACAATCGCATATCCGTGCTGGCGGGCAAGTTCTTCGGCCTTTTGCTGGCGCTCACTGCTGGCCGGCCCAACCGTCACGATCTCGGCGCCCAGGGCCGCAGTAGCTTCGCGCTTGATCGCCGGAGCATTGCTGGGCATCACAATTACCGCTTTTACGCCCAGAGTCCTTGCCGCGTAGGCCACGCCTTGAGCGTGATTCCCGCTGGAGTAGGAAATTACACCGCGACTGCGCTCTTCCGGCGTAAGCGAAGCGATCTTGTTGTATGCTCCGCGCAGCTTGAATGCGCCGATGGGCTGAAGATTCTCCAGCTTGAGGAAGAGGCGCTGGTTGTCGGTCCCGTGATGATCGAATTCGACCAAGTGGGTGCGCGCCGCGATGCCCTGCAGACGGGATTGGGCTGTCCTGAGATCGGAGAGGGTGATCATGGATATTGGCTGTCGGACGGGACCTTACGACATTATAAGCGAGGCTTTGGCGGATGCCTAAGTTCACCCCAGCCCTCGATCGAATGAATATACTGAAAGTATGCTGCGTGGCCGCATTCCGTCGGAGGTTGACGTAGTCGTAATCGGCGCCGGCTTTGCGGGCGCATCGACCGCGGCGGCGCTGACACGTGCTGGCCTGACGAAAGGCTTGATTCTCGAACGCGAATCTTTGCCAGGAAGCCACGCCTCGGGCCGCAACGCAGCGATGGCACGCCAACTCGAGGCGAACCCCGTTCTTTTGAAGCTGGCGGTGGAAGGCGGTCGCCGTCTGCGTGCGAAACAGGTTGATGGGCGCCCCGTTCTGCAGCAGACAGGGGGCCTGTATCTGTTCCATGGAAAACCTGACCGGGCAGTCGAATTGCAGAAGGGGTTAAATGAACACTGCGTTCCCTACGAGCTGCTGTCGGCTGAAAAAGCTCGGCAGCGGTTTCCGTTTCTGAGTAGCTTTGAGTTTGATCACACGCTTTTCTGTCCAACAGATGGAATCGTCGATATCCACGCCTTGCTAAGCGACATGCTGGCCGAGGCTGGACACTGCGGCTTTGAGATGATTACCGACTGCGCTTGTGACGCCTTGATTCTTAAGGGTTCGGTTGTATGCGGAGTACGAACGCCACACGGCGACATCGGCGCCCGCATTGTCGTCGATGCGGCAGGGGCGTGGTCAGGGTATATTGGCCGCGAATCCTCCCCACTCCAACTGAGACGGCTTCGTCGACATCTGTTCGTCTCTGGCGATTCCGACCTCATTCCCCGTGACGCTCCACTGGTGTGGGATCTGGATGCGGGATATTACGTGAGACCCGAAGGAGCCGGGCTGCTCCTCTGCCCCTGTGATGAAACCGAGCATCCCCCGGAGACTCCGGCAGTTGATCCAGAAGCTGAGGAACTCCTCGTTGATAAGCTTCTGAAGCACGCTCCCGGCTTGGCGAATGTTACTCTGCGCAATAGCTGGGCGTGCCTTCGGACTTTTGCCTCCGACCGGCTTCCGGTCATTGGATGGGACGCGGAAATCGGCGGCCTGTTCCATGTTTCGGCGCTGGGTGGTTTTGGAGTCAGCACCAGCCTGGCGATTGGCGAGATCGCATCTGCACTGATCTGTGGCCGCAAGCCGGACTGGATCGAGGTCGATGCTTTCAGCGCCGGACGTGAAGTCCTTGGCGCAATTCCGCAACGCAGCCGTTGATCGACCAGCACCGCGAGGCAGGTTTACGCCAATGTCGCATCCATAAACGGGGTCTTAGGCAACCATGTCAGTTCGAATGCCAGCGGTCTTTTTCGGGCACGGAAACCCCATGAACGCCCTGCTGCAAAATTCCTACACCAAACAGTGGGCAACAATCGGCGCCAACCTGCCTCGTCCCAAAGCGATTCTGTGCGTGTCAGCTCACTGGTACATTCAGGAAACAGCCGTAACGCTGAGCACATCCCCAAGGACGATCCACGACTTCGGCGGCTTTCCCCGAGAGCTTTACCAGGTGCAGTATCCGGCGCCAGGCGATCCGGACCTTGCTCATCGCGTGCAACACCTGCTGGCACCGCTGTCAATACGCTTGGATCAAAGCTGGGGGCTCGACCATGGCACCTGGTCGGTGTTGTGCCACGTCTATCCAAAGGCGGACGTACCGATCGTGCAGCTCAGCATTGACGAGACCCGACCACCCTTGTTCCACTACGAAATTGGCCAGCGCCTGGCCCCGCTGCGCGAGGAAGGAGTCCTGATTGTCGGCAGCGGCAACCTGGTCCACAATCTGCACGCCTATGCATGGGGAAAGCACCTGCAAGAGCCGTATGAGTGGGCGGTTTCGTTCGAGAAGAGGGTCTGCGAGTTACTGCTTGCGGGGGAGCACACCCCGCTCATTGACTACGAGAACAAGCTGGGCAGTGAAGCCGCGCTGGCGGCGCCCACGCCTGACCATTACCTGCCGTTGCTTTACGTCATCGGCTCGCGTGCGGCCTCCGAACGGGTTTCGTTTCCGGTTGAAGGTGTGGATGGCGGTTCGATCTCAATGCTTGCAGTACAGTTAGGTTAATCACGGCTAAACTGGCTTTGGTTCGGGTTCAACGTTGTGGCCCAGGGCCAAAAACGGCGTTCGGCTCCATGGCTCCGGCTCCCTCATGGGCCGCTGAACCAAAATGGTGAAAAGATAGCAGCACCAAGCCCGTGGTCGCCCGGCGGCGAAGATCGTGGACTGGATCGGCTACCAGCGGACTATGGTCGTGGGCCTCTTCATGCGCGCTTAATGAGCGCGGTGAAGAACTCGGATCTAACAACAGAGCCTATCCGTGAAAGCCTGGGCGCCCGTCACTTGGCAGGATCGAGTCTCAGTTGATGCGTCCGTGCTGCTTCGACAGCGTGTTCCGAGAATGGCCACGGGAAACTGAAGCCCTTGTACCACGCCTCCCATTCGTCCATGTAATACGGACTGAGGAAATTGCCCGCCTCGCCGGTTACAAGGTTGAAAGTGGACTGGTCGAGATTCGCCAAGTCATCCGTGATTCGCTCCGAAGGCCCGTGCCGGCCGGTCACTGCCTTCACGGTGTAGCCACTGCCGGATTGAGGGTGCAAGCCGGTGCCAGTCCAATGCCTCAGAAGCGGAACTTTGCCTAACACCGGGTTCTGAATCCCCACCGGATTGTACGTTCCCCAGCTCCAGGAATTCAGATCCTTAGGCACGTCGGGCGGGCTGACGGCGGCATCCACAGCGGCAGCCAGCAGATCATCGTAAGAGCTGTAGTTCTCGGGTAGCCAGCGCTTGGGTTGTTTCTGCAGCACGTTGTCGAGCCAAACGGTTTCCATCATCCAGTGGTAGCTTTTCCAACTGAGGGCAGTCCCAAGCCCCGCGGGCGAGGGCGCCCGCGCCACACCCAGTTTTGGTTCCAGCAAGAGCCGTTGCAATTCTTCACGCGAGCGGACCGCGATGGTGGGCGCCGCTGAGGAGGCGACCATGCGTCCATCCCACTGCCGCAAAATATCGGCGGCGCTGTGCGCCCTGTTGGACGCGGATTTCACGTGGTCCACCGCGTACACCAGGCGTTCTGCAACAAAACGGTCGAGTTCAGAATAAATGTCGTTTTGAAGCGCCAGCATGTCAGCGGCGGAGAACTTTTTGCCTGACTCCAGCACCTTATAGATTCTGGCGACGCGCCACGGGGCTTCCCACTCGCTGCTGATCGAATTGGGAAAGCCATCGGGAGAAATCCGGCTGTTGGCGGTCGCGATGATTCCCGAGGGCGGATTGAATACGCTCGGCATTTTGTCGAACGGAATATATCCGATCCACTCGTGCTCGTCGTTGCTGCCATCCTCCGGCAGGCTGCCGTCGCCAGTGGCGCGAATCGGGACCTTGCCCGTCGCCTGATAACCGATGTTGCCGTCCACATCGGCATAAACCACATTCTGGCCGGGCGCGTCGAACTGCGAAAAAGCGCGGCGGAACTCGTCCCAGTTCTGCGCTGCATCCACGGCGAAGAACGGATTGCGAATTCCGTCGTACAAGGTCCAGCGCAGAGCCAACTGGCGGGTTTCGCCCGGCATGAGTTCGCTCACGATTGGGCCGTGTCGCGTGAGCCGAACTTCCAGCGTGACGTCCGGCTTGCCTTTCACGTGGATGACTTCCTGGCGATGCTCCGGTTGCTTCCATCCTTCGGGAGTAAGGTACTGTCCGGCCGCGTTGAAATTTTCGACGTACGCGTCTTCAACGGTGGGTCCAATGTTGGTGAATCCCCACGCGACGCGCTGGTTGTGGCCCACGATCACGTAGGGATAACCCGGCAGCGTGACCCCTGCGACATTAAATTGCCCGCAGCGCAAGTGAGCGGCGTACCAGAGATTGGGCATCTGGTGACCCAAGTGCATGTCGTTTGAAAGGAGCGGCTTTCCCGACACGGTATGCGCTCCTGACACGACCCAGTCGTTCGAGCCGATCGCGCGCAGGTCATCGTCAAAGAACCGCTCATTGGGAAACAAATCTGGGCGCGGTACGGTGCTCAGCACATGCAGCAGGCCAGCCACGGAGCTGTCCGAGTCATCATCATCGTCTTCGTCCTCGTCATCTTGGGCTGGGCCATTCACATCCAAACTCGGCCGGGAGACAGTGGGAGGCCGTTCGCGCCACGAAGTGTTCACGTAGAGGTCTGCTGTGAGTTCTGGTCCAAGCTTTGCGAGAATCTTTTCTCGAGTCAGCGCATGGCGCGGCGTGGTGCTCAGGTCCTGCACCATATAGGCTGCAATCACCATGGAATCTTCGGGCGTCCAAGGTCTGGGTGTGTAGCCGAGAATACGAAATTCGAGCGGCAACCGGTCCCGGTGCGAAGCGATGTAAGCGTTGACGCCGCGCGCGTAAGCCTCGAGTTGCGCTCGGTCCTCGGCTGTCGCCAGCGCCAGATTCTTCCGGGCGGCGTCGCGCATCCCCAGAATCCGTTGCTGCCGGTCGTGTTCCACCTGGCTCTCGCCAACTACTTCCGCCAGTTCGCCGGCGGCGTAGCGGCGCATGCCGTCCATCTGAAACAGGCGGTCCTGCGCGGTAACGTAGCCCTGGGCAAAGAAAAGGTCGTCAAAACTGCTGGCTGCAATGGCGGGGAATCCGTGCCCATCGCGCGTTACTGTGACGGAAGCCGAAAGTCCCTGAACCTGCAGTGTGCCGTCCAGTTGCGGCAGGGCCGAGCGCGCGATGGAGTACAGCCAGAGTCCCGCGCCGACCGCGATCAGCACAACTATTGTCAGCGCGGCCGCCAGAGAACGGCTGACTTTTGGCCTTGATGGTGGATAGACTGGTGTGCCGAGACTCGCCATGATGTATCTAATGATTCTAGGGCCAGGGAAAAGGTGTGACAAATCTGCCAGTTGGCGTGGCCGCAAAAGCTCAGTATGATGCTGGTGACCGCCGACGCAGCGGTCTCAAGCGAAGGGTTCCATGGCCGTGACGGTGGGAAAGCCGATGTTGCAGAGACGAATCGACGATCAACCCAGCATCTCGCCTGAAATGATCCGCGAGGCACAGCGCATCCTGCACGAACATCTCAAACGTGTGGGACTGAAGCATACGGCCCAACGCGATACCATCCTGCGCACCTTCCTGGAGACGCGCGAGCACCTTTCCACCAACGAACTGCACCGCCTGGTGCAGAAGAAAGACCCCCGGATCGGCTTCACCACTGTGTACCGCACTCTGAAACTGCTGTCAGACTGCGGTTTGGCGGGCGCCGTAGCCTTCCATGATGGAATCGCACGCTTTGAGCACCAGTACAATCGGCGCAGCCACCATCACATGGTTTGTACGCAATGCGGCAGTTCGGTGGAGTTTTTCTCGCCTGAGGTGGGGCGCGTGGAACAGGAGATCGGTCGCAAGCACCACTATGAGACCAGCCGCCACACCTTCCAGATCTATGGCATCTGTGGGGAATGCCGCAAAAAGAATACCAGACGGCAGTGAACTGCGACTTTCGTGCGTCACGCCTGAGCTTTCCGATAAATCAAAAGTAAGCACGGGGGCAATCTGCCTTTTGGCTTCTTCAATGGCCAGGGGTACTCCCGGTGGCTCCGATCCCGGAACTGATCTCTGCTAAAGCCAATGTGGAACGTGCCGATAGTAGTCTCTGTTCGGCTTTCTTTCTGCGGGTGTCGCATGGGACTGAAAATGCTGTTCGGGATGCAGCAGTGCTCGCGCTTGCGCTTCTGGCTTGGGGGGCCTGGAGCGTGAAAGCCATGAAGGAGTTTTCTCATCCGGGGACCAGTGAAAAAGCCCCGGTCGATATCAATCGCGCCATCGAGACCACGATCATGGTCACCAGAAACGAATGGAAGTACGTCGCCGAGGTAGTCACCCAATTCAGCGATGCCATGCCCCCGGTTCCGTGCCGGCAGGGCGAGATCACTCAAGCCATTCTCAACCTGATCGTCAATGCTGCCCAAGCCATTGCAGCGGTGGCGGGCGACGGGTCCCAACAGAAGGGCAAAATAACGATTACCACCCGCCACGACGGCCAATTCGCGGAAATCGCCGTCCACGACACTGGCCCCGGCATCCCGCGCGAAGTTCAACCCCGAATTTTCGAACCTTTCTTTACCACAAAACCGGTGGGAAAAGGGACGGGACAAGGACTGGCGCTGGCTTATTCCACCGTCGTGAGGGGACATGAAGGAAGGCTGTGGTTTGAAACTGAGGCGGGACAAGGCACGACCTTTTACATCCGGCTGCCGCTGCAGGCGCCGGTGGCCGCCACGGCGAGCGGATGAAGGGTATGCAAGTGCGCCCGATTTTTGTCGTTTATGAGCCCCGCGTGTTACAAGCGCTGCACAGAAGTCTGCACACCATGCGCTCCCAGTGGTCCATGCAGTTCGCCAACGGCGCCGCCGAAGCTCCAGCGGATGAGGCAAGCGCCCGTGGATGTCGTGGTGACCGACATGCCCATGCCCGGCATGGATGGGTCACAACTCCCAGGAGGAGTGACAGCACGATATCCGCTGACCCTTCGCGTCGTGCTATGCGGGCAGTCCAGCGGGGAAGTCCTGCTCCCTCCGCCGCTGGAAGGGCCCCTGGATCGCAAGCACCTGGAGGAGATCGGGCTGGCGTCTGGGGAAGCCGCCTGGAGGCAAATCTGCCAAGAGACTGCCGACACCTTCAAAGAGTAAGGAGACGGGCCAATGAGTGACAAGATTCTTTTCGTCGACGACGAGACGGCAGTGCTGGATGCGTACAAGCGCACGTTGCGCCGCGATTTCGAGATTGAAACCGCGGTTGGCGGAGAACAGGGTCTGGCACTCATCCAGAGCCAAGGACCGTTTGCCGTCGTGGTCTCCGACATGCGCATGCCCAACATGGACGGAGTGCAGTTTCTGTCTCGCGTCCGGCAGGCTTCGCCGGACAGTGTGCGCATGGTGGTCACCGGCTACGCCGACATTCAGAACGCCATGGATGCGGTTAATCAGGGCTATCTCTTCCGCTTCCTCGCCAAACCCTGCGACAAAGAGACCTTGGGAAAAGCCTTGACCGCCGCCTTAGTTCAATACCGGCTGGTCACGGCAGAAAAAGAGCTGCTGGAAAACACCTTCATGGGGTGCATCAAAGTCTTGACTGATGTTCTCAGCTTGGCCAATCCCGCCGCCTTTGGCCGCGCCACGCGCATCCGCGGATACGTTCAGCACATCGTCAAAGTACTGGGTCTGGAATCGCCATGGCGATTCGAAGCCGCCGCCATGCTCTCGCAACTGGGATGTCTCACCCTCGATCCGGATACCATCGAAGCAGCCTACTATGGCAGGAAGCTGTCCCCGGAGGAGCAGACCAAATTCAATGCTCACCCCACGGTCGCCAAAGATCTTCTCCGCAACATACCCCGCCTCGAGCCCATCGCATGGATGATTGGCGAACAGGCGTCTGCCAAGCTAAGAACTGAGGAGAAAGGAATGCCGGAAAGCGTAGTCACCGGGGCTGCTATCCTCCAGTTGGCCCTTGCGTACGACGACTTGAGAATCCGCGGTTTCCCGCAGCTCGAAGCCATGGCAGATCTGAAAAGGAACGGCTTTAAGCCACAACTAGTGAGCGCGCTCAAGGAGTTGGACACGGCTGCGTCCGCCATGGAAAAGAAACTTGTTCCGATTTTGGAGCTAAGGTCCGGGATGATTCTGGAGGAAGAGATAAGGACCCACACTGGCCTGTTGTTTGTGGGAAAAGGGCAGGAAATCACCTACCCGATTTTGATTCGGCTGCGAAGCCTGCGGAATAAGGGAGCGGTTCCCGCCCACGTCCTGGCTCTGGTGCCCATCGAACGCGCGAAGGTGGCAGGGGCGGGCTAGAATCGTTCCCTGATTGCCGAATCGCGGCCAACTGCGCCGTCCCCACCCGCTGATTTTGTTGTCCTTAGCAAGTTAAAATGTCCGCTTTTTGAAGCAAGTGAAATGTCCGGTTGAGTCATAGGGACGGCCTCACTGAGGCTGCCGTGGGGTTGGTTTTGGGGGATGGGGTTGCAGGG
>Ga0326727_10003907_pt1 | contig 46297 bp, 44 predicted proteins | sample MB2enrmetagenome_FD_207643 | JGI IMG/M metagenome (GOLD analysis project Ga0326727, IMG submission 207643) | Lab enriched peat soil microbial communities from McLean, Ithaca, NY, United States - MB29MY | ecosystem: Environmental > Terrestrial > Soil > Wetlands > Peat | place: USA: New York... | reverse complement strand
GACCCTCCCCAAACCCGCGCCAGCTCCTCACAAACCGACCATCCCCTTCGGCTTCGATCCGCGCGCCGTCGCGGTGCCGACCCAGGTGCTGGCTCCCCCCATCGTGGCCATCGAGCAGGAGCCACTGCAGCCCCCGGTCCACGTCGTCGCCACCCCACCGCCACCGCACCCCGTCGCGCCCGAGCTCCCGCCGGTCATCGTCGCCGTGGACTCGCCGCTGCCCTTGCCCGCGCCCTTTCCTCCAGCCGTGGCGCCCCCGCCACCGCCGGCGGCGAACCAGTTCCCGCCCATCTCCGCGCGCGCGCCCACGTTCCTCATCCTGGACCAGCCACCCCCGCCACGTCGCTCCGGACGTCTGTTCGTGTTCCTCCTCTCCGCGGTCATCGGAGCTTCTCTCGGAGTTGCGGTGATCGTCCTTTGGAAGCGTCCCTCACCGCCCGTGGTGGTGGATGCGCTACCGTCCACCCCCGCGTCCGGTGCGCCGGTCGAGGTCCCGTCCGCACCGGCTTCCGTGTCCTGGCCCCTCGCGCCTTCCACGGCCTCGACGGGTAGCGCGAGCCCACCCGCCTCTTCCGCGTCGCCGCCGTCGGCCCCGCTCCCGTTCTTCCCGGTGGGTCCGGCCAAGCAGGCGCTCGACGCGGCCTCGCGCGATCTGACTCGATGCAAACTCGGCAAAGCGTGGGGGATCGCGTCTGCGAACGTCACCTTCGGCAACGACGGCACCGTCTCTCACATCTCCGTCGGCATACCCTTTACCGGGACGACCACCGGCCAGTGCGTGGCCGATGCCCTCCAGACCGCCCGGGTGCCCCCGTTCGCCGGCAAGCCTGCCGTCCTCAGCTACAAGTTCTTCGTCCCGAGCAAGTAGAGCGTCACTCGACGACGTCGAACTCCGCCCGCCCCACCAGCTGGTTGTCCTCGGTCTCGACGTCGACCGCCCACGGACCGACGAGGTTCCCCGGCAGGTCCTTGCCCGTCAGGGACGAGCGCAGCCGGACGGTGCCCTTCGGCCCTGCGATGCGCGACGTCTCCTCCGTCGAGCGGTGCACCTCCACCCCGTCATGGCGCCACACGTGCCGGAGCCGGTCACCCTTGCCGCCGGGCACCACGACGTCAGTCACCGCCACCAGCTCCTGGATCACGGATGGATGGAGCGTCTTGACCTCCATCGCGAGCCGCCCGTCCGCCAGCTGCTTCGGCCCCACCGCCGCCGACGACACGTACATGGGCACCGGCGGGATCGCCGCACGCGCGGCGTAGGCGAGGCTCACCGCGCCGCCGACGCTGAGCACGAACATCACCAGGTACACCCGCTTGTGCAGCACGCGGGTCGTCACGTGCAGCGTCCAGAAGCCGACCGTCGCGATGCCCGCGGCTGCCAGCAGCGACCAGAGCGTGCGGGTGTCCGGGAAGAGCGCGGGGATGACGAGGTTCAGGCAGCCGAACAGGGTGATGCCGTGGAAGACCGACGCCATCCAGCGCCACCGCATGAGCACGCGGTCGAACACGATGTCGAGCGTCGACAGGACGGCGCACACACCGAGCAGCCCGACGAACCAGACGTCCGCTGCGTCGAGCGTGGTCGACTTCCAGTAGAAGGGCAGGAGGAAGAAGAGCATGCCCTGGTAGAGGTTCTTGAGGGCGTAGGTCATCACGTAGAAGCGCACGCGAGTCCGCGGGTCGCTGGCCTCGAACACACGGACGCCGCTCGACCCGGCCGCGAAGAGACGGAACACGAGGACGAGGAGCAGCCATGCCACCCCGAGCGAGACCGCCAGCCACCGCGCGTGCTCGAACCCCTTGTGCGCGAAGGCGACGACGCCCGCGCCCAGCGCCAGCGCATAGGCCGAGTGCAGCCACCACAGCTTGCGGCCGTGCTCCCGCAGGAAGCGCCTCGCCCGGGTGGTCAGGCGCATCGGTGGCGGCGCGCCCAGATCGAGGCTGGGCGCCCGGTCCCGACCGAGCTTCACGTTGGATGGCTGCACGAGGTGCATCGAGCTTAGCGCGCGACCATGGTCGCGCCTCGTGAAACGCCACCGCACGGCGCCCGCATTCCGGAGCGCACCCGTGGCGCTAGTCATCACGGCTGGCGCAATTTTAGAACGCGCGTTACATAGGCGTCATGGACGTCGACGTCGTGATCATCGGGTCGGGGGCGGGCGGGCTGGCGGCGGCCGTGGCGCTGGCCCAGGCAGGCAAGAAGGTGCTGGTCCTCGAGCAGCACTACCTGCCTGGCGGCTGGTGCCACTCCTTCAGCCTGGGCGGCTACCGCTTCAGCCCTGGCGTCCACTACCTCGGCGAGCTGGGCGAGGGGGGCCTGCTGCGGCGCATGTACGAGGGCCTGGGCCTCGGGCAGGACCTCTCCTTCTGCGAGCTCAACCCCGACGGCTACGACCACGTGCTGCTGGGCGACCGCCCCGGCGACCGCTTCGACTTCCCCAAGGGCAAGGACCGCCTGGTGGACGCGCTCGCCGCGCGCTTCCCGCGCGAGCGCCGGGGAATCGCCGCGTACTTCGACGACGTGCGCCGCATCTCCCGCGAGCTCGTCGTGCTGAACAGCATCGAGGGCCTGGCCGACGTCGCCACCCTGCCTTTCCGCGCCCCGACTGTCTCGCGGTGGGTGCTCCGTTCGGCGCGAGCGCTCATCGAGCACCACGTGTCGGATCCGCGGCTGCGGGCGGTGCTCGGCGCGCAGGCGGGCGACCACGGCCTGCCCCCGTCGAAGGCGCCCGCGGTCGTTCACGCCGCCATCCAGGGGCACTACCTCGAGGGCGGCTACTATCCGCGCGGCGGGGGCGGGGCCATCCCTCGCGCCTTCCTGCGCGCGCTTCGTCGCGCAGGGGGTGCCATCCGGGTCCGGGCCGAGGTCTCGCGCATCCTGCTCGAGGACCGCCGCGTCGTCGGTGTGCGTCTGTCCGACGGGACCGAGATACGCGCCGCCGCTGTGATCAGCAACGCCGATCCGGACGTGACCCTGCGAAGACTGGTGGGGACCGAGCACCTCTCCACGTTCGAGCGGCTGCGCCTCGCCCGCGCCCGGTGGTCCGTGTCCGCCATCAGCCTGTTCATGGCGACCGATCTCGACCTCCGCGCGGCAGGTCTCGACTCGGGCAACAGCTGGTATTTCCGCGACGGGGACGTGGAGGGCGCGTACGCGCACGGGCTGACCGGATGGGGGCCCAGCGCAGGGCCCATCCCCGGAGGCTTCGTGACGGCGACCACGCTCAAGGACCCCAGCAAGAAGCACGGCGGCAACCACACGCTCGAGGCGTTCGCCTTCGTGGGGTACGACGCGTTCGCGGCCTGGGCCGGGAGCGCGTCGGGCGGGCGGCCCGCCAGCTACGAGGTGCGCAAGAGGGAGCTGCTCGGGCGCATGCTGGAGATGGTCGGGCGGGTGGTGCCGGGCGTGGAGAGTCGCGTGGCCTTCGCGGAGCTGGGGACACCGCTCACCAACGTGCACTACTGCGCGTCGACCCGCGGCAACCTGTACGGGACGGAGAAGACCCTGCTCCAGGTCGGGCCGTTCGCGCAGCCCCTCCGCACGTCGATCGAGGGTCTGTGGATGTGCGGGGCCAGCACCCTGAGCCACGGTGTCATGGGCGCGCACATCTCGGGGCTCGCCGTGGCGTCGCAGCTGCTCCGCTGCCGCATGTCCACCCTGTTCGAGCGCGCCGGCGAGCCGATCACCATCCTGCCCAGCGAGCACCCGGAGCGCTGGGCCAGGGAGCGCCTGGCGCGTCCCGCCGAGGTGGCGACCGAGGAGGAGGCAAGTGCGCCAGCCTGAGGCCACCGTCCGCGACTTCCGGCGCGGTCAGATCGTCGCGGCGGCGAGGAAGCTCGTCGCCGAGCAGGGCCTCGAGGCGCTCACCTTCGGCGCGCTGGAGGACCGCCTCTCCTTCACGCGCGGGGTCATCACCTACCACTTCGCCAGCAAGGACGAGATCGTTCGCGCCGTCTTCACGAGCGCCATCGAGGAGATCGACGCCGCCGTGAAGACCGAGGTGGAGCGGTCAGCGTCCATCGAGGACAAGGTCCGCGCCATCCTGCGCGCCAACGTGCGCGGCTTCGTGGAGCGCGCCGAGGCGGGCCGCGTGCTGCTGTCCTTCTGGGGCAGGCTCTCGTCCGATCCCGAGGCGCGTCGCCTCAACGCCGAGCTCTACACCCGCTACCGCGCCCGCAGCGCGAAGCTGCTCAAGGAGGCGGTCGGGGCCGGCAGCATCGCCCGGGTCGACCCGAAGCAGGTGGCGTCGGTCCTGGTGGGCATCGTCCTGGGTATCGCCATGCAGCACTACTTCGACCCGGGGAGCATCGACCTGGACGCGGCCGTGGCCGAGGCCGAGGAGATGGTGATCGCACGCCTGGCGCCGCGCAAGGGGCGGGGCTGAGCGGGCCCCTGGCCTCACTTCGGCTGGATGCCCAGCAGCTCGACCTCGTAGACCAGCGTCGAGTTGGCCGGGATGGTGGTGCTGCTGCGCTCGCCGTAGGCCAGCGAAGGTGGCACGACCAGCCTGCGCTTCTCGCCCACCTTCATGCCGCTGACGCCCAGGCTCATGCCCTTGACGATGCCGCGCCCTCCGATGGTGAACACCAGGGGCTCGTTCTTGTCACGCGAGCTGGCGAACTGGGTCCCGTCGGTCAGCGAGGCGGTGTAGTGCACGGCGACCTTGTCGCCCGGTCGTGCGGTGGGCCCCGTGCCCTCGGCGAGGATCGTGATGCCGACGACACCCTCCGCCGCGCCCGACGCGGAGGTCGCCGGTGCAGGCGCGGAGGACAACGGGGCGCCCTGCGATGGACCGGTGCTGGCCGATGACGGAGCGCCGCCGCTCGGGGAGGTGCAGGCGCCCACCAGGAGGGCCACACCGACGGGGAGGAGAGACGCGCCGCGCATCGCCACTACGGCTTGTTCAGCCCCTCGAGGTACCTGGTCAGGCCCTTCGCCGTCTCCACCAGGTTCGGCTGGATCTTCCCACCCAGGAACTCCTCGATCGTCCGCCCCACCTTGCCGGCGAGGAAGCCCGGGACCCCGCGGATCTTCTTCGCGTCGATCTCCATCTTGCCGCGGATCTCGAGCAGGGTCTTGCCCGGCGACTCCTCCAGGAACGTGTTGATGCCCTTGCAGGACACCGCCTCGGTGAAGGCGTGCGTCTCGATGCGCCACTCGCAGAGGAAGGTCGCCGAGTCCCACCGAGCGTAGTCGGTCCACGACAGCATGGACTCGCTCAGCACGGCGCGCGCTGCGGCCGGTATCTCCCCCCCGCCGTGCCAGATGTTGACGAGCTCGGAGACCGTGCCCTCGTCTTTCCGAGACTTTACCTCGATGTTGCGGACGTTGGGCAGGTAGGCGAGCACCTTGGTGATGTCGTCGCGGTACGCTGCGAAGACGACGTCACGCGGGAAGGGGATGTGGGCGTCGGCGCGGAGCTCCATGGGAAGGGCGCACACCCTAGCCAGCTCACGGCGCGAGCGCTATCCTCTCGCGCGATGAGCCTTCGCATCGTCTACTGCACCGCCTGAGGCTATCAACGCCACGCGGTCAGGTTGGCCGCGGAGATCAAGAAGGCCAAGGGCCTCGACGTGGAGCTCGAGAAGGGCTCCGGCGGCATCTTCGACGTCTACCAGGACGACAAGCTGCTCTTCTCGAAGCACGCCGAGCACCGATTCCCGGAAGCGGACGAGATCCTGTCCGAGCTGGACTGAGGTCTCGACCGGCGAGCCGCCTCGGCTGCTGCTATGAGGGAGGCCCATGACCCTGAAGGTGGGCGATCGCGCACCGGACTTCACCCTGCCGTCCTCCGGCGGACAGTCCGTCACCCTCTCGAAGCTCTACGCCGAGAAGACCGTGGTCGTCTTCTTCTATCCCAAGGACGACACCCCCGGCTGCACGGTGGAGGCCTGCAGCTTCCGCGACAGCTACGAGACCTTCGTCGAGGCCGGGGCCGAGGTCGTCGGCATCAGCTCCGACTCCGTCGAGTCGCACGGTCGCTTCGCGTCGAAGCACAGGTTGCCCATGACGCTCCTCAGCGACACCGACGGCAAGGTCCGCGCCCTCTTCGGGGTCAAGTCCACCCTCGGCCTCATGCCCGGGCGGGCGACCTTCGTGATCGACCGGAAGGGGGTCGTGCGGCACGTCTTCGTCTCCCAGCTCCGCGCAGGCGCGCATGTGGGGGAGGCCCTGTCGGTCGTGAGGGAGTTGACGTCCGCGTCACCTTGACCCGACCATCGTCTGCTGTGCCGCCTCGTACCTTCGCCATCGGCGATATCCACGGAGACCTCCAGGCGCTCGTCCGCGTCTTCGGACGCCTGCCCCCGCTCGAGCCGACCGACACCGTGGTCTTCGTCGGGGACTACCTCGACCGCGGGCCGCGCTCGGCGCAGGTCATCGACTTCGTGCGCAGCCTCGAGCGCGAGACGCCTGCGCGCATCGTCGCCCTGCGTGGCAACCACGAGGACGCGTGGCTCCGCGTCATCGGCGTCGGGTGGCCGGAGTTCGTCCTGCCGCCGGGCAACGGCTGTCTGGCGGCGATGCGCTCGTTCACCGGCGCGCCGATGCCCGTACCCGACGAGCGGCCGCGCCCCGAGGAGGAGGCCGCGTTGATGCGCGGCACGTTCTTCCCGCGCGACGTCGTGGACTGGATGCATCGCCTGCCGTTCTGGTACGAGGACGACCACGCCATCTACGTGCACGCCGGGCTCCCGCGCGGACCCAGCGGCTTCCTTCACCCGTCGCAGGTCCAGGCGCCGGCTGCGCTGCTGTGGCTGCGCGACGAGGACTTCTTCCGGAACTACCGGGGCAAGCTCGTCGTCTTCGGCCACACGGCCACGGCGTACCTCCCCCCCGAGATCAGCAGCTACACGCCGGAGGACCCGCTCGACGTCTGGGCCGGCCCCTGCTGCGTGGGGCTCGACACGGGGGCCGGCAAGGGAGGCTTCTTGACGGCGATCGAGCTTCCGTCGATGAACGTCTACGAGTCGAGGTGACAAGTGGCCACCCAGCCCATCCAGCTCCGCATCCGCAACCTGCAGTCACGCGAGGTCGGCGTGGCCGGCTTCGAGACCGAGGCCGAAGCCCACCTGTGGCTGAAGTCGCGCCCGCGCTTTGTCGAGGTCATGGGGATGGCCGGGCAGGCCAACGTGGCGGCGGAGGTGCAGGAGCGCCTGCGCAAGGCCATGCGCCCCCTCGACCCGGACGAGCAGATCGCGGAGCGCGAGATGGAGCTCGCCATCGAGAAGGAGGACCTCGAGCGCGAGAAGGCAGCGCGCGCGCACGAGGCCGAGCAGCAGGCCAGGCACCAGGAGGCGCAGCGCACGGCGGACCCCGAGCGGCTGATGGAGGTCCGCTGGCGCTTCGACAGCGGCATGGTGCTGACCGACGCCCACGACCCGCGGGCCATCAGCGACGCGGCGCGGGAGGCCATCCTGGCGTGGATCGCCGAGCGCAACGAGTGGGTGGCCGGTCGGGGGCAGATCGTGGGCGAGTGCACGGTGAAGGTGTGGCCGGGCAAGCTGCCACCGAAGGAGACTGAGCGCGTGAAGGAGGGGCGCTTCGTTCCGGTGAGCCACGACCACGAGGAGAAGAAGCAAGTCCAGTGAGCGAGCTGGGCGCGGTCCTGCGGGGGATCCTGCGCCGGGCGGGCGTGGTCGGCCTGGCACCGCCTCGCGTCGGCGCGGCGGCCATCGAGGCGGCCCTGCGCGCCAGGATCGCGCGGACGTCGGACCGGGCGGCGCTCCGGCGGGAAGACCTGGCCTTCGAGGCAGGCAGCGCCGGGGCGTGGACGGTGGAGCTGCGCAGCGGGAAGGCGACGCTGAGCGAGGGGCGCTCGTCAAGAGCGGCGGCGACCATCTTCAGCGATCCGCTGACCATGGCCGCGGTGCTCGAGGGCAAGGTCGCCGGCGTTCAGGCGTTCCTCGAGGGCCGCCTCTTTCTTCGCGGGAACATCGCCCTGGCGCTGGAGCTGGACGACCTGCTGCCCCCGCCCGCGCGCGAGCCCCGCTCGCCGCGGTGTCACCGGGTGCTGGCCGACGGCGTCATGTCGTTCTACCTCGAGGCGGGGATCCGGGGAGCACCGCCGGTGGTGCTGCTGCACGGGCTGGGGGCGACCGGGGCGTCGTTCCTGCCGACGCTGTGGGACCTGTCGCGCGACCATCACGTCCTGGCGGTGGATCTCCCGGGCTTCGGCGAGTCGGACAAGCCCGTGCGCCCGCTGCATCCGGCGTACTTCGCCCGGTGGCTCGCCGCGTTCCTCGACGCGCTGGCGCTGCCGCGCGCCCACCTCATCGGCAACTCCATGGGCGGCAGGGTCGCGCTCGAGACGGGCCTGCGCTTCCCGGCGCGCGTCGACCGCCTGGTGCTCCTCGCCCCGTCGCTCGCGTGGCGGCGCTACCGCGCGGCGGCGGGCCTCGTGCGTCTGCTCCGCCCCGAGCTCGGTGCCCTCCCGCTCCCCGTGCTGCACCGGCTCGTGGTGGGCGTCCTGCGCTCCATCTTCGCGCACCCGTCGCGCGTCCCGGAGGCGGCGATGAACGCGGCCGCCGACGAGTTCGTGCGCGTCTTCGCCACACCGCGCGGGCGCATCGCCTTCTTCCACGCGGCGCGGGAGATCTACCTGGAGGATCCGCACGGCGTGCGCGGCTTCTGGGACCGCCTGCCGTCGCTGGAGCGCCCGGCGCTCTTCATCTTCGGCGGACACGACTGGCTGGTCCCGCGCGCCTTCGCGCGTCACGTGAGGAAGGCGCTGCCCGCGGCGCGCTGCGAGCTGTTCCGCGATTGCGGCCACGTCCCCCAGTTCGAGGAGCCCGAGCGGACGCACGCGCTGGTGAGGGAGTTCTTCAAGGGGTGAAGGGGCCGCGGCTCTCGATGAAGGCCCGCGATGTGGCGTCGACGGGCCGCGGCTCTCGATGAAGGCCCGCGATGTGGCGTCGACGGGCCGCGACTCTCGATGAAGGCCCGCGATGTGGCGTCGACGGGCCGCAGTTCTCGATGAAGGCCCGCGATGTGGCGTCGACGGGCCGCGGCTCTCGATGAAGGCCCGCGATGTCCCGTCGACCGGCCGCGACTCTCGATGAGAGGCCCGCGAATGTCGGTCGACGGGCTCTGGACGTCGATCCGCGGCCCGCGGAGTCGAGTGAACGGGCCTCCTTCTTCGAGAAGAGGGCCTTTCACCGGGCAACGCCGGCCTCGGAGCTCGAGGAAAGGGCCGGAGGCTCGGAGCTCTGGTCCGCGACTCGATGAAGGAGGCCCGCGACCCGATGACGAAGGGCCTCGGACGTGGGAAGGCAAACCGTCTTCCAGAGCGAAAGGCCCGCGACTCGAGGTCCGAGGCCCGCGACTCGACCAACGCGGGGCGTTTCCGAAGAACACGGCCCGCGACTCGACCGACGCGGCCCGTCTTGGGCCAGGACGGCCCGTTTACAGCTGACCAAGGCTCTCTTCGCAGCATCAAAGGTCCGCTGACGGACCAGAAAGGGGCGTTCACACCCGACAGCGGACCTCCACCAAACGACATGGGCCGCGGAGAGAAGTTCGCTCCGTGTTCCCGTGCTTCTCGAGCGTGCCCGGCCCCGACTCCGCCTAGCCCTGCCTCCCCACGAACCGTGTAGGTCCCGCGGGCGCCCACGCCAGGAACTCCGCCACCGGGCCCTCCGTCCCGGAGGCTCCCGGATGGATCACCAGGTGCGTGCGGGCGGCCTTGAAGCTCGCGGGCCTGTTCTCCTCGGCCTCCGCCTCGTGCCAGGAGCCCACGTTGATGTACGTCGACGCGCCCTTCGCCAGCGGCACCATCACCGGCGAGTGGGTGTGACCCATCACCACGAAGGCCGCAGGGAACAGCGTCGCCAGGCGGCCCGCGCGGTCGACCAGCGTGGCGTCGTTGTCCAGCTTCTCCCCGAACCACACGCGCCGGCGCGCGCTCAGCCGCTGGTGGACGAGCGCCGCCAGCAGCGCCACCGTCGCCATCGCCGCCCACCCCCACCAGTGCGCGCCGCCGAAGATGGCCAGGACCGTCACGACCATGGCCGCAGTCAGCCCCAGCATCATCCGGTCGAGCAGGACGCTCGCGAGGATCTTCGGGATCGACCTCGTCACCGGAGGCACCTGCAGCGCCGCCAGCGCCCGGAGCTTCTCGATGCCGATGCGCATCTTCACCGCCAGCGCGTTCATGCGCCGCTCGTGCTCCTCGCGCACGGCGTGCGCGGCCTCCGTCAGGTAGGCGCGCCGCAGCCGGAACAGCTCGAACACACCGGCCATGAAGCGCCCGAAGAGCCGGAAGAGGCCCCCGAAGCCCATGCGGACGCCCATCATCACGTAGTCGAACACGCCCAGGCGGTCGTGCCCGTACTCCGGGACACCCCGGGTGGGCCGCACGACCCAGCGCAGCAGCACGTCGGAAAAGCTCCGGGCGATGCGCCGCGGATCGAGCGGCGAGAGCGGCGCCATCACGTGCTCGGTCGAGCAGAGCGTGTCGTACTGGTGTCCGTGCTCGATGTAGGCGACGCCCTCGGCGTAGTAGAACCAGGGCGCGAACTCGATGCGCGCGGCGAAGTCCGCGGCGAACGACTGCGTCGCGCTCCCGTCCACGGCCTCGCCCCGGGACGCGAGCGCCATCTCCACGAGCAGCGCCTTCAGGTCCTGCTTCACTCCGTCCCAGTGAAACTCCACGTCGTGGTTGCCGTGGATGAGCGTCAGCGCGTGGCCCCGGGCGACGAACGCCGCCAGCGCCTCGAACACCCGGCGGTGGCGCGTGACGACGGCGCGCAGCTTGAGGCGGCCGTGATCCGACGCGTTGCCCAGGCCGTGTGCGCGCTCCTCCTCGCTCGGCTCGGTGTCGAGCGGGTGGTCCCCCGGCAGGATGGCCATGCCGATGAAGTCGATGAAATCCCCCGCGATCACCAGCCGCCATCGACGGCCGGCAGGAGGGGTGCGGGCGTAGTGGTCGAGGAGGTTGGCGAGGTCGACGTCGACCTGCTCCGACCGGCGCTCGCGCAGCCCGGCGCCGGGCGGCCTCAGGTCGTTGAGATCGTTGCCGAGGTGAACGTCGGAGAGGACGAGCAGGCTCTCGGAGGGTGAGCCAGCAGCGGTCAAAGGGTCAGGAAGAAGGGAAGTCACGCGTCTTGCCTCAGTGTGGGGCGCGCGACAACCTCCAGCAACCCCGTGGGGCTAAGGACAATGGAACTGTGACTGAACGAACACCGGCACCCCGCCGGTCGTCCCGGTCAGGACGCAGGGGTTCAGGCTGGGATCGAAGGTGATGTCCAGCGGCTCGGTCGCCGTCCCGCTCAGGCTCGCACACAGGTGGGTCTGCGGATCTTCGCCAAAGAGGAGCTCCAGGTTGATCTGCGTGAACTGGATCAGCTCGCCATCGACGGCGTTGGCCTGAGGGGGGACCTGGGTGCCCGTGAAGGGCAGGTTGCACACGCCGCCGGGGGAGACGGTGCAGGTCGACGGCGCGGCATAGGCGGTGATCGCCTGCGAGAGGCTGGTGGCGCCGACGGGCAGGGGGGTATCGGTGAAGTTGACCGTCCCGCCGCCGCCTGCCGAGGGTGTGTACTTGAGCGAGACCGCGAAGAGCGTGGCCTCCGCGGAGTTGTCGTAGGCCGCCTGCGACACGCAGGCCATGGCGTACTGCTGCGAGAAGGCAGCGGGCGGAGCGGATCCTTCGAACGCCACGGCGCTGTCCTCGACCCCACCCGCATCGGCCGTGCGCGCGAGAAAGTCGTCGTAGTCGGTCTTCGGATTGACGCAGGCGGCCACGCAGGCGGTGGCGGCGAGGACCCCGAAAGCAGCGAAAGTACCGGCGGGCCCCAACCGCAACATGGACCTGGTCGTCCTCGGCATGCTTTCATACATACCATCCCTCTATGGGTCCCGCCCAAACATGTACATAACCCGCAGATCGATCACGCGTCGCGGCGCTGTCGCATCGCTGCCATTCGCTTTCGTCTCCGCTCTCGCCGCCGTGATCGTGCCGGAAGGGAGCGCCCGGGCGTCGGGGTTCTTGACCGACCAGTTCGGAAGCGATCAGGGGCAGCCGGCGCTGGCGAACACCTACTCGGTGTACTTCAACCCGGGGGCCCTGGCCGGGATGCATGGGACGGAGATCACGGTCGACGGCGTGCTCTACGCGCGCTCCCTCGACTACAACCGCTCCGCGTCGGCGCTGTCACCCAGCGGTGGAGTGGCGCAGGGCAACCCGACCTACACCGACGCGAACACGGGGCAGGCCACGCTGTTCAACGTGCTGGCTGCACCGTTTGCGGGGTTTGCCACCGACTTCGGCGGCTCCAAGTTTCGCCTCGGGCTGGCGGCCTACGTCCCCTTCGGCGGCGCGGTGAGCTGGGGGAAGAACTCGGCCTACTCCAACAGCACCATCGCCCCGGGCGCGTACGATGGGCCCCAGCGCTGGTCGACCATCAGCGCCAGCACCTCGTCCATCTACTCCACGCTGGCCGGGGCCTACCGCTTCGACAAGGCGCGGCTCGGCATCGGCGTGAGCTTCAGCGTCATCGACACGACGCTCGCCGACACGAGGGCTCGCAACGCCGACGGCTCGGACGACGTCACGGTCAACGGTCAGCCCGCGGAGGGGCGCTCCTACTTCAACGTGAGCGGCGTCCAGGTCGGCGCGGCAGCGGGGGTGTACTGGGACGCGACGGCGGATGGCGCGCTGCGGATCGGGGCCTCCTACACCAGCCAGCCGAACTTCGGGGCCATGCGGCTCAGCGGCAATTTCGCGCTCACCGCGACCGGTCCCAATCCCACGCCGGCCGACCTTCTGCAGCAGTACCCGGACATCATCCGCCTCGGGGCAGCGTGGCGTGTCCGTCCCGACGTCGAGGTGCGGCTCGACGGCAACTGGCAGCGCTGGAGCCACTTCAACTCGCAGTGCATCGTCGCCCCGGGGGCCTCGTGCCCGACGGACTCGACCGGCGTGGCCTTGGCCAGCGCCACCGGCGTGAAGCTCGACCTCCCGCGCGACTTCAAGGACAGCTACAAGGCGAGGCTCGGCGTCGGCTACTGGGTGACGCCCGAGACGGAGCTCTTCGCGAGCGGCGCCTGGGAGTCAGCGCCGGTGGGCAAGGACCACGAGGACCCGCTGATCTTCGACTCGATGCGGGTCGAGGGGACGCTGGGCGCACGCCACGCCTTCAGCAAGCACGTCTACGCGTCGCTGAGCTACACGTACGTGTACCTCGTGCCGCTGACCGTGAACGACAGCGCCTACAACAACCCGAACAACCCGGCCCCGTCGCTGTCCCCTTCCACCAACGGCAGCTACTCGTCGGAGATCTACATCTTCGACGCGGCGGTCAGCTACCGCTTCTAGGGCGGTGAAGCTCCACCAGGAGTCCTTCCGGGTCGCCACGAAGGGCCGGGGTCTCTTCGACGCCACCGCCGCCGTGGCGGCGATCGTGAAGCGGTCGGGCGTGACGACGGGGCTGTGCACGGTCTTCCTGCGACACACGAGCGCCTCGCTCGTCATCCAGGAGAACGCCGACCCCTCGGTGCTGCGCGATCTCGTGCGCTGGATGGACCGGCTGGCCCCCGAGGGGCCAGGGTACGAGCACGACGCGGAGGGGCCGGACGACATGCCGGGCCACCTGCGGGCTGCCGTGACGCGCTCGAGCGAGAGCGTCCCGGTGACCGCCGGGGAGCTCGCCCTGGGGACGTGGCAGGCCATCTACGTGTGGGAGCACCGGCGCGCGCCGCACCAGCGCGAGCTCGTCGTTCACGTCGCAGGAGAGTGACCGGCGTCAGGGACCCCTGGCCACGCGGTCGAGCGCCCGTCGCGCCTCGGCGACGAAGGCGTAGCAGTCGAGCGCCTCGCGCGGCGTCGGCTCGCGCTTGATGCGCGCGCCGCGGGCCACGGTGCGGAACGCCAGGTACCGGATGCCGTCGAGCCCGAGCAGGGTCACGAGGATGGCGGGATCGCGTGGGTGAGGCTGCCCGCCGAGCAGGACGGAGCCGGCGGCGAGCACGCGTGACAGCAGATCCTCGCACGCCGCAACGGCTCCCGCGAAGTCGCGCGCGGCGATGAGCTGCTCGGCGACATGCACGACCTCGCGATCGGCGGCCGGCCACAGCTCCGCGAACGAGAACACGCCTATCCCGCTGCTCGGCGCCGACGTCGCTCCCGGCAGCGCGGCGGATGGAGCGGTGGGGGGCGACACCGGCCCCGATGCGGGTGTCATCGCGGGAGCGGGGGATGCGCGGCTGCGCGCGGGCTGCGAGTCGGCGAGGCCGCGGATGGCATCGGTGAGCCCCACCTCCTCGGCGTCGATGAACACCGGCGTCCCCCGGGCGCGGCTGGACGGCGACGGGAGCTCGGCGCGGTAGGCCTCCACCACCAGCCGCGTGATGCGCTCGAGGAGCTCGAACACCCCTTCCCCCCGCGTGGCGACGGTGCCGACCGAGGGCGCGCCGAAGAGGTTCAGGCGACGATCGAGCTCGTCGAGCGGCACCACGTCGCCGAGATCGCGCTTGTTCCACTGGAACGCGTGAGGCATCGCCGACAGCTTGCGGCCCTGGTCGGCCAGGTTGGCGTTGAGGTCGTCGAGGGACTCGAGGTTGGCGTCCATCCGCGCCGCCTGGGTGTCCGCCACGAACACCAGACCGTCGGCCCCGTTCAGCACGAGCTTGCGGGTCGCCGCGTAGTACACCTGACCGGGCACCGTGTAGAGCTGCAGCTTCACGGCGATGTCGCCGATCTGCAGGAGCTTCACCGGCAGGTAGTCGAAGTAGAGGGTGCGGTCGGTGTCGGTCGCCAGCGACACCATCTGGCCGCGGTTCTCCGGCTTGGTGGCGGCATGAACGTGCTGCAGCGTCGTGGTCTTGCCGCCCAGCCCCGGGCCGTAGAAGACCACCTTGAACAGCAGCTCGCGCTTGAGTCGATTGAGCGACGGCATCCGCGGGGGGACGGGCCGCAGGGACCGTCGCCGTCGAGCATAACCCGGTGCTATCGTCCCGAGCGAGAGCGAGCGATGCCTGCCGACGACGACGCGCCCAAACGACCGGTCAGCAATCCGGACTTCGAGGAAGAGCCCAAGTCGCGCACGGGTCGCTTCAACCTCAAGCACCGCGGTGGGACCCACGTCGAGGTGGGCGAGGCCATCCACGTGGGGGGTGAACGGCCGTGGATGTGCGCGGTCAAGCTGGTGGGCAAGAAGCGCGACCTGGCCGACGAGGACGAGCCGACCCAGACGCTCCTCGTGCGCACGGGCCGCGGCGAGTCCGCCGAGGACGCGCGGCGCGAGGCGCTGTCGCAGCTCACGCTCGTGTACGGCAGCCCGGTCGAGCCGCCGCCCGCGCCCATCATCTCCCAGAAACCCAGTGATCCGCCGCCGTCGTCGCCCCGGCCCAAGGCCCAGGCCCAGCCGGCCCGGAGCTGGCTGGGGCGCCTGCTCGACCGCCTGCGCGGGTGAGGTGTCAGGAGCTGAAGATGCGCTTGATCTCCTCGGCCATCTCGAGCTCGGTCTTCTTCTTGGCGAGGGCCAGCTCCTTGAGGAGCAGGCTGCGTGCCTGATCGAGCAACCGCCGCTCGCCGAACGAGAGATCCTTGTCGAACTTGAGCCGGTTCATGTCGCGGAGGACCTTGGCGATCTCCACGGGTGAGCCGCTCTTGATCATCTCGGTGTAGACGCGGAAGCGCCGGCTCCAGGGCTGGACGTCCACGGCGACCTCGCGGGCGCGCATGGTCTGGAGGATGTTGTTGGCGTCCTTGTCGCTCATGATCCCGCGGAGCCCGACCTGCGTCGCCGCGCTGATGGGGACCATAACCTTCATCCCGTTGTCGAGGATGCGCAGGATGTAAAACCGCGCCCGTGTCCCGCCGATCTCACGCTCCTCGATGGCGGTGACCTCACCCACCCCGTGAGAAGGGTGCACGGCCTTGTCGCCGACCTTGAAGTCCGGTGCGGGTGCGGGAGGGGGGACCTGGATGGCGATGCCGGGAGGGGGTCCGGGTCGGACGGACGGACGACGCCCGAGCGGGGCAGGGGGAGGGACGGACTGCTGGCTCCGTGCGGCGGGCGCAGCCGGTGCGGCCGATCCCAGGGGTGGAGCAGTCGCGGCAGCCGCAGGAGGGGGAGGGATGACCGCAGGATCAGGCACCCGGCTGGCGGCGATGGGGGCCTTCACCGGCTGCCGGGGAGCAGGCTTGCGCGTCGGTGCGGCCGGAGCCGTGGCAGCAGGTCTGCGTCCGGCGGGCTTCACCGGAGCCTTGCCGTTCGACTTTGCACGGGAATTCGACGCGCCGGCACTGCCGGACGACGGAGGGACAGCGCGAGCAGCCAAACCAGTGCGGACGATACGGGCCATAATTGAAATGGGGGGGTCCGCTACCATCAGGTGGCGGCTGGCGTCAATGTTGGAGGCGTGAACCTCCCTCCGGGAGGGGCTCAATACTGCATGATCTCGCTGACTCGCGCATCCGTCGCGGCCTGCACGCCGTGGGCGAGGTCGACGGGGTCGAGCACGAGCTGCAGGCGGAGGGCCTCGGCGTCGCCAGAAACCCTAGCTTCTTCGAGAGGATGGTCGAATCCCAGGAGGCGGCCCAGGGAGTCGCTCGCGAGGAGCTGGAAAGCCGCCGCCAGGCGTTCGGCGGCCTCCGGCGCGTCCGTCCCCCAGGCCCCCAGGAGGACGGCCTGCAGCACGAGGGCACCATGGGGGGGGTGGTCGACCGGGCGCAGGCTCGCCCCGACCGCGGTCGTCGCTCCGAGCAGCCCGCCGAGCCCCCTTGCCCATGACCCCTCGAACGGCCCCGGAGCGAACGCCCGGACGGGGGCCTCCCCCAGCAGCTTCGCCACGTGGACGAGCGGCTCGGCCCGCAGCGCAGGTAGGGCTCGCCGGAGCTTGCCCTGGGCGAAGTAGACGGCCGCGCGAAGGGGACCGAGGTGTCCTCGCTCCAGGCCGACGGCGTCACCGCTCTCGCCGTGGAAGAGCGCCACCTGCTCACGCTCCGCCCCGACACTTCCCCAGAGCCGCGTCACCCCGGCATCCACCGCGCGTCCCTCGACGGCCACTGCGCGCGCAGCGAAGGCGGCCTCGACGCGCGCCGGCTCCACCGGCCCACGGGCAAGAGCGAGGGTGGCGTCGGCGTAGCCAGCGACCACGAGGCAGGCGAGGTGACGCAGGTCCACTCCACCATGGCCCGCGGCGAAGGCGTCGAACCGGGGCGCCGGCACCACCAGGCTGACGGCGGAGGCGAGCGCAGGCGTCGCGAGGAGCTCGTGCGGGCGCAGCTCCACGAGCCACGCGAGCCCCGCCGCCGGGACGAGGTCGACGAGGGGGTCGAGCGCGAGGGGAGGAGGGGGCGGGGCTGCCTCCGTGCGCGCCGCGGCTCCGGGCCGGCAGGCCGCGGCCGCGAGCACTCCCAGCAGCGCCAGGGCTTCCCGGCGCGTAGGCCGGTTCATCCCTTCACGCGGATGCGCGCGAAGCGGCGGTTCTTCGAGCCGACGCGCACGAGGTACTCCTTGCCGGGCTCCAGGCGCGACTTGGGATCGGCCGCCCGTGTGCCGTCGACCTCCACGCCGCCCTGCTCGACCATGCGCCTGGCCTCGCTCGTGGAGGCGACCAGGTTCGCCTGCCTCAGCGCCCACGCCAGCTCGGCCACTCCGCCCGCCGGCGCGACCTCGACCACCGCCACGTCCTCGGGGACCGCGTCCTTCGCGTAGACGCGCTCGAACTCACCGGCAGCCCGCGCGGCCTCGTCGGGGCCGTGAAAGCGCTCGACCATCTCCCGTGCGAAGAGCGCCTTGATCTCCATGGGGTTGCGGCCACCCGCCCGCTCGGCGCGGAGGGCGGCGATGTCCTCGTTGGTGCGCCGCGAGAGCAGCTCGAAGAACCGGAAGACGACGTCGTCGCCGATCTGCATGGCCTTCCGGAACATCGCCTCCGGCGGCTCCTGGATGCCGATGTAGTTGTCGGCGCTCTTGCTCATCTTCTTGCCGACGATCACACCGTTCTCGAGCCGCGCGTCCGTGCCCTCGAGGATGGGGGTAGTCATCACGATCTGCGGGCGCTTGCCGTATTTCCCCATCAGATCGCGCCCCACCAGCAGGTTGAAGAGCTGGTCGGTCCCGCCGAGCTCGACGTCGCACTCGAGGGCGACGGAGTCGTAGCCCTGCAGCAGTGGGTAGAGGAACTCGTGCATGTGGATGGCACGCCCGTCGGCGAAGCGCGCGGCGAAGTCCTTGCGCTCGAGCATGCGCGAGACGGTGTAGCGCGCCATGAGCTCGGCCATGTCGTCCGCCGTCAGACGGTCGATCCACTCCCGGTTGCGCCGGAGCTCGACCTTGCCGGGGTCGAGCACCTTGAAGGCCTGCGCCAGGTAGGTCTCTGCGCAGCGGTCCACCTCTTCTCGCGAGAGGCGCGGGCGGCTCTCGTTCTGCCCGGTCGGGTCGCCGAGCGTCGCCGTGAAGTCCCCGATGAGCAGGATCGCGGTGTGTCCCAGGTCCTGGAATTGCCGCATCTTCTGGAGCAGCACGGTGTGCCCGAGGTGCAGGTCCGGTCGCGTGGGGTCGAACCCCGCCTTCACGCGGAGCGCTCGCCCGCTGGCTCGGGAGTCCTCGAGGCGCTTCTCCAGCTCGGCGCGAACGTGAAAGTCGACCACGCCGCGCTCGAGGAGCGCGAGCTGCTCGGGCACCGGCGGAAAGTTCGGCATGGGCCGACCCTATACCACCGCGCCTGCCGGTTTAATGATCGTCGTCCTTGCCACCCGTGATGGGCAAGTGACGGCTGCCGTTCACGATCTCCTTGAGCTCCTTGCCCACCTTGAAGAAGGGCAGGCGCTTCGCCGGCACGTCGACCGGCTCGCCGGTGCGCGGGTTGCGGCCCGAGTAGGGCTTGTAGGGACGGACGGTGAAGCTGCCGAAGCCGCGGATCTCGATCCCCTCTCCCCGCTGGAGCGCTTCGGTCATCGCGTCGAACACGCAGTTGACCACCAGCTCGGCGCGGGCCTTCGTGAGGTCTGTGCGACGCTCCGCGAGCGCGTCGATGAGTTCGCTCTTCGTCATTCGCTCACGCTCCGTGACGGGCCGTGCCTGACCCCGTTGGCACCTAAGCTATCGATACACCCTGCATTTCTGCACCGTCAACGGTGGAGCGTCAACGACCTCGCAAGGTGGTCTTGTCCAGCGTCACCACGCCACCGTGTGCACGGAGCACCAGCCACGCCCGTGTGCGGTCCCCGCCGAGCTCCACTTGCTGCGCCGGGAGCTCCACGCACGTGGGCGCACTGGCCTGATCCGCCCACGTCCACCGGGCCAGCGGAGGCCCGTCCCGTGCGTCCACGAGCTCGAGCGTGGCCGTCCCCTGATTGCCTTGCTGGAGCACGCGCGGGATGACGGTCCACAGCTTCCGATCCGGCGCCGTCGGCCCCCTCGGCACCGGCAGCTCGAGCATGACCGATGCGTCGCCGGAAGCCCCGGGCACGAGCGCCAGGACGTGACCGTTGGAGGCGCAGGGACTGGACGACTCCAGCACCTCGGCGCGGCCCCCCACCGCCGTGACCGGCGGCCAGTCACTCTCCGCCTCGAACCGCCAGGTGTCACCACCCCCCGAGGGCGTCCAGGGGTTGGCCGACGCACCGCCGACGGTCGCGACGTAATGACGCACCGGACGCACGACGAGCGACTCGTAGAGCAGACGGTCGTGGTCATCGCCGCGGAGCCGGGCCGCAAGCAGCTCGTGGCCCTCGAGCGCCGTCGGGTCGTAGGCCAGCTCGAACCCCTGATCGTCGTCGAAGAAGAGGAGCCCGGTCGTGATGCCGGCCTCGCGCGCCACGTCGGGCTCGTAGTGCGGGCGGCCGAGATCCCCGCCGGACAGCCTCTCGTGATCGTAGGAGGCGTGAACGGCAAACCCCGCCAGGGCCAACGCGAAGGTCGCCACCGACGCGCGGCCGAGCGCGAGCGGGAACAGGCGGGCAAGCGCCAGGGCGATGAGGGCGTGCTCGGCGGGGATCACGGGGATCAGCAGGCGCGCACCGGCCCCCACGGACACGGTCGCGGGGTCGAACGGCGCCGCGAGCACCAGCTGTCCCGCAATGACCAGCGCCAGCAGCGCCGCACCGCGGACACGCCGGACCACCGGGACGAGCGCGAGCAGGGCGAGCGGCTCGAGGTTGGCCACGTCGAGCAGATGGGCGCGGAGCCGCTGCGCCGCGCCGAGCAGCGCGGCGCGCGCGTGCAGCGGCACGTGCGCCTCGAACGCCGTCGCGTAGGTCGCCGCAGGCGACGCGAGCGACAGGCCCACGGCGGCCCGGTGCGCCGCGAGGAGCAGCAGGAGGCCGGGCAGCGCCGCGACACATGCCCACCCCAGGGTCCGTCGCCGCTGCTCTCCGCCGAAGCCCAGCGCGACGATCACCGCGCCGACCGGGATCGCGGACACGGGGTGCGTCGCAGCCACCATGCCGAGGGCGAGCCCCGCGACGCCGAAGAGGCGCGGCTCGTGCGTCCGCCGCGCCTGCATCGCGCAGCCCAGGGCCAGGGCTCCTGCGACCGCCGTGGCGCCGTAGGGGAGCGCGTCGGCGGTGTGGTAGCGGAGGGCCGCCGAGAGGACCGAGAGCCCCGCAGCGACCCTGGCCACGAGCTCGGCGCGGACGGGCGACTCGCCGGCCGCGAGGGCCAGCTCGCGCGTGAGCAGCCATGTGGCGGCGACCAGCGCGGCCGCCAGGAGGGGTCCGACGAGCATCGGCGCACGGACGAGGAAGCCCGGCGCGAGCAGGAGCGCGTACCCGGGCGCGAAGATCCCCGCGACGCGATCCGGCGCCGCGAAGAGCAGGTCGCGCGCACGGAAGCTCGCCGAAGGCTCGGGCACGCTCCATCGCAGCTCGCCGTGCGACAGCGCGCGGCCCTGCAGCCAGTAGACGGCGGCGTCCGGCGCACGTGGGCCCCCGCGCAGGTAGAAGGCGACATACGCCAGCGACAGGAACGCAGCGACGAAGCCGGCGATGGTGAGGAACCTCCGCCGCCGGGTCACGTCGGTCAGGCTCGCGAAGTCGAACAGCGACCCCAGCCAGCGGGGCCCGCCAGGCACGAGGACGACCGCGATGAGCGCAGCCGCGAGACCAAGCGCGATCTGCGCCGGGCGATCGGCGGGGCGCGACCATGTGCCCAGCCAGGCTGCAGCGGCGGGTGCGGCGGGAGGGGACGGGAGCATCGCGCGGGCGAGGAAGGGACCGCCTAATAACACCCCGGACGCGCGCTGGCACGAGTCCAGAGGAGTCGCGCTGGTTGAGGTCGGGCCGCGCCTCGGCTAATCCCCGCATACCGCGCGATGCGGCGCCTTCCGCTCCTCCGGCTTGCAAGCTTCGTCGCGGCGTTTTGTTCGCTCGCGCCGGCGTCCGCACGCGCGCAAGCTCCGTCGCCCTCGCCTGCCGGGCCGCAGGCCGCCTCCGACGTGACGCTGCCGGTCGTCAAGAAGGACGAGGGCGCCGCCTACCCCAAGCAGGCGCTCGACGACGGCTTCCGCGCGCCCGCGGAGGTCGCGCTCACGCTGACCATCGACGCCTCGGGCGTGGTGACGAAGGCGGTCGTGGAGAAGCCGGCGGGGCACGGCTTCGACGAGGCCGCCGTGGCGGCGGCGCAGAAGCTCGAGTTCGAGCCTGCGCGTCGCGACGGCAAGGCCATCGCAGCGCGCATTCGCTTCGTCTACCGGTTCACTCCTCCGCCCGGGGTGCTGGCCGGCCGAGTGGTCACCCTCTCCGGGGAACGCCCGCTCGCCGGCGCGGTGATCGTGGTCCGCGACGCCGCCGGCAGGGAGCGCTCGGTGACGGCGGGCGTGGACGGGACCTGGCGCATCGACGGCGTGGAGCCGGGGACCTACCACGTGACCGTGACGGCGAGCGGCATGGCGCTCCACGAGGCCGACGAGACGGTGCAAGCCGGCGAGGTCGTGAGCGCGACCGACCGTCTCGAGCCGCCCAAGGCCGCCGCCGCGCCGACCACCACCGCTCCCGCGGTCGCCAGCGACGAGCAGGAGGTGGAGGTCAAGGGCGAGAAGCCGCCGCGCGAGGTGACCAAGTTCACGCTCGACCAGCGGGAGATCGCCCGCATCCCTGGCACCAACGGCGACGCCCTGCGCTCCTTGCAAAACCTCCCCGGGGTCGCCCGCTCCCCCGGCCTCTCGGGCCTGCTCATCGTGCGCGGGTCGGCCCCCGAGGACACGCAGTACTTCGTCGACGGGACGCCCGTCCCGCTCGTCTATCACTTCGGCGGTCTGTCCTCGGTCGTGCCGACCGAGATGCTCGATCGCATCGACTTTTTTCCGGGAAACTTCAGCACCCAGTACGGCCGCGCCATGGGCGGGATCGTCGACGTGGGGCTGACCGATCCCAAGAGCGACCGCCTCCACGCCATGGTGCAGGCCGACCTCATCGATACCCGCGCCCTCGTGCAGGGACCCATCTTCGACACCGGCTGGAGGTTCGCCCTGGCTGGGCGCCGCTCCTGGTTCGACGTCTGGCTCGGGCCGGTCCTCAGCGCCGCCAACGCCAGCGTGAGCGTCGCGCCCGTCTACTACGACTACCAGGCCCTGGTGGAGCGCGATCTCGACCGCCACTCCACTCTGCGCTTCGGCTTCTTCGGGTCGGACGACCGCCTGGCCATCCTGCTCCAGAGCCCCTCGTCGAGCGCGCCGGACCTGGCCGGCACCATCGGCTCGCACACGGGCTTCTGGCGGGCCCAGGCGCTCTACAAGAACAAGATCTCCGACACGACCGAGCTGCGCGTCGTCGGCGCGGTGGGGCAGGACTACATCGAGTTCAACGCCGGGAGCATCTTCCTGAACATCGATGACTTCCCCGTCACGTCGCGCGTCGAGCTCGCCCAGAAGCTCGACCGGCACCTGACCGTGAACGTCGGCCTCGACATGTATTACGCGCCCTACACCGTCTCTGCCCAGCTGCCGCCGCCGCCGAAGGCCGGGCAGCCGCCGTCCGGGCCCTTCGCCTCGCAGCCGCCCGTCTCGACGACGGCCAGCGGCGCGGTCTACGAGCCCGCGTTCTACACCGAGGTGGAGGCGACGCCCTGGACCGGCACCCGCATCGTGCCCGGCCTGCGCATCGACTACACCAAGGCGACGGGGACGTGGGATCTCGCCCCTCGCTTCGTCGTGCGGCAGGACGTGGTCAGCGAACCGCGCACGACGGTGAAGGGCGGAATCGGCGTCTTCGCCCAGCCGCCACAGGCGCAGGAGACGGACGCGGTCTTCGGCATGTCGGGCCTGCACAGCAACCGGGCGACCCACTACGACGCCGGCGTCGAGCACGTCTTCACGCGCAACATCGAGGCGTCGCTCGAGGGGTTCTACAAGCAGCTCGACAACCTGGTCGAGCCGGGGCTGGGCAACACCGGCAGCGGCGTGGTCTACGGGGCCGAGACGCTCATCCGCTACAAGCCGGACGAGCGCTTCTTCGGCTGGGTGGCCTACACCCTGTCCCGCAGCCTGCGCCGTGATCAGCCCGGCGCTCCGCTGCGCATCTTCGAGTTCGACGAGACCCACGTGCTCACCGTGCTCGGCAGCTACAGGATCGGCGGCGGCTGGGAGCTGGGCATGCGCTACCGCCTGTCGAGCGGTTACATGTACACGCCCAACCAGTACGGCTTCTACGACGAGAACGTCGGCGCCTACCTGCCCCTCTCGGCCTACCCGGCGGACAGCTCCCGCTTGCCGCTCTTTCACTCGCTGGACATCCGCGTCGACAAGACGTGGCAGTTCGGCTGGGGCAAGCTGAACGCCTACCTCGACGTGCTCAACGTCTACAACCAGGGCAACGTCGACGGCATCACCTACGATTTCAACTACACCCACCAGGCCTACGCCAACGATCTGCCGATCATCCCCAGCATCGGCCTTCGAGCGGAGCACTGACGATGCACTGGAAACACGTGCTGGTCCGAGGGGCGTTGCTCGCAGGAGCGTGGATGGCGTCGTCGTGCGCTCCGACCGGCTTCGCCGACGAGACGCTGGTGGCCACGGTGCGCATCCTCGCTTCCAGCTCGGATCCTGCCTATGCCCAGCCCGGCTCCAGCGTAGACGTGCAGGTGCTCGCCTTCGACGGTCGCCCCACTGCGCCGGAGCCGATGTCGATCTACTGGCTCCCGTTCCTGTGCGAGGACCCGGCGGAGGACGCCTACTACGCCTGCTTCCAGCAACTCGGCGCCGGCGACGGCGGCGTCCCCGATGCGGGGGACGGCGGGGCCGGCTCTGCCGGCATCGGCGCGCTGAGGCCGGGGGTCGATCTCACGCCCTTCCTGCCCACCGGTCCCAGCTACCAGTTCCAGATGCCCGGCGACATCGTCAGCCGGCACACGCCCATACCCGGCGAGCCTGCCCCCTACGGCCTGGGCATCCTCTTCAACGTCGCCTGCGCCGGTCACCTCGAGCTACTGCAGCCCGATCCTTCCAACGACAACCCGCAGCAGGTGCCAATAGGCTGCTTCGACAGCAGCGAGAACCAGCTCGGCGCCGACGACTGGGTGCTCGGCTTCACCCGGGTGTACGCCTTCGACGCCGACGCGGGGGCCGACGGAGGGCCGATCACCAACGCGAACCCCGTCATCTCGTCGATCGACGTGGCGGGCAGCCCCCTCTCGGTGGCGCTCTCCCCGGGCACCACACAGGTCTACACGACGCAGACCTTCACCACCTCGCACTGCACCGCGGACCGGCGCTCCGACTGCCCGCACATCGCCATCGGACCTCTGGTGCCGCAGTCGAGCTGGGAAGAGCTCGACCCCGTGCAGCTCGACGTGAACGGCAACCCCGAGCACGAGGAGATCTGGGCAGACTTCTACTCGACGTTCGGGCAGTTCACCGGCGACGCGAGCCTGCTCTACGACTCCATCAAGGGCTACATCGGCGGCCCCAGCGTGACGGACAACCAGTTTCTCCCACCCGACCAGCCCGGCACCGGCTTCATCTGGATCGTCGTCCACGACAACCGCGGCGGTGCCAGCTGGGTCACCATCCCGGTGCAGGTCAACTAGGGTCCCTCGTCCACAGGACGGCCCACGTCCTCCCGAAGGTCGGACTAGACTCACGGGCCGTGAGGGCCACGCAGATCGCGGTCTCTGCGCTGGCCGTCCTGGGGCCGCTCGCGCCGGCGTGCGCGAAGAAGGGCGGCGCCGCCACCGTTCTCGCCGCAGAGGACCTGCAGACCCAGTCCCCCGCGACGTTCGACGCCGGCGAGATCCTCGCCCCCGTGCCGATGCAGGACGCGACCGCGCTCGACGCCGGCACGGTGGGGCAGTTCCTCCAGTCGACGCCTTACGGCACCCCGAGCTTCCTCGCGGACTACTCCTCGAACGGCGTCCCGGCGGCCGACGCCATCGCGACCGCAGCGCAGCGCTATTCCATCGATCCCATCGTCTTCCTGGTGCGCGCGGAGATGGACGACGGGCTCATCGCCTCCACCACCTACCCGTCGCCCCCGTCCCGTGTGGAGTACGCCTTCGGCTGCGGCTGCACCGCCCCCGGCTCGTGCGACCCGACCTACGCGGGGTTCGACGTGCAGGTCGACTGCCTCGGGGCCGCGCTGCGCGACGACCTCGACGCCGTCGCGGCCACGGGCCAGACCGCGGGCGGGTGGGGTCCGAACATCACCAGCACCACGCTGGACGGCGTCGAGGTCACGCCCGCGGACGACTCCACGGCGGCCCTCTACCAGTACACGCCGGTGGTGGCCGCGGGCCAGCCAGGGGGCAACTGGCTATTCTGGAACCTCTGGAACCTCTACGCCGGAGCGCTGGGCTACACGCCCCCCGACGCCGGGACCAGCCCCGCTTCGTGGATCGGCGATGCGTGTACGGCGGACACGGTGTGCTCCTACGAGGGCACGACCGGCACGTGCGCCACGCAGTTCCCAGGGGGCCTGTGCACGCTCTCGTGTACCGGCAGCTGCCCCTCGTCGTCGTCGCAGGCGCAGACCTTCTGCGCCGACTTCGGCTCGGAGGGAGGGTTCTGCCTCGCGGTGTGCAACCCCGGCGATCCACAGTGCCGCGCGGGGTATGCGTGCGAGAGCGTGAAGCAGTTCGGCGACACCCCCGCGTCGATGGACGTGTGCTTCCCCAAGTGATGCAACGTCACGCGCGTGGGTGTCCACCCAGCGCCCGGAGCACCCCAGCCGCGTCGATGGCGACCTGACCGGAGGCGAGGAGCGCCTCGTCGTCCGGACAGGCCTCGAGCCCGGCACGGACCCGCACCAGCGCCTCGAGGTAGATGCGCTCCCGTCCCAGCCCGGCGCGGACTCCGTCGCCGCCGCGGAACACCCGCTCGCCCACCAGGATGGCCGCAAGAGGCTCGAGACCGTGCTCGCGCGTCAGCTGCTGGGCGACCTCGGTGAAGGTGGCTCCCTCCGCCATGGCCTCGTAGGCGCGGTGGCGCGTGGCGAGCTGGCGTCGCCGGCGCGGGCCCAGCAGCCCCGCGCGCTCCTCCAGCAGCAGCGCCCGCCCCTCCTGATCGTCCACCCCGCGCGCGGTCCCAGCCCGGAGCAGCGCGAGGCCTGCCGCCTCGGCCCGGGCCCGCGGGCACGCATGTCCCTCCACCTCGTGCAGCACGGTGCGCGTCGCGTCCTCGTCGCTCACCGCCCGCCCTTCGGCCACGAGGATGACGCCGTCGCCCGTCGCCGCGAGCGGCGCGAGCGTGGCCTGCGTGACCACGGTGAAGGGCAGGTGCCTCCGCCCCACCTCGGCTCGCATGCGGGAGACCAGCGAGCGTGGGTCGGCGTCGTCGCTCATCCAGGTCTCTGCGGGCGGCTCGCCGGGCGGTTCGTCGAGCCAGCGGGCGCAGAGCGCCGAGGCCTGCCGGGCGACGTCGACGCCGGCCGGGGCGAACCGCTCGAGGGCGAGGCGTGCCACCCGCGGGGTGCCGACCGCCGTGCAGAGCTCGGCCTCCAGCGCGAGCTCGCGGATGCGCTCGAGGTACAGCCGGTCGAGCGGGGTCTCCACCTGCTCGGCGAGTGCGCGTTCCGCCGCGTCCAGTGCCCTCCGCAGGTCCTCGTTCGACACCGGCGCATAGACCCACCGCGGCGAGGCCCGGCGTCCTGCCTCCAGCTCCCGGACCAGCCGGTCGCGCTCGTGGTGCGCGTCCACCGGCGTCAGCGAGGCGAGCAGCCTCACCTCGCGCGAGGCCAGCAGCAGGAGGCGCTGGACGGCGCGGTGGAGCCCCGAGGCCGGCGTGTGCGGAAGGGCGACCACTCAGCCATCTCCCGGCACGGGGCCGACGTAGCGGGCGCGCGGGCGGATCATCTCCCCCATGGCGTACTGCTCCATGGCGTGGGCGATCCAGCCCGCGGTGCGTCCCAGCGCGAAGAGCACGCTGGCCAGCCCCTCCTCGAGCTCCAGCGCGAGCGCCGTCGCGGCAAGGGCGAGGTCGAGGGTCGGGGCCGGCCGGGCACTGGCTGCCATGGCGTCGACCAGCGCGAAGACGTACTCGAGGTCCCGGGCGTGCGTGCCGCTCTCCACCCCGCGCACGGCCTCGAGCAAGGGCGGCGTGCGGGGATCGCCGCCGGGGTAGAGCGGGTGACCGAACCCGAGGGGCGCGCCGTCACCGCGCAGGACCGACCGCGCGCGCACCATCGTGTCCACGCGGTCCGTCATGCCTCCGTGCTTGGGGCCGCTCAGGGTCGCCATCCCTGCGCCCACGACGGCGTACGGATCGGCGCCGGTGCTTGCCGCCACGCGTGCTGCGAACGTCGAGGCGTTCAGCTCGTGCTCCGCGCTGAGGATCAGCGCCCGTCCGGCCAGGCTCACGGCACCGCGGCCATCACGGCCTCCCAGCGCCGAGAGCACGCGTGCCGCCATCGGGCCGCGCGATGCGGTCTCGAACGGGGTATCGCGCAGCGCACCCAGCGCGGCCACGAGGCGCGTGACCAGGCGCACGCCCGTCGCCGCGACCCTGTGGGCGTCCGACGCCACACGCGCGGCGTCGGCCGGGGCGAGCGCCAACACCAGGACCTGCAGGGCGACGAGCGGCGGAGCGCCGGGTACCGCCCTCGCTGCCTCGACGGCGCGCTCCACGACGGCGCGTTCGACCGCAGGCCACACGTCCCCGGGGGGGCCGAGCTCGCCGCGCCAGAGCAGCGCACAGACCTGTTCGAAGCTGGCCTCCGCTGCGAGCGCCACGGCGTCGTGGCCCCGGTAGAGGAGCCGACCGCCGTCCGCCGACGAGACCGCGGAGGCGACCACCCGGCGGCTCCAGCGCCGGCGGGCCTGGAAGGCCTCGAGCTCGGCCGCGCTGTAGCGCCGCCCGTGCGCGCCGGCGCCGCGCTTTCCGCCGGCTTCGCCGCGGATCAGGCCGCGCGCAACATACGCGTAGAGCGTCTCCAGCTTGACGCCGAGGAGCTCCGCCGCCTGGCGCGACGTCAGCGCCTGCTCTGTCTTCTTGGCCCGCGCCCGGGGGAGCATCGTGCGAGCATAGCCTTCCCCTGGCGTCAGGCTTGCGCGCCGGGCGCCGCACGACTACTCGCCAGCGACCCTCCATCCACCCATGAAGAAGAACTACGTCCTCGACACGAACGTCCTGCTCCACGACCCGCACGCCATCTTCCGGTTCGAGGACAACAACGTCATCATCCCCATCTACGTCATCGAAGAGGTGGATCAGTTCAAGCGCGAGGGCTCCGAGCGCGGCCGGAACGCGCGCTCCATCGCCCGCGCGCTCGACGAGCTGCGCGAGCGAGGGGGTTCCCTCTCTCGCGGGGTCACCCTCGACTCGGGGGGAACGCTGCGCGTCGCCGTTCCCTCCAAGCGCCTCGAGCTGCCCAGCGCCATCGACCACACGGCGATGGACCAGGCCATCCTGCAGACGGCCTTCGACGTGCGGGAGAATGACGGCGGACGGCCCACGGTGTTCGTCACCATGGACACCAACCTGCGCATCCGGGCCGACGCCCTGGGGATGGTGGCCGAGACGTACGAGAACCAGCGTGTCGACATCGAGCAGCTGGCGAGCGGGATGGTCGAGGTGGACGTCGACGGCGAGGAGGTCGACAACTTCTTCCGCGAGGGGCGCCTCACCCTCCGCGAGGGTGGTCCGTCGTGGGCGCCCAACACCTGCCTGCTGCTCCGGGATCGCACCAACCCGTCGCACACCGCGCTCGGCCGGTTCGACGGCGTCAAGCGCGCGGTGGTCGGGCTGCGCGTGCCGCGCGAGGGTGTGCTCGGCGTGCGCCCGCGCAACAAGGAGCAGAGCTTCGCGCTCGACCTGCTCCTGGACGAGTCGATCCGCCTGGTGACCCTGGTGGGCAAGGCAGGCACGGGAAAGACGCTCCTCGCCCTCGCCGCGGGCCTGAAGCGCACCATGGAAGACGGCGCGTACACGCGCATGCTGGTCTCTCGGCCGGTCATGCCCCTGGGGCGCGACATCGGCTTTCTCCCGGGTGACGTCGACGAGAAGCTCAACCCCTGGATGCAGCCCATCTTCGACAACCTGGAGTTTCTTTTCTCGACCGGGTCGCGCAAGGGCCCGCGCGCCTACGCCGAGCTCCTCGAGAGCGGGCAGATCCAGGTCGAGCCGCTCACCTACATCCGCGGGCGCAGCCTGCCGCAGCAGTTCATCATCGTCGACGAGGCGCAGAACCTCACGCCTCACGAGGTGAAGACCATCATCACGCGCTCCGGGGACGGCACGAAGATCGTGCTGACCGGCGACCCCGGGCAGATCGACAACCCCTACGTCGACAGCGCCTCGAACGGCCTGAGCATCGCCGCGGAGCGCTTCCGCGGCGAGAAGCTGGCGGCGCACATCGTCCTCGCCAAGGGCGAGCGGAGCGAGCTGGCCGAGCTGGCGGCCAACGCGCTCTAGGTCTGGCAGCGCAGGCTCCTTCCACCTAGATTCGTCTCCCGATGAAGGCGACCGACATCGCAGGGGCTGTCGCGCGGGTGGAGGGCGCGACCTGCCAGCGTGTGCTCGTGGCGCTCGAGGGGCTGGAGCTTCCAGGCGAGAACGCCTTTGGCGAGCGAGTCACCGTGGAGCGCGGCGCGGACGTCCCGGCGCTGGTCCGGCGAATGGCCAGGGCGGCTGCGGAGGGCGAGCGCGTCGGGCTCATCGCGCGCGCGGAGGATCTGGCGGGGGCACGCGCCGATCTCGCCCGCCTCGCGGCAGGAGGCCTCGGCGTGGTGGTGCACGCCCTGACCGAGCCGGCGGCACCGGGCTCGGTCGAGTCGGGGGTCGCCTCGGCGCTCTCGCTGGACGACCTGCCCTGGGGGATGCTCGTCGGCTCCGGCACCGCGGACGCCATCGACCTCGCGCTCGTCGCCCGGCGGGCCGCCGAGGACAGCGGCTGCCCCTTCTTCGTGGTCCACGAGCGCCCGCCCGCGTCTCGCCTCGAGCCGCCGGGCGTGGCCCTCACCCGAGAGCTGGTCGAGGCCTTCCTCGGCGGCCCTCGCTCCTCGCGGCCTGCCCAGCCCGCGACCAGCGAGCGCGCGTTTGCCGAGCGTGCGCCGTTCGCGCTGGCGAGCTCGATGCGAGGCCTGGAGGCCCTCTCCACACGTCGCCACGACGTCATCGAGCGCGCCCCTGGCAAGGACTGCGGCCTGGGCCTGGTGGGCATCGGCGCGCTCGGGGATGCCCTCCTCGCCGACGTGGAGCGGCAGCGAGCGGCGGGACACGACGTCGCGGCCGTCCGTGTGGTCGCATGGCGCCCGTTCCCGGGACCGCGCCTGGTGAAGGCCCTCCACCGCGCTCTGGCCATCACCGTGCTGGAGGCCGTCGACCGGCCCCTCGCCGGCAGCGGTCCGCTCGCGCTGCACCTCAAGGCCTCCTTCGCCGATGCCCTCACGTGGGCTCCGGACTACCCGGGCATCGGACGCATCCCGCGCATCGTCTCGGGCGCGGTGGCAGCCGGCCGCGAGCTCGACGCGACCGACCTCGACGCCGTCGTCGACAACCTCCTCGCCGACGAGCGCGGCAAGCGCAGCTTCGTGCTCGACGGACCACCGGGAGCAGGCCTGAGGGCCGCCGTCCGCTGAGCTGTTTTTTCTGGTCCCTGCGCTGGGCCGGCGCCGGAAAACCGCGCTAGACTTCGAGCGCCGATGTCCTCCTCCCGCTCCTCCACGGCCCTCGTGCTCGTCGTCGCCGCCGTCACCGGCGTCGTCCTCGCGCGGGGCGCGGGCGGTGCGGTCCCGCAGCCCGCCCCGACGGCGTCCGCGCCTCCCGCTGCAGCCGCAGCCGGATCGGCGCCTGCCGCGGCGGTCCCCAAGGGCGACGAGGGCGAGCCCGACGAGCCCCGGGTGGCACCTGGCGACAACCCGTACGAAGAGTCGGCGCCCGCACACTCGAACGTCGTCCGGCAGCCCGTCATCGCCGCCGACGGGATGCTGCGGCTGCCGGGCGGGCACTTCACGATGGGCACATCCAGCCCCCGCGCTCCCGTCAACGAGCGGCCGGCGCGTACCACCACCGTCGCCACGTTCTGGATCGATCGCACCGAGGTGACCGTCGGTGCCTACCGCACCTGCGTCGAGGCAGGGGCGTGCGCCCGGCCGGCCCGTGCGAGCGCCAGCTGCACCTACGACGCGGGCGATCCCGAGCTCCCGGTCTCGTGCGTGCACTGGCGTGACGCGGACGCCTACTGCCGTTTTGCCGGGCGCCGTCTGCCCACGGAGCGCGAGTGGGAGTACGCGGCGCGCGGAGCGTTCCCGACGTCGTTCCCGTGGGGCGGCGTGGCCTCGTGCAGCAACGCGGCCACGCTGGTCAACGAGCAGTCGGGCAAGAGCTGCGTCTCGCGTCCCGTCCGGGTCGGGACCCACCCGTCCGGCGCCAGTGTGTTCGGCGTGCAGGACATGAGCGGCAACGTCGAGGAGTGGACCGGCGACTGGTACGTCGAGGCGCTCGGCCCCGGCCCGGCCCCACGTGCCGGCGCGGCTCACGTGCTCCGCGGCGGAGGCTGGCTGTCTCCTCCCTCGCAGAGCCGTACGACCTCGCGCGACTGGGGTTCGGCGCTGGAGTCGGGGCCCAACACCGGCTTCCGCTGCGCCAAGGACGCGACCTGACGTCCCGCGTCGAGACGCGCTCCATTTCCACCGGCGCCACCAACTTCCAGCGTGTTCGTTCGCGCTGCGTTTTCTTTGGCGCAACAGGTTGCGCGCGTGCCCACATTGGAGCCAAATCACGCGCGCCTCCGATGCAGCAGCCGAACCGCGTCCGCACCTATCTCGATCCCGACGCCGTCGGCCCCCTCCCTCGCAGCTCGCTGGCGGACGACTCGGACGCGCTCGCGGCAGCGCGGACCATCGTCCGCGGGCCCCGTATGGGAACCTCGACGCTGGAGATCGCGGCCGACGACGTCATCGAGGTCGTCGATCCCAACCGGCACGTCTCCTCGCTCGCACCGGTCGGCTACGACACGGCCATCTTCCTCCCCCGCCGGAAGCTGGGGCGCTACGTGGTCGCGGCGCTGGGCATCTCGCTCGCCGTGCTGGTGCTCGCGGCCGTGGAGAGCCTCCCGGGTCCCAGGACCCCTCCCACCCAGGTCGCCGCCGCAGTGTCACAGCCTCGCGCCGCCATCGAGTCCATCCCGCTCGCCGCGCCGACGCCTGCCACCCCAGCCCCCGCGTCCACCATCGGCACGCTCCGCCTGGACACCAGCGTGGAGTCCCAGCGTGTCTTCGTCGACGGGGTCGCGCTGCAGGCCTCCGCTGCGCTGCTGCGCTGCGGTCCTCACGAGGTGGCCATGGGGTCCCTCGGACGGACACGCACCATCGACGTGCCGTGCGGCGGTGAGGTCACCGTCTTCCGCTGAGCCAGAGCGCCCTGTCCACGATGACGTAGGCGACGTAGTCGTACGCGGTCCGCGCCAGAAAGCTGAGGACGAACTCACCGCCAGGCTCCCTGATCCGGACGTGCTCGCCGATCTGGACCACGTACTGGAGCCGGTCCGTCCCGAAGGCGATGGGGCCGTCGGGTCGCTGGGAGAGCGCGGTGCGCACGCGCGAGCGTCCGAGCACGTGCGCCTGTCCGGCCTCACCGAAGCGCGCCAGCAGCAGCGTGCGCCCGGGTTCGTCGGTGATGGTGAGCGTCTGCGCGCGGGGTCCGAGGGCCACGGGCTCGTCGGCCAGCGTGAGCTTCACGTACGACCCGAGCAGGGGGGTCAGGTCCACGCGCGGCGGCAGCACGTAGCCCAGCGTCACGTCGTCCTCGAGCGTCAGGTGCCGCGGTCGAACCGCGTCGACGAACCCCTCGGCCACGGTCAGCCAGCCCGCGCGCCCCCCTCGACCCCGGACTGCGCTGAGCCCCTCGATACTGAACAGAAGCGGCGGTACCGACTCCACACACTTCCATCGCTGGCTATCGAGCACCATCGTCACCCTCGCCTGGAGCGAGAACGCTAGCGATCGCCGTGCCACCCCCACCCCACCACCAAGGGACGGGACTTCGCGAGGTTGCAGGCGAGAAGCGGCGCCATTCGGGCACCCGCTGCGGGCGCCTGCCCTCGACGTGGATCGTGCGTGACCCGGTCACGCGGTTGACGGCGAAGCGCCCAACGACTATCCCACCCCGGCCTCGTCCGGTATTTCCGGGCGTTCGTGATCCGGAGCTGCCGTGCCGTCCTCCTCTTTGCTGTCGAACGAACTCCTCCTCGCCCAGAACGTTCAGCCCAAGGCCGGTACCCCCGGCGTGGCGCAGGACCCCGGCGCCGCAACGAGCGGTGGGCAGCAGGCTCCCGCCTCGCCCATCGCGGGCTTCATGCCCATCCTGATGATGCTCGTCATCTTCGTTCCCTTCTTCCTGCTGATGTCGCGCCGGCAGAAGAAGGAGCGAGTGGCGCGCGAGTCCCTCAAGAAGGGCGACCGCGTGATGACCAACGCCGGTCTCGTCGGGGAGCTGATCGAGATGGATGACGCGCTGGCGCGCGTGAAGATCGCGCCGGGGGTGACCGTGCAGATCGTCGCCAACACGATCACGCCGTTCGTCTCCCCCAGTGACAAGGCCACGGCCAAGGAATTGAAAGAGGCCAAGGCTGTTTCCGACAAGAAGTAATCCTGCGGCTCGTCCCGCGTAGCCCGGAACGACAGCGAAATGCCCAACAAGAACGTCCTCGCCATCCTGAGTGGCGTCGTGACCCTCGGACTCACCGCGCTCGCGGTGGCGATGCACGGGGAAGCGCTCCCCATCCTCGGCGCCACGCTCGCCGCGGTCGGCCTCTTCTCCTGGGGCGTGACCAACCCCTCCCGCCGCAACGCGCTGGTGCTCATCGCGCTCACGGTGGGCTCGGGCGCCCTCTTCTTCCACTTCGACAGCTTCTGGGGGCTGTACTGCTGCGCGTTCGTCCTGGTGTGGGCCGCCTTCGGGCTGCTCCCCGTCATGGACGGCGTGTGGCGGCTCAAGGCCGGCTTCGTGTTCGCGGTGTTCGCGGGCGCGGTCGTCATCCTCTGGCCCACCGTGCACAACTTCAGCGGCGGGAAGGTCCCCGTCCCGCACTACCTGGCCGACCGCATCGTCTCGGGCTCTCCCCCCGAGCCCATCGCCATCGCCCCCGGGCTCGACCTCCGCGGCGGAATGCGCCTCGTGTACACGGTCGAGGTCGACGAGGCCATCCGCGACAAGCGCGACCACTACGCGGACGACATGCGCCAGTCTCTGGCCACGGCGTTCGGCTTCCACACGGGCGAGGGACGGGTCACGCGCGACGAGCTGGCGAAGCTCGAGGACAAGGTCCACGTCGCGCAGCCGGAGACCGCGCTCATCCGCCTGAAGTTCAAGGACAAGGCCGACAAGGCCAAGGTGGACGACCGCTTCGTGAAGGGCTTCCTCGGCGAGCTGGCCGAGACGCAGGGGCCGGGCGACGACGAGATCTCCTTCAAGATCCGCGCGGAGATCGAGTCGCAGATCCGCGAGCGCGCCGTGGCGCAGGCCAAGGACACCGTGTCCCGCCGCGTCGACGAGCTCGGCCTGCGCGAGGCGGCGGTGACGACCCGCGACGAGGACATCATCGTCGAGGTTCCCGGCAGCGACGAGACCAGCTTCGCCGGCATCAAGGAGACCATCCGCAAGACGGCCCGCCTCGAGTTCAAGATGGTGGACGACGCCGGAAGCGACAAGGTCTTCGGCTCCCTCAAGGACGACAGCTTCCCCTCGGACGAGGGCATCGCGCAGTACCGCGAGCGGGCGCCGGACGGGCTCGACGGGAGCGGGCACAAGAAGACCGTCGACGAGTCCTACGCACGCATCTCCTGCCAGCCCCCGAAGTACGCCAAGGAGACGCTGACCGAGTGCCTCTCGCGCCTGCGGTCCTGGACGTCGACGCTCAACGTGCCGGACGACCACGTGGTCGGCTTCGAACCCGTGACCGAGCCGGTTCCCGACACCGAGCCGCTGCAGTTCAAGCAGGTGGGCTGGCGCACGCTGTACCTCTTCGGTCGCGCCGAGGTGACCGGTGACTCCATCACCGACGCCAGCATCGGCCAGGACCAGCAGAACTTCGGCCAGTACTTCGTGAGCCTGACCTTCAGCCCGGCGGGCGCCGATCGCTTCGAGGAGATCACCGGCGCCAACATCAACCGCCGCTTCGCCATCATCCTCGACGACGTGGTCGACTCGGCCCCCGTCATCCGGTCGAAGATCGGCGGCGGTCGCGCGCAGATCACCATGGGCGCGGGCGACACCGAGAAGCAGCTGCACGACGCCAACCAGCTCCAGCTGGTGTTGCGCTCGGGCGCTCTCCCGGCCCCCATCTCCCCCAGCAGCGAGTCCTTCATCGGCCCATCGCTCGGGCGAGACGCCATCCGCGAGGCCGTCAAGGGCGGACTCTACGGCACCGCGGCCGTCATCCTCTTCATGGTCTTCTACTACCGGAAGTCGGGCTTCGTGGCCGACGTGGCGGTGCTCTTCAACCTCATGCTGCAGATGGCGGTGCTCGCCAGCTTCAGCGCGACGATGACGCTACCCGGGGTGGCCGGGCTCGCGCTCACCATCGGCATGAGCGTCGACGTCAACGTGCTCATCAACGAGCGGATCCGCGAGGAGCTGCGGGGCGGCAAGACCGTGCGCGCGGCGGTGGAGGCCGGGTACTCCCGGGCGTGGCCCTCCATCATCGACGGACACGCCACCGTGTTCATCTCCGGCCTCATCCTCATGCAGTACGGCAGCGGTCCGGTGAAGGGCTTCGCGGTGACCCTGGTCATCGGCATCATCTGCAGCCTCTTCACGGGCTTCTTCTGCACGCGCCTGGTCTTCGACTGGTGGGTGCGCGGCGCAAAGGTCAAGCGCCTCAGCGTCGGCGCGGAGTTTTAGCCATGGAGTTCTTCAAGCCGGGACGCACCTTCGACTTCATGGGGCAGCGGGTCTTCTGGATCCCGCTGAGCTTCATCCTCGTCATCGGGTCCATCATCCTCACCTTCTACCCGGGCCCCAACTACGGGACGGACTTCCGCGGCGGGACCGAGGTGGAGATCGCCTTCAAGAAGAGCATCGACGCCGCTGGCGTCCGAAAAGGGGTCGAGGACGCCGGCTTCGCGACGCCCGACGTCGTGCAGGTGTCCGACACCAGCAACCCGTACCACTTCCTCATCCGCGTCCAGGACGTCACCAACATCACCGAAGAGCAGAAGTCCGCGCTCAACCGCGCCCTGTGCTTCACCGAGGATCCGCAGGCGCCCCTGGGCGACGCCGAGAAGTGCCCGCCCGGCACGCGCGCGACCGAGGTGAAGTTCAGCGCCGGCGGCGACAAGATCAGCACCCGCTACGACACCGACCCCGATCTCGAGGTCATCAAGAAGCAGGTCGCCAGCGTCCCCGGCGTGACGCTGCGGGCGAGCGCCACCAACCCGCAGGTGCTAAACCCGCGCGACCACCGCGTCGAGATCCAGCTCCTCGGCAAGGGAGACCAGATGGTCGAGCGGCTGCAGGCCAAGCTCGGCGCCGACATGGTGCCCGACCGTGCCTTGCACGTGGAGTGGGTGGGGCCCAAGGCCGGCAAGCAGCTGCGTGACAGCGCGAGGAACGCGGTGGCCATCGCCATCGTGTTCATCATGCTCTACCTGGCCTTCCGCTTCGATCTGCGCTTCGCGCCCGGCGTCGTCATCGCGTGCATCCACGACGCCATGGTGGTCATCGGCGTCTTCATCCTGCTCCGCAAGGAGATCACGCTGTCCACCATCGCGGCCGTGTTGACGGTCGTCGGGTACTCGATGAACGACACCGTCGTCGTCTACGACCGTATCCGCGAGAACCTGGGCAAGCATCGCGGCAAGTCCTTCGCGCAGATCATCAACCTGAGCGTGAGCGAGACCCTGTCACGCACCATCCTGACGTCCGGCGCGACCATGCTCAGCGTGCTGGCGTTCTTCGTCTACGGGACGGGCGTCATCAAGGACTTCATGCTCGCCCTGGTCGTCGGCATCGTCGCCGGGACGTACTCGAGCATCTACGTGGCCGCGCCGCTGACCGAGTGGATCGACAAGCGGATGAGCCGGCGTGCCGACATGAAGAAGCGCCTCAACGCGCCGGCGCGCGCGACCTGACGTCGAGCCGCCCGGCGGTTGACGCCGTACCCCCTCCGGGGTCTGGTCCACGCCCGATGCTGCATCTCCCGCCGCCGGCCGGCGACGACGCCATCGCCCTGGCGCGGGAGCTCTCCTTGACCCGCACCGCCGCCGCCGTCCTGGTCGCCCGGGGCCTGCGGGACCGCGAAGCGTCCATGCGCTTCCTCGAGCCGCGGCTCGCGCACCTCACGCCCCCCGACGCGATGAAGGACCGGTCCGAGGCCGTGGCCCGGATCGCGGCGGCCGTGCGAGCCAAGGAGCGCATCTGCGTCTTCGGCGACTACGACGCCGACGGCGTGACTGCGGCAGCGCTCCTCACGGACGTCCTGCGGGCGCTGGGGGGCGAGGTCGTGCCCCTGCTGGCCGACCGCTTCGGCGGCGGGTACGGCCTGTCCGACCCGGCCGTCGCCCGCGTGCTCGACGCGCGCCCCTCGCTGCTGGTCACCTGCGACTGCGGCTCGAGCGACCACGAGCGCCTGGAGCGCGTGAGGCAGGCCGGCATCGACGCCGTCGTCATCGATCACCACCGCGTCCCCGACGCGCCACTGCCGGCGCTCGCGTTCCTCAACCCGCACCGGCCCGACTGCGGCTTCGTCTACAAGGGGCTGGCCTCGGTCGGCCTCGCGCTGTCCGTCGCCGCGGGGGTGCGCGCCGAGCTCGCCGCCACGCTCGATCTGCGCCGCTGGCTGGACTTCGTGGCCATCGGCACCATCGGCGACGTGGCGCCCCTCGACGGCGACAACCGCGCGCTGGTCCGCGCGGGGCTGGGCTTGCTGCACCGTGGTGGTCGTCCCGGGACGCGCGCGCTTGCGGACATCGCGGGCTGTGGCGCCGCCGTCCCTACTGGCGAGGACGTGTCCTTCCGCCTGGCCCCGCGCATCAACGCCCCGGGACGTCTCGACAAGCCCGACCTGGCGCTGGCCCTGCTGCTGGCGACGAGCGACGACGAGGCGCGGCGCATCGCCGTGCAGGTCGAGGAGCACTGCACGCGCCGCAAGGAGGTCGAGCGGGCGGTCGTGGCCGAGGCCCTGACCATGCTGGCCGACCCGGCGATGGCCGCGCTCCCGTGCATCGTGCTGGCCAGGCAAGGGTGGCACCCCGGCGTGGTCGGCATCGTCGCGGGCCGGCTGGCGTCGCGCCTCGGCAAGCCCACAGTCATCATCGCGCTGGAGGGCGCCTCGGGTCGCGGCTCGGCGCGCTGCCCGGCAGGCTTCTCCGTGTACGACGCCCTCGCCCGCTCGCGCGAGGCGCTCATCGGCTTCGGCGGCCACCACGCCGCGGCCGGCGTGGAGGTCGCGGCCAACCGCGTCGACGCCTTCCGCGACCGCTTCGCCGAGGCGTGCGCCGCCATGGGCGTCCCCGTGTCCATCCGGACCTTCGACGCGGACGCTCGTCTCGAGCCGGGCGAGCATCCCTCGCGCATCACGCACGACCTCGCCCGCTTCGAGCCCTGCGGCCAGACCAACCCCGCCCCCCGCGTGGCCATCGACGCCGCCCGCGTGCTGGGGGCGCGCGAGGTCCGCGGCGGTCACCTGCGCCTCTGGGTCGACGTCGGAGGGACCTCGCTCTCGTGCTTCGGCGCGGAGATGGGAGCGCTCGCCGCGACCATCGGGCCGCGCGCGCGCCTCGTCGGCGCCCTGCGCCCCGACACGTGGAACGGCGGCGGCGCCGTGGAGATGCGCCTGCTGTCGGCGGAGCCCGGCTGACCGGCTATGCTGGAGCCGTGGCCGAGCCGCTCGTCCGATTCATTCACGTCAAGAAGGCCTTCGGCCCCAAGCGCATCTACTCCGACCTCACGCTCGACCTGTACCGCGGTGAGACCATCACCGTCATGGGCGCGTCGGGCTCGGGCAAGAGCGTCATGCTCAAGATGCTCATCGGCCTGCTGAAGGCAGACGCCGGCGAGATCCTCCTCGACGGGCAGGACGTGGTGGGGATGAGCGACGCCCAGCTCACCCTCGTACGCCGGCGCGTCGCCTACCTCTTCCAGGGCGCTGCGCTCTTCGACTCGCTCAGCGTGGGCGAGAACGTCGCCTACGGGCTGCGCGAACAGTTCTGGGACAAGATGACCAACCAGGAGATCCTCGCCCGCGTGGAGCAGTCGCTCAGCATGGTGGGCCTCCCGGGGATCGAGGCCATGCGCCCGAGCGACCTCTCCGGAGGCATGAAGAAGCGCGTCGGCCTGGCGCGTACGCTGGCCCTCCAGCCCGAGGTCGTCCTCTACGACGAGCCCACCACCGGGCTCGACCCCATCAACACCGCGCGCATCAACCACCTCATCAAGGCCATCCAGCGCACGCTCAAGATCACCAGCGTCGTCGTCACCCACGACATGGGGACGGCCTTCGCCGTGTCCGACCGGCTGGCCATGATCGGCAAGGGCCGCGTCCTGCTGGTCGGCACCAAGGAAGACTTCCGCCACACCTCCAACCCGGCGGTGCGCGACTTCATCGAGGGGCGCGCCCCGGAGACCGAAGACGTCAGCGCACTCCTCGCTTCTTCCTGAGGTCCCATGTCCATGTCGAGACAGCTCAGAGTCGGCATCTTCGTCATCGCGGGCATCGCGCTCACGGTCGCCGCCATCTTCCTCATCGGGAGCACGCAGGCGCTCTTCGAGTCCAAGGTGGGCTACCGGACCGCCTTCAAGGACGTCGCGGGCCTCAAGCCCGGCGCGCCGATCCGCATGGGCGGCCTCGACGTGGGGCAGGTGACCGGCGTCCAGCACGGGAGCGACACCAAGGACCAGCGCATCTTCGTCAGCCTCTCGATCGAGAAGAAGGAGTCGGCGCGCATCCGCACGGACACCATCGCGCGCATCGGCAACAAGGGCCTGCTGGGCGACAAGATGATCGAGCTCGGTCTGGGCTCGTCCGAGGCGGCGCAGCTGGATCCCAGGGAGCTCATGCCCTCCGAGGAGCCGGCGGACATGTTCGCGGCGGCCAACCGCGTCGCCGCGGCGGCGCAGCAGGCCATCGAGAAGCTGGAGCCGCTGGCGCAGTCGCTGGGCGATCCCAAGCTGGCCGCCGACATCAAGGGCTCGGCGGGTGACGTGCACGCCCTGCTCGACTCCATGGTCCACGGCGACGGCACCATGCACCGCCTCTTCTACGACCACCGGGAGGCCGATCAGCTGGACATGCTCCTGGCGAACGCCACCCACGCCACGGCGAACCTGAACGACGTGCTGGAGGACGTGAAGGACGTCTCCACGCACGTCAAGCAGGGCCCGGGCATCGCCCACGCCCTCGTCTACGACGGCGAGATCTCCAAGGACACGGCGGGCACGATGAACGAGATCCACCAGGACCTGAAGGCCATCCGCGAGGGCAACGGCATCGCCCACGCCGTGCTCTACGGGGACGACTCGACGCAGCACGTGATGGCCAACCTCAACGCGATGAGCGACGACCTCCGGTCGATCGTCTCGGGCATCCGTCAGGGCAAGGGCACCATCGGCGGACTGCTGGTCGATCCCACGGTCTACGAGGACCTCAAGAGCGCCATCGGCAACGTCGAGCGCAACGAGGTCCTGCGGGCGCTCGTGCGATACTCGATCAAGGCCGACGAGCAGCGCAAGCCGTGACGCGGCCGTCTTCGCGGCTCAGAAGCTGAGCAGCGAGACCGTCTTGTCGTGCCCGCCCGCGGGGTTCGGGTTCGGCCACCAGCGCTCGCTGGGGCCCTGCCGCATGAGGGTGAGGCGGAGCAGATCGATCTCCAGCGCGGCGAAGGCGCCCTGCGCCGACACGCCGCCGTCCAGGCTCCACACCTGCGCACCGACGGCGAGCTGGAGGCCCCACGGCGAGCCGAACGTGAGCACCCCCTGCAGCGGAGAGTCCCCGTAGCTGCCCGAGCCCCACGTGCGCCACGCCGCGCCGGCGTCGAGCGCGAGGCCCCAGTTTCCTCGCGCGAACCCGCCCGTGGCCAGGCGCACCGCGGCGCCGAGGTCCGTGCCGAGGCCGAACATGGTCGTGCCGCGGTAGACGATGCCCACGACGAAGGGCTTGAGCGGCGAGCTGCCCACGCCCACCGAGTAGGTCAGGGTGCCGGCCACGTCACGCGAGGTGGCTCCCTGCGCGAGCTGGGCGGCGGCCCCGCCCCCCACCGACAGCCACGAGCTCACGTCGGCGTGTGCGTCACCCGCGGCGGCCAGCAGGGCCACGAGGGGGGCGACGAAGGCGAGGGCAGCGGCGCGGCGCAACAAGGGAAGGCATGGCTACCACGCTCGCGCCGGGGTTCAAAGCGGCCATCGGACCACCCGACCCTGACCTCAGCTCCCCGTGCGCCCCGCCTTCACCCGGTCGATCACCAGCCCCGCCACGCGCTCGCAGAACAGCAACGCGTTGTGCCCTCGCTCCGGCAGCACCACCACCTCGCCGAAGCCCAGGCTCGCCGTGTCCACGCCGACGACCAGCGTGTCCTCCTCCGCCACGACGGACGTGTGCGGAACGCCGCAGACGTGCGCGTGGTCGCGAAGGCGACGCAGCAGCGCGCTCTGCTCGTGGATGTCCGCGCCCACCAGCACCTGCGGGACGTCGACCCCGCGGAAGGGGCTGGCCAGCGAGATCGTCTCGGCGACCCTCTTGTGGCCGGCGAGCTCCTGCACGTACCACCGCGCCACCACGCCTCCCAGCGAGTGACCCACCACGGTGATGCGCGTGTCCCGCGGCAGGCGGTCCACCAGCTCGGCCAGCTGGCGGGCGATGCGACGGATACCGACCCCGGGCGCGTGGGTGAAGGTCGCGACTCGCGCCCCGGCTTCCCGCTCGAGCCTGGCGCGCAGCGGGCGGAAGACCCCGGCGCTGGCGAGGAAGCCGTGAACCAGCACGACCACGTCCTCGCCCGCGCGCACCTCGGGGACCACCGCTGCCAGGTCGCGCGGCATCAGCGCGACCTCCTTCAGAAGGGCCACGCGCTCCACGCCGATGAGCTGCTCCAGGGCGACCGGGAATCCCATCTGTCCGCCAGAAGAAGCACGATCCGTGCGCGTCGGGACAGCTTTCGGACTACGCTGCCGCGCCGTGAGCGGACATGACACCTTTCGGCTGGACGTCGCCGTCGCCGACGAGGACATCGACGTGCTCGGTCACGTGAGCAATATCGTGTTCGTCCGCTGGATCCAGGACGTTGCCATCGCCCATTCGTCCTCGGTGGGCCTGGGGGTCGAGGCCTATCACCGCCTGGGGGCGGTGTTCGTGGTGGTCCGGCACGAGATCGACTACGTGCGTCCGGCGCTTCGCGGTGACGTGGTCGAGGCGCGAACCTGGATATCCAGCGTGTCGGCGGCGAAGTGCCAGCGCTCGACGCAGCTCGTCCGCAAGTCGGACGCCCAGGTGCTGGCCCGCGGGCTGACGACCTGGGGGTTCATCGAGCTGGCGACCGGACGCCCGCGCCGCATCCCGGAGGAGGTCCGCGCGGCGTTCCATCGCTACATCCAGCTGGAGGCGTGATGGCGAAGAGCACACCGGAAGACGCTGCGCACTGGTCGGCGGTCGAGGAGGCGACGGAGCTGCTGCACGAGGAGCGCTTCCGTGAGGCCATGGTGGAGCTGGGCGACGTCATCAAGAAGGACCCGAAGAACCCGTACGCGTTCTACTTCCTCGGCATCGCGTTCTTCGAGGTCGGTGAGCTGGAGCCGGCGCGCGATGCCTATGTCGCGTGCGTGAAGCTGGCCCCGAAGCATCTGGGGGCGCGCGTCGCCCTCTGCCACGTGCTGCGCATCCTGGGCGACGTGCGGGGCTCCCTGCGCGAGGGCCTCGCTGCGCTCGACCTCGCCCCGGGAGATCCCGACGCCCTCCACGCCGTCGGCCTCGCCTACCACGCGCGGGGCGATGACGCCGCGGCGCGGAAGTACCTCGAAGCGTACATGGCGACCCACCCCGAGTTCGAGGTCGCAGCCGAGACGCAGGCGCTGCTCAGGTCGATCCCCGGGGGCAAGGAGGAAGCCGACCCCGACGACGACTAGAACGCATCCCATGACCGCGCGATCCCTTCGCGATGCCGTCGTCGGCCTCGCGTGGCGCAGAGGAGTACGCCGTGCTCGGCCTCCTGGGCCTCGCTCGGTCTCGCACGGTTCTGGGACGCGTTCTCTCGCTTGCTACTGCCCGCACTGCTCGAAGAGGAAGTCCGCCTCGGTGTCGCACTGTACGGTCTCCGCTCCACCGTCTCCGCCCGTCACGGTCTTGCCCGCCTGCGAGGCGTTGGGACACGAGATGTGTCCCCAGATCCGTCCCGCCGCCAGCGGCGGCTGATCCGGCACGGGGCTGCCCTGGTAGGTGAAGGAGATGGTGCAGTTCGAGCTCGTGTAGTCGCCGTAGCTGCCGTTCTCGAACACTCCGGTGAGCCCGGTGCCGCCGCTCTGGGTCACAGCGCCTTGCCCCTGCGGGGAGGTGATGATGAGGCTCCCACCGTTCAGGCCTTCCTGGGTGGCGCTGAGCTCCACGTCGAATCCACTGCCGGACGTGGCCACAGTGCAGGAGACGTGGATGGTGCTGCCCGCCTGGTTGCTGCCGTCGCCCTGTGTCGTGGGCTTGCCCGCGACCGGCGTCCCGATGTCCAGCCAGTTGGTGATGGTGGCGTTCTGGTTGCAGGCCGTGCCGTTGGCCCCCGGGCCGACCGTGGCCTGGACGAACGCGTCGGGTACCGCCGGCTTGCTGCTCGAGCACGCGCTCGACACCCCGCACGCGACGACAAGCGCCAGCCACGCCACGTGACGGGCTGGACGAAGGATGCGAAAAACCATCACGTTAGTCTCCCTCTTGCCGCAGGCAGCATAGCGCGTGGGGTCGTGAATGGGCGAGTATGTGCTCCGCTCCCGGCGATGCCGAAGGCCACCCTCCCCAGCCTGGTCGTCCGCTCCGACAACCTCGAGGTCCTCGGGCGGTTGCCCGACGGGTCCGTCGACCTCATCTACGTCGATCCGCCGTTCAACACGGGACGGCGGCAGACGCGGACAGAGCTTCGCACCGTGCGGGACGCGGAGGGCGATCGCCTGGGCTTCGGCGGGCACCGGTACCGGACGGTGCGCGTCGGGTCACGCTCGTTCAGCGACGTGTTCGACGACTACCTGGCCTTCCTGGAGCCGAGGCTGGTCGAGGCGCATCGCGTCCTCGGACGCGCCGGCACCCTCTACCTCCACCTCGACCCGCGCGAGGTCCACTACGCGAAGGTGCTCTGCGACACCATCTTCGGTCGCGAGTGCTTCCTCAACGAGGTCATCTGGGCCTACGACTACGGCGCCCGGACCCGCCGCCGGTGGCCCGCCAAGCACGACGACATCCTCGTGTACGTGAAGGACCCCGAGGCCTACCTCTTCGACAGCGACGCGGTCGACCGCATCCCCTACATGGCGCCCGGGCTCGTCGGTCCGGAGAAGGCCGCGCGGGGCAAGCTCCCCACCGACACGTGGTGGCACACCATCGTCAGCCCCACGGGCAAGGAGAAGCTCGGCTACCCCACGCAGAAGCCCCTGGGAATCCTCCGCCGCATCGTCGCCGCCTCGTCTCCCGCCGGGGGCCTGGTGCTCGACTTCTTCGCCGGAAGCGGGACCACCGGCGCCGCGGCGCGTGAGCTCGGGCGGCGCTTCGTGCTGGTGGACTCGAGCGACGAGGCGTTCGGCGTGATGCGGCGGAGGTTCGCGCAGGCGCCGGAGATCGCGTTCCTAGACGCGGCTGGCAGCGGCGAAGCCCGCCTCGAGATCGGCCAGGAGATCGCCCGGGTCCTCCAGGCCGATCGAGAGCCGGAGCAGCCCGTCTCCGATCCCGAGGTCGCGCCGCGCCTCCGGCGTTAGGCTGGCGTGGGTCATGATGGCCGGGTGCTCGGCGAGGGACTCGACCCCGCCCAGGCTCTCGGCGCAGGCGAAGATGCGCAGCGCCCTCAGGAAGGCGCTGGCCTGGGCGAGCGACCCCCGCAGCTCGAACGTGATCATCCCGCCCGGTCCCTTCATCTGACGCTCGGCGAGGGCGTGGCCTTCGTGCGAGTCGAGCCCGGGGTAGCGCACCTTCGCCACCCGGGGGTGACGGGACAGCCAGTCGGCGATGCCACGCGCGCTCTCCACGTGCCGCTTCATGCGCACGCCGAGCGTCTTGAGGCCGCGCAGCACGAGGTAGCAGTCGAACGGGCTGGGCACGCCGCCCACCGACTTCTGGAGGAAGTGCAGCTTCTCGGCGAGGGCGTCGTCGCTGGTCATCACCGCCCCGCCCACCACGTCGGAGTGACCGTTCAGGTACTTCGTCGTCGAGTGCACGACCAGCGCGGCCCCGAGGGCCAGCGGCTGCTGCAGCATGGGCGTGGCGAAGGTGTTGTCGACCGCCAGGGGAATGCCGCACGCGCGCGCGATCTCGGCGATGGCCGCCACGTCGAACACCTTGAGCATGGGGTTGCTGGGGGTCTCCATCCACACCAGCCGCGTGTTCGGGCGCAGGGCCTCCCGCACGCGGGCTGGCTCACTCATGTCGAGGAAGGTCGCCTCGACGCCGAACTGCTTCAGGACCTTGTCGAAGATGCGGAAGGTCCCCCCGTACACGTCGTCGCCGACCAGCACGTGGTCGCCGCTCCTGAGCGTCAGCAGCACGGCCGTGGTCGCCGCGCAGCCGCTCCCGAAGGCGACGCCGTGGGACGCCCCCTCGAGCGCGGCGAGGCACTGCTCGAGCGCGGTCCGCGTGGGGTTGCCGGCGCGGGAGTAGTCGTAGCCCTTGTGGTTGCCCGGACCGTCCTGCGCGAACGTGGTGGCCAGCACGATGGGGGTCATCACGGCGCCGGAGATGGGGTCCGGGTGCTGGCCGGCGTGGATGCAGAGGGTGTCGAGCGAGGCGGGCGAGGGGGCGGACAT